>TARA_B110000503_G_scaffold39815_1_pt1 | contig 20953 bp, 21 predicted proteins | sample TARA_B110000503 | Tara Oceans TARA_B110000503 (sample SAMEA4397472) | marine metagenome | biome: Polar Biome; feature: [SRF] surface water layer (ENVO:00010504); material: water (ENVO:00002006), including particulate matter (ENVO:01000060) such as... | depth 5 m | reverse complement strand
ACCTCAACACTGCCAGTGTTGCGCTCTCCCAGCTGAGCTATAGCCCCTAAAACTGATCTAACTCATTGATCAAAATGACTATTTAGCTCAATAAGATCAACAAGAAGATGCGCATTCTAGTGATAGCCACAGTCTCTGTCAACTGCGACTGTCACGACCCTGACACGCGGATGCCATGCCGCGCGGGGCGCGCCTGGCGGGAGGCGCCTATTTGGCGAGCTCGTTTTTTGTGCGCTGCTGTAGAATCAATCGCGAAAGATCCTGTGTTACGCTTACGCGAGTCGCACCACCCTCTACAAGTACAAGGAGAAAGACGTGTTGGGTAAAGTAATTCTTTGGTTTTCGGCGCTCGTGTTTATCAGCTATGGCCTGGCGTGCTTATATTCACCGGCCCTGCCGGCGGGATACGCAGGTCTCGCGATGACCAACGGTGATGCGCTAGCTGAAATGCGCGCTATGTACGGTGGCCTGCAATTCGGTTTCGGGATATTTTGTTTACTGGGCGCACTGCGCAAGGACTTTTTCCGCCCTGTGCTGGCCTCGGTAATGCTGCTGCTCGGCGGCCTCGCTCTGGCCCGTCTATATTCAACAGCGACCGGCATTGATCCAGTAACCAGCTATACGCACGGTGCGCTTGTCTTTGAATGTACTACTGCCGCGCTGGCCGCACTGGCACTAAGAAAGCGGTGAGGCAATACCTGATCTAGCCATTAACGCCGACGGCTGCAATAAACAAGCCTTCTGCGGTTGCTGTCACCTTGCCGTTTACCAGCATCTCTCCGCGGCAATGCTGTTTTCGTCCGTCCTGTCGCACATTAATACCGTGCAACTCGATGGGTGTATTCAGCGGAGTCTTGTCGTGGTATTTGATGGTCAGAGTGCCAGTGAATCCTGCATTTCCAGATACTACATTGGCCATGGCCAGAACTTCATCAAACACGGCGGCAATAATACCGCCGTGAACAGCGTTTGGAGGGCCCGCGTAAGTCGGAGAAAAAATGACCTCACCACGCACTTCATTGCTGCCAGATTTCCACAGCCTGAGGGGTAGCGCGATAGCGTTTCGTCTACCACTAATCGGGCTATAGGGCATCACTGAGGTGATATCGTCCTCGCGCCAGTTCATCGAGGGTAGCTCGTTCGCCAGGGATGACGTCGACCAGCCCTTGCCCTGCTGTAACCAGGGCCTCAGCGTCTCCATCGCCTGCTGAATATATCGGGTCGCTTTGGTCAGCGCTTCATCTGGCGCCTTGCTACAGCGCAGGTGATTAATTAACTGGCCAACATCCTGACTAATAACCTCGGACATGCCCGGGGCTTCTGGCACAGTGTTCTCTTTCGTCATGAATACTCCTGTTGTCTCTGTCATGTACCGAAGAAACTTCCCGTACGGGAAACCTCGATAATGCCACCAGCTCCCAGCAGCGGACACTTCTTGGCAAGACAGAGCACCGCTTCCGTATCTTCTGTTGTGATAAGTGTATAGCCGGTCATCGTTGATTCTTTATTGAGAGTATCAGCATTAGCGCCACGCAGGACGGTTGTATTCGCGACTGCATTCATAGCACCGCCGACAGCGTGCTCTGCCAGTGAAGCCAGCCAGTTATTAAACTGCTCATCAATCTGTGCTTTCTTCTCGGCGTTCATGGCCTGCGCGTCACAGGTATACGTGATAATGTGCGTCGGTATTTGAGGGGTCATCGTGGAGGCAGGCGCTGAGTCGTTGTTGTCGGACTGTTTCGCTTCTTCTTCCATACCCTCTTGCTCGGGCGCTTCCTCAAGCTCAAATTCGACGCGATGGAGTTTGTTCTTTAGGGCTATCATGTCGTCAACGGAAATATCGGCCATAAAATCTGTGAGTAGTTGCAGAAAAGTAGCAAATTTCTGGCGCAGTGCAGGCGGCGGACTAAAATCCATAGCCCAACGCATCACCGGTTTGTAGGACTCTCTGGTAAGGCTGATAGACTCTGTAGGGGACTGTCCATCGTAAAAGTCTGAAACCACGGGGTTAACCAGTCCAAATTGTTCATTAACCCAGAGCAGATCCTCTTCTGTGATATCCCTCACTCTCTGCAAAAGGCTTTTATCATAAGAAATCAGGCTCTCAATATTGGGCGATAACTTGATGACATAGTCCGAGGTTATTGTCGCAAAAACACCGCCATGCATGCCGTTCATTCGCCTGAGTACTTCGGCCTCTTCCAACGTCAAGCTTCTATTCACTTTCTTCTTTAACTTTTTTAGCCCCTGAGTTTCGATCCCGACGATGTCAGCCAAAGACGCGTAAATATTCTTCTTTGCGATATCGTAGTTAACGGCGAGCACCTGGTCCCCAAACACTCTCACATATCGTCTGAGATATTCCACATATCTGAGAAAAGCAATGTCTGAACTTTTTTCACCGAAAGGATGTGCGATAGAGGACCGTTTAATACCTTGTAGATAGCTCGAATACTGCTGCTCATAAACACTGCGAATGTACACAATAACAGTCACATCGATGTCGAGCTTGGTGCAGATGTCGTGGATTTTCTGCACCAGGGGCGCCCGTATACCTTGAAAAAGTTCGCAGCTGATGAGGGCAATATTATTCTTGGGGTTAAAAAAGTAGGTAGATGTGAGCAAGCGTTCTACTTCTTCAAAATCCTGACCGATAAGGGCCTGTTGCAAGACATAGCCGTTACCTGACGAGACTTCGCCCGTTTTTGCGTGGGGAACCAGATCGGCATAGTCCACGCCTTGTTTGGACAACGCGTCAGCGTTCAGGGAGAGCCAGGATTGAAGTGCGGAAGATCCAGTTTTCCCCAATCCAATATGCAAAAACAGTTTCTTCATGTTAAACGTCCACCGAATAGGCTGGTCAGGCGATAGTTGTCAATATGTTGAAAGGAGGCACCAGCGCTTTGCCCGAGACACTCGCAGCCCTGTGGCTGGCAGGGTCACCATTTTCCCAGGTCGCTGTGATGCTATTCGCGCACAAGTCCTTGTCTACACGAACATTTTACGCATTGTAGTGCCAAGTGACCATCCCATTGAAGGAGATTCAGACGCTATTGGACCGGAATGCGAAAGCGCTCACAGTGCCACGCGTTAACGCCTCAACTGCTGGCTCGCAGGGCTGCAGCCCCGGTACCGCCGGTGCCGCTGTTTTGTACTAGGACTTTCGGCCGTAAGACTTTACTATCTGCGCAGCACCTTGTAAGGAGAGAAGCAGTGCAGATTGGACCCGACACCGTAGTTAATTTTCATTACACCCTGCGCGATGATGCAGGTAAAGAACTGGAATCCTCCAGAGGAGGAGATCCGGCAACATACCTGCACGGCGCCAACAATATTATTCCCGGCCTGGAGTCAGCGATGACTGGGAAAGCGGACGGTGAGAGTTTCAGCGCCACCGTGAACCCCGAGGACGGCTACGGCCTGCGCGACGAAGACAGGGTTCAACGCGTACCGATAAAACATCTATCATTCAAAGGCAAACTACGTGCGGGCGCGGTGGTACAACTCAGCACCAGTGAGGGCCTGCGGACGGTCACGGTGGTCAAGCCTGGCAGACATACTGCAGATATCGATACCAATCATCCTCTGGCGGGCCAGACACTGACATTTGAGATTGAGGTACTGGAAACACGCAGCGCCAGTGCTGAGGAGCTGTCTCATGGACATGCCCACGGCCCCGGCGGACACCAGCACTAATTGTCACACCTTACGTGCTGTCAGTATGCCGCAGGTATTCCAAAATATCAGGGGTCTCAAACAGCCCGCGCTCAGTATTCGGGTCGTAAAGATAGGAGCTGGACTCAAGATTGTACAACTCCAGCAGGTACTCGGGCACCCTGCCCGGACGTGTCTACCTACCACGACTTACCCGCAGCGGGCGCACTCTGCATACCATTGCTCGCTCGCAGTAGCGTTGCCATCATCGACGTCGCCATATTGCCTGCCATCTTTTATCCCTCGCTCAACGCACTGTAATCTTTTTCGAGTTGCTTCAGCCGTTTCTTGGACACACCACCCAAAATCTCGATCGCGTGACGAATACGTGCGCGACTCATGTCCGGGCCCAATATCTCCATCGAATCGACCACCGAGAATGACGCAGTGGAACCGGATATGGCAATAAACAGCGGCGCCAGGAAGTCCTTTACCTTGACCTCCAGTTGGCCCGCCAAAGCCTTCATCTCATCCCATACCGTGTCGCGCGTCCAGTGCCGCAACGCCTCCATCCGCCACAGCGCAAACTGTAAGTTTCTGATGTTGTTGGCAGGCTCGCCGGAAATAGACGCAAAACTCTCTTCAGTCAGCGGCAAGGAGCCCGACACTAAAAAATTTGCCAGCGGCGCAAAATCACTCAGCGTCTCCATACGCTTGCGGGCGTGCGGCAGAATCTGCATGAGATTCTCACGATTGTATGCCCACTCGATCAATCGCTGTGCCAACTGCGGTTCATCCAGCTCCTCGCGAATCCAGGTGCCGTTGAGCCAACTGAGTTTTTCGACGTCGAAGATGGGGCCGCCCAGCGAGACGCGCTGGATATCGAAGTTTTCCACCATATCAGCCAAACAAAATTTCTCTCGCTCATCGGGCATCGACCACCCCATGCGTCCCAGATAATTGAGCAGCGCCTCGGGCAAATAACCCATACGCTGGTAGTACAGAATACTCGTCGGGTTCTTTCGCTTGCTCAATTTCGATTTGTCTGGGTTGCGCAACAACGGCAAATGACAAAGCTGCGGCATGTCCCAACCAAAATATTCGTACAGCAATTTGTGCTTGGGCGCGGAATTGATCCACTCCTCGCCACGCAGTACGTGGGTAATGCCCATCAGATGATCGTCGACCACATTGGCCAGATGATAGGTAGGCATGCCGTCAGACTTCAGTAGTATCTGTGCATCCACCATGCTCCAATCCAGCTCGATGGTGCCGCGCAGCATATCCTCCACGGCACAAGTGCCCTCCTCTTCCGGCACCAACATGCGTATTACATACGCGTCACCGGCCTCGCGGCGCTTCTCCACTTCAGCCTCACTCAAACGCAGATCGGAGGGTTTCAGTGCCGCACCATTACCAGCTGCGCGTCGTGCATCACGCAACCCGTTCAGTTCGTCCTCGGTGCGATAGCAGACAAAGGCCTTACCCGCCGCCACCAATTGCTGCGCGTACTGGCCGTAGATGTCCATGCGTTCGCTCTGGCGATAGGGGCCATGTTCACCACCGACATCCGGACCCTCATCCCATTCAAGACCCAACCAACGCAGCGAGTCCAAAATCGCCTGCTCTGATTCGGGCGTACTGCGCGCCTGATCGGTGTCCTCTACACGCAATAAAAACTGCCCACCGTGAGCGCGTGCGAAACAATAATTGAACAGGGCAATATAGGCTGTGCCCACGTGGGGGTCGCCAGTGGGAGATGGCGCAACTCGGGTGCGTACAGTCATGGGTATCCGATGTATCCAAAAATAGAGTAATGATTATACGGTTTAGAGGGGGTAAATCACACACACTGTCGCGCTTTACTGTGCGGAAGGACGCGCAACCCCTGCCATCCGCCTCATACTACAACGTGCCGTGCAGCCATGCTATTCGATGTGGCACAGGTCGCGGTATTGCCGGGCCACAGGGCACACGCTATGGCGACAATGGCCTGGAACTGGAAAGCAGCGTTGCACTCAACAACCACTTTGAACTGTTTGCCAACATCGGATTGTTGCACGCAGAGGTAGACTCCATTGAAGCGTATGATCTTGATCAGGAGCAATTTGTCACCAAGCAAAATCTTGATCAGGCTAAATCACCCAAATAGCAATATAACGTAGGCACGCGAATTACCCTTAATGATGAGTGGAGTGAGCATATCGAGGTCGAGGGTCGGGGTGACAGCTACGACGGCTATTATCACGATGGGAAGCTGGATAGCTATCACCTGTTGAATGCCAGTCTCCACTGGCCTCGCTCCCGAACGGAAAGACGGTGAATAAGCTTTTATGTCGCAATGGGTTTCTGGGGCTGGATACGCTGGCACAGACAATTGGAGGTTGACGACAATCCGGTGGAAAAATGGTCTGCAGTGTTTCACTGGTGGGCAATCCTGCTGGGCAGCATACTCGCCCTGGGTTTGGGCTATACCGCACAGTTGGTAGCGTGTGCACCTGCGCTGTACGTGGAACCCGCGGCCACTTTTACGCCTGAAGCTGCCGCGCTCGACGCCGAGCAACTATTACTGCCGGTCCTGATCGAGAATCAGGTGGACATGCCACTGTGGCGCAACGTTCGGATACTAACCGCTACAAATACGATCGACCACGTTCAAGACGTTCCAGCCTGAACTCGAGATATACCCGGTAGCCCAAAATAGTGCCGATTCTGCTTCCCCACTCTCCACTCGGAGGGTTCAAAATGGTAAATTGGCCCCTCGATAAAGCAGGGAAAGGCTATGAAGTTAGACGGGGTCCATGGTGAGTAACACTGGAATGTCGGCACTGTCTGCGTATCGGCGCTTCTCCATTGCCCCGATGATGGACTGGTCCGACCACAACTGCCGTTTCTTCTGGCGTCTACTGACGCGTCAGGCGCTGCTTTACACAGAGATGGTCACCACCGGCGCGCTGATCCACGGTGACCGGGAGCGCTTCCTGCACTACAACGTCGAGGAGCACCCGGTAGCCCTGCAATTGGGCGGCAGTAATCCCGAAGAGCTTGCGCGCTGCGCTCGCTGGGCTCAGGAATGGGGTTACGATGAGGTCAACCTGAACTGCGGTTGCCCCTCGGATCGAGTACAGTCCGGCATGTTTGGCGCCTGCCTGATGGCGAAGCCGGCACTCGTCGCGGACTGTGTAAAAGCCATGATAAACAGCTGCGACATACCGGTGACGGTAAAGCACCGTATCGGTATAGACGCCATGGAATCGTATGAAGAGCTGCTGGCCTTCGTTGAACCTGTGGCGGCCGCGGGTTGTTCCGTGTTTATTGTGCACGCACGCAAGGCCTGGCTGCAGGGCTTGTCCCCGAAACAGAATCGCGATGTGCCTCCGCTCAATTACGACTGGGTGTATCGGCTCAAAGTGGACTTCCCCCATCTCACAATCGTGATCAATGGCGGCATCCAAACCATCACTGAGTGCAAACTGCACCTGCAACACGTAGACGGCGTCATGTTGGGCAGAGAGGCGTACCAAAATCCGTGGATGCTCGCCCAGGTGGATAAAGAACTGTTCGGGATGGACAAACCGGCGCAATCCCGCGATGATATTATCGCTGCGCTGCTCCCATACACACAGCTGCAGCTTGCGCGTGGTACATCGCTGAACCATATCACACGCCACATCCTTGGCTTGTATCAGGGCGTTCCGGGCGCCAGAAAGTTCCGCCGCCATTTGAGCGAAAATGCCTACAAAAAAACGGCGGGGATTGAAGTACTTGCACAGGCCTACTCGCTGGTGGCAAACAACGGATAGCAAGAAATCATGAACAGTAAGCTTGACCAGTTGAAACAGATGACGGACGTCGTCGCCGATACCGGCGACATTGAGGCTATCCGACGATATGCCCCCCGCGATGCGACCACTAATCCCTCGTTACTGCTAAAGGCAGCGGCATTGCCGCAGTACCGGGCGCTGCTGGAAAACGCCAAACAGTGGGCGAGTGACCAGGGTGGCAGCGATAGCCAGCAACTCACCAACTGCACAGATCGATTTGCGGTGGACCTTGGCGCAGAGATTCTTGGCATCATTCCCGGTCGCATTTCCACGGAGGTGGACGCCCGCCTTTCCTTCGATACCGTCGCTTCCATCGAGCGGGCAAAGAAACTGATCGGTATGTATGAGCAATCCGGTCTCGGGCGAGAGCGCATACTCATCAAGCTGGCATCCACATGGGAAGGCATCTGTGCCGCCGGGCAACTTGAGAGGGAAGGTATCAACTGCAATCTCACCCTGCTGTTCAGTTTTGGCCAGGCGGTGGCCTGCGCCGAGGCCGGAGTGTTTCTGGTATCACCCTTCGTAGGACGGATTCTGGATTGGTACAAGGCCAATACCGAGTTAGTTCTGAACGATGCAATGGATGATCCTGGCGTGCAGTCTGTCACCAAAATCTACAACTACTACAAACACCACGATTACAAGACCGTGGTGATGGGCGCCAGCTTCCGCAACAGTGCTGAAATAGAGGCCTTGGCAGGCTGCGATCGCCTCACCATCAGCCCGGCGTTATTGGAAGAACTGGCCAACGACGAAGCCGACCTACCGCGTCAATTGATCGCCGCAATGGCTGACAGTGAGGACGCGCAATTACACCCCACTGAGGCGGAGTTTCGCTACGATCTGAATGCGGACGCAATGGCAACAGAAAAGCTGGCGGAGGGTATCCGTAACTTTATCGCCGACCAAATAAAACTGGAACAACTGATAGGTTCACAATGATTCATATACTAAAAACGCTGTTTGAACACGCACCGCAAGAAAATGCGGCGTCTCAGGAACACAACCTGCGCCTCGCAGCCGCCGCATTACTGGTCGAAACAGCCCGCGCTGATTTCACCGAAAGCAGTGTCGAAATGACAAAACTGGCCGAGTTACTCCCGACAGTACTGCAGTTGGAACCCTCCGAAGTACAAACCCTGGTGTCTGCAGCGCAGGAGCGGGTGGAAGAGGCTACCTCACTCTACGAATTTACACGTGTCATCAATGAAGGGTGGAGTTTGGATAGGAAACGGGAGTTGGTCAGTGCCATGTGGGCGGTCGCCTGGGCCGATGGCGATGTCGACAAATATGAAGAGCACCTGATTCGCAATGTAGCAGACCTGATCTATGTGCCGCATTCAGACTTTATACACTGCAAGCTGACAGCACAAATCTAGCTCAGTCGCGCTCCAGCGCAGTAATCAAGTCTTTGAAACGATCGCGATTTTCGTCTGAGACTCCCATCAATACCCGATGAGCTTCAATGACTTTTCGCTTCACTGACTCTTCACTTCCGATCACCGTCGGAATCTGTTCTATGTCGGCGGGATTGCTACACGATTCTTCATGCAAAACGAACAGGCGGTGGAAAGCCATGCTTCGCAGTAAGCGATTGATGCCCGGTTCACAGGAGTAAATAGCGGGGACAAAACCAAACCGCTTCTTTACTTTTAACGCCAGCTTGGCCAACAGGCCCAGCGTTGTACTATCAATACCCTCAGCGTCGCACAGGTCTACCCACACGCTGGCAAAGTTTGGATCGGCAAACATTCGCTCGAAGAAATCGTCTATGGTGGTACATAACGTAAGGCGTACATCGCCCTCCAGTCGAATGACATAGGCACCGTCCTGGCTGGCTGCAAGTATACGTCCGTCTTTCATATCAGCTGCGCTTGATCACAAACAATGCCGCGATGTCATCTGGCGCGGTGGCAACATGATCAAGTCCTAGATGTGTCGCCAGTTGCTCCGGCGAATCGGTCGTCTGCTCAAATACCTCGAGGAAATATCGTTCTTTTTCGATAAGGCTCATTTCTGGAAGAATCTCAAGGATACCATCGGAGAACACGGCCAGCATAAAACTGTCGGGAAGATCAATTGCGTGCTCGTCATACACGGCGTCCTCCATCAGACCCACGGTTGCCCCCTCACCTTGCAAATAGCAGGCACCTGCGCTGGAAACAAGCACTGGTAGCGGCAGGTGTCCGGCGACGCTGTAGCGTAATGTATTCTGGTGCATATCAATCACTCCCACCACCATTGTGGCGAATTTATCCACCCCCAAGTCCAGCAGCTCCTTATTCGCATGCTGCAACATCGCCACGGGATCCAAAATAGTTTTGTCGCGACGGCGGGAGTAATCGGATCTTTTGCGCGCAAACAGGTTTTTCAACAGCACGGTCGCGAAGGCCGACGAGCTACCATGCCCCGAGACATCCACCATAAAGAAGATGACGTCACTTTCGCCAACCGTGAAGTAGTCTATAAAATCGCCACTGAGGTAGAGCGAGGGAATCACCGTATGGCTGAACACATAATCGTTCAGCAGCAAGGGTGTCACCGGGAGCATGCGCATCTGCACCTGCCGGCCCGCCTGCTGATCCTGCTCCAGCATTTTAATGGTGCCACGCAACTCGGTATTCGCGGCCTCCAGTCTATTGCGCGACTCCTGCAATTCCCTGCGTAGACTCCGCTGTCGTACGCAGCGCGCTATGGACCTGATCAGAGCGGCCTTGTCTTCTAGTGGACGCAAAAAGAAATCACTGGCACCGAGTCGCAGCGCCGTCATCATGCGTGCGGGGTCAGCGACATCGCAAAACATGATCGACGGTACCTGCACATCCATCTCACGCAAGGCGTGACGGGCAGCCACCCAGGAAAAGTCTTTGAGATCCAGCTCACACAAAATGACATCTACGTCGCTGTCCCAGCTCAGGGAGTACGTGCTATTGCTTACGTCGGTGACAAGCTGAACGTGAAAACCGGAAGACGACAGAAAGTTGGCCAGCTTTTTTGCACGGTCGGGTAAATCATCAACAATAAGGACATTGCCGTTTGAAGCGGTCATAGCAGGCTTTGATCATGTGTTGACGGTGACACTACGCCCATCGCGGGATACAGGCAACCAAGGTAAATACGCTTTGGCAGGATTTAACACTTTTACCTAATTTTGTTGCTTTCCCACCGCCCCATTTACCCGCTGCCACGGTCAGAATTCCAAATAATCGTCGGGTTGCTCCCGCTCGGAAAAGCTATCAGTGATCTTTCCGGTCAGGAAGTGCTCGCGGCGCTGTAAGTACGCGTTGCGGATGAAAATATAGCGGTCACCCGTCACCAAATCGTCCGCATCAATCAAATTAGCACGAAGATCAACCGCTTCTATCGTCCAGAAGAGGTAGGCCCATTCGCGATCGTCAATAAGGCCTGGAAGGCCGGGGATAGAGGTATAGGTATCCACAAAGTAGCCGGCGCTGCTGCGAACAGTACGCGGCCCGAATAGGGGCAACATCACGTAGGGACCAGATTCAACCCCCCAGGTGTAGAGCGTCTGGCCGAAATCCGCTGGATTGTGCTTAATCCCCATGGGCGTAGCGACGTCGATTAAACCTGCCAGCCCCACGGTGGAATTGACCAGAAAGCGTGCCGCACTCTGTACAGCATTACCGGGACGGCCCTGGAGCAGCGAATTGAAGAATGAATTGAACTCGTACACATTGGAAATAAAATTAGTGACACCGCGCTCTGCAGGATCAGGCATCACAAAGCGGTAGCCTTTGGCTGCCGGGAGCAGCACATAATCGTCGAGCGACTCATTGAAGCTGAAAATGCGACGATTCATTGGCTCCCAGGGGTCAATATCGTCATTCCCGTCGGCTGCCCATACGGAATATCCTGGGTACATTACCAACAAGAATAGCAAATAACGCATTAAAGTCATTTCAAGGAGATACCGGGGTATTAAGAAAGGACGATGGTACGCTCAGGTTGCGACTGGATCAACCGGTGAATCAGCCCCGCATCAGGACGCGGTGACAAGCACCACACTCTGGGCAGCCAGTTGCCGGAGCTGCTCACCCCCGTGGGCGAGTATGTTCTCATGCGGCTGGCCCAGCTCATCGGCCAGCGCTACCAGCAGAGTCTTGGCGGTGCTGGCCGTGTTGTCACTGACTAATTCGAGCAGGCGCGCAGTGATCGCGTTAAGTTCTATGAAACCGACGATGTCTTCCCTGTTTCGGTAGACCACCAGATAGGTTGGCTCGCAGGCAGCCTGGGGTCTGAACCCGGCGCCTATCCGGTGTACCGGATAGTGGTAACAGAGCGACCAGACCAGCGGCGACAACCGCACAACCGCGGTGAGTATATCGTCCACCTTCTCTGCCGCCGGCAATATCTCCTCCGATATGTCCAACGCCAACTCTACCCATTCGTAATGTGCCAGTTCCGCCAGAAACGGGGGATCCTCAGCTTGCACTGGGTAATCCTGCATCACAAATTGCAGGAACTCCTGGCTGATCTCCAGGAAGTACGGTGTGTGGCAGCTGTGCTGATCGATAAAGACACGCACCAGTGCATGCCACGCGTCATCCTCATAAAGTGTGCGTAAAACCGGGAAGCCGCCACTGATAAAGCGCTCGATATTGTTGTACACGAGGCGCTCGTATATCTGCAGTCGGCGCGGCTCTGAGCCCGCCGGAGGTGGGTATTGCCCAGGATTACGCAAGTAGCGCGCCATCGCGAACTGGCTGGACTTCAGCGCGGAATCGTTCACCTCAACCCACCGCTTCGGTGGCGCTGCGCTGGCCATCCTGCTGCAGGGCTCGAATATGGGCCACCTCCTGCAGTAACACCGGGAACGGCGGCAGATTAAAATCCCGCTCCAACAGTGTGGGTAAAGGACCGAGCCGACGATAGGCGTCGGCCAGCAGCGCCCACACCGGGTCGATGACATCCGCGCCGTGGGTGTCCACCTTCAAATCCGGGGCCTCGTCGTAGTGCCCCGCAATGTGGATATAGCGCACCCGCTCCAGCGACAGCGCGTCCAGAAACTCGTAGGGGTCGTAGCGGTGGTTAATAGAGTTGACGTACACGTTATTGACGTCCAGCAACAGGTCACAGCCGGTCTCCTGCTGTACTGCGTTGATGAACTGCGCTTCACTCAGATCGGTGTGGGGTTGGGCATAGTAGGAGGCGTTTTCGAGCGCGATTGGGCGCCCGATTATGCTCTGCACCTGGCACACCCGTGCTGCCACATGACGCACCGCTTCCTCGGTAAAGGGAATAGGCAGCAGATCGTATAAATGCCCCTCGGCTGCACAATATGTCAGGTGCTCGCTGTATAGCGCCACGTCGGTCTCGCGCATCAGATCGCGCACCGCAGACACCAGTTGTGTATCGATTGGATCCGGACCGCCTATATTGAGCGACAGGCCGTGCAGTATCAGCGGATAGCGCTCGGCCAGCGCCCGAAACTGCTTGCCATAACGGCCGCCAACACCGATCCAGTTCTCCGGTGCTGTTTCCAAAAAATCGACCTCTCCCTGCTCCATAGATAATAGCGGGCCCAATAGGGCCCGCCGTAAACCGAGTCCCGCTCCCTGGAGTACTCGGTCAGTATGCGGCATTACTCATCGCCGCACTTACCTTCGCCGCACTTGCCTTCGCCGCACTTGCCTTCGCCGCACTTGCCTTCGTCGCTTTTGCCTTCGCCGCTTTTGCTATCTGCCTGTTTGTCGTAATTGGCCAGATCGTAACCACCACTTAGTTGCTGCGCGGAAAATGGATTTGACGCTGCTGACACCAGAGGAGAAATAGACGTTGCCAGAAATGCTGCGCCCAGTGCTGCCGCTAGCGGCTTTTTGAAATTAGTCATAATTACTCCCTGTTAATGGTCAAAAACTAGATAATTTCATGTCTGGAGGTATCCGAAGAGCACCTTGTGTCTAACGACCTGAAGTCGCTCTCCCTGTACTTCGACAGGATACCAAATGATAAGTTTCAACGCATGACGTACAACGAAAAAAATCTATCGGCTATTCCCACACTTCAATGAGGGTTTTGCTGCAAATATTGACTTACTTTTTGCCACTGCTCCTGCAGTCGCTTCAGTGACACAGCCTGCCGGGTTCCCAGGTTTTGGGCGAACAGCGACACGCGAAACTCCTCCAGCATCCACCGATAACTACTCGCCTCCTCGCTCAGTAGCAGTAACCCCGGGCGTTGCTTTAGCACCTCCAGCAGTGGCAGCGCGAGTGCAGTGAGAGAGGCGGTGTTTTTCTGGTCCTTGGGATACTGCCCAGCCAGGCGCTCCAGACGTTGCAGCAGTGCCTTCATATAGCGTGGATATTGAGCGAGCCACTCAACCGGCGTATCGCGTTGGAATAATTCACTCCACAAAAACGCCAACTGTGCCTCGATATCTTCTCGGGTATCGCGCCACTTACCCGACTCCAACGCCGCCAATTTGTGGCGCACGTCGGCGAGCACACGCAGAGCGCCAAGCAGTGTGGCTTCCAGATCATTGGCGCGACCAATAACCTCGCCTCTGCCCGCCTGCTCCAATGCGCTAAATTGCGTTTCGCTATACGGCAGCTCCCCATCCGCAGGAAGCCCCTGCAAATACGCGGCGTCGATCAGGTCTTCTACCAGCGCACTGCGCTCCAGACGTGCGGTGACCAGCATCAGGTTAAGCTCATTGCCGCGCAGCAGCTGCTTGCGCAGGAACTTCACCTGCTGCGCCCCGGCGAGGCGCAACAGACGCAATATCCCCAGTCGATGTCGAATACGCGCTACGCTGGAATAATCACACAGCTCAATCGCCACGGTCTCCACTTTGTCCACCAGCGCCGGATAGGCGACAATATCGATCCCGGCCTGTCGAAAGCGCCACTCCCGGGGCAACTCGCCCATATCCCAGCGGGTGATGCCCTCCCGTGCAGGCGACGCCTGCGGACTGGCGCTGATACTCTGACGCGTATCATCGCGAAAGCGCCGCACCAGAGCGACCAGATCACGGCCCTGCCCCAGCAAGTGGCCTTGCGCATCCACCACGCGCACGTTCATACGATAGTAGTCATCGAGCTTTTGCTGCGCCCAGTCATTGCTATCCAGCGCAATTTTACCGAGCAGCGATAAGCGACGCGCCAGGCTGCTCAACAAATCAACATCATCCGGCGGCAGCTGCTGTAGCGCCTGGTCGACAAAATCCGGCACGGGCACCAGCTGTTTGCGCTTTTCCTTGGGTAGGCCTTTCACTAACTGGATGCACTTCTCGCGCAGCAGGCCGGGCACTAGCCAGTCAAACAGGTGGCGCGGCGTCCGGTTGAGGAGTGCCACCGGAATGGTGACGGAAACGCCGTCAGTCTCCTGTCCGGGCTCGAACTGATAGCTCAGTTTAAAACGCATGTCCTGCCACTCCAGATGGTTCGGAAATTGCTCCCCCACAGCCTCTCCAGGATCGCGCGCGACCAGCACCTCCCGTGTCATGTAAAGCGTGCGCTCGCCGTCCAGATTGCGCTTCAGCCAAGACTGCAGGGAGGCGGCAGTCACCATGTCCTCAGGAAGACGTTCATCGTAGAATTTGAACAGCGCCTGTTCGTCCACCAGGATGTCGCGCCGGCGGGTGCGCGACTCCAGCTCCTCCAGCTCCTTTACCAGCCGCCGGTTGTGCTTGAGAAACTTCGGATACTGGCGAAAATTGCCCGCCACCAGTCCCTCACGAATCATCAGCGCGCGACTTTCCTCCCGCGCCAGCGGCCCGTAGTGCACTACGCGTTTGTCCACCAGAATGAGGCCGTACAGACTGATTCTTTCATAGGCCACCGCCTGCCCGCGGCGCGACTGCCAGCGCGGCTCATAGTAGTGCTGTTTGAGTAAATCGGGGTTGATGCCCAGGGCCCACTCCGGCTCGATAGCGCCCACTTCTCGGGCAAAGACCCGGGAGGTTTCTACAATATCCGCGGCCACCAGCCACTTGGGTGATTTTCGCGCCTGCGAAGACCCGGGGAAGATCTGCAGCTTGCGGTTGCGACTACCCAGATACTCCCGCTTCTCATCGTGCTGGGCGATGTTGCTGAGCAGCCCACTGAGTAGCGCAGTGTGGATACCCTGATAATCTTCCTGTTCGGGCAGTATCGCGGCAGCTTTCAGACCCTGCTTGCGGCACGCGATACTTAGCTGGGTGTGTATGTCGCGCCACTCCCGCATCCGCAGGAACGACAGGAATTCACGCTGCATCAGTTTACGCAACTGGTTCTGGCTCAGGGCCTGGCGCTGTTCGTCGTAATAGCGCCAGAGGCTGAGCCAGGCCATAAAGTCGGAGCGCGGATGGCGAAACCGGGCGTGCGACTCGTGTGCCTGCTGTTGCTTTTGGGGTGGCCGCTCGCGCGGATCCTGCGCCGTCAACGCACTGGTGATCACAAGGATTTCCTGCAGACAGCCGTACTCGGCCGCTGCCAACACCATGCGCGCCAACCGCGGGTCCACGGGCAGACGCGCCATTCGCGCCCCCACATCGGTGACCTTACCCGCGGGGCTGACCGCCCCAAGCTCTTCCAGTAGCTTGTAGCCATCGCGCACCATGCGCGAATCGGGTGGATCGATAAACGGAAACTGCTCCACATCGCCCAGACCCAATGTCAGCATCTGCAGGATGACTGCCGCAAGATTAGTGCGCTGAATTTCAGGGTCGGTGAATGTTGGGCGGCCGAGGTAATCCTCCTCACTGTACAAGCGAATACACACACCGGGGCCAACGCGACCACAACGCCCCCGCCGCTGGTCTGCACTGGCCTGTGAAATCGGTTCAATCGGCAGGCGTTGCAGTTTCGTGCGGTGGCTGTAACGGCTGATACGCGCCTCGCCCGGATCGATCACATAGCGAATACCAGGGACAGTTAACGAGGTTTCCGCGACATTGGTCGCCAGCACCACCCTGATACCGGACTTGCGGCCGGAGCGATCGAATACCCGATTCTGTTCGGCCTGGCTCAACCTGGCGTAGAGTGGAAGAATTTCCAGCTTGGTGGCCTGACGCAGCGCCTTCGCCAGTTCGCGTATATCGCGCTCTCCCGGCAGAAACACCAGAATATCGCCGCGCGCGCCAAACCGACCGGCATCGACATCCTCCACCAGCGAGACGATTTGCGCTTCTACACCGTCCTCCTCACCGCCCTCACGACCGAGATACTGTGTATCAACAGGGAAGGTGCGGCCCGACACCTCTATAATCGGCGCGTCATCGAAGTGCCGGGAAAAGCGCTCCAGATCAATGGTAGCCGACGTCACGATAAGCTTTAAATCTGGCCGCCGGGGCAGAATGCGTTTGAGGTAGCCGAGCAGGAAATCAATATTGAGACTGCGCTCGTGAGCCTCGTCGATGATCAGCGTGTCGTACTTACGCAATAGCCGATCGTGCTGCATTTCGGCGAGCAGAATACCATCGGTCATCAGCTTGATCGCCGTATTCTCCGTCACCTGATCGGTGAAGCGCACCTGATAACCCACCAGATCACCCACCGTCGTGCCCAGTTCCTGCGCGATACGCCCGGCGACAGTGCGCGCCGCCAGACGACGTGGTTGGGTGTGGCCAATCAGCTGGGTTCTGCCACGGCCTATATCCAGACAGATTTTCGGCAGCTGGGTGGTCTTACCAGAGCCTGTCTCTCCGGCGATGATCACCACCTGGTGATCTGTAATTGCGCGCACAATCTCGTCCCGACTCGCAACAATCGGCAACTCCTGTGGGTAGGTTATGGCCGGGACGCGTCGCTCGAGTCCGGGTGAATCTTGCATACGGATAGTCTGCCAGTCAGGTTATTCACGCCAACGCGGGCGCAGTGGGTTAAGCTTCACAGGGTTTACAGTTGAGGGGTCGACCATGCCACAGATCAGCAATTATACGTACGACGAGATAACGATAGGGCAAACCGCTACCTATTCCAAGCGGATCGAGGCGCGGGACCTTCAACTTTTCGCCGCCATGTCAGGCGATGTGAATCCGGTACACCTCGATGCTGCCTACGCCGCGACCACACAATTCAAGGAGTGCATCGCGCACGGCATGTTAAGCGGCGCCATCATCTCGGCGGCCATCGCCATGGAACTGCCCGGCCCCGGCTCGATTTATCTCGGTCAATCCCTACGCTTTCGTCTGCCGGTTAAACTCGGCGACACCATCACTGTACATCTACAAGTGACCGGGAAGAAAGACAGACGCAGTCTCGTCACCCTCGATTGCAAAGTCTTCAATCAGCTCGAAAAACTGGTGCTTACCGGTACCGCCGAAGTGATGGCGCCGACAGAAAAGGTGCTGCTGGAACGCCCCGCACTACCCCGGATTCAGATCGACGCCTAAGACGTGGCGTCTGCTTCAGCAGGCGCTGGGCCGCCGGCGAACTGCGTTGGATCCAGGTACATCAGCTGTAACACCGTGGTGTCTCCCGTCTTCCCCGAATCGACCGCCAGCACCATCACATTGCGCCGATTGGCCTCCAGCGTGACCGCCGTGACACCAAATATCATCGCACCGCTATCGTTCAGCGCGTTAAACACCTTGAGCTCTCTTTCCTCGCGCAGTGCCTGCACAATGTTGGCAACCAGCGTCTTCACACTGGCGCGAAACGCACCAAAGTTAATCCCACCCTGAAACTCACTGTGTGCCAGCGACAACTGAAACGCCGCAGTGGATTTATCCACCAGTTGCACCTTGGTCAAATTGACGACCTTGTCATTGGCAAGCTGTCGGTACAGCGCCTTGGCCTCCGTGCGTGTCGCCTCAATAAAGGCTTTGTGCAGTAGATTGACCGCCACCAATAGGAATTTGTCCTGCGGCATGGACTGAATCTGTGATTGCGCCATGGCGACCTCTAGCATTAAAAATACGCCAGTCTACTGCCCCGAAGTGGCATCGGCAACGCATTGCAAGCCACGCGACGCGGCGGTATTACACAAACTGTGCCGCTACCGGTTATTGCCCGGTGGCTGGTATGGTGTCCCATCTGTTATTATTTGTGCTCAGAGCGGCCTACCAATGGCGCCAAGACTCAGCAGTCCTACTTATGCAGTATCGAGTCATGCCACACAGACCCGAAAAATCGATAATTACCGCACGCAACCCGTTGGCTCGCTTACTGCTGGTGGGTGCCCTGCTTGCCTGCGGGCGAGTCAACGCCCAGCTCCCCGAAACCACCCTGACGTTGCAACAGCTGACCGACCAGCGCCTGATGCTGACCGCTGAGCTGGACCTGAAGACACACGCAGGATGAAGCGAGACAATTTGCCGTGGCAAGCGGCACAACCCGCCACCCTGCGCTGGACTGATAGCGGAGTACCCGCCTCGAACCACTTCGACGATGTGTACTACTCGCAGGACAATGGTCTGGAGGAAAGCCGTCACGTTTTTCTACAGGGCAATGAACTGCCACAGCGCTGGCAGCAACAAGCCAGCGGGCTGTTTTGCATCGGCGAACTGGGTTTTGGTACCGGCCTGAATTTCCTGCTGACCTGGCAGGCGTGGCGGGCAATGCCAGCACCGCGCCCTGAACTGCATTTTTTATCGATAGAAAAACATCCCCTGAGCCGCACCGACCTGGCCCGTGCACTCGCCGCCTGGCCAACGCTGGATTCCCTGGCCGAACAGCTCCTCGTCGGCTATCCCGGCCCACTCGCCGGCCAGCATCGTCTCCTGCTGGAGCCTGGTGTCAGGCTGGATCTGTGGTGGGAAGATGCCAGTGACGCCCTCGCCGACCTCGCGGGAAGGGAGCAACCGCTGATAGACGCCTGGTATCTGGATGGGTTTTCGCCCAGCCACAACGAAGCCATGTGGTCGCCAAAGGTGCTTGGCGCAGTGGCGGCCCTCAGTCGCGACGGCGCCAGTTTTGCCACATTTACCGCTGCCGGGCACGTGCGACGCACACTGGCGGCGGCTGGCTTCAAGGTCAGCAAGGTGCCTGGCTACGGCCGCAAGCGAGAGTGCTTACGCGGCGTACTCGAGGCGCGTGACACACCGCTGGCAAACGCTAACTTGTCACCCTGGGATCTCCCTGGTGACACCCGGGACAGGCCCGACAGTGTCCTGATCGTGGGCGGTGGGTTGGCGGGCTGCACCACTGCCGCAGCGCTGGCGGATCGCGGTATCAGCGTTATCCTGCTCGAACAGGGCGCGCTGTCGAGTGGCGGGTCGGGCAATGATCAGGGCGTACTCTACACACGGCTCTCGCGAAAACACTCCACGCTGGTCGATTTCGCGTTGCAGGGTTTCCAGTTCGCATCGAGTTTCTATCGGGCGATGTTTCGCGATGGCGAGCTCCAGCCCCACCTGGATGGCGATCTGTGTGGCAGTTTTCAGCAGAGTGCTAACACCGCAGAGATGGCCGCGCTGCGCGACGCCCTGATCGGGCTGGAAGACCTCGCTCAGGTACTGGATCGCGAGCGGGCCAGTGCGGTGCTGGGTATAGAGCAACCCAGTGCGGGTTACTGGTATCCTGGGTCAGGCTGGCTGCGCCCGGCCGCAGTGTGCCGCGCGCTCACCGCCCGCAACAATATCCGTGTGCTGGAACACTGTGGTGCAGTGAGCTTGCACACGGATGGTACACACTGGCATGCCATTGCCGGTGGGGAGACCCTGGCGCAGGCCCGAGTTGCCATCGTTGCCACGGGCACCGGCACCACCGCACTGGAACAGCTCACGTGGCTGCCGCTGCAGACTATCCGCGGCCAGATCACTGAACTGCCGGCTACGCAGACCACCGATGGATTGCGCGCCGCTCTGTGCCATGACGGCTATATTGCCCCGGCGCGGGATGGCACCCACAGTATGGGCGCATCGTTCAACGTCAATATCAGTGACCCGGCACCACGCGCCGAGGACAACTGCGACAACCTGTCCAAACTCGCCGCCGCAGTGCCTGCATGGAAAACGCCACTGGAGGCGCTGGACCCCGGCGCGCTGCCGAGCCGTGTCGGTTATCGCTGCGCCAGTCCCGACTACCTGCCCGTCGTCGGTGCAGCGCCAGATTTTGACGGCTTTGTCCGCGACTACGGAGCCCTGCGCCACAATGCGCGGCAGTCACTTCAACACCGTGGGCCCTGTTTGCCCGGCCTCTATATCAATGCGGCACACGGATCACGCGGCCTGGCGTCAACCCCCATTGCTGCCGAGCTGCTGGCCAGTATGATTTGTGACGAGCCCTTGCCACTCAGTCGCACGCTATGTCGCGCCCTGTCCCCTGCGCGTTTTATAATCCGCGATCTGTCCCGCAACCGGCTAAAGATATGACCACACTGCGTATTTTGCTGTTCCTCGTCACCTGCCTGCCGCTAGCCGCCTGGCCGGTGCAACAGTACCGCGTGAAAGTCGTCGATCAAAAACCACAGCCACGAGAGAACTTTGTGCAGGGCCTGGAAATTCTGGATGGCTATCTGTATGTCAGTGCCGGCAACTACGGCGAGTCGAAAATTCTGCGCTACCATTTTGCCGACGGCCAATTGGACGCAGG
>TARA_B110000503_G_scaffold89988_1_pt1 | contig 21033 bp, 17 predicted proteins | sample TARA_B110000503 | Tara Oceans TARA_B110000503 (sample SAMEA4397472) | marine metagenome | biome: Polar Biome; feature: [SRF] surface water layer (ENVO:00010504); material: water (ENVO:00002006), including particulate matter (ENVO:01000060) such as... | depth 5 m | reverse complement strand
TCGGGCTGACAGCTCTGCGTTGCTGATGCGCGCATTTTGCTGCAACGCTGTGAGGATTTTGATATCGATGCTATCTAAGTTATTTTCCATTGATGACATAATCGGCCAATAATTGTGACAAAAGAGCCATTATCTTACTTCAATTGATCTTTTTGTGGTTAATGTTTAGCCGAAACCGCTCAGTTCTTTTTGCTACTATTTGATTCTCAGAAAAATAGCGAGCCAATCGCAGGCAGTAGACTTTATGACCGACAACGCGCAGGCACTCGATCACTGGATTCGCACCGATTTTCGGCAGATAAATACAGCACTGGAAGAAATCTACTTTTCCCATCCCGACAAACTCCCCGGCAAATTATCCGACAGTGCTTCTTGTGACGCATTGAAACAGCAATTAGTGGCTGAGGGGACGGCGCTGGTGAGCACATTGCTCCGAGAGGGCAACACTGACGAGGGCTTTGATCGCGGGTTTGATCTGCTTGGCAACGTTGGCTTTTACATGGCGGCCTGTCGTCGTCACGATATTACCGATCCCGCGCGCGAGACGCGATCGCCTCTCCATGAAGCATCTGCGCTGGCCATGCAGCTTGGCGCGTCTCTGGGGGTTATTCCTCGGTTTGCCTCTAGTCACTTGGAAACCCACAATCTCGCTGTGAATGGGGTGTACAAAACCTTCACCAATCTCGATGATGAAAAAATCTTTATCGATTACAACACCCGCAGCGTATTCGCGTTTATTCGAGCTTCAGAGGCCCTGCGGCAAGCACTGCCGCTGGGGATATCGCATCCGGTCACCTATGATCTGTTGCTCACTGCCAAAACAGCACTTGAAGACGTTGTCAGATATAACCAGATACTCTTTGACTCGCTTGATACTGACCGGTTTTTTTACTGTGTGAGGCCCTATTATCGGCCCCATCGCGTGGGGTTGCATGAGTACAGAGGGGCAAATGCGGGCGACTTTGCGGGCATTAATGTGATCGATCTGTTGCTGGGATTGTGTGAGGCGGACGATCCGTACTATTCGCAATTGCTGGTCGATAAGTTTCTCTTTATGCGTCCCGATGATCAGCTAGTACTTCGCGATGCCATGAGGCGCAAAAGTTTGCTTAATAGCTTTGTTGAGGCCTTGCAGCAGGGTTTGACTAAAGAGCCATGGTTTGAATTGAACCTGCGTCTGTTTCTACAAGTTTGTGAAGCCCATGGGCAGACGGCGCGTCAGCATCATGAACAATTGGTCAGTAAGTTTATTGAAAAACCGGCAGCATCCGGAGAGTTGACGCACGCGGCGGGGTTGACTGCGAGCGGCCCACCGTTACCGGTGCTGCTCAAGGGGCTGAAAAAACTGTGTGATATGCGCTGCGCCGCTGATGTGGGAGGCGAATTTAGAACCCGTTACACCGATATTCAGCGACTCAAGGACTGTTTGTCATGATGGGCGATCGATTTGTGCAACAGCAGGGCACCTACCTGCTCAGTCACTCGGTGGGCCTGCCGCTTCGCGATGCGGAACAGCGTGCAGCAGAGGCATTCTGGCACCCGTGGCAGGCGGGCAATGCAGATATCTGGCAACACTGGTTGCAGGAAATTAACGTGTTTCGCGGCGAACTCGCCCAGTTATTTAATGGGGACATGGACTATTTTTGCCCGCAGAGCAGCCTCTCCAGCGCTGTCTCTAAGATTGTCTTCTCATTGTCACTACCCACCCAAAAGACGACGATTCTGCTCAGCGAAGAGGATTTCCCGTCAATCGCTTTCGCCCTGCAGAAAACCGACTTACCACTTAAATTTATTCCCGCCGCAGAGGATACGACGGATTTGACTGTGTGGGCGCGCCACATGTCCCCTGATATTGGGTTGGTGCTGGTCACCCATGTGCAATCAAACAATGGCCGCCAATTGCCTGTCACGGAAATTACGCAGCTCAGCCGCGATAAAGGTATTTTGTCGCTGATCGACGTCGCTCAGTCCGCGGGTATTCTGCCGATTGATTTGTGCCAGTGGTCTGCAGACTTTGTGGTTGGATCCTGTGTCAAATGGATTGGCGGCGGCCCCGGCGCGGCATTTATGTGGGTTGCTCCCAGCGTAGTGGAGCGCTGTCAGCCAAAAACGGTTGGTTGGTTTTCCCATGAGAACCCATTCGAATTCGATATTCACCACTTTGCCTACGCGCCCGATGCGTTGAAGTTTTGGGGCGGAACCCCCTCGGTGTACCCCTTTGTTGTGGCGGCCAACAGTTTGAAATTTATTAACCAGATCGGCATTAAGGCCATTCGTGAGCATAATTTGAGGCTGTCGGACAAAATTATTCAGGCGACGAACGGGGGCGAGTTAGTCTCGCCAAGATCAGCGGCCCAGCGCAGCGGCACCGTGATACTGCAATTTTCTGGTCGTCAGGCGTCCGTGTTAAGCGCTCTCCATGAGCAGCAGATTCACGTTGACAGCCGAGCCAAGGGGATTCGACTATCGCCGCATCTGTGCAACAGTGCAGAGCAAATTGATGCGCTGATACAGCATATTTTTTAGCGCCTCGGTTGCTGATCGAGCGGATTCTTTTATGCTTGAAAACCGTTACAATCGCCTATGGCTTTCGATCCCAAAACTTTCCTCAAATCTCTCACCAAGCGTCCCGGCATTTACCAGATGTTTGATGATGCGGGTGACATATTGTATGTGGGAAAGGCGAAAAACTTAAAGAATCGTCTATCGAGTTACTTCCGCAAAACCGGTTTAACGCCAAAGACGGTGGCCTTGGTCAAACGTATTGAGCAGATCGATGTGACGGTCACCGAGACTGAAACTGAAGCGCTGATTCTCGAGCACAACCTGATCAAGCAATATCACCCGCCATACAATATTTTAATGCGGGACGATAAAACCTATCCCTACATTTTTCTGTCCGATCAGGACGAGTGGCCGCGGCTGTCTTTCCACCGTGGCGCAAAAAAAGCCAAAGGTAGTTATTTTGGGCCATTTCCGAACTCCTACGCGGTTCGAGAGAGCATGAGCTTTCTGCAAAAAACCTTCAAGGTGCGGCAGTGCGAAGACAGTTTTTTCAAGAACCGCTCACGGCCTTGCTTGCAGTATCAGATCAAACGGTGCACAGCGCCTTGCGTGAACCTCATCAGCGCCGAAGATTACAGCGCGGATGTCGAGCTTACACGGCTCTACCTCGACGGTAAGAGCAGCAAAATCATGAAGCAGCTCGAGCACGATATGGAGGCTTCAGCCAGTCGATTAGATTTCGAAGAGGCCGCAGAGGCTCGGGACAAAATTGCGGCGCTGCGGCAAATTCAAACTCAGCAGGTCATTGAGAAAGGGCGTGGCACCATTGACGTTATTGCAGCCGCTATTAGTAATGGTCAGGCCTGCGTTCACATGCTTTATATCCGTCAGGGACGCATACTGGGCAGTCGCAGCTTTTATCCCAAAGCACCGCTGGCAGAAGATTGCGGCGAATTGCTCGACGATTTTCTGCCTTTGCTCTATCTCGATGGCAGCGGCCGGCCTGACTTGCCCAAAGAAATATTGCTCAACACCGAAATCGCCAGTGCACAGGCGCTGACGGAAGCGATTAAGCTGCAGGTGCAGCGAAGCATCGAAATACGTCACTCGGTGAGAGGATTTCGCGCAAAGTGGCTCCAACTGGCGCAGCGCACCGCAGAACAAAACTTAGCGGGTAAACTCGCCTCAAAACAGACGCAAGAGCAGCGCTTTGAGTCACTGCGCCAAACTCTAGAGCTTGAGAGCACCCCTGAGCGCCTAGAGTGTTTTGATATCAGCCACAGCAGTGGCGAGGCTGTGGTGGCGTCATGCGTGGTATTCGACAGAAATGGCGCGCTAAAAAGCGACTATCGGCGCTTTAATATCGACAATATCACAGCAGGTGATGACTACGCCGCTATGGAGCAGGCCATTCGACGCCGCTACACGCGGCTTATGAACGGTGAAGGCAAACTGCCGGATATTCTGCTGATTGATGGCGGCAAAGGTCAAATTGGCGTCGCAAAAAATGTATTAAACGATCTCGGTGTAAGCGGCGTCATGATCTTGGGCGTGGCGAAGGGAACAACCCGCAAGCCTGGCTTTGAAACCCTTATTATCGCCGACCAGAACAATCGCATTATTGGTCGCCCGCAGCAAGCAGCGCTGCATCTGATACAGCAGATCAGAGATGAAGCACACCGTTTTGCCATCACCGGCCACAAGCAGCGCCGCGACAAAAAGCGCAGTTCGTCGCCCCTCGAAGGGATTCCTGGCGTAGGGCCGACGCGCCGCCGCGATCTACTCAAGCACTTTGGCGGTATTCGGGAAGTGCAGAAAGCCAGCGTCGCAGATTTGATGAAAGTGCCAAATATAAGCAAAAAGGTTGCTGATGCTATTTACAGCGCACTGTACAATGAGTAACGTCCCCGAGTGACGCCGGACGCGTGCAACCCTTTGAAATAGAAGATCATCCATGTGGAATTTACCCAACATACTGACCCTGATGCGTATAGCGCTAATCCCTGTGTTTATCGCCGTGTATTACACATCGTGGGAATGGCACAACTTGCTGGCTGCAGCGATTTTTGGGCTGGCGGCAGCTACCGATTGGTTGGATGGATACGTTGCACGCAAATACAACCAAGTAACGCCCTTTGGCGCTTTTCTTGACCCTGTAGCCGATAAACTCATTGTTGTTGCGGCCATGGTTATGCTGCTTGAGCAATATTCAACGCCCTGGTTTGCACTGCCCGCTGTGGTGATTATCGGGCGGGAAATCATTATTTCAGCACTGCGTGAGTGGATGGCCGAGCGAGGCTACAGCGGGACTGTTGCGGTTGCCATGATTGGCAAGGTAAAAACATGGGTCCAGATGTCCGCTATTGCGCTACTGTTGGCCGCGCGACCTGAAGATCAACTGTTTGCTCAGCTTGGCTATGTAGCGATTTATTTCGCGGCGGGGTTGACCCTTTGGTCGATGGTGCATTATCTCAGAGCGGCGTGGCCACAACTCAGCGCCACAGATAACAAGTCGTAGGCCAGACCATTAAGTAGTTGATTTCTGCGGGATATTCCCTAGAATACCGCCTCCTTGTACCGTAAGGTAAAAGTGCCTTGCGGAAACAGGGGAAAGAGAAGGTTTTAAAAGGCGCGGTAGCAAAGTGGTAATGCTGTGGACTGCAACTCCGCCATCGTCGGTTCGATTCCGACCCGCGCCTCCAAGTTTGACTGACGTATATTTTAGGGACGTCTGTTTCATCGGCCCATACTCAACAGTGGCCAAAAGGCTTCACCAGCCTCCGCACCAGACCCTGCCCGGGTGGCGAAATCGGTAGACGCAAGGGACTTAAAATCCCTCGGTGGCAACACCGTGCCGGTTCAAGTCCGGCCCCGGGCACCAATACAATCAAGGGATTACTGTAATTTTTTGGGTTTCTCTTTAGCGAAGTCTTTGTGGGATTTTTCAGAGTAGACGATTAACGCCAAGGTTTGGGGCGGGCTGCGCAGCAGGCCGTCCCAGCCGAAGGCGACAACACCGCCTTGTTATGCTTTATTTGGCGCACGTAACTTTACCACTAGCAATAACTTCAGCATTTACACATATTTGGCTGAAGCACCTAAATGGTTCAAAGTAAGCGTTGGGCATAGTAATAATTTTTAGCTCATCAGTATAGCCAGAGGGACACAACTCGCTGGCACGACGCTTTGCATAGCCCATGAGTTGCGCATGATCTATTTTTGCATAGCCAGGATCACCGAAATATTCGACCATATATACACCTTCCGCTATCTCTTCGTCGAGATATCCCTCAAGACCGTACGTTCCCATTGCCTTTGGATTAGATGCTTTATATTCCTGGAGGCCAAACATGCCGGCACAGCCGCTTATAAGAAAAATCGATAATGTGAGCAGTACTTTTTTATTCATAAATCTCCGTAGTGAAAAGCATAACGCCAAGTTAACCGGCACAGTAACTAGTGGCGATTCAATGGTTGTTTATTGTCATTTTCTATAGGCTCAATATGTGAAAATACAATTTTTGGCGGTCTTGCACCCAATCGACCTTTCTTATCCATTCTTGATATATAGCCATGAACTTTACACTCAAGGAAAAGTTCAGGCTTAAACCGAACAATACTACCTGATTCTGGGATGCAAGTGAGGATATGCCCCATATAACTTAAACCCATGGTATTGGACATTTCGTCTCCTCGAGTTAGCTCTCCCTTTAACACTACATTTTGACCATGGGCTAATTCTGGGAAAAGTGTTTCGTCATCATCTTCCCTTTCTTCATGAGTAAAGATTTCTCTATATTTTCTTGTTAGATTTTCCTCTATCACTTCATTGTTATCATAAATGCCTATAGATAAAACACGTTCATTTTCAACGAGAGAAGCTAGCTTCTCTAACAATGTTGGTGCGGACGAAACATATAAATCCAAGAATTGCTTCGGAACATAAAGTAGGTCCCCCTCGGAGTTACGAATACCTATAAGTTGGTTATTATCTTGAAACTCGACTGATTCGAATGTCTTTATTGTTACCGAACCTAAATGTTTTCCGATTTTGATTATCCACTGGATAGCAGATATAGATTTTTTTAATATGTCTTTAAAGCCGAATTCATCAAAATCTCGTTCGGCCATTTTTTGAGCCGCTTTAACACCATAAGCCGTGGCTACTACCCCGCTGCCTAGCTTTACGAGCTCTATGATTTCAGGAATTACAATTTCCCAAGATCCTTTTTTAACACGCACCGGAAACTCAAAATCGGCTTTCCTCAGCTCTCCGGCCTGCTGCCCAACAAAAAACCTTACTGCGTGATCGAAACCAAGTAGCGCTTGGGCTGACTTTCGAGCATCCATGAAACCGTCACTTACCATTTCGCCTTCATATTTTAGAAAGCCCAAATATTTTTCTTCTTGCTCCATGCGACAATCTCTCAGTTTATAATCGATGCTTCAGCACATAACGCCGCCATAATTTTCCGCCTGAAGTGCAACGTAAGGCGGTCAAATTGATGGCTTTGTTACAACTTTTTGGCACGATAGTTACTTCAATTCATATATGGCGGTGATTTGCTGACCAACTTTGATAAACTCAGGAACAGCCATTACCAATTCCATTCCGTAAGAATCAGCGCTCATAGCCAGAGCGTATGCTTGGGGACTGTGTTCCAATGAAAAGGTGGCATATGCTTGCCCGAAATTTTCTTCGGTGGTTATTCCATAAACACTTTTTACCTTTCTAGACTGAGCCTTAGCAAGAACGTCTGCTTTGTTCCTTGCCTTAAGGCTAAGATCCACAATCATCTTTTCTTTGTACTCATCCTCTTTCGTAGTTTCAAAGAATGCATCAATATTTTGAACGCCGTCTAATCTAATCAGTTGATTCATGAGACTTGGGTATTTTTCTAGGTCGACAACTCGTAAATTAAACCCCTGTTGAACCTCATACCCCAGAATATCTAAGTTGTATGCACCATCTTTCCTTGCACGCTTAGTATTTTTTTCAACCTGAGTTGACTCTAAGTGCGACATAGGGATTTCGTTATTCTTTATGACTTCTAACATTTCAGCAGAAAACTTGGTTAATTGCTCCATTGATTTAGCAGATGATTCATCATATGCCAAGATACTGAAACGTATTTTAGCTACATCTGGCTTTACTTCTTGCTCCAGCTTTTCCGTGACAATGGCGAACGGAAACTCAGGCACTGGATTAGCAAAAATAGGCAAAGAAACAACCAATGATAGTGCCAATAAAATAGATCTCATGTGCGATTCCTTGTTGAGTTGTAACAGCTAATTAATGAGCCAGTTGCTCTATAACACTTTGGCTTTATAACACCTGAACGGGCATAGGCTGATTCTGAGTTAACCGATTGGTTAAGCTGCAAATATGATGATTTCTGTGGTGCGAAGATTGGGGACAAAACGAGCCACCGGTCCGTTGAACACGGCAATTGACGAATACAGAAGGACCTCTATACTGTTTAAATATACAGTATTTTGAGTCATTTCATGGACGACATTCGCTACCAACTACCCGAAAAACCTGTCCGGTTTCTTGATCAGGTACGCCTAAGCATGCGTCAAGCGGGGCTCGCCTACCGCACCGAGCAAACCTATATACACTGGATAAGGCGGTACATCTACTTTCACAGCAAGCAACACCCAAAAGATTTGGAAATCAAACATATTGAGGCGTTTCTTGCGCATTTATGAGTAAGGCAGAAGTGGGTTGCAGCGTGTTCGCGTTAAAATAACGGAACTAGTGGCTCGCTCTTTGATCGTTGAGCGAGCCACTGGTCCATTCTTAGTGCTTCATCATGGCGCGCATGCAGTCAGAAGTGGCTGCAGCGGAGAGGTTATGTCAGCAGGGTTGGGTAAACCATTTGGATCAAAATTAGGGACTGAGCCAATATTAAGGGCGTTGAAATCAACTGAAGGAAGTTTCAAACCTTTGGTTAGTGGTTTCAACGATTTTTCGATTGGCTTGGTGACCTCATTCATAACGGCCTCAATAGGTTCATTAACTATTTTTTCTGCCTGTTTAACACCAGGGATTTTCTTCAGTTTTTTGACTATTTTGCCTGCTTCTTTGAAAGCGGTCTTTAATTTAAATGACTCATTAAAAGGTCCCGCCTTGATTTTAATTTTCTGTTCCATAATGCCACCAAGCTTGTTGACACCACCGGTGATATCTTTGAGTGGTCCTTGAATGTCTTTGATTTGTTTGGAGAAATCATCTGTAAAAGCAAGGGTGTTATTGGCTTTTTTCAGACTTGAATTAAGCTGTTGGCCAAGGTTGAGGTATTCGTTTTGAGCCGTTGTTGCTGAGTTTACGACTGAGGGTGTCGGTTTAGTGGCATTGGAAATTTCATCTAGGGATTGATTCACTGCACAACTGGCTGCTGCGATGACGCTACAGGTGGTTTCTAATAAAGATAATTTTTCTGTCAATTCCGCCGCATTTTGCTCTGCAATTCGAATCGTTTCTTGAATTTGGGGTTTAACATTTTCATCTAGCTGTCTTTGAAGTTCGCGAATCCCAGATTCTGTTGCAATTTTGGTGACTGTATCCTTCGCGGGCGAAACGCCATTTGATCTTATTGTTCCTAGCGTGTTTGACGCTAATTTAAAAACGTTTTTGACAGATGAAACTGGTGTTACAACAGGGATAAACATGTCAAAAACTTTTTTGGAATTCTTCAAATCTCCATCCATTTTTTTAAATCTGCTTCAATTTTTAAAATTCCATTTACGTTTGACGCAAGCTCATCAATTTGTTCAATAATACTTTTCCCGTTGGCGGCAATATCATTCCAAGATTGAATGTTGGAGGTCATCGAACTTGGGGTAGTTTGGCAAGCTTCGATCGGGTTTTGAGCTGCGACATTCCCTGAAAGCACTAATATCGCTGTGATAAAATTAATCTTGTATTTATGCTTAATATTCATCCTACGTCCTCGTTTTATTATTTTTAGGACCATCGATTATATTAGTTAGAGCGGGGGAAAGGCAAATATACCTCGTAGATTCCAAAAGATTTTATGTTGTGCTGATTAACGACGTTCAAAGCATGGAATCGGTCATGTGAATGGTCTAAAGCCTCAAAGGCTTCCAAACACTGTCTGCCGAGTACTCCAGTGCCACTAAAAATTCGTACTTATTCCAGTCTTGGATCATGCTAAGAAGATATTGTTGGTCGGAGGTGCGATAGAGGTAGTAGGTTTGACCTACACGGGGGACAAAATTATAGGCAGCGCCGTAAGCCATTTGATTGATTTCAGCGAGTTGCTTAAGGGAGTTGTATTCTTTATTGAGAGACTCAATCGCTGCATCAAAATAATTTTTAGTTAAAGAGCCGCGCTCTGATTTAAAAAGATCGGTGTCGGGCAATGTTATCGCCGGCGCGCTTGAGGTGGTCCCATAAGGGAGTAGGGCCGCGGTATTTTTTGCCATAATGTCTTCTCGGAGTTTTTTGCAGTTAATCATTCAGCGTGAGTACGGCGTTGCGGTAACCGTGGATCAACCAGTCTCTGCTATATGCTCAAATCCATCAAATGATAGTTCTTGAGCGATGCCTTGACGGTCTCGTTCCACACTGGTGTGTCGTCAGCATCTCTGATTGGCGCATAGTTGAAGGGCGTCTCATCAGGGAATCGTTGCTGTCGCGCGGCTATGGCAATGCCAATGAGTCGAGCGCGGTGCTTGATAAAGTCTTCGTCGAACACGGCGGCTTCGGCATGCAGGCCAGCGCCACGCACATTGAGTACTGATGCGCGAGGGTGGAAACCAAAGTTGGCAGTCACTCGCGTTTCGAGGCCCGTGTTGGCAAATGAGCCGTGCACCAGCTGACGGTTATTGATCACCACATCACCGGGGTTACAGATGATCGGCACTGCGTCGGGCAGCCGCTCTGTTCCGATAGTGGCGATCAGCTCGGCAATGTTAATACGTCCCTCTTTGTGACTTCCCGGCACTACCCAGACGCCATTTACAGCGGTGCTACCAAAGATTTGGCCCATAAAATTGAAGCCGTGAATATTCTCGTGGAAGTCTGGATTATCCCAGTGGGTATCGCCATCCTGGTGCCATGAGACTGCGGCTCCAAGTCCTGCATCCTTAATAAATAAGCCTTCATGAAAGGGTACAAAATCTTCTCCATTGATCGCCGCAGCCATTTTCAGTAATTGAGGATGCGCATATGTTCGCAGGCAAGCGTCAGAGTACTGCAATGAACCACCTAAGTAGAGCGGTGTTGCCTTTGGTGCGTCGGCATGAGCGGTAGGCTCAAATAATTTAACTTGATGGCGGCCGTTAAACAGTGCCGTGCCGCCCAATGGATCCGACAGTGGTTTTGCCCACTGCAAGGTTAAACCGCCTCGGTCGGAGCCGAGTGCTGGTCGTCCTTTTGCATCCAGCTCTGCACCCATTTCGGTTGGAAAATTATCACGCATCAGTTGTAAGTCGTTCTGAAGATCGTTGACTTCTTCAGGGCTGAGCGCATTTTCCAAAATGTAAAAACCGTAGGTTGAATAGGCCGCTAATATTTCAGGGTGAATATCGCCACTCGCGGTTAAACGAATCGGGCCTCTGTTCGGCAGTGCGAGCGCTCTTGCCTGGCCGTCTAACAAATACTGTTTCATGTCGGCAGACTGATCACCGTAATAAGCTGCGCAGGCGTCTATGGACTTCGATATGTTTTTCATAGTCTTGTTCTCGGGTGAATATCGATTGGATCTAGTCTAGGAGTATATTTCAGAACCTTCATGATGCCAATCGACCCCAAAATGCCTGTTCTCAACTGTCTGGCAAGCCGCGCAACATGCCATTCAGTGCAGCGTTTTTATTGTTCTAAAGGACGATTGAGTGATGGTGCCAATGGTTGTTTTAGGAGATCTAATGCCAATGCTTCAGCAACTTTTATACCGTCGATGCCCGCAGAGAGAATTCCGCCGGCATAGCCCGCACCTTCACCTGCAGGGTAGAGTCCTTTTGTGTTGACGCTCTGATAAAACTCATTGCGCTTAATAGATACGGGTGCCGATGTGCGGGTTTCTACGCCGGTCATGATGGCGTCGGCCATGGCGTAACCTTTCACCTGTTTGTCGAATTGCGGAATGGCCTCGCGGATAGCATCGATAGCAAAGGCAGGCAGTGCCTTGGATAAATCGCCCAAGGTTACTCCGGGTTGATAGGAGGGGATAACACTGGCGAGTTCGGTAGAGGGGCGATTGCGCAAAAAATCACCCACCAGCTGTGCTGGAGCGTTGTAATTTTCGCCGCCAAGCTGGTAGGCAAGGCTTTCCAGTTGCCGCTGCAGATCGATGCCTGCGAGGGGATGCCCGGGAAAGTCTTCTTCGGGGGAAATTCCCACCACAATTGCGGCGTTTGCGTTGCGTTCATTGCGCGAATATTGGGACATGCCATTAGTGACTACACGGCCTTCTTCGGAGGTGGCTGCAACGACGGTGCCGCCGGGGCACATACAAAAACTGTAGACACTGCGGCCATTTTTACAGTGATGAACAAGTTTGTATTCCGCGGCCCCCAGTGCCGGATGTCCGGCTTGGTCGCCGAAGCGTGCGCGATCGATCGCGGATTGTGGGTGTTCAATACGAAAGCCGATAGAAAAGGGTTTGGCTTCAATATAGACGCCATGATCGAGCAGCATCTCAAACGTGTCGCGGGCGCTGTGACCGATGGCGAGAACAATGTGTCGGCTGTGTAATATTTCACCCGTACTGAGTTTAATACCGGTAATTTGGCCGTGGCCGTCTGGGCTGGCCTCTCGCACAATGCCTTCAACTTTTTGTTCAAAGCGGATTTCGCCGCCGAGGCGGACGATTTCTGCACGCATATTTTCAACCATGCCAACAAGCTTAAATGTGCCAATGTGGGGTCTGCTCTCGACGAGAATTTCTTCGGGTGCCCCTGCAATAACAAACTCATTTAAAACTTTGCGTCCCAAATGGCGGCGGTCTTTGACTTGACTCCAGAGTTTGCCATCGGAAAAGGTGCCGGCACCACCTTCACCAAACTGCACATTGGATTCGGTGTTGAGTTTCCGTTTGCGCCAAAAGCCCCACGTTTGTTGAGTGCGCTTGCGAACGTCTTGTCCGCGCTCGACGACAATTGGCTTTAAACCCATCTGGGAAAGCACAAGTGCGGCTAAAATTCCACATGGACCAAAACCAATAATAATCGGGCGCTGTTGCTCTCCGGCGGGAAAGGTCGCGTCTGCCTGCGCGACAAAGTTGTAGCTGGTGTCTGGGCTTGGGCCGACGTGGGAAAGCGCGGGCAGCTGCGCCAGTAGGCGTGCTTCCGTGGCCTTGGTCAGCGTAACGTCGAGTTGATAGATCAGTAAAATCGCACTTTTTTTGCGGGCATCGTGACTGCGTTTGTAGACGCTGAAGTCCAAGAGATCCTCTGTACCTATACCCAGCTTTTGAAGGATGGCAAGGCGCAAGTCGTCATCGCTATGGTTCAGTGGCAGTTTGATTTCATTGAGTCTTAGCATGGCGCGTGATCGGGCTTAAGTGAACAGTGGTAGGCGGACAATTTTAGCATGGATATCGCCTGCTGTTTGTCTTGCGCGGGCAATTTATGTCCGCCCCAAGGTTTAAAAGAAACGCTTTACCTCAGCGACAAATCCACGACCTTCGCCGACAAAGTAGCGATAACTGCCGAAGGCATAATCTGCACGGTCGGCAATGCGCTTGTCGGTAAGATTGGTTGCGCGCAGGCGCAGCTCCCACAGACGATAGCTTTTTTGTAGGGTTAGATTGAGGACTTGATGGCCGGGGTACTCGTGATCATTTTCTGAGTCCAGAAAATAGCGGCCCAGATAGAGCCACTCCAGCTCGGCACTGGCGCTGTCTGAGGGTTGAAAGAGCACATGGGCACTTCCCTGAGATTGCGGTGCAGTGTCGATAATATTGCCATTAATATTTAAGCCATTTAATAAACTGGTATGAGCATATTGGTGTTTTGACCATGCCCCCGCGGTGGCGATCTGCCACTTGGCATCCAGTGCGTAGCGCAGTTGCCACTCAACACCGCGGTGGCGCGTCTCGCCGTCGTTGACTATATAGCCCGAGGAGTCGCTCACAATCACCTGTTCTTTTTGCAGGGTGTAGACGTTCACTTCGGCGCTGAGGTTTTCTTGCTGGAAGCGCAAGCCTGCTTCACTGCTGCGCAGTTTTTCCGCGTCAATGGCGTCGATATTTTGCTCGAGTTGTAGGCGATAAAGCTCGTTAATTTGTGGTGCGCGATAGGCGCTGGCGACGCGCACATAGGCTGATAGCTGTTCACTCAAGCGATAGTCGAGGCCTGCGTGAATGTTGGTGTTACTGGTGCTGTCGGTGCGGTCTTGTGGGCGATAGTAGCGACAGCTGCCGGTGGCTGAGGCGCAGGCGCTGCCGTCATCTCGCGAGGTGCCTGAAAGCATATTGTTGCGGTAGTCGTACTGCAGGTATTCGAAGCGCAGCCCTGTTTCAACGCTTAGGCGATCATTGGCCTGCCACTCGGCGTTGGCAAACAGTGCTATCTGCTGGCTATCGACATCAAAGTCGTAGTGCTGTCCTTGAAAACGAACATTATTAGGCGAGCCGAGCGCATTGGCTTGAAACTCTTTTACCCACATGCTGGCCCATTCAATATCGCTGCCGAGCCAAATAGTGGTGGACGCGTTTAGACTTGTTTTATAGCTCGATTGCACGCCAGCACTGGTTTGACCGTTTTCTTCCAGAGGTTGTCCTGGCAGAAAGTGCTGTAAAAAAACCATGTCGCTGTGGCGCACATAGGGTGTTATTTGCCACTCTGCGGTAGTTGCCGTGGTTCCGCTAAGTTGTGTTGACAGGCGCAGGGCTTGAGCGTCGCGATAGGCTTCTGGATTGGGATTGGTTTTCCAGATTGCAGGGTCTTTATAGGCGTCGTCACCGCGCACGTAACCTGCGGTTTCTTGATTGAGATTCACGACGCTTAAATGGGTTTTGGCGGTCAAGGTATCGCCAGTCCATGCATGTTTGATCGTGACTTTCTGTTGATCAAAGCCCGATTGGTCTTTAAACCCGCCATCTCTGACACCATTAGCGGCCACCTGCCAGCGCTGCGAACCCTGTTCTTGCTGCCAGCCTAACTTTACTCTGCGGTAGTCGTGGCTGCCCGTCTCAACTGAGAGCGCGTTGCGATCAATGTCAGCAGAGAGACTGTTTATCACACCGTGCATGGCATTTGAGCCGTAAAATACCGTACCGGGGCCGCGCCAGACTTCGAGGCCTGCGGCTTGTTCGGTATTTATTTCAAACAGCTGATTGACGTTGCACATGCCGGTGGGGCGTATCGGTAAGCTGTCTTCTGTTACGAGTATCTCTGCGCAGCTTCCAGCGCCGGTAAAAACAGGCGAGCGCACGGAGGGGAGGAGTTCTTGACCATTGCCGCGGCTCAACCAAACGCCGGGGAGTCGAGCGGTGGCCTCGCTGATATGGGCGTGGCCAACACGGCTTAAATCGTCCGCTGCGAGCTGACCCACGGCACCGATTAGGGTGCGGGCTTGTTGATCGTTGCGGCGACCGGTGACAATCACAGTCTCCATCATTGGCGATGCCGTTGATTCGCGAACGGTTTTCCCATCATTATCCATTGATGGAACCGAGTCTTCTGCATTGGCCAACGCAGGGATTAAAAGAGCGAGTACCAGCGGGTTTGCCAAAAAATTCATAGTTAATCCTGTGTCGGTGACTGTTTTATACGGTCGTTTATTATTCGTTGGTTTGTTACCGATGACGTTCAATAATGCAGACCGGCGCGTTCGGGGGTAGCAGGGTAACTGCTTGCGCGGCTGTTTTAAACCGTTTCGCGCAATTTGTTTTTGCCCCATGCTACTATCTAAGGTAAGCATCTAGTACAAGCATCTAGCGAGGCGTTGAAGAGGGCGTGATATGACTATTTCACTGAACAAACTGCAAAAATATTTTGTGATAGAAAAATTGATTTACCATTCGGTCGATTTAAGCCTCTATCAAGTGTCGGCTATTGTCGAGGGTGAAGAGCACTACATCACCGACAACAATGGCAAATTGCTTAAGGCGCGAAGCCTTGTAGAACTGCAAAAAGAGCTACGTTCTTTGGCGCCTGAAAAGACGGTTTTGCGCCATACCAGTGCCTACGATGAGATGGTCGGGGGTCCGCCGAAAGGCGCGTCGAATGCGCTAGAGGTTCCTCTGACGGACAACGAGTTGTATTGAGGGTGATCTTGAGTGTGCGTCCAAGTGGCGACAATTGAGAGGCGAGAGCCGTGGATTTGGCGCCAGCAGCCTACGATTAAATTTCTACATCAATAATAATGCCACCGCGCCGCGCGCTGACGACGGTCTCGGCGGCGATTTCTTTCAGGCGCTCGCGCAGGTCGATCTGTAATTTTTCGGGCTCGTTATCGACCTGATCCAGCTCTTGCTGCAGCTCATTCATCAAGCCGACATTCATGGTTTCGTCGCGGCTGCGTTTGTCTTTAACTTCAGCATCCTGGGTGTCAACTTTCTTGATCTTCGCGTTAATCAAATACTGTTCAACGCTGTTGGCACTGTTGCGCTCGGCTTGCGCATTTTGGATATCTTTGTTCTGCTGGACGTTACCCATTTGAGGCGGCGCCATTTTTCGGGCTACATCACCGGCGTTTGGGCTAATGGATAGATCACTCATTTTGTTATCTCGCACTCACGGTTTTTTTATAAAGTGTCAGCATTACGACAATTAATGCATGATGGCCATGGGAAAGCAATATTCGTTCCAGTCTTGCGCGCTGAGCGAGGTTTCTTTTGCCTGACGGGTGATCGTTAAGTCGCGCCACCTTGCATAAGTTATCCAGCGGGGCATAATTCCCCACAGTCAGCGGTGCAGCATTACAGTACAATGGAGACAGTGCGTTGCGCACGTTCATTTAAGTGAAATAAAGGGCAAAAGAAGGTATTTATGGGCGCTCAGTGGAAGGTAAAACACAAAGAAGTGGCGGCGAATCTAAAAGGTCGCGTGTTTGGTAAATTGACTAAAGAAATTATGGTTGCGGCGCGTAATGGTGCTGACCCAGATACCAATTCGCGCTTGCGATTGGCTGTAGAGCAGGCAAAAAAGGCCTCGATGCCGCGCGAGACGCTGGAGCGCGCAATTAAAAAAGGGGCGGGTTTGCTGGATGGTGCTGTGCACTATGAGAAGCTCGTTTACGAAGGCTTTGCTCCGCACAATGTGGCGATTATTGTCGAGTGTTTGACTGACAATATTAATCGAACTGTGTCTGAAATTCGCGTGTTGTTTCGCGCTGGCCAGCTAGGCTCAGCAGGCTCTGTGACGTGGGATTTTGATCATGTCGGCCTGATTGAAGCGCGAGCGACAGAGGCTGATGCCGATGCTGAATTAGCGGCAATCGAGGCAGGTGCTCAGGACGTTGAGGTGAGTGAGTCGCAGGATGAGAACGGCGACAGCGAAATCACCACGCTATTTATCACGGAGACCACGGATCTCGATCTGGTTTGTCGGGCACTGCCGGAGTTTGGCTATCAGGTTGAGTCTGCCAAAATTGGTTATCGCCCGAAAAATCCGGTTAAGTTGGAAGGCGAGGCACTCGAGGATGTTGAGGCGTTCCTCGCGGCGATTGATGCCCATGACGATGTTCAAGATGTCTATGTCGCGCTGGAAGGATAATCGCGTCAGAGATTTCTGTGTGATGTGATGTGATTTGTCGGTTTGGCCTGCATCTTTGAGCGGGCCTTTCTTTTTTAATTTAAAGTGTACTAAAACCTTACCGGTGACTTTGTGTCCGTGAATACTCCGCTTGAAAATACTCCACCAAAAAAGCTCTCTGTTTTACTCTCTTTACTGCAGTTCTTTAAGCCCTATAAAACCCAAGTGTGGGTTTTCCTTGCCGCCCTGATCTTCACGGCCAGTATCACGCTGTCGATTGGGCAGGGTTTGCGAATGGTTATCGATCAGGGCTTTGTCGAGCAGTCGCTGACGCAGCTGAATCGTGCCATCTTGTTTATTGTGGTGGCGTCGATTCTGATGGCGCTGGGCACTTATGTGCGCTTTTACCTTATCTCATGGCTGGGCGAACGAGTGACTGCGGATATTCGCAAGGCCGTGTTTGATCATATTGTTGGTCTGCACCCTGCATTTTTTGAGACCAATCGCAGTGGCGACATTATGTCGCGGCTCACCTCCGACACGACATTGCTGCAATCTATTATTGGCTCGTCGGTATCCATTGCCCTGCGCAGCAGCATCAGTTTTAGCGGTGCATTGATCATGCTATTGATCACCAATTTCAAGTTGTCGCTGATGATTCTTTTGGCGGTGCCACTGGTATTAATGCCGATTTTGATTTTCGGCCGCCGAGTGCGGAAGTTGTCGCGGGATAGTCAGGACTCTATCGCCGATGTGGGTAGCTATGCGGGGGAAATTATTCAGCACATTAAAACGGTGCAAAGCTTTACCCGCGAGACGCAGGAGAAGGGCGCATTTGGCGCTGAAGTTGAACGCGCTTTTGCCATTGCGCGCAAACGTGTGGCGCAGCGCGCTGTGCTAATGGCGGTGGTTATTTTGCTGGTGTTCGGTGCGCTTTCTGGAATGCTTTGGGTTGGCGGTAGCGATGTGATTAATGGCCGAATGACGGGCGGTGATCTTGGCGCATTTATCTTTTACGCGATTTTAATGGCGACCGGCGTCGGTGCGCTGTCGGAAGTCTACGGCGAGTTGCAGCGGGCTGTGGGTGCATCTGAGCGGTTGATGGAGCTGCTGCACGCAGAGAGCGACATTATTGTGGCACCCGATGCGTCGACGGATGTCAGCGCTCTAGCGCCGACATTAGAGCTTAGGAACCTGACCTTTTGTTATCCGTCACGGCCTGATCAGCCAGCACTCAGCGAGTTTTCACTAACCATTGCGGAAGACAAGGTGCTGGCTTTGGTTGGGCCTTCTGGTGCCGGTAAATCGACGTTGTTCGATTTAGTGCAGCGTTTTTACGATCCGCAGCAGGGTGAGATCTATTTTGGCGGTGTTGATATTCGGCAACTCTGCCCCAGCGCGTTGCGCAGTCAAATAGCGGTCGTGCAGCAACAGCCGACGCTCTTTACCGGCGATGTCATGTACAACATTCGCTACGGCCGTGCCGACGCGACGGACGAGCAAGTGTTTGCGGCTGCAAAAGCCGCCCATGCGGATGATTTTATTTCTCGATTACCGAACGGTTATCACAGCGATCTGGGTGAGCAAGGTGTGCGCTTGTCCGGTGGGCAGCGGCAGCGTATTGCGATTGCGCGGGCATTGCTGAAAGATCCGCGTATTTTATTGCTCGATGAAGCGACTAGTGCACTCGATGCAGAGAGTGAATACAAAGTGCAGTTGGCGCTGGAAAAGCTGATGAAAGGCCGCACCACCGTGATTATCGCGCACCGTTTGGCGACCATTTTGCACGCCGATCAAATTGTGGTGCTTGATCACGGCAGGAAGGTGGCGGAGGGCTCCCATCAACAACTGCTTAAGTCGAGCCCGCTATATGCGCGGTTGGCTGAGTTACAGTTCTCAGCAGAGTCGGTGGAAGAGTCTGAACAATAGCTGCGGTGTTGTCCCTCTCGGTAGGGCAGTTTCTATTCTCCGGCTGATCTACTAGACTGGGTGCTGCGTAATTCTGACTGACCATAGGGAACTGCGCAGAGCGGCAATGGCTGCCAGAAAAATAAAAAATATAAAAACAATAAAAACAATAAAAGACTCTCAACATGAAGCCACTTCTCTTTATCGCCCTAACGCTTGCACTCGTCTCTTGCAAACATTCTGACTCGCAAGACTCCGCTGTGCAGGACAGTGCCTACAAGATCGCAACCACCAGTGGCGTCACTCAGGGCCGCGCAAATAGTAGTCAGAAAGGGGGTGCTAAAGAGGATACCGCTAAAGAGAGTGCCACGCTGGATGTGGTTGGTTGGTTTGATATCCCCTACGCCCAGCCGCCGCTAGGCGACCTTCGCTGGCGTGCGCCGCGGCCCGTGCTAACGCCTGAGGCAGCGATCGCCGAGAAAGAGAGTACGGCCTGTGTGCAGCCGGCGAGCAATTATGGTGGTGCCGAAGGTGAGGGTATTGTTGGCGCTGAAGATTGCCTCTATCTGGATATCCGAGCGCCGCACGATTTTGCCGGAAAAAACTACCCTGTGATGGTTTGGATTCATGGTGGCGGTAACAAAACCGGCCTCAAAGACTATTACGATTTCAGCACGCTGGTGACGGGAAAAAAGGTTGTCGTTGTGGCGCTTAATTATCGCCTCGGTGCGTTGGGTTGGTTCAGTCATCCGGCGATTCAAGGGCTGCAAGAGGGCGCCGATAAAGCGGCGAACTTTGGTACATTAGACCTTATTCAGGGGTTGAGCTGGGTGCGTGACAATATCGCCCAGTTCGGTGGCGATGCTGGAAATGTTACGATTTTTGGTGAGTCGGCGGGTGGTCACAATGTCTACACGTTACTGGCATCGCCGCTGGCGAAGGGGCTCTTTCATAAAGCGATTGCTCAATCGGGCTACACGGCCAGTAGCACCCTCGAAGATGCCTACAATCGGGAGGGTGCAGATCGCTTTGTGACGCGCGGTTCGTGGCAGGTAACCAACGATATACTGGCGCAAGAGCAGGCCGCTGGGCAGGATACACTCGCGCCAGAGGCGCTCTACGGCATTCTGAAGGGCGCTGATGCGCGGCAGTTTATAGCGTTTTACGCAGAGACCTCCGACGCTGACTTCACACCCTTAACCACTGCAGATGGCGTGGTGGTTCCCCTTGAAGGGCTCGAAGCGGCGCTGGGGAATCCAGAGTACGCGAAAAACGTACCGGTGATGTCGGGCGCAAACAAAGATGAGGTGACGCTGTGGTTGGGGTTGCATCGCTACTTTATGGCAACCAGCTATCCGTTTACCAAGTTGCTGCCGCCGAAGGTGACAATTAAGAACCCCGAGTTGTACCAGTTTTGGGTGCGAACCCGTTCCCACGCGTGGAAAGTGCGGGGTGTGGACGTGCCACTTACCGCTCTTGAGAATGCCGGTTACCAGCAGCTTTACGCCTATCGCTTTGATTGGGATGATCAAGAAAAATCGTTCTTTATCGACTTTCCAAACATCCTAGGCGCAGCACACGGAACGGACATTTCCTTTGTGACCGGTGACTTTAAGTACGGGCCGATTACGTCCTATATCTACCCCGAGGGAGAAGCCCGCGATCAGATGCAGCGCACGGTGCAGAATGCGTGGGGCGATTTTGCCGCCAGCGCAACGCCAGACAAGTCTCTACCTTTCGCCTGGCAGCGATTCACCAGCGCAGACAAAGCGTATATCCACTTAGATAAAGATGCTTTTCTGCGACCTGATCGTGAAACTGACACCCTCGACAGCTTGCTGGCCAAGGTAGCTGCGGACTCTCATGCACAGCGAGAGGAGAAGTGTTTGATGGTCTGGGACACGTTGGTCAATATTGGTGATCGTGATATTGAGCGCTACAACGCATGGA
>TARA_B110000503_G_scaffold116290_1_pt1 | contig 21034 bp, 19 predicted proteins | sample TARA_B110000503 | Tara Oceans TARA_B110000503 (sample SAMEA4397472) | marine metagenome | biome: Polar Biome; feature: [SRF] surface water layer (ENVO:00010504); material: water (ENVO:00002006), including particulate matter (ENVO:01000060) such as... | depth 5 m | reverse complement strand
TGCGGCCGCCGCTCGGATGCGATTATTGGTTTTGCTAGCGGTCATTGATAACGACCACGGCCAAAACGGCGAGAAAGACGCCGACACTGAACAGCGGTGCCAGTGGACTGTGAATCTGGTAAAGACCGCCTGCGCAGATTGGCCCGACGACAAAACCAATCGCCGGGCAGGAACTCACCAGACCTGCTGCACCACCTTGTTCCTGCGGCGTCACTGCCAGCGACGCGCCGGCTGATATAGAGGGCATGCACAAAGCCAGACCGGTGCCGAGAAAAGCCATACCGACGGCTAGTTCTGTAAATGTCTCAAAAATTGACACAACGGCGGCCCCGAGTATCAGCGCACACAGGCCCATGCGGATAAATTGCATGGGCCGCTGTTGTACGCGCTGCATGACAGTTACCTGAATCACAAAAGTGAAGATAGCGGAGACCATCAGGGCGGCACCGGTCGTTTGCGCAGTTTCAATACCACTCAGGTTAAGCTTGTCCTGCAGCTGAAAGCCAAGGGTTTGTTGTATGGCGGAAAATCCTATAAATACACCTACCGCCGTGAGCAGTAACAAGGCAATGCGCTTATCGCGATAGCGCAGCTTCACTCCAGCCTTGTGACGTGTGAGTTGAGTGGGGGGCGTTAATGGTAGGTGCTTCCACACCACCACGACGGCCACTGCCGCCAGACCGCCGGCAAAATACAGTGGTGCCAACAGGCCGAACGTGGCCAGTGCACCACTGACAGCGGGGCCTAGAATAGTGCCCATACTGTTAGCCGTGCCGAGCTTGGCCATGGTTTTAGTGCGCTGATCGGGGCTGGTGTGGTCAGCGGCGTAGGCCATGCTTGCCGGCCCGGTGGCAGACATGATAATCGATTGGCTACAACGCGTGAGCAGCAACACCCAGTAGAGCGCTGTACCGCTGAGCAGTCCGGTCAGCCCACCGTAAAAGACACTGGCAAAGAACACTGTGCCCACCGTATACCCTATCAATCCGGTTATGATGACGGGCTTGCGGCCGCTGCGGTCGCTGAAGCGACCCCATCGCGGAGCCGCAAGGCCAAAGATCAGCGCAGAGACGGCGATGATGGACGTGATCTCCAGTTCGCGCAGATCCACCTCCCTCCCCAGCGGAGCGAGGATGGCGAACACTAGCGACTGGCCCATCCCGGTGGCCATTAGTGCCAGGATGAGCACCGTCAATTGCTGCCGCGTCAGTTGCGCCGATGGTACTGCACTCACGGCATATTGCTACTTGAGGTCAGCGGAGGATTTTTCCAACACTCTGCGCGCTACGATCAGTTGCTGAATTTGCTGTGTGCCCTCGAAGATGTCCAGGATTTTGGAATCGCGGGCGAACTTCTCCAGTAGGAAGTTCTCGCTATAGCCCAGACTTTGGCACAGGGCTACGCAGCGCAGGGTGATGTCGTTGCCGACCCGCCCGGCCTTGGCCTTACACATCGAAGCCTCCATAGAGTTTGGCGTTTTGTTGTCTGCCATCCACGCAGCTTTTAAAACCAGTAATCGGGCGGCGTTCCACTCAGCTTCCATCTGGTACAGTTCGGCTTCAATGGCGCTGAGATTACACGGCTTCTTGTCGAACTTGAGTTCTACGCCCTCGGCTTGCAACAACTCACGGCACAGATCCAGGGCGGCACGCGATACGCCGATAGCCATAGCTGCCACTGGTGGGCGGGTGTTATCAAAGGTCTGCATGACGCCGCCAAATGCTTTCTTGCGGCCCTCCGCGTCGGTAGCGACTTCTGCGCTGCCCAAAATATTATCCTTGGGAACGCGACAGTCGCTAAAGCTGATGGCAGCCGTGTCCGAAGCGCGTATACCCAGCTTGTGCTCCAGTCGCGTCACTTCGCAGCCTGGTGTGCCCTTTTCCACAATGAAGGACTTGATGGCCGCCTTGCCCAGTGATTTGTCCAGCGTCGCCCACACCACCAGTGTGTCGCAGCGGTCGCCATCGGTAACATATATTTTCTCGCCGTTGAGTACCCATTCATTACCATCCAGCACTGCGGTGGTGCTGATGTTTGCAGAATCAGAGCCGGTACCCGGTTCGGTCACACACATGGCGGCATAGCTTCCACCATACTTTTGCTTTTGCTCCGCTGTGCCCACTGCACTGATAGCGGCGTTGCCCAGGCCACTGCCTGGCATGCCCAGGAAGAGCCCCACGTCACCCCAGCACAGGCCAAACAATCCGACCACAGATCCCATGTTACCGCCGTTGACCACGGTGCCCTCGGGGGCCGTTTCCCTGGCGCCGCCCGGATTGGATCTGGCACCTCCGATCAGTTTTGCCACCTCCTCCATCTCTTTTGGGTATGTATGTTCTTCCTTGTCATATTTGCGCGAGTAGGGGCGCATCATGTGTTCTGCCAGCATCATGACCTGGCCAAATGTTTCCTGGTGCTTCTTTGCGAGTTCGAGATTAATCATAGCGGGTACTCCTGAATTTGAAGGTCGGGGCTCAGACGCTGGCAATGCCTTCCAGCGTAGCGATGGCGCGCAAGTTGCGATACCACAGTTCCACCGGGTGCTCGCGGCAGAAACCGTGTCCGCCGAGTAACTGCACGCCGTCAGTGCCAATTTTCATGGCGTGCTCGGCGCAGAAGAGCTTGGCAAGATAGGCATGCTCGTGAAAATCCAGGCCTTGTTCGGCCCGCGAGGCGGCACGCAAGGTCATCAAACGCATGCTCTCCAGTTCGATGGCGATGTCGGCCACCATAAAGGCAACCGACTGGCGGTTGCTGATGGGCTCGCCAAACGCTACTCGCTCGTTGACGTAGGGCTTTACATAGTCGAGCACAGCCTGACAGGTGCCCACCGCCAGCGCACAGATACCGATGTGGCTCAGGTCGATAAAACGTTGTAGGTCAAACTTACCCTCGCCAAGGCGTGCAGTTGTGGGTAGTTGCACGTTATCGAACTGCAGTGTCGCCAATTGCGCACCCAGCAGTCCCATATTGGATTCAGCAGTGCGGGTCATGCCATCGGGGGTGCCCTCGACAATGAACGCGGCACAGTCATCATTGTCCAGACGCACGACGATCAGTACCAGTTCGGCATCCATGCCCAGCGGTACCATGCTCTTGGTGCCAGACAGTGTGTAGCCGTCGCTATTAGCGAGCGCGGTCATTTGAGGTGCGGTGGGTTCGAAGGTCGCGCGCGGTTCCAGCAATGCTGTGGTGGCTGCCTTGAATTCGCCGGTGCAGAACAGCGGCAGGTATTTCTCGCGCTGCGCGTCCGAGCCCTGATCCAGCAAGGTATTGACGAACGCCATGGGGCTAACTGCCCCCAGTGTGAGAGACAAATCGCCGTGCGCGAGGTCCTCGAAGATGAGCGTATTTGAAATCGGTGAGCGTGTTACACCCGCGCCACCCAGTACTTCTGGAATGGGCAGCAGGGTGAGTCCCAGCTCGGCGGATTTTGGGTAGAAGTCTCGCGCCGGGCTGGAGCCCTCGTCCACGGGTTTTGCCTGCGGCCGGATTTCTGCAGCGGCGAAGCGCTGCATGCTCTCGCGATTCATGCGCTGTTCATCTGTCAGGGACAGGTCGAACAGCAGGTCGGGGGCAGTATCGGTCATTGTCTACTCTCTCGTGTTATGGGTTTATGGCGGTGAGGCAAGGGGCCTGTAGGCCGCCAAGCAGATAATCCACCAGATGGTCAAGTAATGCGTCCTCGTCGAAATCACTCAAGTCGCCCAGCGGTGTGTGCGTGAGCCAACCCACCTCTGCAACGCCGTGCAGTACGTTGGTGGTCATGAACATAAGCCGCAGTCGGCGCACAGGCGCCGGCAGATCAGGTAATTGTTTTTCCAGCGCGTGGTCCACGCGTTGCCAGAAGGGCGCGAACATTGCATTGACCATTGCTGCGATGTCCGCGTCGTTTTCATTCACCAGTCGCGACAGAAACTGCACGCCGTCGGCACCCCAGGGTTGTCGTGTTGGAAGCAGTACCAAAGGGCGCAGCGTGTCACGGCAGGCGCAGCGCAACAAGCGTTTTGCCGCCTGCTCTGAACGCAGTGCAGTGGCGATGTGACTAAGTTCTCTGGCGATCATTTCCACCAGCGCCTTAACCACGCCGAGTTTATTCTGGAAATGATAATGCATGGCGGCGGAGTTTTTCGATCCTGCCTCTGTACTGATGCGGCGCAAAGAAACGGCATGTAAGCCTTCTGCCGCGTATAAATGCAGCGCGGTAAGCAACAGGAGACCGCGGGTGTCGGCGCCTTTTTCCCTGACTGTGCGGGCGGCAATGCTCACAGGCTGGAGAGTTTGTCGGTGCCGCTAAACGCCTGCATGAGACGCGTATAACTGACCGGTAAGAGACGGCTGACCAGCGAGATAATGGTTGCGTCCAGACCGATAAGCAGGCGTTTTTTGCGTTTTTCTATCGCGCTGATAATTTTTTGCGCCGCGACTTCCGGGCTTGTTTTGGCGAGTTTCTCAAATTCCCGGCTGCGCTCGTCGCGCGTCATCGCCGGATCGCCACCACGCGCTTGCCGCGCAATATTGGTCTTGATGCCACCGGGGTGCACACAGCACACATGCACATTGCCACCCTCCATCTCCTGGCGCAGGGCTTCCGTGTAGCCGCGCACGGCGAATTTCGCCGCGTTGTAAGCGGACTGGGTCGGTACGCCGATCAGCCCGAAGACCGAGGACAGATTAACCAAATGACCCTGTGAGGATTTGCGCAGAAGGGGTAGGAAAGCCTGGGTACCGTACACTACGCCCCAAAAATTGATGCCCATCAGCCACTCTTGATCGGCGTAAGTGCTCTCCTCAACCGTTGCCATCAGCGCCACGCCCGCGTTGTTGATAACGATGTCCACGTGGCCTTTGCTGTTGGCAATTCGCTCGGCCCAGGCATACATGCCCTCTTTACTCGCAACGTCCAGAACTTGCCTGTCTGAAGGGATATCCTGTCGCGATAGCTGGCTCATCGTTTCGTTGAGTCCGTCAGTATTGATGTCGCTCAGAAAGAGCTCACAGCCGTCGCGATTCAATTGCTTCGCCAGAGCGCGCCCGATGCCTGAGCCCGCGCCGGTGATAACCGCGATCTTCCCTTGTGCGTATGCCATGATAGAGGTTTACTGCTTGACGAGGAGATATAATAATAGGCGTTTTTAACATTAAAGCAATTGCTTTATCGCAGCCATTTCTGGCGGGGCACAAGTTTTTATACCGTGTGACCGGCAAGGGATTAGCGCCCGGATCAGCACAATTAGGGGTTAGGAGTCTGGACACGTCTGAGTCCTTGCCCTACACTATCACGCCATATTACAAGCACTCGGCCAGCGCACCGGGTTGCAGTGAACCCCCGTGAATAACCTGAGCTGTATTTATATGAAAAAAGCGAGATGCGGTTTTCCATCTCGCTTTTTTTGCGAGCGCGCTACTGGCATTTTCGCCACTGACCGACGGAGGTTTTCTTGTCCATTCCGGCCATCCTAGTCCTTGAAGACGGCAGTATTTTCAAAGGTTTGGCAATTGGTGCTACCGGTATTTCGGTAGGAGAGGTGGTGTTTAATACCGCGATGAGTGGTTATCAGGAAATCCTGACCGACCCCTCGTATGCTCGCCAGATTGTCACCCTGACCTACCCCCATATCGGCAATACCGGTACCAATGACGAGGACGAGGAGTCCGCGTCCATTTGGGCCGCAGGCCTGGTGATCCGTGATCTGCCGCTGCTGGCCAGCAATTACCGGAATCAGCAGGGCCTTTCCGACTACCTGAAAAGCCGCAACATCGTAGCGATCGCTGATATAGACACCCGCCGCTTGACCCGTATATTGCGCGAAAAAGGTGCCCTGAATGGCTGTTTGATGGCCGGTGAAACGGTGAATGCTGCGCAGGCCCTAGAGCAGGCGCGGGACTTCGTCGGCCTCAAGGGTATGGATTTGGCCAAAGAGGTCAGCGCAGCCGCTAGCTATGCATGGCGAGAGGGCAGCTGGGCAATGGAAGTGGGGTATAGCGAGTACGCTGATTCCGAGTTGCCCTGGCATGTGGTGGCCTATGACTATGGTGTGAAGCGCAACATCCTGCGCATGCTCGTCGATCAGGGTTGTCGCCTGACGGTGGTCCCCGCCCAGACCCCGGCAGCCGAGGTGTTGGCGATGAATCCGGACGGGATCTTCCTGTCGAATGGTCCGGGCGATCCGGAGCCTTGTGACTACGCTATAACAGCCATCCAGGCGTTTCTGGAAACGGATATTCCGGTATTCGGAATTTGTCTGGGCCATCAGCTGCTTGGACTGGCCAGTGGTGCCAGCACCCTAAAAATGAAATTCGGCCATCACGGTGCCAACCATCCGGTGCAAAATCTGGACGATGGCACGGTGCTGATCTCCAGCCAGAACCACGGCTTCGCGGTGGATGAGGCGAGTTTGCCCGACACCCTACGCGCAACCCACAAGTCGCTGTTCGATGGGAGCCTGCAGGGTATTCATCGCACGGACAAGCCAGCGTTCAGCTTTCAAGGACATCCGGAAGCGAGTCCCGGTCCGCACGATGCCGCTCCGCTGTTCAAGTACTTTATTGAATTGATAACTGCACGCGCCCAGAAGAAGTAAGCCCCCATGCCAAAGCGTACTGACTTAAAAAGCATCCTGATTATCGGCGCCGGTCCTATCGTGATTGGACAGGCCTGCGAATTTGATTACTCTGGCGCTCAGGCTTGCAAAGCCCTGCGCGAAGAGGGGTACCGGGTCATTCTGGTGAATTCCAACCCGGCGACCATCATGACAGATCCGGCGATGGCGGATGCGACCTACATCGAGCCAATCGAGTGGCAGACGCTGGCCCGCATCATTGAAGTGGAAAGGCCCGACGCGCTGTTGCCCACCATGGGCGGCCAGACCGCACTCAACTGCGCCCTCGACTTGGCGCGCGAAGGCGTGCTCGCGAAGTTCGGTGTGGAGATGATTGGCGCGACCAAGGAAGCCATCGATATGGCGGAGGATCGCCAGCTATTCGATAAAGCGATGAAGCGCATTGGTTTGGCGACACCGCGTTCAGCCATCGCGCACAGTTTGGAAGAAGCCTTCCAGGTACAGGACTCCATCGGCTTTCCCTGCATTATCCGTCCGTCATTCACCATGGGTGGCTCTGGCGGTGGTATCGCCTATAACCGCACCGAGTTTGAAACTATTTGTCGGCGCGGGCTGGATCTTTCGCCCACCAACGAGTTGCTGATTGACGAATCACTCATCGGCTGGAAAGAGTTTGAGATGGAGGTGGTCCGCGATAAAAAGGACAACTGCATCATCGTCTGCTGTATAGAGAACTTCGACGCCATGGGTGTGCATACGGGTGATTCCATCACGGTGGCCCCGGCCCAGACGCTCACTGATAAGGAATACCAGATCATGCGTAACGCCTCGTTGGCGGTGCTGCGTGAAATCGGCGTGGAAACCGGAGGCTCCAACGTTCAGTTCGGGCAGGATCCTAAAACCGGCCGTATGGTCATCATTGAGATGAACCCGCGGGTGTCACGCTCCTCGGCACTGGCGTCCAAGGCGACCGGCTTCCCTATCGCCAGAGTGGCGGCAAAGCTGGCGATTGGTTACACGCTGGATGAGTTGCAGAATGATATTACCGGTGGCGCGACGCCCGCCTCGTTCGAGCCCTCCATCGATTACGTGGTTACCAAGATTCCGCGCTTTGCGTTTGAGAAATTCCCCGGTGCCGATACCCGCCTTACCACGCAGATGAAATCTGTGGGAGAGGTCATGGCGATTGGCCGAACCTTCCAGGAGTCGCTGCAAAAGGCGCTGCGCGGACTCGAACTAGGCTCCGCTGGCTTCGAGCACCAGATCGACGTGGACGACCCAGAACTGCGCGATGAGTTGGTGAGGGAACTGACCAACCCCGGCCCGGATCGTATCTGGTACATCGGTGATGCCTTCCGCGCGGGTATGAGCGTGGACGAGGTATATCAGTACTCCGGTGTGGATCCCTGGTATCTGGTGCAGATTCAGGATCTCATCACGACGGAAGACAATCTCAAAGCCGTCAAGCTGGATGAGATGGATCACGCGCAAATGTTCGCACTCAAGCGCAAGGGATTTGCCGACGAGCGCCTGGCGGTGTTGCTGGACGTTACCGAAGCGCAAGTGCGTGACCATCGTCACGGGTTGGGTATCCGCCCTGTATATAAGCGTGTTGATACCTGCGCTGCCGAATTTGCCTCCGCCACCGCGTATATGTACTCCACTTACGAAGAGGAGTGTGAGGCTGCTCCCACCAACCGCGATAAAATTCTGATACTGGGCGGCGGACCAAACCGCATCGGCCAGGGTATTGAGTTCGATTACTGCTGTGTGCACGCCGCGTTGGCACTGCGCGAAGATGGTTACGAAACCATCATGGTGAACTGTAACCCGGAAACGGTTTCCACCGATTACGACACCTCGGATCGGCTCTACTTTGAGCCCGTGACGTTGGAGGACGTGCTGGAGATCGTCGATCTGGAGAAGCCCAAGGGTGTGATCGTGCAGTTTGGTGGCCAGACGCCACTGAAACTGGCGCGTGCGCTGGAAGCTCAGGGCGTGCCCATCATAGGCACCACACCGGATGCGATCGATCGTGCAGAGGATCGGGAGCGCTTTCAGAAGATGATCCAGAAACTGGATCTCAAGCAGCCCGTCAATACCACGGTACGTAGCGTAGAGGAAGCACTGGAGGCGGCCAAGGCCATCGGCTATCCACTGGTGGTGCGCCCCTCGTATGTGCTGGGCGGTCGCGCCATGGAAATTGTTTACCGTGAAGAGGATTTACTGCGTTATATGCGTAATGCGGTGCAGGTCTCCCACGATTCTCCGGTGTTGCTGGACCGATTCCTCAGTGCCGCAATTGAAGTAGATATCGACGCAGTCAGCGATGGCGAGGAAGTCGTCATCGGCGCTCTTATGCAACATATCGAACAGGCAGGTGTGCATTCCGGCGACTCGGCCTGCTCGCTGCCGCCCTATAGTTTGGAAGCCTCGCTGCAGGATGAAATGCGTGAGCAGGTCAAGAAAATGGCGCTGGAACTGGGCGTCAAGGGCTTGATGAATGTGCAATTGGCCTGGCAGGACGGAGAAATTTACGTGATTGAGGTCAATCCGCGTGCCTCGCGCACCGTGCCGTTTGTATCCAAGTGTATCGGCGTGTCGTTGGCCAAGGTTGCAGCGCGCTGCATGGCGGGAAAGACGTTGGCGGAACAGGGTTTCACCCGCGAAATTGTGCCTCCTTACTACTGTGTGAAAGAAGCGGTGCTGCCGTTCAATAAGTTTCCCGGCGTCGATCCCATTCTGGGACCAGAAATGAAATCGACCGGCGAGGTCATGGGTGTCGGCGATACGTTTGCCGAGGCTTTCGCCAAAGCTGAGCTGGCTGTGGGGAGTGGTGCGCCGACTGAGGGTACTGTCCTGATCAGCGTTCGCGATGTGGACAAGCCCGGCATCGTTGGCGTGGCGCGCGATCTGGCGGAGATGGGCTTTTCGCTGGTTGCGACGAGCGGCACGGCCAAGGTGCTGGAAGCGGCTGGCCTAAGGGTGCGCCGGGTCAACAAGGTGCTTGAGGAGCGTCCTCACATTGTCGACATGATCAAAAATGACGAAGCAGATTTCATTATTAATACCACGGAAGGTCGCCGCGCGATCGAAGATTCAGCGCCTATTCGCGCCAGTGCAGAGGCTCACAGGGTATTCTATACAACGACCTTGACCGCCGCGCAGGCGATTTGCATGGCGTTGAAATTCAAAGGTGAAAAGACAGTGCGGCGCCTGCAGGACCTGCACAGGAGAATTGAGGCATGAACAAGTTTCCGATGACATTGGCCGGTGAAATCGCGCTGCGCAAAGAGTTGGATCGTCTCAAGAGGGTAGAGCGCCCGAGTATTGTCGAGGCGATTGCCGAAGCGCGCGCGCACGGCGATCTGAAGGAGAACGCGGAGTATCATGCGGCGCGGGAACAGCAGAGTTTCGCCGAGGGCCGTATTATGGAAATTGAAGGTAAGTTGAGCAATGCCCAGGTTATCGACATCACCACTATTCCTAAATCAGGCAAAGTCATTTTCGGCACGACGGTCGACCTGATCAATCTGGAAACTGACGGTAAGGTGACTTACCGCATTGTCGGTGAGGATGAAGCAGACATCAAAAGTCATATGATCTCAGTGGGCTCGCCCATCGCCCGCGCCCTGATTGGCAAGGAGGAGGGCGAGGTCGTGGTCGTCAAGGCACCCGGTGGCGATATCGAATACGAGATCGATCAAGTTCACCACCTCTAGTTTGCGCGCGGGCGCCAGACTCATTTTCCTTTGAACACTGCCGGTCTGCGCTCTACCCGCGCCATTATTCCTTCGACAAAATCCTCCGTCGCCATCAGTGTCGCAAGTGCGGCATTTTCCTGCTCGAGTGCTTGGCCTAGCGCTTCCATGTGGGGTTGGTGCAGACAGCGTTTCATTTCCCGAATGGACAGCGAGGGCCCCTGTGGGGGAATAAGCTGCAACACCTTCTCGCGAGAGTAGGACAGCAGTTCGCTGTGGGATACGACCTTGTTGGCAATACCCAGCTCGACGGCGTCATTTGCGCTGATCCGCTCTGCAAAGAACAGAATCTCCTTGGCTTTCTGGAACCCCAGTAGGCGCGGTAGGAAGTAAGTGGAGCCCAATTCTGCGGCAATGCCCAGTTTGGCGAACGGTAGTTGAAGCCAGGCGTGCTCTGACATATAGATCTGATCTGCCGCGGCGAGGCACAGGGTAACGCCGCCGCCGATTGCCAGCCCATTGATGGCGGCAATGATAGGCTTGTCACAGGCGTAGAGCTTCAGGGTGGCGCGTTTCTGCGCGATATCGGACATGTCGATATCGGCCAATACCTCAGGTGGGATTCCTTCAAAGGCATCGGAGTTAAAGTAGCCCCCGCTGCTAAACGCCTCTTTGGTCGGGTCTTCGGATTGCGGATCTTTTGCGCCTGTCAGTATCATGGCATAGGCGGAATCATCAGACTGGAAGTGATCGACCGCGTAGAAAATCTCAAGAAATGTCACGGCGCTGAGCGCATTTTTACGCGCTGGGGTGTTCAGGGTGAGCGTTACAACGCCAGTTGCATCCTTTGCATAGAGAATATCCTTAAAATTCTGTGGTTCCATGTTGTCCTTTGCGCTCCCGATAGAGCCAATGTGATTGGCTTGAGAAGTAGAGAACGTATTCTGGAGTCCCTGCCAGGAATTGGCAACTCGTAAGTTATCGGGAACGAGGAGATGGAATCTGCTGTGCTGACGGGTAGTGTGGGTGGCGTGCGCAATAACTGTGAGTTCGAGGATTCGGTTATCTAATCTGGCCTGAATTATTTCAATGGCGCTAATGAAAATTATTCTCATTTAAATTATGATCGGGTTTTTATCGGAGTAGTAACAACAGTATGGATATCAACCTCTGGTCGCTGAAATCCGGCGAGCGCTGCGAAATTTTGGGTTACGACAGTGCCCTGGACGAGAAGTACCGCATCCGTTTGATGGAGTTTGGCTTTCATCCTGGGGAGTCAGTGTCCTGTCTGCATTCGCTGGCATTCGGTGCACCCAAGGTTTACCGCGTTAGCAATACCGTGTTTTCACTGGATGATGAAGTGGCCTCCCATGTTCTGGTCAGGATAACCGCGTCCCATGAGTAAAGTCCTGCTGATAGGCAGCCCTAACTCGGGGAAGAGCCTGCTATTTAATCGACTCACGGGTTTGCACCACAAGGTCGCGAATTTCCCCGGCATCACGGTGGATGTCAGTACCGGTCGCCTGCAGGATCTGCCGGAGACGGAGTTGATCGATTTCCCCGGCACCTACTCGCTTCAGGCGATTTCAGAGGATGAGCAGGTTGCGGTCGATTACTTTGAGCGCTCGTTGGATGACGCTCACGTGAGCCATGTGCTGTGCGTCGTCGATGCCACGCGCCTGGAGAAAAGCCTGTATTTCACACTGCAGGTTATTCGTGAAAGTGCGCGCCATGGCAAGCCGGTTATAGTGCTGGCCAATATGATGGACGTTCTGGAATCACACAAGTTGAGTCTCGACGTAGCGCAATTGGCGGTCGCCCTGCAGGCACCGGTGCTGCCTGTTTCGGGCCGTTCAGGCGCGGGCCTGAAAGCGATTATTGGTGCCCTCAAGGGTGCGATGGTGTTGCCCCAGACCTGGGCCACAGAACAATCGGTGGATGTGCCAGACGAGCAGTTGCGTATTACCGCACACAAGCTCGCACATCGCTTTGGAACCCAGGGCGACGTGCTGATCAGGAACCAGACTCGACTCGACGGTATTTTTCTCCATTCTGTGGCAGGCGGCTTTGCCTTTTTCTTTATCATGTATCTGCTATTTCAATCGATTTTTACCTGGGCGGCGCCCCTGATGGACGCTGTGGAATTTGTCCTTGCCTCGCTGGCAGACTGGATCGTGCCCATGATAGGCAATCAGACGGCGAGGGATTTTACGTCGGACGCTCTGTTTGGTGGCATCGGCGCCTTCCTGGTGTTTGTACCACAGATATTTATCCTGACGTTCGTCATTGGTCTGTTGGAAGACTCAGGTTACATGGCGCGCGCGGCGCTAATCTGCCACAAACCGTTGCGCCTGTTCGGCCTGACTGGCAAAAGTTTTATTCCCATGTTGTCGGGTGTGGCCTGCGCTATTCCGGCAATCTACGCCGCCCGCGCAATCGACTCGCCGCGCAAGCGGTTGTTGACGTACATGGCGATACCGCTGATGCCCTGCTCCGCCCGTCTGCCGGTGTATACCCTGTTGATTGCGGCGTTTATTCCCGCCACTACTGCGATGGGGGGGCTGATCGGCTGGCAGGGACTGGCGATGTTCGCAATTTATTTCTTTGGTATGTTTTGTGGGTTACTGGTGACTGCGTTGGTGTCGCGTACCAGTAAAGATCACTATAACGACTTGCCTTTCGTGCTGGAGTTGCCGCCCTATAGATTGCCCAGCCTGATACCACTGCTGCGCACCTGCTGGAATCGCTCAAAACATTTTGTCACCAAGGCCGGAAAAATCATTTTTGCGGTCACTGTGGCGGTGTGGGTATTAGGATATTTTCCTAATTATGGTACCGATCTGGGTAGCTCGTGGTTGGGCCATCTGGGCCACTTTATTGAACCCCTGTTTGCGCCTCTGGGTCTCGACTGGCGTTACGGAGTAGCTATTTTAAGCTCTTTCCTGGCCCGCGAAGTATTTGTGGGTACGCTGGGTACGATTTTTGGTATTGAGTCCGTCGATGAAAAAATGGCGCCGTTGGTACAGCATATTCAAAACAGTGATATGGCGCTGGGTTCCGGTATCGCGTTGTTGGTGTTCTTCGCCATCGCGCTGCAGTGTGTCTCCACGCTGGTGATCCTGTCGAAGGAGAGCGGCTCACGTTCACTGGCGGTAAAAATGTTCGCGGCGTATTTTCTATTTGCCTACATTGCTGCACTGGGGGCGTATCAATTCACCGGTCTTTTTACCTGAAAACGGCGGCCACTATTCTGGCCGCTCATGCTCAAATAGCCTGACTTGTGCCAACACCAGTTGCGCCAGCATGCCAACCAGCAGTGCGTGGTTTTCCTTGCGGATCCCCTCCAGTCCAGCATTAATCTGGCGATACAGGTTGTCGCGCTGCTCATGGCCAAGCTGTGCGGGCAGATCAACCGTAAAACTGTACTGTTCTGACGCGCTCAGTTGAGCGTACATTTTGGTGAGTTGCCTGGCCGCGAAATCGACCAGTTGGTCATCCGCGCCTTTTGCCTTCAGCAATTCGCGTAGCTGGTGATCCAGAAATGTCAGGCCCTGAGCCTGTTGTGATGGAAATTTGAGGATAGTTCCCATACCGCATTGCTCGCAACGGAGATGCTCCATTATAGCGAAACTGCCCGCCGATGTGCACCGGGCGCAATCTTCGGGACACAGCGTTGGGACTACACTGGTTTTATTAGATTGGATAGTCGCGGGTCTGGCGTGGGAGCGCTCCGCAGCAGGAGAATAACACTGCCGACGCTCTGTACCAGTTTAGCTTTGAGCTGCCTGGTGATCTGTTGTGTCACCTCGGCGCGCGCCTCGCGCGAGCCCACGGACAACTTGACCTTGATCAGTTCATGATCGGTCAGAGCTCTGTCCAGTTCGGCGACGACGCCTTCACTGAGGCCTTTACCAGCGATCGTGACCACCGGTTTCAGCTTGTGGCCGATTGCTCTCAGTTGCTTGATGTCTTGATTTGCTTTCTTACTCATTATAGTTCCAAGGTACAATGCCCGCCAGCGCGGGGCGGCCCAGTTTACACAAGCCCTTCCATGCACGAAACCGAAATTACTGTGACTGCTCATGGCAAAAAAGAAATCCTCCAGTAAAGCCTGGTTAAAGGAGCACCGGGATGACCCCTACGTGCAGCAGGCCCAGCGTGAGGGATATCGCTCTCGTGCCTGCTATAAGTTGCTGGAGTTGCAGGACAGGGACGGGCTGATCCGTTCCGGTATGACCGTGCTGGATCTGGGCAGTGCGCCGGGGGGCTGGTCGCAGGTCGCTGTCGAGCGGGTGGGCGGGAAAGGCAAGGTAATTGCCTCGGATATCCTGCCGATGGACGCGCTGGACGGCGTGACCTTTATCGAGGGCGACTTTACCGAGGATGAAGCGTTCCGGCGGATTGTTGAGGCGCTCGACGGCAGGCCAGCGGATCTAGTAATTTCAGATATGGCGCCCAATATGAGTGGTGTGCAAGCCATGGACCAGCCACGGGCGATGTATCTGGTAGAGCTGGCCCTGGATATGGCACAGCAGGTATTGTCTCCCGGAGGCACATTTGTCGCTAAAGTGTTTCAGGGTGAGGGCTTTGATCAGCTTTTTAAGCAAACACAGGGCTCCTTTGCAAAGGTGTTGACGCGTAAACCGAGGGCCTCCAGGCCCCGTTCAAGGGAGGTTTATCTGGTGGCCAAAGAGTTTTGGGGCCATTGAGGGCTTTTTTTCCTGTGTTTCGACTGGCTGAGGGCGGTTTGGATTGCACATTCTTAGCACCAGAACTAACCACAGACATAGTCGCCATTAACTTGCTTGAAATATGGAGAGATTGCCCCAACTGTAGTAAATTGGAGTGTAGAGCGTGATTAACTCGCGCTCGACAGTATCGAATTGCGCTGGTTAGCCGCGCATTACCCATCAGATTCGAGGGAATTGAGTGTTAAATGGCATCCCCTGAGGTTGTCGCATTCATTCTCTGTATTCGCCCCAAGGCAGCGCCAGAACACAGTTCGGCGTGAAGCCTCCGTGAGGAAATGGCATTGAACACTATGGTTAAGAATTTATTGCTCTGGTTGGTGATCGCTGCCGTCCTGTTATCGGTATTTAACAACTTCAATATGCAGAGTGCCAGTGAGCAGGTTGGCTACTCAGAGCTAATTGCCGAAATTCAGAACGACCAGGTCAAAAAGGTCGTTGTGGACGGTCTGACTATTTCTGGTGAGCGCTTTGATGGGTCTCGCTTTGAGACCATTCGTCCCATGATGGAAGACCCCAAGTTGATCGATGACCTGCTGGAACACAAGGTCGAGGTTGAGGGGCGTAAGCCAGAGCAGCAGAGTGTCTGGACCCAACTGCTGGTCGCCAGCTTCCCTATCCTTATTATTATTGCCGTATTTATGTTCTTCATGCGCCAGATGCAGGGCGGCGGCGGCGGTCGCGGTGGTCCAATGAGTTTTGGCAAGAGCAAGGCCAAGCTGTTGAGCGAGGGACAGATTACGACTACCTTCGCCGACGTAGCCGGCGTGGATGAGGCTAAGCAGGATGTGCAGGAGTTGGTGGAATTCCTGCGTGATCCCAGTCGCTTTCAGAAGTTGGGCGGACGGATTCCCCGCGGTGTGCTGATGGTGGGCCAGCCAGGTACGGGTAAAACCCTGCTCGCCAAGGCGATTGCTGGCGAGGCGAAAGTGCCGTTCTTCTCCATATCCGGTTCGGATTTTGTCGAAATGTTTGTTGGCGTAGGCGCCTCGCGTGTGCGCGATATGTTCGAGCAGGCTAAAAAGCAGTCACCCTGCATTATTTTCATTGATGAGATCGACGCTGTGGGACGTCACCGTGGCGCAGGTCTGGGTGGTGGCCACGACGAACGCGAGCAAACCCTCAACCAGTTACTGGTGGAGATGGATGGCTTTGAAGTGAACGACGGTGTGATTGTAATCGCCGCGACCAACCGCCCCGACGTACTTGATCCAGCGCTGCTCCGCCCCGGTCGTTTTGATCGCCAGGTGGTGGTGAGCTTGCCTGATATCCGTGGTCGCGAGCAAATTTTAAAAGTGCATATGCGTAAAGTTCCCCTGGCCGAGGATGTGGAAGCATCCAAGATCGCACGCGGAACACCTGGTTTCTCCGGCGCTGACCTGGCCAATCTGGTGAATGAGGCCGCTTTGTTCGCTGCCCGCAGTAATGTGCGTACAGTCGGTATGAATCAGTTTGAACTGGCCAAGGACAAAATCATGATGGGCGCTGAGCGTAAATCGATGGTGATGTCAGAAAATGAAAAGCGCAATACCGCCTATCACGAAGCAGGCCATGCGATTGTCGGTCGTCTGGTGCCAGAGCATGATCCTGTCTACAAAGTGAGTATTATCCCGCGCGGCCGTGCGCTGGGTGTGACCATGTTCTTGCCCGAAGAGGATCGCTATAGCCACAGCCGCCGTTTTATCGTCAGCCAGATATGCAGTCTGTTCGGCGGCCGTATCGCCGAGGAAATGACGCTTGGTAAGGACGGCGTAACAACCGGGGCATCGAACGATATCCAGCGAGCGACGGATATTGCACGTAAAATGGTTACCAAGTGGGGGTTGTCGGACAAAATGGGGCCGCTGATGTACGACGAGGCTACAGAGGAAGTGTTCCTCGGTCGCAGCGCTGGTCAGCCTCATCTGGTGGTTTCTGCAGACACCGCCAAGCAAATTGATCTCGAGGTGCGGCGTATCATTGATGAATGCTACGCAACCGCGCAGACAATATTGGAAGAAAATGTCGACAAATTACACCTGATGTCTGACGCACTCATGCTGTATGAGACGATTGATGCTGATCAGATCGACGACATTATGAATGGACGCCCAGCGCGCGAACCCAAGGACTGGGGTGATACCGGTGACGATCAGACTCCCAGCGCGGACGTGGGTGCTGCACCTCAGGATTCTTCCGACAGACCGATAGGTGACCCCGCCGGCGAGCATTGACCCCGGCTCGGGTAGTGCCTCCAGTTCATTCTTCAATGTGGCCGGTGCTGGACTGCGCCGGGCGCATTCTCGATTTGACGCGCCCGGTCATCATGGGTGTTATCAATACTACGCCAGACTCTTTCTCCGACGGCGGTACCCTGTACCGTAGTTCACGCCTTGATATCGAGCGCGCTATGACGCGAGCCCGTGATATGGTGGCTGCGGGAGCCGTCATACTGGATATCGGAGGGGAGTCCACTCGACCCGGCGCGCAGCCGGTTCTGCCGGACGAGGAAATGGACAGGGTACTACCGCTGGTGGAGCGGATTGCCGGTGAATTGGAGGTAGTCATTTCAGTTGACACCAGCTCCCCTGAATTGATGCGTGAAGCGGCTGGCGCAGGCGCGGGCCTGCTCAATGATGTTCGGGCACTGACGCGCGCCGGGGCGCTGGAAGCCGCCGCGGCTACCGGGTTGCCGGTTTGTTTGATGCACATGCAGGGACAGCCCGACAACATGCAGGTTGCGCCACAATATGTCGATGTTGTGACCCAGGTCAGAGAATTTTTACTCGCCAGGGTGGCAGCCTGTGAACGACTGGGTATAGTGCGGGAGCGGTTAATACTCGACCCTGGCTTTGGCTTTGGCAAGTCGGTGAGCCATAATATGCAGCTGCTGCAGGCCCTGCCTGAGCTGGCTGCTATGGGGTTCCCGCTGCTGGTGGGGTTGTCTCGTAAATCAATTATTGGAACACTGCTGGGACGGGATGTGGCTGAGCGTCTACCCGCCAGTCTGGCGCTGGCGGTGATGGCGGTAGAGCGTGGCGCCGCGATTATAAGAACGCACGACGTAGCCGCCACGGCGGATGCCGTGGCGATGTGGGCTGCACTGCAGGAGTTTGGTGACGTATGACGAAGCGTTATTTTGGCACAGATGGCATCCGCGGCAAGGTGGGTGAGTTTCCAATTACACCGGATTTTATCCTCAAGCTGGGTTGGGCCTGTGGCCGTGTTTTCGACCGGGAGTTCAACCGCGAGGGCGGCTGCCTGGTGATTATAGGCAAAGATACGCGTGTCTCGGGGTACATGTTTGAATCAGCGCTGGAAGCGGGCTTGGTCGCCGCCGGTGTCAATGTGAAATTGCTGGGGCCCATGCCTACGCCCGCCATCGCACACATGACCCGCAAGTATAATGCGGAGGCCGGTATTGTCATTAGCGCATCACACAACCCCTTTTATGACAACGGCATCAAGTTTTTCGGCGCCGATGGGTCAAAACTGTCCGATGAAATAGAACACGCGATTGAAGCAGAATTGGATCTGCAATTGACAACAGTACCGTCACGGCAAATTGGCAAAGTGACGCGGGTTGAGGATGCCAATGGCCGCTATATCGAGTTTTGCAAATCGACTGTGCCAGATGATTTCAGCCTGCGTGGTCTGCGCATAGCCCTGGACTGCGCGCACGGCGCCACTTATCACATCGCGCCCGGCGTGCTCCGCGAGTTGGGTGCCGAGGTGATCACCATCGGCACGACCCCCGACGGCTTCAATATCAACGAAGGTGTGGGCTCTACTGATATGGCCGCGCTATCGGCACTCGTCAGGGAGCACCAGGCTGATATCGGTATCGCTTTCGATGGCGACGGCGATCGCGTGTTGATGGCTGATGAAAAAGGCGAGATTATCGATGGCGATGAGTTGGTATATATCATCGCTATGCACCGTCTGGCCACCGGTCGCAGCGATGCCGGAGTGGTTGGCACCCTGATGTCAAACCTGGGACTTGAGTTGGCCCTGAAGAAAGCTGGTTTGCAGTTTGAGCGTGCGAATGTCGGTGATAGGCACGTGAAAGCGGTAATGGAGGCCAATGGCTGGCACCTGGGCGGGGAATCTTCTGGTCATATTATCTGTTCTGATGTCACGACTACGGGGGACGGCATTATTGCTGCCCTGCAGGTGCTGATGGCCCTACAGGAGGCACAGGGCGATCTGGCTGCGCTGCGTGCCGGTATTACCCTGTATCCTCAAACCATGATTAACGTCGTCGTCGGCGACAGGGTTGATCTGGCAGATTACCCCGCGCTCATGACGGCGGTGGCCGCGATGGAGCAACTGCTGGGAGCGGAAGGTAGGGTGCTGTTGCGCCCCTCGGGTACCGAACCGAAGGTGCGGGTTATGGTGGAGGGGCTGTGTCCGACCAGCGTGCCGCTGCTGTGTGCTGAACTGGCTTCAGAGGTAGAACGGTTACTCACTTGACCGCTCGTCGGCCTTTTCTTCGTCGCGGCCTATCCCCATCGGATGTTCCTTGTCACGGGCGGCTATCTTGGTTAAGATTGCGGCCGCTTTTTTCACTCGGAGATCGAGATGCGCCAGCTTCTGGTTGTAGGTAACTGGAAGCTTAATGGGTCCAGGGCCAGTATCAATACATTGATGGGCAGTTTGGTGAGTGCGCCGGCGCCGTCGGGCCCCGAGGTGGTTGTGTGCCCCACGTATGTGCACCTGCCGCAAGTGCTGGATTTGTGTGCCTCGTCTGCGATTACCGTCGGGGCGCAGGATTGTAGTCATATGCAGTCCGGGGCTTATACCGGCGAAGTCGCCGCTACTATGCTGGCTGAGATTGGTTGTCGCTGGGTCATTCTGGGGCACTCGGAGCGACGTCAGTACCACGACGAATCGGATACGCAGGTTGCCGCCAAGGTGGCGGCGGCGGTCGATGCAGGTTTGCGACCGATTGTTTGTGTGGGTGAAACGCGCGAGCAGCGTGAAGCAGGTGAGGCCCAAAGCGCCGTCAGTGCCCAGTTGGAAGGCGCGCTGCGGGGTCAGGCAAACCTCAGTTCGCTGGTGGTGGCGTATGAGCCCGTTTGGGCAATTGGTACCGGGCTAACAGCAACGCCGGAGCAGGCTCAGGATATGCACGCGTGTATTCGAAGGCGTTTGGACGGCATAGACGGGGTGGATGCCCAGGGCACACGGCTATTGTATGGCGGGAGTGTAAAGGCTGATAATGCTGCGCTGTTATTCGCGCAGCCTGACATTGATGGCGCGCTGGTAGGTGGAGCTGCGTTAAAAGCAGTAGACTTTCTGGCCATTATAAACGCCGCGGCAGTGTAACAAACGATTGGAAATTGTCCCCTGGAGGGACTGGACGATTATGGAACAGATAATTTTGGCAGTGCACCTGGTCATCGCTTTGGCGATCATTGGCCTGATCATGCTGCAGCAGGGGAAGGGCGCCGATATGGGTGCGTCGTTTGGTGCGGGGGGTTCGCAGACCCTGTTTGGTAGCGACGGTGGCGGCAGTGTGCTGACCAAGGCGACAGCCTGGCTGGTGGTATTGTTCTTCGCCAGCAGTTTTAGCCTGGCGTTAATGGTCAATCAAAGAGTAGTGGTTGACGATGACCTGGGTTTGGCAATCCCCGCGACGGTGAACGCTGGAGCGGCGACACCAGCGGAACAAGAGCTGCCCATTTTGAATGATGAACCGGCAGCTGCCACCGCGCCTGCCGGAGATGACTTGCCCCAGCTGGACTGAGGTAACAAACGCTTTTTGCCGAAGTGGTGGAATTGGTAGACACGCCATCTTGAGGGGGTGGTGAGCTATGCTTGTGCGGGTTCGAGTCCCGCCTTCGGCACCATATCAATACAGAGCCCAGTAAATGCTGGGCTTTGTGCTTTCTGTGGCAGGGACTTGCCGCAGTCGGGCCTTTCTGTTGCGGGCCTACCTCCAGCAAACCCACAGATTTGCGCCATGTCTGTGCTGGGTTCTAATGTAATGAGCTACCCCCACCTACGCTGCTAGACCGGCGGGGTCTTCCAGACTGGATTT
>TARA_B110000503_G_scaffold141014_1_pt1 | contig 21071 bp, 18 predicted proteins | sample TARA_B110000503 | Tara Oceans TARA_B110000503 (sample SAMEA4397472) | marine metagenome | biome: Polar Biome; feature: [SRF] surface water layer (ENVO:00010504); material: water (ENVO:00002006), including particulate matter (ENVO:01000060) such as... | depth 5 m | reverse complement strand
CCGCGCCAGCTGGCTGAACTTTGGCAACAAACAAGATCTTGCAATCGCGCTTGAACTCGTCTGTGAGTTTAGATCCTGACATAGCACCCTCCTTGCTTCCAAAAACACCAAGTAAGGCGTCTGCAAATCTAGGGACTATTCATATTTCCACGGGATCTTTGCAAAGATTTTGTCTCTTAGAGTAGAATTTCTTTATATTAGTGTGTTTTACCTTTACTGCTATAACCTTCTCAGCGAGTGTAGTAACACGTTGTAATTCTTTAACTTTTCTTCGTAACGCCTTAGTTCGCTTGGCTTATGTTTAAGTTTTTCTCGCAGGTTTTTCTGTTCTGCCCGCTCAGCTTCAATCTGAGTAAACTCATCTTCAGTAAGCCACGTCTGTAGTTTACGGTTTTGTACGTTTTATCCACGTCTCATTCGTGCCGCTGTATTTTCTAACTTACTAAGCTTTCTTTTTTCTTCTTTTGTCAGTTCTTTACCACGCGGATAGGCTTTTTCAATTGGTGATTGCAGAAGTTTGCGAAAGTCATTGTTTGGATTTTTTCTTACTGTCATACTATTTGCTTATAAGAATCACTTTCTAAAACCATTAAGTATTTGTCAAAGCCACTATCAGCAAATTGCATCAATAGCAGCATTTTCGAGCATTTCATGCTGCCCATCAAACACTACCAACCTTAATTTACCAGATACCCTATCGATAAAAACTTGACGGCTTTCTATCATTTCTAAAGTTGGCTTAGACGCTTGCGTAAGCAATTTTTGCACATCTTTTTCGTTAATTTTGTCTTCTAGTTTGGCGAATTTATTGAAGTAGTTAATGCTGTGAGAAATTGGAACAGACCCTTTATAGCCGTCCTTTATACCAGTATAAATTGTGACTTTAGATGAGCGAATTGGGTTCATATTGATAGGACTTCGTTGAGCCAATTTTTGTTCATCGAACTCCTGTCCAGCACATCCTAAGATGTCATCAGCATATTTACTACCGCGATTGCGAGACTGCCAATACCATTCATTTAAATCAGTGATAGGCACCCAAGCAAAAGTATGTTTGATATCGAATTTACTTTTCGATGCATAACCAAGTGCTGTGTATCCACCACCACTAGCACCGATAACGTATATCGATTTGGAATCTACAGAACCGTTTTTAATTGCCCACTCTATTGCGCTATCTATATCACTGATCACCTTTTGACTTAAGCAACTACTTTCACTGTTGTTTGGTCCTTGAAAGTTTGGGTGTATGTAGTTGAAGCCTAGCTCAACGACTCGTTGTGCTATAGGATCTGGCTGAAGATAGTTACCACTCCAGGTGTGTAAGGAAACAATTAACGGCGCCTCTCTAGCAGAAACTAAAGAAGCAATTGTATCCATTTCTAAATTGAATACGGATGTGTTTACTTGCTCAAAGTGACCTCGCACTTTCTGCTCTTCAACAAGATCCCACTTAACAAGAGGGGTAAGGAAATATTGCTTAGCTGTTTGTATTTGGCTGTAAGGAAAAGCTTTGTACACACCAACGTAAAGCCCACACACAAACGCCAATACTATAAAAGCTAATAAAAAGATAAGATTTAAGTGTTCCATTGTTTCTTTTTTCCTTCAGGAGGCGCGCTCTTAAGCATGCCAGAAGTGAAGCTAAAACCCTTGCACAGACGCTTAACTTCTTTGAGCGCGTCGGCACGTTCACGTTCGCTCTTTTTTGCTTCAACCATCTGATGCTGAATAGTTCCCATCTCAGCTTTGAGCTCGCCATGAGACTTCATAGCGTATCTCCGTTGGAGAGTTGTCAACATTATATTATCCGCAACCTATAAGTTTGAGAAGTACGTTTTTTCAACGTCTTGCTATAGCCCTTGCAACATGCGTGTAAGTATTTTGATAGCGTCTCGTTATGCCAGTCACTGATTTTATCAAACATACTGACACACAAAAATAGATTGTGTTGTTTTGCAGGCTTTAACTATAGGGGCTTACTTTTTTCGTTGATTTTATAAGGGTGGTTGTGGACGTACGCTGGCAACTGTTACTACATCGCTGTGGTCATTTGGCGCATTGATCAGGTCAGATTCACCCCGTTCTGCATAGGCTTGGCGCCATCAATAGAGGTTGGATCAGCCGATCCCAAAATAGCGGCAAGTTTTAGCAACGTGGCTGATCTTCTCGGCGTATCACAATATTCGTAACTTGCGCTGAATCGCGCGTTGAGCCTTGGTCATGAGCATCTACATCTTCCCAAATCTGGAAGGTTAAAGGAAATGTCCCGCGAGTAATGGCATACCTACACAGCATGCTGTCTATAATCCGGCGTCAGGGTTTTTGCTGCCGGCGTTCCGGCCCAATTTATCGACGGCGCTCCAATTCCACCGGAAATGACTCTGAAACTTGGTCACTTCGCCAATGAATTAAACCTATGGCATAAGGTATCGGTAAAATTTGGAAACGAATTATCCCGCCTGACCGAGTGGCGCGGCATCTGCGCAGCCGAATAAATTGCCCAAACAGAGAAACAGAGATGAGTTCGCATAGCGCTGACACCATCGCGCTCGCGAATGAGTAACTTGAGCTGAATTGATAGCTGATAGATAGTTACTGCGGCGAAAGCCAAATGCCATAAAAATTATGTCAATCACTTATCAGGTTTTTCGGAGAGATTCAGTTTTGAAAAAAAATTAGCACCGAATTTTGAGATTGGGCGTGCTTTATTTGCAGAAATTGTTTTTATTGACAGGCCCTGAAATAAATTTCAGTATTAATGAAAAGCGCCCTGTGCCGGTTCTGAACCGGCTCAGTTTAACGAATACCGCAATTCTGTGTTATCGCAGGCGCAGTTTGTGGGTTTTTGACCTCCAAATAGGGAATAGGAAAATGAAAGTTTGGCTGAAACATAATGCAAGAGGGGCCAGTTCGACGGTATTGGCGCTGGGTATCAGTGTGTTCGCATTTGGCGCGGCATACGCTTTTGAGGGCGCGCCGATGTTCGATGCGGCAGTTAAATCGGGTGCATTGCCCCCTGTAAACGAACGCCTTCCGTCAGAGCCGTTGGTTCAGGAAGTTACCGCAGAGGTCGGCCATTATGGTGGTACGTTGCGCCGTGGTTTTCTGGGACCCTCGGACCACAACAATTACACGCGCGTAGTATATGACGCATTGGTGCGCCACGCGCCTGATGGAGGTCAGGTTGTTCCGCACATCGCCAAAGGTTGGGAAGCCAATGATGACTTCACCCAGTGGACGATACTGTTGCGCAAAGGAATGAAATGGTCTGACGGCGCGCCATTTACCGCAGATGACATCATGTTTTGGTACGATTCTATACTTGGGAATTCTGAGCTGACCCCTTCAACACCACTTTGGATGCAAAACCCCGACGGTTCTGATGCCAAAGTTGAAAAGGTAAGTGAGACAGCAGTTCGCTGGACTTTCAATAAACCAAATACGGCATTTCTTTTGGCCCTTGCGGGGCTGGATGGGGCTGACAAATCGATCGGGAATTTGGTGTTCGCACCGGCTCATTATCTGAAACAATTTCATCCTGATTTTGCAAGCGCAGGAGACCTGAAGGCTAAGGCATCTGAGGCTGGTTTCGATGTCTGGACCCAGTTGTTCTCAGTTGAGGCATTACCACATTTGAGTGGTCATCGTCCCAGCACAGCGGCTTGGGTGCCTAAAGACGGAAGCACAGTTGCAGACGAAACATTCGTTATCGAACGCAACCCTTATTATTTCGCGGTTGATCCCGAAGGCAATCAATTGCCGTATATTGACAACGTAAAATTTAGGTTTTTTGCAGACAAGGAAACGCTTAACCTTGCTGCGGTTGGTGGCGAAATTGACATGCAGGGTCGACATATTGCGATGAGCAATTACTCGGTTCTCATGGAAAATGCTGACAAAGGCGGTTACCGGGTCGTAGCCTATCCGACGTTCGGTGGGTCTGACGCTGTTTTAGTTTTCAATCAAACTTATCAAAATGATGATGCCATCGGAAACATTTTGAGGGAAAAAGATTTCAGGATCGCGCTGTCACACGCCATCGACCGCGATGCAATCAAGGAATTGGCATTCCTTGGAATTGGTGAAGCCCGGCAGGGCGTGCCTGCACCATTCCATCCTTTTTATCCCGGAGACGAATATGCGTTTAAATACACACAGCTTGATACGAAAGTTTCCAATGGTTTGCTGGATGGCATTGGATTAACCGCGCGTGACGGTGAAGGGTTCCGTTTGCTTCCTAATGGCGATCGTCTTGACATCGAGGTGAGTGTTGTTCCTGCGTTTGCAAGCTGGGCCGACATTGGCCAGCTTGTTGTAGAAGATTGGGCCGAAGTTGGCGTACGCGCGCATATCGAGCTTCGCGAACGGACACCGCATTTTGCGATGCGGGCATCTAATGATTTGCAGGTTGAAATCTGGAATGAAGACACAACAGGATTTCCGTTTTCAGGCCAACCGAACTTTGATCCAAGAAGCCAGCCAAGTTTGACGCTCGCACCTTTGGTCGGTCAATGGGCTCGATCAAACGGGGCGGAAGGCATGGCTCCAACTGCAGAACTGCAGCGGATAATGGATATCATTGACGAAGCCAAACTGTCAGGTCGCGAACGGCAGATTGAGCTGGCGCAGGAGTTGTTCAGAATCTGGGCGGATAATGTTTGGGAGGTTGGTACCGTGGGACTGACGCCAATGGTGCAGGGCGTTGTTGTTGTGAACTCAAAGCTGCGTAATATTTCCGAGGTTGCAGGAAATGACTGGCCGCTTAGGACGCCAGGAAATACGCGTCCTGAACAATTTTTCTTTTCAGAATAGCACTTATAACACCCGGTCCGGCACATCGTTTCTAAAACGGCATGCCGGACCAAGAACGAAACACCCAAAAAATTTGATATTCGTGCCGGGGTGGCAAATACTCCGAGCTGAACTTTCCGTGAGAGTGATTGACTGATGCTTGGTTTCATCCTAAAACGTCTGATGGTTCTTCCGTGGTTGATGTTTGTGTTTTCAGTGCTGGCGTTTATCCTGATTCAGGCGCCTCCAGGTGATTTTGTCACCAGCTATGTAGCTGAACTGGCGGCGTCCGGATCTTCGGTGGACCAATTACAAATGGATGCATTACGCAAACTATACGGTTTAGATCAGCCTGCATACGCCCAGTATTTCAAATGGATTTGGCGGATTATGCATGGCGATTTTGGTATATCGCTTGATTTTCAAAAGCCAATTTCTGAACTGATTGGACAGCGCCTCCTGCTGACCGTTATCTTGGGTATCGCGACTTTGCTTTTTACCTTCGCCATTGCTTTACCAATAGGTATATTATCTGCAACGCGGCAATATTCGTTCCTCGATTATTTTTTCACTGTGTTCAATTACCTCGGCGTTGCCACACCGACATTCATGACCGCGCTTATTCTTATGTGGTTTGCTTTCTCAAAATTTGGCATAACAGTAACCGGTCTGTTCTCTCCGGACTTTGCGGACGAAAGTTGGAGCTGGGCGAGGGTCGCTGATCTAGGAAAACATATTTGGTTGCCAATGATAATTCTTGGATTGGACGGGACTGCCCGTTTGGCTCGGATTTTGCGCGCCAACCTATTGGATGAATTGAGCAAACCCTATATGGAAATGGCGCGCGCCAAGGGCATGCCTGAGTGGCGACTTGTCTTAAAATATCCGGTACGTCTGGCATTAAATCCACTGGTTTCCAGCCTGGGTTGGTATTTACCTCTTATATTCTCGGGTAGCCTGATTGTTGCTACAGTATTGAACTTGCCAACGATCGGCCCGCTGCTTCTGCGATCTCTGATCTCTCAGGATATGTTTTTGGCGGGGACTATCGTGCTGACCTATTTCGGTCTGGCGGTTATTGGGACATTGCTGTCGGATATTTTACTGGCCTGGCTAGATCCACGCATCCGCATGGAGGAAGCGTGACATGGGTTCAGTGATCGAAGAAACTGAAATGGAACTAGTCGATTTTGACGACGCAGTATCGGTGGCACCAAACTGGAAGTTGGTGTGGTGGCGTTTCAAAAGGCACCGGTTGGCTTTTTATTCTGGTTTTGTGATCATAATGATCATCTTCATAGCCGCTTTTCCGGGCTTTTTTAGTACCCAGAACCCGAACGAAAGTGAGACCCGGGGATCGTTCATTCCGCCACAGGGGATTCATTTTTGGGATAACGGTCCTGCGCTATTTTCTTATGCGATGGTTGGTAAGCGAAACCCGAAAACCTTGAAAATGGAGTGGATCTCCAACAAAGATGAAAAAATCGAGTTGCGCTTATTTGGTAAAGGCTATGAATGGGAGGTACTTGGATTGTTCAAATCCAATGTTCACCTGCTGGCCTTAGTACACCCTGATACTGACAAGCCAATTCACCTGATCGGCACGGACCGTTTGGGGCGCGACCAATGGTCAAGGGTGTTGCACGGAACACAGGTATCGTTGTCAATTGGGCTTTTGGCAGTATTTCTGTCCACGGTGATCGGGATTTTCCTTGGAGGAATATCAGGGTATTTCGGCGGTATTTTGGATATGGTCATCCAGAGACTGATTGAATTATTACAATCCATTCCACCAATACCCATTTGGCTTGCCTTGTCGGCGTCCCTGCCACGGACCTGGTCTGTCACCCAAGGTTACATTGCGATTACCGCAATTCTCGCCCTCATAACCTGGACGGGTCTGGCCCGAGAAGTGCGTGGCCGTTTTCTGGTGCTTCGTGAAGAAGAATTTGTGGTTGCCGCTAAAATGTGCGGTTGTAGTCAGATGCGCGTGGTGTTTCGCCACATGTTGCCTGCGTTGAGCAGCCATATTATTGCCGCGGTGACACTTGCTATTCCGGTGATGATTATCAACGAAACTTTTCTGAGTTTCCTTGGATTAGGTCTTCGGCCGCCAGCGATTAGTTGGGGCGTGTTGTTGCAAGAAGCACAAAACCTGCAATCTGTAGCGCTGGCACCGTGGTTAATGTTGCCGAGTGTTGCAGTCATCGTCACAGTTATAGCGCTCAATATTTTGGGTGACGGCTTGCGCGACGCTGCTGACCCGTATCATTGACGATCGTGCCCATGGATCGGAACGCATCATGAAAAAAAATATAATCCTGTCAGTAAAAAACCTGAAAACTGAATTCGTGCTCGACGAGGGTACGGCTAAGGCTGTTGATGGCGTTTCGTTTGACGTCGAACGAGGTCAGGTCGTCGGGATCGTTGGCGAGAGCGGTTGTGGAAAAAGTGTTACGATCAAGTCTATTCTGGGAATTGTGCAGAAGCCTGGAAAAGTTGTTGAAGGCGAGATCCTCTTTCGACTTACACCTGAAGGCGAAATGGTAGATCTGCGTGACTTAGATGACCGCGGTAGTGAAATGAACAGTATCAGAGGTAATGAAATTGCACTGATTCCTCAAGAACCGATGGCGGCTCTCAGCCCTGTTCACACAATTGGCAATCAATTGGTTGAAGCCGTTCGCCTGCATCGAAAGATCAGTAAAAAGGAAGCGGAAAAGATCGCCATTGAGCGCATGCGACAAGTTGGTGTTCCTGACCCTGAAGGCCGCATGGACGTTTATTCATGGCAATTGAGCGGTGGTTTGCGGCAGCGGGTAACAATTGCAATGGGGCTAATGTGCGACCCGCGGTTGCTGATCGCAGACGAACCGACGACAGCAATAGATGTGACAACTCAGGCCCAGATACTTCGGCTGTTGCGCGACCTAAAGGATGCGCAAGACCTTTCGATGATCTTCATTACGCATGATTTGGGCGTCGTGGCGCAAATTGCCGATTATGTTGTTGTGATGTATCTGGGCAAAGTTGTGGAGCAAGCGCCGGTCGATGATATTTTTCATAATGCCTGCCATCCTTACACGAAGGCCCTGCTGGCATCGATTCCGACGATTCATACTGTCTCCAAAGAAGAACTACCAACGATTGGCGGGTCGCTTCCACATCCTTTCAATCGTCCGTCTGGTTGTCCGTTTCATCCACGATGCGAAAAATTCATCATCGGTACATGCGACCAAAATCTGCCCAGCCTGACGCACATCGGTACGAAGCATTCGGTGAGTTGCTTTCTTTTCAATGATAGTCCAAAGGTCGCATGATGCCAGTTAATCCCCGCTCTGATGAACCGTCTATAATACTGGACGTCAAAGGCCTTACCAAGTTCTTTCCAATTCGAAGCAAAGGTTTGCGTCGCAAGATCGTTGGTCAGGTGCGCGCCGTTGACGATGTCAGCTTTTCTATTTTTAAAGGTGAGACCCTTGGGCTTGTCGGCGAAAGCGGTTGTGGTAAAACAACAACGGCTCGGTGCATTATGCGGGCGCTGAATCCGACGAATGGCGAGATTCTGTTTAAGGGCTCGAACAACGACACAGTAGATATTGCTACGTTGTCTGATCGCGAAATGTTTCCGCTACGTCGGGACATACAGATGATCTTTCAGGACCCCTATGCCTCGCTGAATTCCCGGATGAACGTATTCGACATTGTCGGCGAACCACTACTGGTTATCGGCGGTATGAAAGATAGGGAAGAGCGGTCTAAGCGTGTTGCAGAATTGTTGAATTTGGTTGGACTGAGACCAGAATACATGCAGCGTTTTCCACATGCTTTCAGCGGGGGGCAGCGCCAGCGCATTGTGATTGCCCGCGCACTGGCGCTCAATCCGCGGCTGGTGGTTGCTGATGAGCCGGTTTCAGCGCTTGATGTATCTGTGCAGGCGCAGGTTTTGAATCTGATGCTTAAGCTGCAGCGAGAATTGAACCTGACCTATTTGTTTGTGGCACATGATTTGAGTGTGGTGAAACATTTCTGCGACCGCGTAGTTGTGATGTATCTTGGGAAAGTGGTCGAGGTGGCACCGACAGAGGTGTTATTCAACGGGCCGTTGCATCCCTATACTTCGGCATTGATGCGGGCGGTACCTGAGGCTGATCCGCGCAAAAGGGGGGCGATGGTTCCGCTGGAGGGCGAAGTCCCCAGTCCGGCCAATCCTCCGTCTGGCTGCCATTTCCACACCCGCTGTCCCCATGCAGCCGAAATCTGTAAGTCTGCAGTCCCGGCGCTTAATGAATTTAATCCAGGGCATTTAGTTCGGTGCCACCGGGCGGAAGAACTGTCCTCAGCCAGAAACTGAGTTCACATGGGTGCTTCGACGATTTTCGAACTGCAACACCAGGATTTCCTAATACTGGGGTCTAATTGTCCATGGGCCAATCGATGTTTCCCTCACGTGTAACTCACCGTCTCTATGATGCCAGTGAACCAGATTGGCAGGTACACCGATAGATGGGTCGCTTACAAAACCTTTGACGATCGGTTTCGGGTTTTCTCGCGCCATGAGCAGGATATCATCAATCGAAAAATCATACCAATTTATCAAGTTTCGAACCATCTGATCCATCGTGACCGACGAGCCGGCAAGATACATCGAGCCGGGAATTCGTACCGTGCCATCTTGATGGCGCTCTATCTTCACATCGCCGATATCATAAAAACCTGGCGACAGGTGTTTACCTGCGGCAGAAACCGCGTCTGTCACGATAATTGAACGTTCCAGTGTTTTGGCTCGGAAATAGGTTTGAAGACTTTGGGGATGAACGTGAATTCCATCGACGATGAAACTGGCTGTCAGGCCATCTTCACCAAGTTGCGAAAACAGTGGATTCTCGTTCTTATTCAGAATGTGTGGTAATCCGTTGCCCAGATGCGTTGACAGGGTTGCACCTGCTGAGATTGCGGCCTGAATGTCATGTCTGGAGGCCGAGGTGTGGCCAATAGCGCAAGCTATACCACGTTCGATGAGGAATGGAATGAGATCGAATACGCCTTTCTGCTCTGGCGCGACGGTCATGATAAGAATAGGGCGCGATGACACGTCCTGAAGGTCGGTCACGAGAGATTTTGACGCTGGGCACATGTCGATTGCTGGGTGGGCGCCGGAACATCCTTCTTTTGGTGACAGAAAAGGACCTTCGATGTGATAACCGGGAACCATAAGCGGCCCCAGAACGCTTTCGGATATTGCACGATCCAGTGTTTCCAGGCGGCTGATTAGCACTTTTTCTGACGCAGTTATTAAGGTTGGTAAAACGCAGGTAACACCGCTGGCAGCGAGATGGGCAAGCGCATGATCCATTTCGCCGGCCGTCAGCCCGCGCTTGTGAAAATCAACACCGGCGAACCCGTTCACCTGTATGTCGATCAGTCCCGGTGTGGTAAACTTGTCTTTGAAATCTATATCCGTTATTTCACAGGACTGAAGGCTGGTGATGTTGCCACCATCATCAATGTTACATTTGATTGTCGGCGTGAATTTTCCAGAATAGATACCGCAGCTTTCACTCTTACGCGGTCGGACAGAAAGCCCGGGTACAGCAGGAGGTGCCGTCATTCTGATGTCTCTCGCCTCAACTTTGACGCTGCGGCCATGTCAAGGTAAAAAAAAGTATTGTTATGTGATTGCAAGATCGAGGCAGGACACAAATTGCTGATCTCTCCTTCTAGCACAACTTTTACCGCTTCAGATTTGCGCTCATCCGGAACCGTACAAATGATCGTGTTACTTTTCATAATCTGATTGATGCTCATCGAAATTGCGTGTGCTGGAACGCTCTCAAATGATGGAAACCATCCCTCATTTGCCTGCTGCATCCGACATTTTTTATCAAGTGAGACGCGCATATAAGGTGCGTGCGTGTCAAAATCGGCTGGTGGGTCATTAAATGCCAAATGGCCATTTTCGCCAACGCCCACTAAAGCCACGTCGATAGCCACCCGGCCAATTGCATCAGAAATCCGTTTAATTTCGAGATCAATATCAGAGGCTGAGCCGTTGATAGAAATAAAATCGGCGACGCTGGAGATACGCCTCAAAAATCTTTCCTTCAAATAACGAACAAAGCTTGCCGGATGAGACGCGTCTATTCCTATATATTCATCAAGATGAAAGATCGTAACCCGAGACCAATCTATGTCTGGTTTTTTGACCAGTGCGTCCAGCAAATCGAATTGGCTGGCACCTGTCGCCAGAATCACAGCGGCCTGACCCCGCGCCTCGATCGCGGACTGAATCGCAGCAGCGCTCTTATCGGCGGCTCGCCTGCCGGCCTCTAAGCTGGTGGGGGAGATATCAATCCGCATAGTTTGTCTACTTTCTAAAAATTTGAGTTGGCCTCTATATTTAAACATTATAGTAATTAAAGGCAAGTGTTGTTTATATATTTGAATTATTATTTAATGGCACTGAAATTATGTTTGTGCAGCGTGCCGGTTTGTGCGAGCTGCAGGTACATAAAGAAAATTGGCCTCGCAAAATGCAAAAATCAAATAGCCATTCGATCATTCCCATGTTGAGCGCGTACTCAGAGCAATTCATGGTCATAGGTCCAGATACAGTGGCCGGCCGTCGGGGCCGTATTTTTATTGAGATTTGCAAGCTAGAAAATGTCACCCGCAAACAACTGTCGGATGATTTTAAGCTGCGTCCAGGGACGGTTTCGACGCTGGTTTTGCAGTTAATTGAACTTGGGCTGGTTGAGGAAGCCCGACCCTTGCAACCCTATCCTAAAGGGAGACCGGAAATCCTGCTGAGACCAGTGGTTTCAAGATTAGGGGTTATAGTTTTTTATGTGGTTTCACAATCATTTCACGCGGCTCTGGTCGATCTTGGTGGAAACATTTTGTTTAGCCTAGTCAAAGATACTCAGGATACGCAGTTAAACAAAACTGAAGGCGATCGGCTGACTGAGTTTTTCATGGATATGATCAATGATATTCGCACCGAAGCTCCGAGAAGCACTCAGATAGTGGGGGTCTCGTTTTCGCTCCCTGGTGTAGTCGATGAGAAGAGAAAAAAGTGGATTTTTTCACTTTCACGGTGGAAAGAAGCATGGAATATTGATTTTTCTGAGATGGCGGAGAAAACGGGCCTCAGTGTCATATTAAACAAGAACTTGAATTGCGAGTTGCGCGCTCGAATTGCACGTTTTTCCGATCGCTTTGACAAAAGCACACTGCTTGTTCATTGGGGGCATGGAATTGGTGTTTCATGCTCTCTGAACGGAGTTGTAGTGAACAGTGACAACGGTGGATTTGGCGAAGTTGGACATTCGCAGGTTCATTGCGAAACTGACACGCTTTGCCGGTGCGGGTTGTATAATTGTTTGGAAACACAGTCGGCTCTATGGGCATTGTTGCCAAAATTTCAGAAAAATTATCCGAATGTGCCATCAGAAGAATGGGAATTTGAAAAATTTCTGAATGGACCAGAGCATGTTGATATAGATATTCTGAACGATGCGATATACCACATGGCGGTAACGCTTCGAAATTTGGCGATGCTGCTTGGGCCACAACAAATAGATCTGACAGGGCCATTCGTACAAAACCGTGAAGTTTTTCGACGGCTTTGCGATGAGTTTGACAAATTGCTACCGCCTGATTCAAAGACGGCTGACCATAGCAAAGTTTCAATAGATGTCGCTCGTGCGGGGCTCAAGGATGAGATAATAGGCGCGGCATATCCGTTGTTTGAGAACGCATTATTTGAACTTCGATAACAACCCGAGGGGCACCGTCAGAGGAAACCGTATTGCGGCGTGCCGGGCAGTTCGGTAACGTATTCTTATGACAAAACGTTCCCCATTTCGCCATTTTAAGGCCAACCCCGAGATTGTTCGACTTGCGGTAATGCTTTACGTACGATTTACGTTGTTACTCCAAAATGCCGAAGACCTATCGCATGAGTACGGCCTCTAAATCAGTTCGGTTCTGGTGGAACAGATCTGGCCGTTTTTTTACCGCTGAAGTCCGCAAAAAACGAGTCTGCCTGATATGTGCATATTAGAACTGGCATTGTCAAATTAACTTGGAAATTGGCTGATTGCGTATTCTTGATGGGACTTGAAATCTCGTAAGGCGTTGAAATTTAGCAACACGTATTTTGAAGATCTTCGATATTTTGACTTGGAAAAGTTAATGTGACAAAGTCTTTAGGCCTTCCCAACCTCAATCAACCTCGGATAGTGGGGACCAGCAACGTCCGACCGCAAGCCAGCTTTGGATTTAAACCGGACCTTCGGCGCGGTGAACACCAAGGTCGGCTAAGGGCCGAAAGCACCAAAATGCCATAAGGGCGGATTGTGGACTTTCGCTGCAAGATGCACAAAGGTCTCCTGAGCCGGTGCAAGCTAAACAGATCGTCGCTTTCTGAAACCCGTTGGATACTTCACGCCAAAAGATGTTGAGGAGGCGCTTCTTGCAAACCCGGACGTATTCGATTAAATTGTTTTAGAGAACTTAATAGGTCTCAGACAAAGCTGGGGCAACCCACATAGCCTGTGCAAGCCCACCCCCTCCACTACATGTGAGGATAATATACATGAGCTCAGCGTCAACTCGGCATTCTATGAACGCAGCGGAACTCGCGGCGTACTACGGCGACGGTTACGTTCTCATCAAGGGACTCTTCGATCGCACTGAAGTTGAAAGCCTGAATCAGATTGTGCGCGAAGATCCGGTTGTGAATAACTCGGTATACGGGCGAAAGGATGCCACGGGAGGGACAACTGAGCTCGCACTGTGGAACGATTTGCAAGAGGACATGTTTAGCGATGTCGCACGTTCCGCCCGCCTTGTGACCAACCTGCAGAAATTGTTGGGCGGAGACGTCGCTTTCTTCCACGCAAAGCTTACGTTGAAGCGCCCAAAGACGGGTGGCGCATGGGATTGGCATCAGGATTACGGCTATTGGTATCGCACGGGCTATCTGTTTCCGCATATGGCAAGTGTGTTTATTGCCCTTGATCCGTCCAAGAAAGTGAACGGCTGCCTTCAAGTTTTACGTGGTTCGCACGAGCTTGGCCGGATTGAGCACGGCGTGAATAGCGAGCAAGTCGGAGCTGACCTGGTGCGTGTTAATGCAGCAATGAAAAAACTCGAGCTCGTGCATGTCGAGATGGATCCGGGTGATGCGCTGTTCTTTCATTGTAACCTGCTTCATGCATCGGGTCAAAACACATCGGACCAGACCCGAAACGTGCTCTTGTGCTGTTACAATAGGGCAGATAACAAGCCATATATGGATCTTGCCGCATCGTCTCATACTCCGATTCAGATTGTCGCAGATGACGACATTATGCGATATGCCAATCGCCCGATTTCGCGAGAAAAAGATTTTAGCGATGGCAAACCGGCGACCTGAGAATTGCGCCCGACCCAGTTGGCGTGGCATATTTCTATGGGACCGCTTAGGGCTTTCCCCTGCCGTTCGCCGCAGCGTGCTCGAAGTTCCGGTTAAGGCCGGAAGCGGCTATTGGGGTTGACCCGGCGAAGGACCGTTTTCTCCCGCAGGGCGGACCTTGGGCATCTTTCGGCCGGCCTCCTCAAAGTGGTTGTTGCGTTTAATGTTGCTATCAGACCAATTAGAACCAGCATCTGATTTCTGGCACAGCTTAAATCTATACGCTCAATAATTGACGCCACTCAGCGAGAGCCGCGGCACGTTTTAGCTTGAAATTGATGTGTGAGTAGAGGTGCCGCACCAAGAAAACACGTTAACACAGCCCCTATTGCGTCTCTAGCGAAACGGAGAGGGGTGAATGGAAAGCTGTAGTGGGCACATAAGCAGGGATTCAGGGGGTCCTGGTACTCAAGCCTGCGTATGGTTCAATGCACGGATCACGCCACGCAATTCCGACAGGCCGCGCAAGCGTCCAATCAAGGGATAGCCAGGCACAAGACCGCGCCCGATATCTGATAGGACCTCGTGGCCATGATCAGGACGGAACGGGAAAGTGTGATCGGCGCGGCCGGCACACTGTCTGCGGGTTTGTTCCTTTAATAGTACACGGATCAACTCAACCATATCTGTATCACCATCCAGATGCGCCGCTTCTTCAAAACTGCCGTCAGGGTCTTTGCTTACATTGCGCAGATGGGCAAAATGGATACGATCGGCAAAGCGCTGAGCAATCTCAATTACGTCATTGGCTGGATTAGCGCCCAGGGAGCCAGAACACAGTGTCAGGCCGTTGGCAATGCTGTCCACAGCCCCCATGATCCAAGTAATATCATCTAAATCTGACACAATGCGCGGCAGTCCAAGGATATCGCGGGGCGGATCGTCAGGATGCACGCACAGCTTCATTCCAAGTTCCTCCGCTGTGGGGATCACTTCCTCAAGAAAGCGTTTGTAGTTAGCACGTAAGATCGAGCGATTAATCCCCGCATAGCTTTGTAAGGCCCGACGAAGACCCGCCACATCATAACGATCAAAGGCACCAGGTAGACCGGCCATAATAGAAGCGAGTAAAGCGTCACGTTCAGGCTCAGTTGCCTGCTGGAACCATACTGCAGCACGGGTGCGCACGTCGTCAGAATAGTCGTCCTCAGCCCCATCGCGGCCAAGCATATGAATTTCAAAGGCCGCCATACGAGCGGCGTCAAACCGCAGACAACTGCCCCCGCCTTTGACAGGTGCTGTAAGATCGGTGCGGGTCCAGTCCAGAAGCGGCATAAAATTATAGCAGATAGTCTTGATCCCCTGTCCAGCTAGGTTAGCCATAGACTGGCGGTAATTAGCAAAAAGCTGGGTCAGATCACCCTCCCCTCGCTTGATGCGTTCATGGATTGGCAGGCTTTCGACCACGACCCAGTCAAAGCCCGCATCCGTGATTTGCGCATTACGCGTTGCAATCGCATCCATGCACCAGACCTCGCCGTAAGGAATATCGTGCAATGCGGTAACGATGCCGCTTGCACCGGTCTGGGCGACCTCGGCCAGCGTGATTTTGTCGAATTCACCATACCAGCGCCAACTTTCTATCATAGCTGGTTTTCTATGAGCTTAGTTATGGCCCGACGCGCACCATTTTTCCATATTTGTTCTGTCGCGCTGATAACCATCGGCGCGATTTTCTCGGCAAGCTCTGCCGGAAAGATTTCAGCCATCGCCAGGATCGCCGCGGCCTTAGCGGCTGGCGTTGGTGCAGCAGCTGTTACGTGGCGCAAGCGCTCCGACATTGGGTCGCGCACGTCGATAGACTGGCCTACCTCATCCGTGCCGCTGACGTATCTGATCCAAGCAGCTACGGCCAGACACAGGCGCGGTGACGGGATGTTGTGCGCCATGTTGTAAGCCAGCGTGCCAAGGATGCGCTGCGGCAACTTCTGGCTGCCGTCCATCGCAATCTGCCAAGTGCGGTGTTTGATCGCGGGATTTGCATAACGATCCGCCAAAGCCGATGCATAGTCACCAAGGCTAACGCCTTGGGGCGGTCTGATGCTGGGTGCAATTTCCTTTGCCCACAACTGACTGACAAAGCCCGCATAGGCAGAATCCTGGATCACGGCCGAGATCGTCTCATGCCCGCCAAGATATCCCAGATAGGCAAGAGCCGAATGTGTCCCGTTCAGCATCCGTAGCTTCATGTCTTCGTGGGGCGTCACATCCACAACCATTTCCGCGCCAGCCGCCGCCCAGTCAGGGCGTTCCCCGCCTATAAAACTATCCTCAATCGCCCATTGGCTGAAAGGTTCATGCATCACAGGGGCCGCGTCGTGATAACCAGTCAGCCGCGCTACAAGTGAGATGTCATCGTCAGTGGTGGCAGGCGTAATCCGGTCCACCATCGTGGCGGGAAATGTCACCTGCGCTGCGATCCAATCCGCCAAAGCAGGATCAATTCTTCGGGCCAAATCAAGGACGATCCCCCGCACCAGTTTGCCGTTTTCTGGCAGGTTATCGCAGGTCAGCACGGTAAAAGGTGCCAGGCCCGCTTCACGCCGCATCTGAAGCGCACGGACGAGAAATCCGGGGGCCGAAACGGGCAACGGGTGGGTCAGGTCATGCAGGATATCTGGGTGGTTTGGGTTCAGCGCCCCCGTCGCAGGGTTATGACAATATCCCTTTTCCGTCACCGTCAGCGACACGATTTTTACATCCGCCTCCGTCATTGCGGCCAGTACTGCGCCGGGATCTTCGGGCGCTATCAGCACATCATTCAAGATGTCGATCACACGGGTCTTCGCACCCTCGGGTGCCAGCATGACTGAGTTATATGCCCAGCCTTGCGGCGCAAGCGCATCATGCACGGCTGGGCTGCGCAGGCTGACACCTATGATGCCCCAATCGCCGCCAGAGGCGGTCATGGCATCAGCGGTATACACACAACCAAAGCCGCGAAAGAATGCGCCAAGGCCGAGATGCACGATACCCGTCTTGGGGCGAGGTGTATCGGCGCGGGTTAAACGGTCAACGGTCAAGTCAGCCTCCATCCACGCTCGTGTGAATAGTTCGTGGCAGGCGTGCACAGGTATGGGTGGCAGCGCCTGCGATATCATCCGCCTCACCCCAGCGATCGGCTGAAATTCGATCCAGGATAGCAGCGTTCTGATCCGGATCATCGCGCAGCGCTTTGGTGTTGTTTGTGGAAATATAACCGGGGGCCACTGTGTTTAGATTGATGCCTTCGGCTGCCCATTCGTTAGCCAAAACCTTTGTCAGCCCTGCAACACCATGCTTTGACGCTGTGTAGCTCAGGACACGGACGCCGCCCTGAAACGACACCAGGGGAGCAATATTAGCGACCTTGCCTTTGCCCCCACGCACCAGCACTGCCCTTGTAAAGGCCTGCGTGGTAAAAAATAGTGCCTTCAGGTTCACATCCATCACCGCGTCGCAGTCTTCTTCGGGAAAATGGACCGCGTCGTTGCGGCAGACGCCATTAAAACGTTGCCCAACAGGGCAGCCAGTAGCGTCTTCTTCATTGTCTTTCCTCCAAAGTGAGTTGTCTGTTCAAAGCCGATAAGCTTGTTTTGCAAGCCGGTAAGCAAGGTCATGTGCAACCTCTGGTGCTTCGTCTTCAGAAAGTCTCCCCGTGGCGACCAAAGTCGCAAGGAAAGCACAGTCCACCCGGCGAGCCATATCGTGCCGTGCCGGAATCGAACAAAATGCGCGGGTGTCGTCGTTGAAACCCACGGTGTTGTAAAAGCCTGCAGTTTCAGTGGTCATCTGGCGGAACCGCATCATCCCTTCGGCGCTGTCATGGAACCACCAGGCAGGGCCGAGCTTTAGCGCCGGATAGACACCGGCCAGCGGGGCTAGTTCCCGCGCGTAGGTGGTTTCATCCAGCGTAAACAGGATGATAGTAAGATCAGGGTTGCCCCCTACCGCATTCAACAGCGGTTGCAGCGCATGGACATAATCAGTGCCCACGGGAATATCGTACCCCTTGTCGCGCCCGAAACGCGCCATGATATCGGCGGAATGGTTGCGGAAGGCACCGGGATGGATTTGTAGTACCAGACCGTCATCCAGCGACATCCGAGCCATTTCCGTCAGCATATGGCCACGAAAGGCGTCAGCCTCATCTGCGGTGCAGGTGCCTTGCAGGGCTTTGTCGAAGAGGACTGCAGCCACGTCTTGGGCGAGGTCTTCGGTGCGAGCCGTAGGGTGGCCATGATCGCTGGAGGTTGCGCCAAAGCTCTTGAAAAAAGCGCGGCGATTGCGGTGCGCAGCCAGGTAGCCGACCCATGTCGTTGTATTTTCGCTCGCCATGTCACCCATCTTGGCGACGTTCTCGGAAAAGCCCGGAAATTCAGGATCAATCACGGCGTCGGGGCGATAGGCAGTGATGACCTTGCCGGACCAGCCACTGTCGCGGATCATCTTGTGCCAGCGCAGGTCGTCGATGGCAGATTCCGTGGTCGCGATAGCCTCGATATTGAAGCGCTCAAAGAGGGCACGGGGTCGAAAGGCGTCTTGCGTCAGACAATCAGCGATCTGGTCATATATTACGTCCGCCGTCTTTGCCGACAAACGCTGTGAGATGCCGAACACCTCTTGAAAGGAGTACTCCAGCCAGATGCGCGACGGAGTGCCGCGAAACAGGTGAAAGTTCTTTGCAAACAGATGCCAGATCTTGCGCGGGTCCCGCTCGGACGGGCCACCATCCACGCGGGGCACGCCCAGAGCATCAAGAGGGACCCCTTGCGAATGCAGCATCTTGAAAACGTAGTGGTCAGGCGTGACAAACAGATTGGCCGGATCGGAAAACGCCCTATTCTCAGCAAACCAGCGCGGGTCGGTATGGCCATGCGGGCTAATGATAGGCAGGTCACGCACACTATTATACAAGTGTCGCGCCATATCGCGCAAACGTGGCTCCGTCGGGAACAGTCGATCCTCGTCCAATAACGGCATGTTTCCTCCTGAGCTCAATATTGGTATTCTAATAAGCTAGTTTTTAGTTTGTCAATCGGCAGATTTAGCGTAAGAAGAAAAGCTAGCTGCCCGCGGAGAACTAAAGATGCCAGACATTATGAAAGCGGCTATGCCACTTCCGTCGCTGGGTCAAATCGCACGGCCAAGCGTTGCAGATCAGGTGTTTGACGCGCTGCATACCCGCATCCTTTCACTTGAATTGCCACCTGGCACCAAGATATCAGAGGCGGATGTTGCAAGCCAAATGGACACTTCGCGCCAACCTGTTAGGGATGCCTTCTGGCGGCTGTCAAAGCTGGGCTTTCTGACTATCCGACCGCAACGCGCGACGACGGTCAGTCTGATTTCAGGTGCCGATGTGATGAGGGCCAAGTTTATTCGTACTGCACTGGAATCGGAAACATGCCGTACCGCATGCCTTGTACGCACTGACGATGATTTGGCTGCACTCTCCACAGTGATTGCCCAGCAAAAGGTGGCTGTTGATGCAAATGACCGACAGGTATTTCATCGCCTTGACGACCAGTTTCATCGAGAAATCTGTACTAGATCAGGTGTAGCTTTTGTCTGGGATATGATCCATGAAAGCAAGGCGCATATGGACCGGGTGCGGATTTTGTCGCTTGATTCTAACTCACAGAAGTTGGCATATAAGGAACATATCGCAATTGTGGATGCGATTACCGCACGCGATGGCGATGGCGCTGCCGATTGCTTGCGCGAGCATCTGTCGCGCATCCGCAACCTAGTTGGCACGCTGAAAGAGCGGAACCACGATTGGTTTACCAAAGGCGACGTGTGATGCGGTTCGTAGCAATTGGTGAGTGTATGGTTGAAATGGCCCCACAAGTGCAGCCCGACCATTATCGAATGGGATTTGCAGGCGACACCCTGAACACTGCTTGGTATCTACGGCAATTGATCGACGACAATAAATCTGTCGATTACTTTACCGCCATTGGCACGGATGTCGCGTCGGATCGGCTGATGACTTTTCTGATAGATGCAGGCATAGGCACGCAGCATATATTGCGTCGCGACGACCGAACCTTGGGTCTTTATCTGATCCAGCTGACGATGGGTGAACGCAGCTTTTCCTATTGGCGCGGACAAAGTGCTGCCCGTACGTTAGCGGTTGACCCTGCTGTACTGGCTGCCGCTATAGCAGGGGCCGATCTTGTTTATTTTTCGGGCATTACGTTGGCAATTCTTCCACCAAGCGATCGTATTAACTTACTTAAGACACTGGCCTATTACCGCATATCAGGAGGACAGGTGGCGTTTGATTCAAACCTACGGCCCAAACTTTGGAACACTACGAAGGTCATGAAAGATTGGGTCATGCGGGCGGCTGCGGTTAGCGATATTGTGTTGCCATCTCATGATGATGAAGCACTGTTTTTCGGTGACAAGGATCCCTCGGCCACAGCTCAAAGATATGCAAATATAGGCGTCTCCTGCGTTGTCGTCAAAGATGGACTAGGCGCTGTGACAACCCTGCAAGGCGGCACGCTAGCACAGCACGCAATCCAAGCGGTCACAAAGGTCATCGATAGCACCGCAGCCGGCGACAGCTTTAACGCAGGGTTTCTAGCGGAGCATATGGATGGCCGGCCCATTCACGAGGCAATTGCAAGCGGTGCACGATTGGCAGCCAGAGTAATTCAATCGCGCGGTGCTTTAATCGCTTGATAAAAGGCCATGGGTAGCACATCGACCCATGCGCCATCGTGCTTACCGGACGTAGTATCTCCAACTGCAGGGTATCTGTAAAGACGTGCCGCTCAACTTGTTTTCGAACCAGCTCCGCGGCCCTAGGAACTCTTATGGGGGG
>TARA_B110000503_G_scaffold137901_1_pt1 | contig 21101 bp, 2 predicted proteins | sample TARA_B110000503 | Tara Oceans TARA_B110000503 (sample SAMEA4397472) | marine metagenome | biome: Polar Biome; feature: [SRF] surface water layer (ENVO:00010504); material: water (ENVO:00002006), including particulate matter (ENVO:01000060) such as... | depth 5 m | reverse complement strand
ATTGATTTTAAGAAGTTACGCTTTGTAATTCTATAAACACCAGTTGTGCCAGTTGTTACGTTTAATAATAGTTCATCTGCATTGCCAGCATCGTATATTACATTTTTATTTGAGATAAAACTGTTTCCAATTCTTACATCAAATGTTTTTGTGCTGCCACCTGTTTGCCCATCAAACTCAAAACTTGCAGGATCTACATCACCGCTTAGTGCAAAAGTTGTAGCACTTGCTAGTCTGTCGGCACTGCCTGCTCTACCACTAATTGTTCCACTTACGTTACCTTGTACATTTCCGTAAAATGTATTTGCATAAACTTGGTCATAACGCTGTGCTGTGTTTCCGATATTTCTCGAACTATTTAAGTCGGGCACAATATTTCCAGTTTGTAATATTCCGCCTACATCAATATTTCCGCCAACATAAACGTCCTTTGCAATGCCTACGCCGCCCTTAGTAATAAGTGTACCTGTATTAATATTAGTACTGTTAGTAGTACTATCGATTTGTATAAATCCAGTGTCTGACAATCCGGTAATAGGCGAAATTTTAAAGTTGCCTTTTAGATCTAAGTTTTCCTCCGGAGCACTATTATTAATGCCAACACTACCGCTAGAATCAACTGTAAGTACTGTCGGTGTTGAAGTTCCGTTGCGTAATCTAAAATTAATACTAGATCCACTTGTATTATGCTGAATAACTCCTAACTCGCCGTCAATACCAATACTTAACTGGCCGCCGGTTCCGATTTTAACACCTTCATTATTTTTAATTTTTAAATCAAAGTCAGTTGTTGAACTTGCATTGCCTCTTAAGAAGTTACTTGCAGCAATTGTTTCTCCTGCTATAAGCAATGCTTCGGCTTTTTCAGCAGTACCATAATATTTTAAAGTTTGTGTACCGACAATTGCCTCGTTAGCAATATTCATACCAGGACTGATACCTGATCTAAATCCTTTAATTGCAGTTTTAGGAATAAACGCCTGAGTACTAATAATAATTGCAGGTTGATCTTCAATTTTAATTACTAACACATTATAAGTAACGTCATCTGTTCCTACAATTGCTTGTGATTGCGCACCAGTTAGCAGTCCGTCGCTAAAGTCTGGTCCTACTAGTACCCATGCACTGCCTGTAAACAAATATAGCTGTTGGCTGTCTGTGTTAACCCACAAATCACCTGCACTTGAATTTGATACTGCCGGTGCTGCGCTGGCTTTTTTAAGTCCGCCACTTGCTACCCAATTAGTACCGTCATATATTTTAAGTTGATCTACTCCACTAGTTGTGTCGTACCATAATTGCCCTTCTACAGGACGATTTGGCGCAGTGTCATTTGCAAAGTTTTCTAACAAATGTAAAAAGTTTTCGCTTACTGCTTGACCGTATGCCGTTGTATATCTTCCAGGTAAACTTAAACTAGTTTCAGTATTAAGTGCTCCGTCTTCTACAACAATCGATCCTTTGTTAACAGTATCGGTATAATTAATTTCGTATGCCATTATATATTCCTTAACCTGCTAAACTTTGTACACGTACTGTGTAATCAATTTGAATCAAGCGATTGAGTGATTTTTGTACAGGATGAAAAATAACATGAGTTAGTAATCTGCCAGTGTTTGATGAATTATAACTACGTAAGCCTAATTCATCAAACACATATGCGCTATCTGTATTGCTTGCAGTATCAAAAGCATCTTGGCCATTTGGTTCACCATAATCAAGTAAACAACTTACAATAATGTCAGTATAATTTGTTCCACTTACGTGGCGAGTATCAAGTTTATTTCTTGCAGGATCAGTATTATTAACACTGCGATCATCTACTACCTTTGTATAAGTTTGATTATACAAACTAGCATTAGTGCCTGTGCTATTAGGAGTAAGATACGTAATAATCCCAGTCGGATCAACACTTGTTCCGCCGTTACCAAAACTCATTTCATAAATGAATCCTTGTCCTGCATTAGATAAACTTTCTGCAAGTGCAATACTCATATTTTCATAATGAATTGCATTGCGTTTATCAATGTAAACTTCTTTTGTATCAGGGTCAAATATCTTAATATGTCCCTGAACTAGTACTCCGTTTGTGTCTTGCATGTTATCGCTCATTTATTTTCCTATACTGTATTTATTCTGGCAGCGCAGAAGTTCCTGCTCTCAAGAATCGACCAATTGAATTTTCCACGTCACCTAGCGCAACACCCACAGGTGTCCATATCTGGCCTACTTTTTTCACAACAATTATCTTAGAATCTTCTACAGGAACGTCTGCTATTGTAATAGTATTTGTTTCTGCATCAAAAGTAAATTCTGCCGGAATAGTAATATCGCCTAACGGACTGTCTAGGGCCACAGTCGGGTCAAAAACTTCAATACTATTCTTGCGCAAACGTACACCAGCAGCAAATACTTCAATTTCGTTAACTGATTTAACTGGATAATCAATAGCATATGTATTAGATACGCCGTCGGCTATGAAGTTTTGTGCAAGTGTTCTGTCTTTGTACGGAACAGTTTTGCTAATATTTTGATCGTACACATTTGATCTCTGTGCATGTATTTCCTTTACACCAGTTCCTAATGTACCTCTACGTAGTTGACGTAGTGTATTATCTTGTTTAACAAAATATTCAATACGTTCGCCTGCAATAAAGATTACACCTGGCAAGTTTTGCGACTTATTTGGTTCAGACACATTTGTACCATCAACTAATTCAATTCTTAAATCATAATAATTTAATGGTTGAGCAAGTGTAGTAACTGCACTATCTAAACGCTTAAAGTGTGTTCTGTTAAGCATATCTTTAAACTGTCTGTATGCAAACTTAGGCACGTTAACATCTGCACTAAAATGTAATATGTCAATTACATCATTTTGAGCAGGAGTATTAACTAACTGAACTTTTAGTCTGTCGTTTGTAACATAATAATCAACACTTGGTGTTAATAATTCACCGTTTACACTTACCCATACATACTGTGCATCAATAGCAGAACTACGAAGTTTGATTTCACCTACTGTTAATCGGTTGTAAGTCACATACTCAATATCTTCTGGAATTAGTGTAATTCTTGCCACAACATCATAGTTAATACGCTCTATTCCGATAATATTATGATTACTAAACTGGAATACTTCGACTATTTCACCGTTGGCAGGAGCAGTATCAAATGTAACTGTAGTTCCGCTAACTCGGTAGTCGCCGTCAGTAACTACATAGATTTCAAGTAAATCGCCGGCTGCTCCTACTTCGTTTGCAAGTACAACAGCAGAGTTTGCAATTTCAAAACGCCATTGTATAGGAGCAGATATTTCATCACCGTTTAAGAATACTTTAACAGCCTCTAGTGTTAGCGAACCCTGTGGTTGCTGGAATGCTTCTAAAGCATATTCTCTCTGTAGATTTTCTGGAATAGTGAACTGAATATTGTACCCTGGATTTAGGATACTATTACCAACTTTTATCATTATATTATGTTCTGTAGGAATTGCGTAGAACGGTGCAATTCCTAATTCAAACACCTTCAAAATTCCGTCTGCTGTATAAACATCTTTAGTAATTTGACTGTAATTAACTTGCGTGTTTCCGTTAAAAATAGTATAGTTAATTATGTCACCGGTTAAGATCGGATTGTTAAATCTTATTACTGTGTTACCTGTAGTTTCAGATTCATAAATTACAACATTTTCTTGTACGCCGTTAACACTTGCATAAGCACTTGCGCCGGTTACAAAATCTACTGTAGTTTCATAATCCGTTGTTGATTCATCTCCTAACAGTCTACCGTAATCAATAATATTACTAGTTCCTTGTGCTACTGCAATAATATTAAATTCGACCCCGTCTACTGGATTATTAATTACAATAGAGTTGTTAGACCAATTTACAGAATATTCAGTATCAGCAAGTAGTATATTATCAACTTTAACAAATATAGAAGCACTGCTTCCTGGAATAACTCCTAAGTCATAAGTGTCAATTGATCCATTCATAATGTAACTTTGACTATAAACTATGCCTTGGCCGCCACTTTCTTTAGTAAACACTTTAATATCAAGTGTGTCAAGTACTTGTCCTGGTACAAGTTCTTCAGGACCGCCGCTTGTTGTAGGAGTAACGAAACCGTCGCCGTCTACAATAATTTCTTCTGCATTGATACCTTTTGCTGTTGAGTAAGCTAAGTCGCCTCCGCTAAGTGCAGTATCGTAACTGTCTGCGTCAGGTATAATACTACCGTCGCTGGTAATTTTTCTTATAACTAGAATGTCTCCGTCAAGCATACGAATGCCTAAGTCGTCTAACTCAATAACTGTAGTAATGCCGTCGCCTGTGATACTATTTACAATAGCATTTACATTTGTAGGAGTACCAGCAGTATAGTTAGGATCATCAATTCTTACACCGTTTTTGTAAATTGTGTAAACAACGCCTGTTTCTAAAGGTGTTGATACTTCTACAAAGATAGTCGACCCGTCTGCAATAAAAATTTCATCTTCAAACGTGTTATCATAAGTGTCCCACGTATCAGTATACCAACCTTGACTATCCCAGCCGCTTGTACCTGCAAAGTCTAAGCTGCGTACTTCGACACCGCCGTAATCAACTCCTGTCATTAACTGCGCTAGATTTTTACCAAACATTCCGCTTAAAGGGTTGTATGCAAATTGTATTCTATCTTCTGCACTTAACATACTCAAAGGTTTGTAGTATTCTACTCTAATTACTGCATCAAGTGCAGGCGAAGCTGTGAATAATATTTTACCTTGTTCTCTATCATATGAAACATCGCTGTTTGCAATATTTGAATAAGTGTATTTGCTACGTAGCTGTTCTACTTCATCAACGTATACTTTAACTTTTCTAGTATCTAAGTCCATTGGCCATTCTAAGAAGAATCTTGTTTCGACACCTGTACCGGTAAATGTTTCTACTTCAGACAAATCTTGGAAGAAATATGTGCCAGCAATTCTATCAAACTTAATTTTTATGCTTGAGCTTCTAACTAGACCGTTACCAAGTACAGCACTTGCTACTGCAACAACACCGTTTTCATCTTGCGATCCTTCAAGAACTACTGAAGGTGCGCTTGTATATCCCGAACCTGCATTAGTTACTTCAATTTTAGTTATTGCTCCGTAACCTATGTAAGCTGTTGCCGTTGCACCAGTACCACCACCGCCTATAATTTTAACAACTGGGGCATAGGTGTATCCTGTGCCACTTTTGCTTATAAGAATTTCTTTAATCTTATAACCTGCATTTTCAAGCCAGTGTTTTCTTGGGTAAACAGATGTATTACTGTTTAACCCAAAAAATACATTTTTAGAAATAGTTGCGTTGCTTGGTTGTATAGACTTTGCTACTTTATCGTAATGAGGTGATAGATCAAAGTCAGTAGTGCTAGTCTGAGTGTTATCAAGTGCATCGTAGTTGCTAATAAATTCTCTTATTTTAGTAGAATAAGGTTTAACTTCTTCAACATACGATTGATAACTTGGTAAGTTATTGTTATTGAAGGTAACATCTTGATATAACTTACCAAGATTATGTTTTGCTTTAACAAAACTTGTTTTAAACATCCAGTCAACACTTTGCTGTTCCGCTAATACATAACGTAATCCTGCAAAGAATAACTGATTGTATTCAATTGCTAGATCTGCTGTAAAAACCTTATCTCTAAGAGTTTCAAGTATGATTCTTAACTCTTTAGCAGGATGGTTGTCATAGAAGAAGCTATCAAAGCTACGGTTATCAAATCCTACTGTATTTTTACTGTAATCATATAGACTATCGTTAAATTGAATTGTTCCGTTCTGTCTTCCTATAGTATTGTAGTTAATTGTATAATCTTCAGTATCTTCGTTTGCAATTTTTTCTAATAGCAACCAACCGCCTGACCCAATATTTTCAATCTTTACAACATCTCCAATATTATCGTTAAGTGCCGATAGTTTATACGACTCTGATATTGCATATACAATATCAGTGAACTGGTTGTACCCAGTTGCATACCAATCAGTATACGACCAGTATGCACTTACATCATAATCTTGTACACTTCTTCTGTACCATTGTGTTTGTGTATTTGACCAAGAGTATAAACTCCATTTACCAAACACAGTGTCATCAGCCTGAACAAGCACTGTAAATGGTCTGACACTAATACTAGTGTTGTTGTTATAACCAGTTCCACCATTAATTAGCGTAACACCAGTGACTTGACCTAAGTTGTTAATAGTAATTTCAAATTCTACATTACTGCCGTCGCCGTTGATAACATAACTCGGAGCAACTTTATATCCTCTACCAGATTGAGTAATATCAATTCTAATAATTTTACCGTTCGTTATTACTGGAGTCAAGATTGCTGGAGAAATTTTACTAGTACTAATATATTGCAGCTCGCTTACGGTATCAACAGATAAGTCGTACTCTCCTCTAATCAAAGAAGGTGTTTCTTCTTTTTGTAGTAAATTACTAATATCATACTCGTCAGTTAGCAACGTATTATAGAATACGATATTAACTCGTTCAAATAACTGCTTTAATGCTTCGAAGCGATTAACAAACATACTTTGACGTGGACGATTTTGTATGCCATAGCGATTTTTAATAGTAACAGAATTATCTGGTACTGCTCTGCTATTAGTGTCAAAGCCAATTAAACTATCAAACCATTTACGTTCAATATCAGGATGAGGAATGCTTGTTGCTAAATTATCTGACATAATATGATATTGAGCATGTACGTTTTGTACTTCTTTAGGCCCGGTTGCATACCTAATGTTTAACACTAAATCGTCGCTAGTAATAATATTTTCACAATTGTTAATAACAAACTTATTGTCCGTTAACATACTTAGAAATCTATATCCTTGCACTCTAGGATTCTCTATCAATAATGCAATTTCTTCAATACTTAGTATTCTATTTTCCATAACAGGAACTGTACGCTTCCCTGTTACCCAGAAATAATAAGTTGTTCTAAATGTTTGACTTGCATCATCATAAGTTAGCTTTGTACTATAACGACTATCACCGTATAGACTTTGTCCACTTATTCCTTCCGCAGTTCCTGCATCAGAGTCAGCAATATTATCCCATGTACTTGGAAGATAATTACTTTCTACCCATTCGTATACATTAATTGATGAGCCTTCTAACAGTTTATTCCAGTTATTCTTTTGGAACGTAGTTGTGCCTTGATACGGATGTGCAAACTTAGCAGTATTAATGTTCCACCAAACTTGTCCTACGTAGGTGCCGGTCCATCCTCTACGTGCATCTACACTAAAGTCTGCTGTTGATCCGGTATTGTAAGTAGCAGGATCGTAACCTACTTTATATGTTATTTCTTGATCTGCTGATCCTGCAATCTTGCCTTGGATAGGATCGATATAATCAATATAAGATACAATTGAATTAGTACGCTTATTGTATATAAAGGCGCCTCGAATCTTGCTTACGTCTACAGGAAGTACACTTTGTCTAACAGTTGACCAGGCGGTTATATTCTTTGGCTTACGGAAGTCAACTAATGTACCGCGTGATAAATCGTTAAACTGTGATGGCAGTCCTACATACACATGATTATCTTGAACATATAAGTTCTCACCAAATGTTGTTTGTGTTAACGGATATACAAACTGTTCCGAATATATTAAATTGTTATTAACAGTTTCATATATGTAAACTACGCCTTTGTCAAGATTAATATTTTTAAACGCTGTAAAGTTATTATCAAATGTAACTTCTGTGGATTCTGACAAAACTGATGTTGTGTCTAACACAGAAGATGCATAAATTATAGTAGGTTCAACTTGTTCAAAGCTGTCTGCAACAAATACACCTGCATAGACTATATCAGTTTTAGCGCTGTATGTATTACCTAGATATTTTACTAATGTATCTTTTGCAATATTATAATTTGAATAAATTGCAACAGGGTTAATACGCTCAAACTGACTCGCTACAAATGGTGCAGGCCATTCTGGTGTATTATCATTAAAGCTATAACCAGTAGTGTCTAGTGTTCTATATGTAATTCCATTTAGTTGTATTAATGTGCCAACTTTTAATTCCATAAAGATGTCATTAGCAGATGCATCGCCGTTGCGTGTTTTTATTAAATCTTGGTCAACTCCAGCATCGTATCCAACTAATAAAATGTTGTTTAGTTTAGCTAAATCTATACCGTCATCAACTCCAGTTTGTGGTTGTACTTCTAATAAGGTACCGTATGTATCAAATGTAGTCGGAATCTTTTGATCACCGTTTAGGCTCGATATTACTAATGATGAATTACCAAAGTCTAAACGATATCCAAAGTTTTCACTTTCTTCATTGTTAGGCGGAGTTAGTGTTTGAGTTAGTGTAAACTGTCCGTTAACTTGAGTATATACAAAAACTACACCTTGATTAATTTTATTACTGTCAGTTAACGGTGCGCCAACTGCAAATTGTGTACCGGCTGGGTTTAGGCTTACTGCATCAGCAAATCCATCAACATTGTTTGGAGCAGTAATAATTTGATCAAATACAAATTTATCGCCTATTGCTCTGTAGATTACTATCTTAGTACTAGCTACACTATCAGTATCAATTTGTCTACTTGTTACTACTAGTACCTGAGCATCATCACTTATGTCAAAACTTCTGCTGAACTGTTCGATATTTTCTGCAGGATCAAACACTTCTTCATCATAGAATGCAGATGCAGTTAAGTTAGGCAGGTATCCTAGGTAATCAATGTTTGAACTTAATGTAGTCCATTCGGTGTTTGCATCACTCGGAACTGCTGCTCCTACAGAAATATTAGTAGTTGCTCTCCACAACTGATTATTATAAACAACTACAGTATTTTCTGCGTATCTATAACTATTGTTAAATTCGCCACGGTAGTCTTTATCTTTACCGTACTGCCAACTAATTTTATTCCAGTAAATATTATCTAATATTACGTTTGCGCCAACATCAATGTTTTTTCTTGCAATGTAATAATCATCTCTGTAGATAACAATATCATCTTTAGAATAACCAGTAAGTTTATATTCGCCTTTAAAGCTATCAGTCGGTTTTGTACCATGGCGGAATATTTCAATACTGCCGGGGTCATTTCTTGATGAAGTATCAGGATCTGTTCCTACTAATAATGTATAATAGTTGCTAGTTTGTACTAGTTTTATTTTTGATCCAAAGTGCCTATTAGCAGTTCTATATTCCGAAACAAATACATTTTGTAGTCTGTAATCGCCTGATTTTGAACGTCTATAAATTGCTACAGCGCCTTCATCGTTGTCACCGGCAGTACCAAATTCATCAGCAGGAATATTATAAACTTGTGTATAATCTTTGTTTAAGCTAAACGGCAGATTTGCTAAACGAGCAATACCCGATTCTGTTATTTCATTAAAGAACCAATATTCTTCATCAACGATTTCTGGATTTGTAACTATATCAAAATTAAAGTCTGCTTCAAATACTAGTAACTTTCCAACTAAACTAGTACCTACAACAACATCGTTGCCAGCATCATTAACTGTACCTATCACACGATCTACGTCACCTACACCTCGAATACTTACGCTTGCTTTTCTGCGAATATCGTAGCGTCCGATATTATTCTGTTGGGCCCAAGTTCCTGTTAGTACATTTACATAAACTCTTATATTATTAAACTGACGTTGGATCATTACAATTTCAGCACTACTTGTAGTAACACTAGTTAATGCAAGGCCGCCTGCGCCATCACGTGGAAATTGTACATCTTCAATAATGTCGCCTATTTGAGGTTCAAATGCAAATCCTCCAAAGTCGAATCGAGTAAATTCAATATCGATATACCCGCTCCAGATGTCAGATATTGTTTGAAATTTATTTAATTGATTATAAGAAAATCCTGCTGCGCCAACATCAATTATTCTATTATCAAGATCATACAGTCGAAATTCATAAGAATCTCCTGTTGTAAGTGTATCAGAAAACTCCTTACCTACTCTAACTACCCAACGATTATCAGGTTGGGGTGCTTCAACTCCGTCAATGCCATCTTGTCCAGCTGGGTCGCCACGATAAGAAAGTTGAGTTATATAGCTTGCACGGTTTTTATTAAGAACATATGTTCCTATTCTGCCAATAGTTTTTTGTATATTATAATATTCGTTAATATTTCTAATCGATGATTGCAATCTAATATCACTATACGTTAATCCTCGTCCGGTTTCGTAGTATGTTCCGTTGTTAGAATAGCTAAACGGTATACTAGTGACTGGATCTTTAGTTTTAATTAACCAGAATCCTGCAACTGCATCGCTAATGTCGTATGTAGCTTCTTCGGTATAGAATCCAACAAACCCTTCATCAGATATAAACAACTCGCCATATATTTCAAATATACCGTTAGTATTTTTAAGATAAATTACAGCACTATCACTTCTTGTTGAAACATATACAACTTCGGCACTACCTGTATCAGTAGTAACAATGTCTCCCGCCGACGGAAGTGTTACAAATGTTTCAATAAAGAATATGTGATCTATCTTTTCATCAATTATAAATTCTTGACTTAGTACGTCTTCTGAAATTTCAGATATTGCTCCGCCGAATGGTACATACTCGTCTAAAGTTGGATAAGCATAACTAACTGCGTTCCAGAATAAATTTATTGTATCGCCTGCTTTTGTTCCGAGATACATGTCTTTTGGTGCTCTTACAAGTAAGTGATCAACTGTATTTCCTGCTAATCCAGGATCTCCGGCAACTATTAGATTTAATGTAGTTGAGTCAACTTCTGCAAGACTAGCTAGATTAATATAACTATCAAAGGTCGAGAAAGGTTGCGAAGCAATCTGAGGTAAAATTTCTCTATTTGCCTTCCATAAACTTTCTCTATATCTTAAAATTTCATTTTTAGTATATGTTTTATTAGGATCAAAATCAAATGTGCCTGCTTCGTTGTATGCTAATCGAGTTTTTACACCGCTAGCATTTGGAATGCCTACAGCTAAAAATTCGCCGTCCGGTGAAACATCAATACTTTCTCCAAATTTACTATTTGCATAATCAAACAAGTCGCTGTCATTAAGAATAATTTCTTGATCTAGTTGTAGGTTAAATGTTTCTTTAGTTCTTCGGTAGTATGATACCTTTCCGTCTCCGTCACCCGGAGCAGAAACAAACAAGTTGTTATTGTCAGACGATGCTGTTATTGATTTACTAAATTCTTGTGCAGTACTGTCATATGTTGATACATTTGTAATAGTTTGTCTATTTTCGTAGACTTTGTTATTTTCGAGAACTGTCCAAGTGCCATTATAATTATCAACCCATATACGTTGTTGATCATATATGTCTTGCTGTATTGCATTGTTAATATCAGCATCTGAGTTTATTCTAACTGTTCTTAATTTTATGACAACAAAAAGTTTGTCTGTGAAATCTAAAACAGTTGCAGTTGTAGGAATACGAATTTGTATTTTTTCTAAATTAGTATTATCAACTTCATATAACCCAGTTAAATTATAAGTTTCTGCGCCTACAACGCCTATAATATCGCCAGTTTCAAATAAACTAGTAGTCCATTTATCTGTGGTTAATTCAACTAATGCAGCACCGTTGTCTGCAAATCTATTGAGTAGTTTAGTAGACGATAATATATTAACCGTAGTTCTTACTAGTTGTTGTACTGTCCAGTTGCCTGTTGCATCAGAAACTATCCAAATATACTCACCTAACGAAATTTGGTTAACATCTGCTAACGCTAACTCATTAATTGTTCCTGCAATATACGTAATGTCCTCTTCATTTACGTAGCCGCCAGTTTTAATATACTCTTTATCTACATTAATTGTAGGGAACGGAGCATGATTATAGTCTGCAGGCTTATCGTAAACTTCATAAGGAAGAATTCTGTAAATTTTATCAAAGTTAGTTGTAGGAAGTTTCGACAATAACTCAACTGCTTGGGGCGATTCTTGTAACTTATCTTGTTTTATATTATATTCTACTTGTTGAATGTCGTCAACTGCGCCAAATCGACCTACTTGAATTGCCCATTCTTCGTAGAAATCTAGATTATCAGTATCAGCAGATCCTAATGCATCAAATAATTTAGTAAGTGCATTCATTGTACCTTTATCAGCAATAAACCCTCTGTAGAATTTGAACTGACTAACATCGTCATTAATAATGTTTGCAAGATATTGGCGCTTTTGATAGCCAATCAAATGTTGAGCCATTTTCTGCTGCTCAGTATCAAATCCGTCGCTGTCTAAATCATAAAAGTCTGCAAATTGATTAATTCTGTAATCAAAGTTTGTAATTAATTCAGATTCTGGTTTATCACTTAATCTGTACCAACTACTGGATACAAAATCTTCTGTGCCTACTATGTTTTCAATTGCAACATAATAATACTGTTTATATTTTACAAGACTTCCAATCTTATAATCTTTCCACTGATTCCAATCATCGTATCTTGCATCATCATAAACAAACCCAGGTATGTTTAGTCCGCCATTCCAATTATCTGATCTATATCCGTTAACCTTAATACGCTCTTGTCTATAACCAGTCGCAGGTTGATAAATGACATCATTAAACGCTGTTGTATTATCTAATAATACAACGTGTTCTTTTTGTACTAAAGGTAATGCAATATGATACAATCCTTCATCGGTGTTAACTGTTTGTAATCCAAAGCTATTTTGGTCACGTAACAAACTACCAAATTCAGTCGGCAATGGCTGACCGTCTGCCTTTAATACACTATAACCGTAGAACGGATCGTTAAGATCGTCAACTACATTGTAAGCTCTTTTAAAGTCTAGTCGATTGGCACCCGGACTTAGTGTAATAACTGTACCACTTGCCCAACCTTGCGTTGTCCAGAACAAAAATTCTCTTGCTGCATGATCCCAGTTATCAACAGTATTATCAACAGTAACTGACTGGAAATCAAATCCTATATCAAGTAGTGTTTCGTTGTAACCTAACAAGAAATCTACAACTTCTTGCGAAGTTGTAAGTTTTGTACCGTATGGCATTCTATTTACAACTGAATTAAATGTACGCTTAAACTCAGCAACCTTACCTCCAACAATTGGCAGTGTTGCTAAAATTGATATATTAGTTGTATCAAAAGTACTTCCGCTAGTGAATGATGTATTCACTCGATAAAATTTTCCGTTATAATCAATCACTTGGCCAGTGACGTAACGAGTTTCGGCTGCCCATTCTGTAGTATTTTCTGAAATGCCACCTACTGTAACAGTTATATTTGTCGATCCTGAGCGAGGTGAGTAATATTCAAAATACGGTTTTTCTTTATTGTAACCTCTAACTACATATCCGTTGGCTGTTTTTTCAATAGCAACCCCACTATAAACTGCTAACTCAGACGGACTGCTAGTATTTAAGAATACTTGATAATTTTCTTGAGGCACAAATACGCCGTCGCGGGCTTCTTGTTGTGTAGGAGTACGACTATCAAGGATTAGATTAAATTTATTCTTATCAGTAAATCCTGCAATCTTAATACCAAGTTGATTTGATATTCCTTTTAGGTCGTTTTTGTAGTCATCGTATACTGTAAGAACATCACTTGCAACTAAATTATAAATGTAATTTACTAGTCCTGCTGTATTAGTACGTGTATTTGATTCATATGTATTTGGTAATTTTAAATCTGCTATGGTTAGAGGTTTATTTGTTTCCGAGTATACCCACTGCCCGGCTAAATCTCTATTAATTCTTGATATATCAAAACCTAGTCCCATAACTTTAGCAGGTTTGTTTAACAAAAATGCAGTTAACACTGCAAACGGATATTCAGAGCTACGTCTCCATGCTGTTTCAACAGGTGCATAATCGCCGAACTTAAAAGTTTGTGTAGTATAACGTAAAATAAAGTTTCTAGTATAACTAGACGCTAACGGTGAACGCAATCTACCTTGAGTATCAACAGGAATAAATCCTGTTAAACCTGGACGAGCATATTTTGAATTAATTCTAACATTACTAGGATCGCTAATCTTTCCTTCTTCTAGGTCTCTCCAAAGAATTAAGTTATTACTTGTATAAGGTGCAGGACCATATACTTCATTCCACCAAGAAGGCTTGTTTGATATTCCTAACATTTCCCAAGGATTAGTATGAGGACGATCAGTGTCGAGCATTCTTGCATAAATGCCGCGCCAGAAACCTGGCAATGCTTTGCCAGCGGGCGAATTCATATTTGAATAGTTAAAAGTAAATTCGTTTAATCTATTATAAAAATAATTATCTGTATAATCATTATCGATTAATCTTAACCACTGCGTAAAGTCGCTGAGCAAGCTATTGTCAATTTCAGTTTTAGTAAATTCACCTGTTCTAAAATCGCCGCCTAAAAACTCGTTAACATCTAAACGATCAACTGAATATTCTGCTTTGATATTGTTAAAAATACGTTTTTCTAAATCAAGTAGTAATTCGTCTCTATAATCAAGGTATGCTCTCACATAACTGCCGTCGTGTCCTCTTACAAAAGGAACACCTACGGGATATGCCGTTATTTCGATATTATCCTGTGCGCCGTAGCTGCTACCAGTTTGCGGCATATATAGAATTCTTGCAAGGCCTGCAAACTGTACAGTAACCGATGCACTGTCAACGTCATCCGTTTGTGCTGCTGTTTTTGTAGTATACACTGGATAGAACCATCCGCGAACACCATTCCTGTCACCGTAAACTTTGTACGGTCCTTCAGTAACAGGCTCTTCGGTTTGATACGTGTCGTCAATTGTTAGCTCAGGATAGTATTTTGGAAATAATCCTAACTTAGTAGGTGTTGGTGCAATAAAGCTGCCGTCTGTAGACGTGTATTCGTAACATTCAATGATATCGCCTTCTACTTGTCCTGCATCAATTATTACAAATCCAGTGCCATCAAACGTGTAGTCCTTTTCATGAACTAATTGTGATCCGTTTAAATAAACATCAACACTTGTTGCAGACAATGCTGCTAATGAAAATCTTGAAGTAATTGCATAAGAAGTAATTCTTGAATCTAATACTGTATATTCAATTCTATTGTTTGGGCCATATGCTAACATGTCCGAGAAGTAGAACGGTTGCGATTTAATTTTATCTTTATTAAGTTCTTGTAAGATCTTATCAACGTGTTGTTTTACTGGACCATCATATCCTAATGAAGCAGCAGTTTCTAAGAATACTCTTTTGAATCTTGAATATTCAGACTTAGCAGATCTTAGTGCTTTAACAATATTATAGCTTTTATTAGTTATGTGATATAGCGGTAAGTTAATTGGGCCGCTGTGCTTAACAAATCGTTTTCCGTATTTGTCTAAATCGCCTAAGTCACGAAGATTACTTATTCCCGGATATACTCCAGTAAATCCAGTAATATCTTCAACCATGCTATCAACATGATCAATTACTTCGCCTAATGTAAATTCACTAACATCTTGGTTAAGTGGATTGCGCTCTAAGTTAAACGGAAATTCATAATGTCCGTTTGAATTAATAGCAGTAGCACTAGTTGTTTTAATTTCAACAACATCGTTTATCGATAAATCATTATAAAATCTTACAAATGCTTTTGAATTAATTCTGTCAATTTCATATTCTTGTTGAGATAATTTAAATGTATTATTAACAAAAATAGATACTGTAAGATCGTTTAAATTTCCAGCTTGATTGTAAACATCAATTTCAAAGTTGTTTAATTGTACATCTGTAGCAACGTATTGACGGATAGCTTTTTGTACGCTTTTAGTAGGCGTGCTACTAAATCCATTAACATAATTAAAATTAGTTAAAGATGTAAACTTTTTAAGATAGCCTGTACTAATATCTTGTACATACAAATCAGTTTCATCTTGATATTCAAATGTATCATTTAACAAATCAAAGCTAAATGTAATGTCGCCTGAGTTTTCTAACGATCTGTAACTTAATGCAAAATCTAATTCAGTATCAGTTGCGCCGTTGCCTATTTTATATGAAAATAGTTTAGACCCTTTAAATGTAGACGATGCATAATATGCAGTATCGCTAAAGCTGTTTCCGTTTAAGTCAAATACGTCAAACAACGGAGCTTGATTACGTTGAGTTTTTTCTTGAGCAATTTTCCAAACACCGTTTTGATAGTAATAACTCTTGCCGGCATTTTTAACACCCTGTGTTACAAGCACAGTTTCTAGCTCTTGTGGATTAGTATCTGTTGTTTCTATTAAACTAATTTGGCGAGTAGTTGAATTAATTGTAATAAATTTAACCTGATATATTTTTCCACTTACTAACACATCTGTATCAGCAGTAAACAATATACGCATATCATCAGCTAAATCAATTCCGTCAATGTTGTATCCAATTTGTCCTTCAATTGTTGAAAAGACATCAGTTGTAAACGTATCAACTAAATCAACATCTTGTTTTGCAAAACTACCAGAATTGTTTAATTTAAGCCCTGCTTCAAATTCAATAATCGGACGCTTTGCTCGCGATGATTCGTCAATTGTTTCCGGTAATTCGTTATATTCAGCACTTTTTAGAATAACAGATTTATGGTGCCAACAGTTGTAACGGCTCCATGCATTGCGATCAGTACTTGCGCGGTTAACAACAATATAATCTTTATCCGCTGCATATGCACTTGCATTAGCAAAAGGCAAACTATCAAAGTTTTCAGAATCATACGGAACAAGTTGATTAGTACTGTATGCTGCTGGAATAACCAAATCTTGATCTTTTATTAATTTAATTGCAGTTCCGACGCCTTCTACATACCAGTTATTAGAATTAAATTGTGCAGGAGTAATTTCGCCTTGGAAGCGAATCTTCATTCCGTTACTAAGTTCAACTCCATTAGAACTTGTATAATATTTTTTACCAAGGATATCAGCATCAACATCAAGGAAGGTATTTTCTTCTACATCATATACTCTAATCGAACCGCTTGTATCAATATCATTTTTGCTAATATAAAAAAGTCTGTCAGGAGCATTTACAGGAATAGTAAATTCTATTGTACCTACATCGATATATGTGTCAGTTATTATATTACCGTCAACATCAAACTTAGTAATACCGTCATTATATAATGTTGACACGTTTGGATCAATAACATCTGCACCCGGAGTAAATGATCTTGAAATTGCAAATGCCATTGGATCACCAACTGCATTGATGTCAAATCGATATGTTTGGCCTCTATACAATTTTAAAGTAGGATTTTTTTCTAAATTATTATTGAATACGTAAGCAATATTATCTACTTCGTCTGATAAAGAAACAGAGTATGTGCTTTCAATTTCACGTCCTTGGCCTCTAACAATTACACTTGTAGGGCCGTTAGGTAACCAGTAGTATTCGCGAAAGTTTACAAATTTATCCCAATCAATATTTGGATTCCAAGCATATGATTCTTGACTGTTTAAACGACTATGATTATCTGTGTTTGCTCCGAAGACACTAAGCTGACCAATAAAATCATTATAATCTTTATAAAAAGTTACATTGTCATAATTGTCTTTAATTACAGTAGCAGGTTCTAGTTGATAGTTACTACGTGCGCCTGATACATCAGAAATATAATTGTCCGACGGTGTAAATGCCTTAGCAATTTTTCTACCATAGTAGCCATTAATTTTTTCTGCAACGCCCGGCTGTATTAACTGGTCAATTGTTCCTTGAAGGAATTTTTTGTTTGCTTCAGTTCTAAAGAACTTAGGAAGGAAGTCAGCAGCAGTTCGCTTATTATTACCTTCAGGTGTAGGTAGTGCGCTCTCGTTTTGATCGTTATTGTAAGCCATTAGTAACTGTATCCTCCACCTGTGTTACTGGTATTTGTTGTACTCGGTGTACTTGCTGCGCTTGTTAGCCCAGATGTTATTGCAGTTGTTACACTTGTAATTACTGCTCCGCTTGATTGTAATTCGGTTGCAGTAAGCTCGTCTATTAGCTCTACGTCACTTACTGTTGCACCGCTTGCAAAAATTTCGTCAACTTCGGATTTTATTTCAAACAAGCTACCAAATGATTGTGTTGATTGTCTCGGAACAATAATTATACTTACTAATTTTGGAGTTAGTGCATTCATAATATATGCACTAAGTTCTTGAAAGTAGAATGTTTCACCGAAGTCCCAATTTTCAGTTTCAAAGAATCGGTTGACCTCTGTAATAATATCAGATTTAAGTTCATTGTCATTTAATACAATATCTTTATTTTTAACAATTTTAAATTTCACTTGTAGATCCGTGTTAGCCTTTGCACCAAATAAGATTTTGTATTTTACTGGATGATAAATTACTTCGTCGCTGATTGATTTAATTTTATTAATTTCTTTACCGTATGACCTAAATAATTCATCATTACTTGGCGGCAACGGTGCAGTACTTCTTGCTCCAGAAATATATTGTTTTACTTGAGTATCGTATGTTTTTGTTAACAAGTATGTGTCAATGATATTACTTGAACTTGGATCAATTCTATAATTGCTATCCGCTACATGCACGTAATGAAACTTTAGACCTGCTCTTCCAAAATAAGCCTTGTAATTAGTATTAAGTGCAGTATTGTTTAATGCTTTATTTAATGTTTTAAACACGCCTTCGTCTAACAAATAAAATACTTGTCCTTCAGTTCGTGTACTGTAAGGAGCAATGGCTGCTTCATTTTGTACAAATGTAACAGACCCATCAGTGTTTGAAAAATACTTAAAGTCTTCTACTCCGTCAGTAGTAGTGAATTTCTTTTGAAGGATAAGTTTTGCTTCAGCACTAACTAAAGAATTTGTTTCTCCAACTATTTGTTCAAATAATTCAGGATCATCAACTACACCGTCATCGTCTAAGTCGATAAACTGCACTTGAATTTTACGACTATCTACGTAACCTTCGTTGTCTCGGTATGCATCTGTAATTGTCCAAGTGTAATCAGTAGTAAACGGTGATAAACTATCTGGTCGGCGATTAATATTTAATACATCAATTCTGTCTCTAATAACTTGTCCAGTGTAAGGATCGTAAATTTTGTCAGCACTATCAAAGAAGAAGCGCAACTCATTTTCACTCTCAAACAAGTAACGTAAGTTGCGGTAAGTGATTGTATATTTTTCGCCGTTTGTTTTAAAATATAGCATCCAGCTTGCATCTAGATTCTGTCCGCTTGTATCTCCTGCTTTACCTAATGCAAAATTATTAATTGTATTAACATCTTCTGCTAGAATAATAATCCACTGACGTTTGTATGCATCATATCTAAGAGCAAAGTCTTTGTAAGCAAATGCCTGATCAAGTAATTGTATCTTAACATCGTCAATTAGTGTTTTAGAATAAACAGGAATGATCTGTTGTAATATTGCTCCGTTAGGTATTACATCATTAAACGTTATCGGACCTTCTCCGGCAATAGTTAATGTAGTGCCGTCACTTGATACTGAAATAATTTTTGCCCATTTGTATGACGATTGTCCAAGATGATCAACACCTGTATCGTTCATTAATGTGCCGTCTGGCATAAAATGCTGACCAGTCGGAGCAACAAATCTACACATAGTACCGGCTTCTATTAATCGCAAACTGTTAGCAGTAAATGAGCCTACACTATAAGCCCTGCCGTCAACATCATTAAACAATCCAGATGTAAAATTAGTTGATGTTGTAGCTTGCGACCATACTGCATTTAGATCACTAACAATAATTTGTGGATATTTTGCAAGATAAAAATTCGTTGCATTTACACTTTCAATTATAGGCTGAATCGTATTATAAATTACGCCTTCAATATCACTTTGCGTAGCAAATGTAAAGTCTAATTTTTCAGTAAATTCTTCTTTAAATAATACACCGTCATCTGCAAATAAACTTGTGTTTGAATACTTTCCGCTTGCATCTTTTAAGTCATAAAATCTACTGATGCCGCTTGATATGCGGTTAACACTTTTTGTTTTGATAATTTCTTGGCTAATAGATAACGGTCCAATATTATAATCTTCACCAGTAATTAATCTATTTTGTGTATAATATGTTGCAGGAGCGTTTTGTCTAATTTCGTCATCAGTTTCAGATGAAGTTCCGTTCGATATTGAGTACTTTAAACGTAACCCAATTGTCATTGTTTCTAAACTACCGGTACGTCCTTGGTACGGTACTTCAATTGTAACTGTACTAAAATCGTTAGGCGAAATAACCATTGAAGAATTAGCACTTGTACGATAAAATACTTTAAAATTACCTGCTGGTAAGTTGCCGAATACGCCGTCGCTGAATACTAGATTAATTCTATCGCCGATACGAGTAGTTACAGCATACACATTTCTAATACTTTGGAATAAGCTATTATAGATAATGTTGTTGCCTTCAACGCTGTCAATCTTTGTCCACTGATTTGTTTCAAATCCGTTACTATCTACACTGTACAACCAAACATCGCTATCGTTAATGTCGGTGCTATCAATTGCAACTGCTTGATTTGGGGTAGGATTTGTTACTGAGAAGTTACCGGTCTCAAGTCGACCTTGACGGAAGTGCATAAAGAAACCAGTATTACTACTACCTGCTCCTTGGCCGTCGTCACGGAATAAAAATGCAGGACTTGTGCCGGGCAACGGTGCTTCTTCAACTAAACTTTGATCGTTAATATCAACACTTACTACTTCAAATCGAGTACTTACACCTTCGACACGTTTAGTAAACGGAAATATTGCACTGTCTGTATTAGTTGCATTGAATCGATATTTTTGTGTTTGCACTCCTGCAATTGATGCAGACTTTAAAGGATTGCCGATTGTGTTTGCTAACGGCAATGCAGCGTTCATAATTTTAACAAACTGCTCGAAGTAATTAGTATTTGATTGATCGTTCCATTTTACGACAATATTAGATAAATTTAATCCAGTACTATCGTAAATTGTTTCTGTTGTCTTTACTGTATCAACTTTTAATAAGCCGTTTGCTGCTTGATTTCTACGAGGATTATAAGATAGCATACGTGCAAGACGGAGAATACTTTCTCTACGTTCTGCTGTTTCTAAAAAGTTTTCTCTAGCGTTTAAATCAATACGGAATGATAAGTTTTGCCCAAGGAAAGCAA
>TARA_B110000503_G_scaffold73417_1_pt1 | contig 21142 bp, 23 predicted proteins | sample TARA_B110000503 | Tara Oceans TARA_B110000503 (sample SAMEA4397472) | marine metagenome | biome: Polar Biome; feature: [SRF] surface water layer (ENVO:00010504); material: water (ENVO:00002006), including particulate matter (ENVO:01000060) such as... | depth 5 m | reverse complement strand
TTTAGGGTGTGGGTAATTTTGTTTATCATCTTTTATCTGTATTTACTAACAAAGATAACATAAACCTTTAGATAAAAAAAATATTTTTAAAAAAAATTAACAATATGCTCCTGAACAATGTTTCTTACCGTCTAAACCTGGCATCTTACCTTTACATACTTTGACTCCGTAACCGTTTGAATAAGCGGAGGGGTGAACTTTGAATTTTCCTTTTGCCGCGGCCAACCCTCTTGCACAAAGTGGTGTTCCCGCTTTTTTTCTACCTTCATTCATATCTTCGTAATCAACATATTGAGATTCTCTATCTGTTTCATTTTTAAAGAAATCAAATACTTGGTCAATATTGTTTTTTGCTTCAGAAATATGGTCATCCGCCCAATCATGACCGTTTTGTATAATGTTGTCAAGTTCGTTTTGGTCCATCTCTAACATCATTTCACATTGTCTTTTAATTTGTTCCAAATTACTAAAAAACATATAGTTTACACTTTCTTGTTCGGTTAAAACTTTTTTAACAATTCTGTTTAAGTCCGATTCGGTTAATTTTATTGTTTTCATATTATTGTCTAAATGATGTGTTATTTGTTTTGTAATTAACAATGTTAAATGTTAATTCTTTTTTATAAGTATCTTTTTCACCTGAAGTGTTCACTTGAATATCAACATAATATTGATTAGGTATTTTATCCCTTGTATCAAACATAAAATAGTATTCGTTTGGAGTTCTATTAACTGGTGTCCAATCTTGTACTAGTACTTCAGTTGTTCCCTCTCTAACATATATTCTGTAAAATGCTGACACATCCTCCAATGGAGCTTGACCTGTATATGCTCTTTTAATTGTTACCCCAACCTTTCTAATGTCGGTATTAAGGATTTGTTCATTTTGTAAAACACCATAAAACTCAAATCCAAATTTATTTGGTTCTTTAGATATTGAACCAATTTGAATCCCTGCGGTATATTGTTGTAATACAAATTGATTTGTTACGTTTGGTAATGCTTGACCATTGATAGTTAAACCTGACCAAACATCATAATACATACATGGTGTTGCTCCCGTAAATTCATTAGGGACAATAACCTCATAAACTCCTCTTGTTCTTAAACAAGTTGATAATGTTGCCATACCAGGAACTGCATCTCCATTTCGGTCTTCAATTCTAACAACAGGGTCAGAATCTAAGTTGGCAAAATCACCATTTTGATAAATGTATAAATACAATTTATTTGTTTGGTTTTTTAAGAATATGTTTCTATCGTCTTTGATTAAATCATCGTATGTTGTTTGAAGGAACGGTTGGTAGAATGTTTGGGTATGCCTTGAGAAAAACGCTACACTATAACTGTCAGTTAAACCTGTAATATTTTCTATTTGTGGTAAATATGCAACTCCCCATCCAGTAACACCTGTTATGGTTCCGTTTAATATACCATTAATTTCATTAGACATATCCATGATAAGGTCTTCATTACCAAGTTCAAAATGTTGTCTTGCAACAATGGTTAACCCCGAGAAGTTTACAGTACCTTGATTTACGTTGTTATAGACCCCTGGTTGAGACCAATTGTCAACTGTGGTAGTTTGGTACCAATTTGATGCTCGAGTTGAAAATGCACGACTATCTACATATGTGAGAGGTGTTGAACCTCCGTTGGCACTATTCTTTGTTAAATTAAAATCATTATAGTCATAACCAACACCTTCATCCCATAATTGTGGGGTTCCAGTGTCTCCTGAAGTTTGGGGTAATCTAAATAAGATTAAATCAAATGATGTTGACCTTCTTCTTTCGTTTGACATGAACGTATTTAACAATTCATTATCAAATGATGAGGTATTGGTCATTTGAAGAACGTGAGTCATACCTGTGGTACATCCTGTAGAAATTATACCTGTTGAAATGTTCTCCAACAATAAATTTAAATCCAAATCAAATAGGAAACGAGAGTAACCGTAGTTTGGAATTATGTAATCTGAAGCACCAAAATTCAATTCAACAATAGGGTTTCTACCCGTATTGACATATGAATTTGAAATAATGGTGTTGTTTTTATCTATGTATGACCTTAAAATTGACATTAACTCTTTTAATATAAATATTAGTTAAGTCGAATATGCTCATTAAGAATTTTGGTATATGCATTTTGCATCTCTGTTAATAATGCTGGAACATTTGAACCGTCCTGAGTTATAGGTACTGGAGGTAGTCCAGGGAATGCATGTGTGTGGGTTGTTAAGAACCTAACAATTAAGTTAAGTAACTCCATAAGCTCCTCACCCCTAACTAAACTTGAAGTTTTTGGTAATATTTCGTCCACAAATTTATCCAATGAAATTCCATATAATGTATCATCAAAATTAATTTTACCCTTACCAGGAACTGATGACACATGTGATAACAAGTACAAGGTATCCGCACCAACGGCACCGTATGTTGAAGAATCATTTAAATATGATTCTTGAGGTACTTTAGTTGTTTTAAAACTAAGAGGTTTACCAACTCTACCTTTTGTATAAATTAAACCATAACCACCTTGCTTAAGTGCTGAATATAATTTAATTTGATTAAAAAATTCCGAAATGTTATTGGTTGAATCTATTGATTGTTGGGATGTAATTGAGGTTGGTGGGTATATGGTAGTACCATTTAACTGTGTAAATTCCGGCATAATCACCTCTTCAATTTTAATTTCAAGTAACTTTGTTGTTATTTGATTTATTGCTATTTGATAAACCTCCTCCGATGCAGATTCAATACCCTCAACAAAACTTGATTCAACTATTTGTGAAGTTGAAATATCAATAACTTCAATATTAATGTAACAAATTCCATTTATACAATTTATATTACCTACTGATGAATAATTTGGGTTATATTGAATCGTAGGTGGGTTTGACGGTGTTAAATATGAGTAAGTTAGTTTGTTTGGTCTATAGAATATAGGAAACTTATCTTGTTCACTTGAAAATAATTCTATCCCTGATTTTGTTTTTGTTGACTCATTACAAGTTTTAATAAAATTATTAATAAAATTAATTGATTCTGTTTTTGTTAATAAACTAAAAGTTTCTGAAGCAACTAATGATTTTAAACTTTCTTTTACCTCACTACCAATAGTTAAGTTTTTTGAATTTGTAGATAAATCCGCCTTTAATTTATATAGATATACCGTACCTGAGAATTTATCAAAAGTGTTTTCAGGATTAGTTATTACCCATTCTATCAAATATTTTACTTGGACTACAACTTCGTTTGTTTCTGTTATAATTTTATCCCCTAATTTTGTTTTTGATTTGTCAAATCTTGATATTTGTAAAAATCCTCTTTTTGGGTTGGCAACTGGCGGCACATTTGGTTGTAAAACAGAACCTTTAAATTTACCTGCTCGAACTAATACTGTATCTTGTTTTGTGATTACATCGGCACTACCTCTACCTAATAAAGCATTGTCTCCTGGTTCAGGAAATACTCCTTTATGTATTGCTTTATCGGTATATGTTCCATCTTTATTTTTTAAAGGTTTTGGGTTTTTTAATTGAGTTCCAGTTCCTGTAAATTTATTACCACCTTGATAGAATTCATATCCTGTTGTTGTTGGACTTGAAAATGTATTTTGTATGTAATATTGGTTTTGATATTTAAACTTTTTATTCACATAAAGAACCTGTGCCATTTCCGTAACTTTTGGTACTTGATACATAAAGTATGGCATGAGTGGGTTGAATATGAATGGGTCTCTTGTTTCCCAAGCATCTTTTTCTTCATCCCAAGGTGGGTCAGTAATTGATTTAACAATTGCACTATAGTCATCAGTTAAAAGTCTTGCTCTAATTCTACCCAACATCATTGGGTCTTGATTATCAATTACTGTTACTTGAAAAAATATTGTATTATCGTTCATTATTTTCTAGATTGAAATTCTTTAAGAGTGTTGTTGTAAACCTCTTCAATTTTATCCAAGTAAACGGTTAGACCAATTATATTTTCTTTAGTTAACTCAAACTCCGTGGATAGCTTATCCATGGCTTCAATTAATTTTGAATTAGGTTGTTCCTTTAAATCACTTTGTAATTTTACAATATTTTCGAATTCTTCTTTTCTCATACTATCCTGCTTTACCGTAACCAGGATAAACTCCTGCCGGTGTTATAACCGAAACTTCAACTTTACCGTTTTCTGCCTGTTCTTTTTCTGCACCTTGTTGAATTGCAAAATTAAATAACTGCATTAAATTTGATGAACCATCTGGTAACGGACCTGTTGGTAATCCAAATTTTTGCATTTCTTGGATTATGTTTATTGATGCCCTTTCAGGTGACGTACCTGGTAAAAATTTAGTTAATAATAATAATGATTTTGATACCGTTGAATTCGGAGGTGCCAAACCACTTAATAAGTTTAATATTGTTATAATATCGTCAACCAATGATTTACACTTTCTATAGTCGTCAACACCTTTGACTAATTGTTGAAGTATTAATGCAATATTAACTAATCTATTTACGGTTAAATATTTTTTTTCTAATCTTCCCTTTGCAATATCACTAATCACAGGTTTTAAAAGATTTATAATATCTTTCTTTAACAATTGAAACAATTGTTCAATGAAAATTGACCCTATTCTTGAGGTAACCTGAATATTAAATGTTTTAAATGTTTTTATAAAATCTGTTGGATTGTTAATTATGTTATTAACACTACCATTGATAGTATTTGCACTTTGGATATATGTGTTTGCCGATGTAACAGCATTATTATAAGCGTTAGTAGCGTTAGTTTCGAGTACTTGTAATAAAGTAAAAATCGGGAATAAAACTTTGGGACTTAAGATTGAACCAGCAACAGCCAATGGGATTTGTTTTATAAAATCCTGATTTAAAATCTGACCATCAAAGTTTGTAGGTAAAAGAGCTTTCCAATCTGGATTTTCAGTTAATGTATTAGTAACGTCAATAATGTTTTGAACCTGAGCTTCGGTTGATAAATCTTCTTTATCTCGAAACCCAATTAGTTCATTAATAATTGTTTCATAATCGACAGGTACTTGTACATTATCACAATCAATAAGTTCCATGATACCATTTTGTACATTATTTATTTTTATATCAATATTTCTTAAATCAACTTCTGTTGCCTCAAAAAATGTTTCATCAACACCGTCTAACTCCGCAATTTTTGAAATACCACTAACATCAATTTCTCTTCTTGAATCAAAACAAAGACCTAATATTCTTTGGAGAAAGATAAAAAACTTTGATTGTTCAGTAATTTCTTCACTACTTAAATTTGCTTTAATGTCAAGTGCACCCGACACAATATTCATTAGTGTTGCGGTAAAATCAACAGTATCAAATAATTTAATCGTCCCATAATAATCTTCTAAAAAATCAATAACTTTATTTACTGTACCACCCGTTTGAGTTGACTCCGAATTTACTTTTGAGATTAACACCACTCTATAAGATGCTTGGTCAACACCAAATTGATTAGTTGGACTATATTGAAAGTCAAACAAATCTTGACCTGAAACACCTTGGTAATATTTACCATATTCACCTTTATATGATTTTGTCGTCCCTGTCAATCTTTGATAAAATTCTTTATTCATTGGGTACGGTCTAATACCACCATAAGGTAAAAAATTACCTGAATTTGCGTTAGGTGTTTGTTTTTCGTAAAGTACTTTTCCAATTTTTGAAGTTGGTGAAACTTTTAACAGAGTTGATAAATCCATTGATTGTACAGGAACATATATTCCTTGACCAACAGGTAGAGTTTCTAAAGGATTAAATTCTAAATCTGTGGATGTAAAACCTTGAAATGTTTGTTCTTGTGAACAACCTAAAGCCTTTATTGCTTCCTCACTTATTATTTTTTTAATACTTGGCTCTATTTTGACAACAGTTTCTAATAATTTTTTCTTTAAATAATCTAAAGTCTCTAAACCAGAACCATTTGCTAATTTGATTAAATCAAATATTTCATCAAAAGATGTTGGTTGATTTTTTAAATATCTTTTTTGTTGTTCGGAAACTTTATTTAATTGAGACGCAACATCAGGAATAGATTGGGATAAAGAATTACCAGCAGAACTTTTTAATTTTTTTGCAGATTTAGATACTTCAATATACGTTTTAATTGCACTAATCTTACTTTTAGAAGAATCATATCCTTGATTTAAATCTGTAACTGGCATGTTATTTCATTTTGTACGATTCTTCATCGTTTGAAACATCTTTATCTATCAGATTTTGAATTAAATCATCATCCAAATCTGCAAGTGAAAACGATTCGGTGTTGTTATTTGATTTTTCCCAAATACCTGATTGTAGCTTTGAAAGACTAATTTTTTTCTCAACACAATCGTTAACTATCTTTTGTTGTTTTTCAATAACAGGTCCAATAGTCATCATGTCATTAGGGTCTTTTAACATTGAAAGCATTTTATTTTGAATCCTAATAGCGGTTTGTCTTTGTTCTACAAGTTCATTATAGATTTCTTGCATTAAAGATAGTATCGAATCTTTAGTGAAATTAATTTCTTTACGTTGTGGTCTTGGCATAACTATAAATACTTTTTAATCTGTTTTCATTTTTGATTGAATCAAAATATATAATTTTTTAAATCTTTTGATTGAACTTCGAATTTCTTTTGTACTAAGATTAGTCATTTCTCTTAATGACAATAAGATAACATTTTTATTGAATTTATTATTATCGGTACCTGAAAAAATGGATTCGTAATTTTCAAATAAATCAATCAAAGCATATCCTAATTTTCTTTCATTATCGTTTAAATTTTCAGTGTCAATAAAATCTTTTAATTCACTTAAGTATTTTGAAATAATTGCGCCTGTATCAACCTCTTCCTCATCAATCCGATACATCATATCGGGCCTCTCTTCAATACTTTGTGAAACATCCTCATAAGAGATTTTTCTGTTAGTTTCTTTTTGGTCTTTAATGATTTGACCCATTAAATAATTTTTACAAATAGTTCCAAAATAAGAATACGCTTTTTTTTCTTTTGAGGGTTTAAATTTATCCACTTTTGTCATTAAAAATGAATGAGTGTCACAGTGGATTTCAGTAAAATCCATATCTTTTCGATATAATTTATATCTCCTTATGATAGATGAAATCATCTTATCAAGAGGACCTCTTAAGTATTCGTTATATATTTTGTTTTTTTCTTCCGAAGTCTCTGCCAATAAAAAAGACCTAACCGCAGTTTCTTCCCTAACATCAAAATAATTTACATTTACTTTTTTCCTACCTCTTTTTTTAGCTGAAACATCTTCTGTTATTGCAGATAGAATTTCCGACATTATACATTTTCCGATTGATATTTTATGTCCCTATCACCAACAAAGAAATATTCTTTTTTTGCTGTTTGAATCCAAAATTTAACTTCATCCTCAATCATTTTTTCTTCACCAAATTTATAATTCCAAAAAATAGAACCTTCTCTTAAATTGGTGTGTTTATAACCAAGTTTTGGGATTGTCATTATAGATACTGAATTATATGTTAATCTTAATAAAAACTCATAAATAAATGTTAATTTAATTGATGGTTTAAACCCACCAAAATCCTCAATAACTGATTTTTTAATAACACATCCTGCGGTTTGGAAATTTTGATAATCTTGTAATGTTTCATTAGTTAAAAATCCCATTTCTTGACTAAAGTTAGCAGCAAAGGTTGCTTCGTTGGTAAAACCTGCAAATGTACCTTTTTCATCTGTTTCAACAACCACAGGTAAAAAAACTTGTGTTTTAGGATATGCATCAATATATTTTTTTACATTTTTAAACCAAATAGAAGAATACTCATCATCAAATTCAAATAATGAAATCCAAGTACCTTTTGAATTACTAATACCGTGATTAACTTGTTCTGAATAGTTTGGGTCTTTATCCCATAATATTTTTGTAACATTTAATGTCCCAAAATCGTAACTATTTAAAAATTCAACTAATGTTTCTTCAGGTGTGTGTACGATTAATAATTCTTCAATCTCAACTGATTGTGAATTAATCGATGTTATTGCTTTTTCAAAATACTCACCAAAATTTCTAGCCTTTGACGACTTAATTGGTAGTATTACGGATAATGATAATTTAGTGTCCATATTATTCTTCTGTTTTGGAAATTTGTTCTTCAAATGAGTTTGCTCTTACGTTTAAATAACCGCTAAATAGTTCAATAACATTGGTGTCAAACTCTTGTTTATTTGTGTATTTTTCAACTGTTTTTTTCATGTTTTCATAAAGTTCAGTTTTGATATTATCTTCTAACCAATTTTGTATAAAGTCTGCAATAAAATCACACATTAATGTTGGATTAGTAACCCAAACACCATTATCTTCATTCATCCAATCAGGTTGGATATACGGTACTTTACCAATAACAGGTACTCCTGATGCCATAGATTCTAAAGGAAATGTTCCAAATCCACTTTGTTCGTCCATCCAAACACTAACAAAACAATCACGTAAAGAATTGGCAAATTCTTTTTCTGAAAGACCTCTTAAATCTCTAAATGTAAACCATCTATATTGTGGGAACTTTAAATAAAAAGTTTTGATAATGTTAATTGTTTCCGATTGTTCTTTAGTGTGTACACCAATAATTGGCATTGCTGGTAAATTTTTTGGATAAAAATTATCAGTAATTAAAGGTTTTAATATGTCAAAATCGCATTGTCTCATAACTGACTCAATATATTCTTGTTGTTTTTCGTTAGTTGTGATACACTTTAAAAATCCGTATTGTGACCAACTTTGACCTGGTTGTAATGTCTCAACAATGTGTGAATAATTTTGAGTTAAAACAATTTTACCACAGGGTAAGTCTTTAATTTGTTCCATAATGTAACCAAAAAGTTCAGGAACCACAATAAAATCTTCAGGTGAAATCTCCAAATTTTGACCCTCAATTGATTTATGTGGAATTGACATATATTCTTCGTCCATCCATGCAACAACACCAGCATAATCATTCTTTTCATGTAGAATTGTTGGGTTAAATCCTGAATCCAAAAGAGTTTTCGCCATTTGGTAAATTAATCTAACGGATGCTCTTGCACTTCCTTTAGTGTCTTGTACTAAAAAATAAATTCTTGATTTTTTATCTTTTAGATTTTGAATTGATAGTTTTACTTTTTCGTTTAGAGATGAGTTCATATTAATAATGATTTATAATTTTTTTATTTAATAAGCTATTAAATGCTATTCTAAATGGTATACTAGTATTGGTACTTGATTTAAGACCTAATTTTTCATCAATCTCTTCATGTTCAGTTAAAATGGTGTCCATTAACACTTTAACCATTTCAAATTTTACAATATTAATTTTAACTTCTGTTGTGCCTGAAAATTCTTCGTCAATTGTTTCGTTAGACATGTCTATATATTTTTCAATTATGTCTAAATCAAAATAATAATTTTCTCCTAATACTTTAATCATATAGTTTTGTTATTTTTGTTTTTAAATCTTTCAAGGTAGTTATTGAATGTTTAACATCAATATCTTGATTGTATGATGTTTCATATTTTATAATAATTTTACCTTTTGGATAATTTAATAATAGTTTAGGATTTGCCGTAAGTAAAACATCTATTGAATCCCAAAGCAAATTAATTGTGGATTCGCTGTAAAATTTAACGGTTTCAACTAAACAACCAAATTTTGAAATAAAAAATAGTGATGCAGGTTTTGATTTACCTATTTCGTCCGAAACGATTAAAATATCATGTTTTTCTCTCATATCCAAATAAAATTCATTAAAATCCATAATACTTGAAGTTTCAACTGAGCCTGCATGACCAAAAATTTCCATAGTATGTTCTTTATATAAAAAATCATATAGTTCATCATCGTCTCTAAATTTAAGGTGTTTTGAAATATCTAAAGTGGTTAAATCTGAAATAACATCGTAATCGGATTTTTCTTCGTCTTCTTTAAACGGATTTTCCAAATACCACTTTTCGTACTCCTGCTGTATTTTTTTTAAAGTGTCTCTCAACACTCCATTTAATTCAATTGCAACTCTCATTCTGTTTCGTTATCGTATTTTTCCAAAATTTTACCGATTAAAGGGTTTCTAACTATGTCTTTTCTATCTTTAAATTCAAATGTTGAAATAACTTCTGACCCTCGAAACTTCTCCATTGCATCCCATAAACCACTATGTGTTTTATTTTTATATCTATCAGACTGTTCTATATCCCCTGATATAAAAAATTTACTATTAAAACCAATTCTTGTTAATAATAGTTTCATTTGACTCGGAGTCGCATTTTGAGCTTCTTCAAAAATTAATATTGAGTTGTCAATATTCATACCCCTCATAAATGCCAATGCAAATACCTCAATAACTTCAAGGTCTTTTAATTTTTCTCTTGTTTCTTTTCCTATTATCTTATTTAATAGATAATAAGACGGGAAAATATAAGGGTCCAATTTTTCTTCAACATTACCAGGTAAACTACCTAATTTTTCTTCGGCTTCAACTGCCGGTCTAACAATAATAATTTTTTCGTAAGGAGTGTTTGGGTCAGCAATTAAATCAACCGCCGCCTTCATAGTAATATAGCTTTTACCGACGCCAGCGGGACCTGAACAAACTGTAACTTCACTTGATGTTAATGTATCATAATAATGTTTTTGGGTTTGAGTTAAAAATTTATCTTTTGTTTTTCTTTTTATTATCAAACAAATAATCTCTTTTTTTGTTTTCGCATTTCTTTCTTCAGGTGATGGTGTTGGTGATGGTAATTTTCTACTTGTTTTAGTTGCCATTATTTATTTTTATTGTAATAGTTTATCCAATACTCTAACATTTCGTCAAGCATTGTTTCAAAGGTATATTCAGGTGACCAACCCGTTATTGATTTTAATTTTGAAGAATCCCCTTTTAAATTATGGAGTTCCTCAGGTCGTAAAAATTTTTCATCCACTGTAACGTAATCTCTAAAATCTAAACCAAATTTTGAAAAAGTGTATTCACATAAGTCTTTAACTGAATGAGAAATACCTGTTGAACATACATAATCATCAGACGAATCTTTCTGTAATATCATCCACATTGCTTTAACATAATCTTTGGCATGTCCCCAATCTCTTGTTGCATCTAAATTACCGAGTTTTAATTCTGTTGATAATCCTAAATGAATTTTAACAACTTCCTTACACACTTTATTTGTTACAAAATTTGTACCTCTTCTTGGTGATTCATGATTAAATAAAATACCATTGGAAATATACATACCATACGAGTTTCTGTAGTTTCTTGCAATATTGTAACTAAAAACTTTTGCACATCCGTATGGTGATACGGGATTCATTGGTGTTGTCTCTCTTTGATATCCATCTTCATCGATACAATTACCAAACATTTCAGATGAAGATGCTTGATATATTTTAATTGAGGGTTTAATTAATTTAACCGCTTCTAATAGGTTTAGGGTCCCAAGTCCCGTTACATTTGTTGTATATATTGGTTGGTCAAATGAAATTCTAACATGGGATTGTGCGGCTAAATTATAAATTTCGTCAGGATTAGATTTTTGAATCACGGAAATTAATGAAGACAAATCAGTTAAATCCGCATAGTGTAAATTAATTTGATTAAAGATGTCATTTAATCTTGCGGTTTGATTTTCTGCAACTGAATTACGTTTTAATGTACCATGAACTTCATAACCCTTTTCAAGTAGAAATTCTGCCAAATAGGAACCATCTTGTCCGTTAATTCCTGTTATTAATGCAATTTTTTTTAACATATTAATTTAATCTTGTTTAATACTTTAATAGAATATCACAAACCCTGTCAATATCCTCTTTAGTCATTTTATCATGATTTGGAACATATACGCCCCTCTCATCAATAATAGAACAATTTGGTAATATTTTTTCACCATACAATTTTTTATAAAATGGTTGGGTACCCATAGAACCTGAAATTAAAGGTCTACAAGCAATATTATTATCTTCTAATTCTTTAATCAAACTCATTTTGTCTTTTAGGGTTTTTGTTATTATAGGTATTGCAAAATTTGAAGTGTACGAACTATCAAACGTTTTTGGAAACCATATTTTACCCTCCAATTTAGTTTTATAATAAAGGAAATTCTCATATCGATTATTTATCATCCCGTCAACTTTATCCAATTGTTTAATACCAATTTGTGCCTGTAAATCAGTACTTCTTAAATTAAACCCTGGTACATAGAATGTGTATAGTGCAGAAAAATCAGTTACTCCCCATTCCTTTCTTAATTCTTGTTGTTTTTCTGAAGATAAATCTCTATCCCACCCATGACTTCTAAGTTGTAATAATGTTTGATATATCTCTTCATCATTAGTTGAAATAATTCCACCCTCAATTGTCGACATCGTATGTCCAAAATAAGTGGAGAATGATGACATTAATCCAAAATTACCAAGTTTGGTTCCTTTGAATTTAGTCCCTTGTGATTCACAATTATCTTCAAGCAATATTACATCATACTTTTTACATAACTCAACAATAGAGTCCATATCAGGAGATAATCCTAACACTGAGACTAATATTAATACTGATGGTTGTTCTGATTTAAACACTTCTTCCAAGTGATTTAAATCAACAGATAAGTTATCTAAATTACAATCAATTAATAATGGTTTCATATCAAACTGAAGGACTGGTGATAAATCAGTTGCCCAACATAATGACGGTACGCAAACTTTGTTGTTCTTCATTTTATTAAGAACCTTTAATGCGTATAACATAAGTAGGTTAGCTGATGACCCAGAATTTACAAAAACTGAATATTTGGAACCTAACCATTGGGACCATTTATTTTCAAATTCGATTGTTTTAGGTCCTTTAGTTAATCTCGGGTAATCTTTTAACCATTCAATTAAACTGTCAATGTCTTGGTTGTTAATAGTGTCTTGAATTAAATCAATTCTTTTCATTTTCTAAGTGTTTTATAGTTGTTAATAAACCATTCAATGGTTTCGGTAATCCCTTGTTCTAAGTTAATATATTGGTAATCTTTGGGTATGTCTGATTTTGCAGGTTTTCTAAATTGTCCTCTCGGTTTTGTTTCGTCAAAAATCAATTTATTGTCCTGAATATCAAATTTTTTGGCAACAATTTTAACAATATCCATAACAGAATGTTCGTTATCGTTAACTGCCATAAACGGAACTTCACTATTCCAATTATTAATTGCCCATAGAATAACTTTTGCCAAATCTTTTGAGTGTATAAACTGTCTTAATGGACTTCCGTCTCCCCAAATTACAAAGTCTTCGTTGTTTTGTTTACAATTATAAGCTCTGTGAATAATACCAGGAATCATATGACTATGGTCAGGATGGAAATTATCGTTAGGACCATATACGTTTGTTGGTACAATTGTAATCCAATTATTACCCGTCAGTTGTCTAATAATTTTTGTTTGGTATCCCGATAATCTTTTTGCATAAGAATACCCATGATTAGATGGATGAGGTGGTGCAATATCAATTTGGTCTGCCGTTAATGGGTATGTAATGTTAGAGTCTGGAAAAATACAAGTAGAGGATAAATTTACAAAATTTTTAACTCCGTTTATGAAAGCAGAGTTAATTACGTTGTTGTTTATCTTATAATTTTCAATAAAGAATGTTTCGTTATTTCTTGAATTTGCTTGAACTCCGCCAACCATTGCGGCGCAATGTATGATTGTATCAACACCTGAGTTTTTAACATGATGTGTAATATAATCGTTAGTCGATTTTTCATCAGTTAAATCCGCATCTTTTCTTGTGTGGTATATGTGACCTTCACCTAATAATTCTTTTAATGCGGTACCAAGTAATCCGTTTGAACCTGTAATTAATACTTTCATAATTTAATCCATTTATCACAATATAAGTCATTCGTATTTAAATGTGAATTGGAAATACCAAACCATTTAGACGGAATAATCACTTGTTTATTTTCATTATTATTTAACCAAGCTCCCCACCAGCTAAATGTTGAGTTGGCGATTATATTGTTTTTACACATTGACATTAAATATAAATCCTCATAATCTTGATTACCAGATATAAATGTTTTGTTATTTAAAAAACTAAAATTTTCTTCACACCATTTAATATCGTCAGAAAATATAACATAGTGTTTATCTTCACCAATAAGTTTAATTGCTTGTATATAATATTCAATTGGTTGAGTTGGATGATGATTTGGTAACCCTAAATAATCTCCTCTTCTAACGTGAATTGAACACGTATCTTCATTTATAATATTACTATACTTTTCTAACAGATAACTTTTTGTTTTATTATCAATTTTAAAAAGTCCTAACAATTCATTTCTGTGGTCTATAAAATATTTTTCACTTTGGAAGTGTCCAATTAATTTAACGTTCCCATCAAGTTTTGGTATTTGACAATAATGAAAACCGCATTCTCCAATATGTTTTTGGTTAACTAAATTATCTGAAAATTTTATCTTTCTAAAAATATTGTCAACATAAAAGGTATATGGTTTATGGGGTATCATCATATCTCTTGTATCACAAATCATTTCTTTATTATCCCGAAGTGATACACTATATGTTGAGGCAATTTGAAACATAATGTTTCCTAATCCACCCATTAATCTTGTTGATGCTATGTCCATGATTTAATTATTTGAAATGAATGATTTAACCTCGTCCTCTATTCTTTTTCTAAAGTCATGGTAATTCATAGACTTATCATAATTTTCATGATTAGTTATTGTGTTTTGTCTAAATCCCGAAACTTCATTTGGTTCCATAACCCATAAAACTCTAATTGATTCTTTAGGTGTGTTTGGAATCGTGTCAGCGTATAGTTCACAAAACTTTTCGGTTTGAAAACTAACGTCTAATCCAAAACTTGAGATTACTGATAAGTTATACATATTAATTTGTTATTAGTGTTTTTACGGTATCTAACGCACTTTTAATTACTTGGTGCATGTCGTAATATTTATATTGAGCGAGTCTACCACCAAAAATGTATTTTGATTGTAAATCCCCCAATTCTTTATATTTTGAATATTTTAAATTGTTTTCCGAATCGTTTACTGGGTAATATGGTTCAGTTTCATTTGGTTTATATTCAATAGGATATTCATAAGTTATCCAACTTACAGGTGATTCTGATTTTTCAAAATGTTTGTGTTCAATTATCCTTGTGTATGGAATTTTTAAATCGGTGTAATTCATAACCGCAGTACCTTGAAAGTTTTCTTTAGGGAATCTTTCGTGTTCAAACTTAGTTGTTTTGTATTCTAATTCCCCAAATTGGTAATCGTAGAATCTATCAATTGGTCCAGTATAAATTACGTTAGTTCCGATACTATCCCAATGTTCTTTATTTTCAAAATAATCCACATTTAATTTAACTTCAATACCGTCCAATAATTTTTCAAATATTTGAGTGTACCCACCAATTGGAATTCCTTGATACGTGTCATTAAAGTAATTATTGTCGTATGTGAATCTAACAGGTAATCGTGTTATGATTTCTTTAGGTAACTCTTTAGGGTCTTTTCTCCACTGTTTTGCGGTATAACCCTTAATTAGTTTTTCATAGACATCAGTACCAACTAATTTGATTGCCTGTTCTTCTAAATTCTTAGGTTCAACAATGTCCATTGATTGAGATTTAATAATCTCTTTGGCTTCTTCAGGTGTTGTTACATCCCATAATTTATTGAATGTCCACATGCTAAAAGGTAATGAATATATTTCACCTTTATAATTCGCAACTGGATTTAAAGTAAAATTATTAAACTTAACATATTTGTTAATCCAATTCCAAATTCCTTCATCTGAGGTGTGAAAAATGTGTGGTCCGTATGTATGGATATTAATATTGTCTCTTTTTTCGGTATGACAATTACCACCAATATGATTGCGATTTTCAATCACTAAACATTTGTATCCGTTATCGGTTAGCTCTCTAGCACATATTGAACCAAAAAATCCGCTACCTACTATTACATAATCATACATTTAATACTAATTCAATTTTAACGTCAGATTTATTTCCTTCATTCCAAAAAATACTGATTAAATGATTTCTTTTATCAATAACTTCTTCCCAATTTGGGAATTCGGATATATAATCTTTTTTCTTTTTTATTTCAACAATTGTCATTCCCCAAGATTCAGGGTAGTTTGACATCTTAATATATTCGTCCTCATAATTTAAAGAATTGACATTAAAGAATGATTTAACACCTTCTTCAACTCTATCCCAAGTCATCCCATCGTAAACATCGTGTTTACCTTCAGGCCAATTTGTATCGTGAAATGCAATAAACCCACCTTCCTCTACGTGAGGATACCAAAAGTATAATTCAGATAATACTTGTTCTTTAATATGAAAAGTATCTACAAATAAACCACTTATTTTTGTATCCCAATGTTTTCCAACTGTAGATGAATCACCTAAAATTTTTGTGTAGTTTGGGTGCGAATCAACAGATTGGTTTAACATACTCCAATCAACATCTACACCAAATACTTTATTATTATTTGTGTGAGAATCTATCAACATGATTTCTGAAGAAACCCCACTCCTAACGCCCAAATCAACAAAGGTTGTATCTTTATATTTTGACACAACACTGTATAAAGGGTCGGCGTTTATCCCTATGTCTGTAGAATAAAATCTATTTAAATCCATTATAAAAAATATTGTTTTACTAAGTTATGTAATTGTTCTTTTTGGTTTCTAATTGAAGACCTGTATATTGAGTATTCGTTAATTACGGATTCAAAGTTTTCAAAACAGTTACGAATTGCAGTTCCAATTTCCTCAACATTTGATGTTTTATATTGTTTGCTAACGGGTATATCATTATAAAATCCTGCGGCTCCTTTTGAATTTGTTATCACACAATTTCCGAGTATTGCGGATTCTCTTGGTATTCTATCTCTTCCTGGATGGTGTCCAAAATCAATATAAATTTTACTGGTTTTTAATAGGCCAATAATTTGAGATTCCTCCATACCAACAATTGGTACAAATTGAATCTCAGGATTTAAAGATTTAATTTGATTGGTAATTTCAAGACCCTTAACAGGATTGTAACAAACAATATTTTTCTTTTCAGAGACATCATAAGTTAATTCTGTGTATTTTGCAGGGATATAATCAAATAATGGAAGATATTTCTCAACACCATTTTTTTGTAAAAAATCTAATGCATAAAAAGATTGGTAAAAATGTGTAATATTTGAATCAGAAAATTCTTTAAATTTACCGTGATTATTATCAACACTTAACCACCATATCGCCTTCTTAACATTTTTATAGGTGTGTAATTTTTCAGTCCAAACTTCAGGATAGATTATCCAATTATCTGAAGTATCCTCAACTTCTGTTGAATGTTGTACGTTATAATGTTTATATTTTCCAGGAATTGGGTCTCCGTATTGGATATCCCATAATATAATTGATTCCCCACCAACATTATTAATTGCGTCGGCTAATTGAAATAATGATTCAACTCCTCCAGCAATTGCTTGAGCCGGAATATTGATGTATACTTTTGTTTTTTTCATATTAAATATTATGTTTATTTCTAACGTGGTATATTTCTGACCACATATCTTTATTATATAAACTACTAATTTGGTGTTGATGCATTCTATTAGTAATTAAACAATCTGTAATAATTTTAGGAAATCCGTATCTAATGTAAAGTTGATAATACATTTCACAATCCATTAACATAGTTAATTCCTCATCAAAAAGACAAGGATTATCGTTTCTAAAAGACAAAACTGATGGGGAACTAATGGTATTGGTACCTGTCGCAATTTTATCGTTCCAATATGGTACCATAAAATTTGAAAAACTTTTACCATCGTCGTGGGTATGATTACATCCACTAACCAACCAATTGCAATCTTGATTTTCAAATTCTTTTATCATTAACTCTAAAGAGTTGTCTTGATATAAAAAATCATCTTGGAATATTATTTTTATAATATCTCCATCGGCATTGATTATTGCGTTGTTGGTGTTTGCCGGACCATTACCAAAATGGTTTTCATTTTTAAAATACTTAATCTCAATTTGAGATGAATAATGGTCACATAAAGATTTTATATTACCATCTTTGCTGTGGTCAGAAATTATTACATTAAAATTCTTATAAGTTTGTTTTAGAATTTGTTCAAAATTATTTTTTAAAAACTCAACTCCCCTACCATATTGTTCCCATGTTGGAATACAAATTGAAATTTTCATTCTATATTATATTATATTCAGATTTATTCCTAATGACATTTACGGTAGAACTTACTTTGGACATATTAACTTTGTGGTCATTTAATGGATTTGACTCATTATATATGTATAACACATCTGAAATATATTTAAAATGATTTTCTCCTGACATTTCTAACATTGGAAACATAAATGATAAATCACCTGCAACACTCCAATAATTTCCCGAAACATCTTTTAAATCTTCTTCTTTAATTTTTTTCCATAACCAAGACTTCCATGTTCTCATGTGTGATAGTGTGAAAGTTTGTTTTCTAATGTTTGTAAAATTTTTAGGGGGATTTGCAAATCCTGGTCTACCATCATGATACTTAAAAGAACCGCTTGTCATCCAAACATTTTCATCTTTATAAACGTCATCAATAGACGATAAAACATTTGAATTGGGCAACCAATCATCACCATCAATCTCAACACATATTTCATTATCAGGAATATTTAAACCACGAATCACTTGGTCGTAGTTTCCTGGTTGATACATTTTTTCTTTATTTTCAATTAAGATAAATCTATCGTCACCTAATATGGTTTTTTTTATAACGCCAACTGTGTTGTCAGTTGACATGTCATCCGTTATATAACATTTAAAATCTCTAAATCTTTGGGACATAATTGACAATAAAGACTTCTCAACGAAATTTTCACAATTGTATGTTGTTGTTAGTACTATCATTATAAATTAATTAATATTCCTTCGGGATTACTCCCTTGTTGGTAAAACTTTAATCTCCCATCATATGACTCGGACATTGAGTTTAGTTTATTTGCAACCTCGGTAGTCTCAATAACATTTACCGAATAACCGTCGTTTAATAATTCAACACAAAGTTGAAATTGTTGTGATTCCTCCAAAACATCTGTACCCTTTTTATAAGTAATCTGAGACATAATGAACGGTATTTCTTTAGAGGGGTTTTTTTTAATGTAGTGTTCTTTTAAAAAAACAATGTGATTTTTATTTGATTCGTTAATACTTGATATTAAATCAGAATTAACTCCAACAGTATCAACAAAATGTTTTAATGCTTTTGTATCACCATTCATTGACGGACCACCAAACCCAAACCCATATTTCATATGTTTCTTACCAATACCTGAGTTACCTCCAATGGCACTTAACACCATATTAACCTCATCTTCAATTCCTGATTTGGTAATGACCTCCCCTAACATATTGGCATAAGTAATTTTTGCAGATAAAAAAGAATTGATACTGATTTTGGTTAACTCAGCAGCCTTTGATGACATTGAATAAACATTAACTATAACCTTTTTAAGGTCTATCTGTAGTTGAACTAACTCATTTATTAGTTCTTGATATTCACCACCGATTAAAATCATCTCATGGTTTTCAATATCTTTTACAATCTCACCTGTATTTGTGAAGAATGGGTTATAGGCAACTTGGATGTTAAACATGTTCAATCTTTGTTGTATTTGCTCAACTTCACCAGGATTTGTTGTGGAACATATTACCACCTTTTTATTATAAAGAGGGATATTTTGTGATGATAAACTATAGAATTCTGAAACAACATCAAAAACTTTTGTTGTGTCATAGTTCCCATCAATATTAGACGGTGTTGATGCGAAAATAAAAATTATGTCAGAATTTTTAATTACTTCAGAATTAGTTGTTGTTGCACTAAAATTTTTAGAATCAAACAACATTGACTGAATTAATGGTTCATTTGTGATACAAATTTTTTGATTTAGGTTATAGACGTAGTCTTCCCTATTGTCAGAGACTAAAACAGTATGACCGTTTTTTTCACACAATAATCCAAATGATAAACCAACTTCGTCAATACCTATTAAACCAAGTTTCATTCTGATAAAATTTTAATATATTCTTCTTTTATTTGTTGTGCAACATTCATTGTATAATATTTTTCAATATCAGTTGGTGGTTCATGTTTTTCTTTTGATAAAATAAATCCACCACTATCCACTTTATAAATCCAACTTGGTTTATTACACATCCAACTTTCAATAGATGTTCTACCTAATTGGATTCCTGCGGTTTCATAAGATTTTAAAATAAAGTCTTCAATCTTCCAAGTTGACGGAAAATGTTTAACGTGGTTCTCAAGTAAAACATTTTCCAAATAGTTTCCGTTATTTTCTCCAACTAACCATAATTCTTTTCCAATTTCTCTTGTGTATTCCATTAAGTCTAAAATTGCTTCTTTTCTTAAATAATCTATAGTACCAACAAATAGAACATATCCTTCATCAGACACGTCTTTAGATTTGAATTTTTCATTATCAACAGGATTATAAATAACCTCAATTAATTCTTCGGGTATTTCAAAATTATTAATCATATGGTTTTTTATTTCAGGACGAATTGCAATATATTTTTTAATTGTTGGGTCAAGAACTGGGTCCTCTAATGAAATAACTTCAGAGTGAATTGCACAAATTTTAGGTAATTCAGGATACATATTTAAGATTCTCTCGGCGACAGGTTTGTGTTGGAAATGAATGATATCGTAATCAACCTCAGAAATTCTATATAAAGCGTTTGGGGTTGATGCTTTAAACCCTTCAGGTGTATTTGTTCCCCATTGTCCATCACCAAGTTTAAACCCTGGTGCGTTCTCAAACGACACACATTTAATACCAAGTTTTTTTGCCATGTCAGTTACAGGTCCACCAATTTGTGAAAGGACCGTAACACTACAATTTAATTTGATTAAACTTTTGGCTAACTCAAAAACATATAACTCAGAACCCGTAAAGTTTCTAAAGGAGATACAAGACAATAAAACTTTTAATCGTTTATTAACATCAAACGGAATTTTTGATGGTAAGTTCTC
>TARA_B110000503_G_scaffold143735_1_pt1 | contig 21183 bp, 16 predicted proteins | sample TARA_B110000503 | Tara Oceans TARA_B110000503 (sample SAMEA4397472) | marine metagenome | biome: Polar Biome; feature: [SRF] surface water layer (ENVO:00010504); material: water (ENVO:00002006), including particulate matter (ENVO:01000060) such as... | depth 5 m | reverse complement strand
CTGGTGATACAAGTTGTGGATGCTACGAATCGTTTGGTTGTACAACTTGGATGCCATACGGCGTTGGTGGTCCTGGACCACAACCTTGCGGTGCCGTTCGAGATCATGCCACACGCGGCGGCCATGGCGCAATCAGAATTAAATTCATAGAAAGTTAAGGAACAAGAATGGCAAGTTTAAAAACAATTCTTCAAACACGTTCACCTCAGCCGGTTGAGTCAAATCTAGAGCAAGGCAAAATTTGGTCTTACTCGGGCACTGGTACTTATAGTAATTTTGGTAACTGTTTTTGTTGGCAAGCGCCCGGCACAGGCCGAGTTATAGTAGAAGCAATTGGTGCAGGTGGCAGTGGAGGAAGAATGTGCTGTTGCGGTGGCGGTAGCACTCCAGGCAACTCGGGTGCGTATTCAAAGAAAGCTTGCGATACTGCAAGCGGATGCTGGATATGCGGAGTCAGTGGAAGATCGTGTCGCAACGCTGATGCAATGTGCTTTAGAGGTTGTTCAGAGTCGACGCGAGTATGGTATTCCAATGGCGGATGCCAGTGTGCCGAAGGCGGACGTGGCGGCATTTCATTCTGTTCAACGGGTACTGCACCAATGTGCTGCTTAGGCGCAAACGGTTGGTGCTATACATATTATAATACTTATTGTGGTATAATTTGTAACTATAGCGGTGGCTGGTGGAGAGGTAATGCCTACGGTGGCGATACTAACAAACCAGGAAATATTGGTTGTACCACATTCTGGCATTGTTATCCAAACTGTAACTGTAGTACGGTATTTCATGTACCGTTGGCACCAGGTTATCAAAGTGAAGACGGCGCCATCATTACTCACGGTAATGATTCCGACAATGGACACTCAGAATGGTCCGGTATGGCACTTAATGGTTTCTTAAGTACATTGAATTCAACTAATAAAATGCCTGGCGGCGCACAGCCGTGGAGTAACTGTTGGAACGGTGTAAGACACTGCGGCTGTTATGATACACAAGGCTGCGGAATGTTTGTTCCCCACGGAACAGGCGGCCCAGGAGCAACACAGTGTTCAGGCGTTAGAGACAACGCATGGTCCGGCGGCGACGGAATCGTTAAAATTAAATATATCGAAAGCTAAGACTTTTAAACCTTTGGAGAGAAAAAAATGAATAAAACAATTACACTAGCAATGCCCGATGAACCGTATAAAACTACTACGGCAAAGGGCGACACATTTGACATTGTATATACCGGACCAAGGTATGTACTGCTACAAGTAGATCGCGACGATCACGAAATTAGAGAAATGGGCAGAGGTAAACTTGCCACTGATACTAACTTAGATCCGGCTCCTTTTGAACAAGATGCGTATGCATATGTATTAGTTGATACTAAAGCAGATGACTATAGTACACTTGTTGCAGCCTACGTAACTAACGAATATACACACATTGATATTCCAGATTACGCAGAGACTATAACAGATGCAGACGGTGGTGAATTTACATGGAATCATACATATGAAAACGGTACTGGTATGTTAGGACATATTTATTGGAACAACAGTATTAAATATAATCCTGAAACATCTACATTTAGTGGTCCTGATATTAGAGAGCATGTAAATTCTAGAGCATCTGTTCTTGAAAACGCAACTACGACAGCTGCTATTATTACAGCAGCACTTGCTGACTCTGAGCAAACTTTTTCAGATGCAGACAGAGCTACACTAACTACTTACGCTGCATGGTTAACTGATTTAGATAGATTGTATGCTGGAATTAATCACTGGAAAATGCCTTGGAGTGCTGATCCAATTCCTTATTACGAAAATCCTGAAGGATAATCACTAAAACTTTTTCTATCCAGAACGACTGGGTCCACAGTATATACTAGATATATATTAGTAGACCCAGTCTTTTTTAATGGAGTAGATATGAGTAGATCAAAGGCGTTTTTTCTCAACGGCGGCGCCGGTAGAATGTTATGTTCAATACCGGCATTAGAACTATATGAACAAGAATCAGGAGATACTGATTTTGTTATAGTGTGCGAAGGTGGCACAGATATGTTTAAAGGTCATCCTACACTTGATGACAGAGCATATGATCCATGGCATAAAAATTTATTTAGAGATGTACTTAAATCTAAAGATGTATTAATGCCAGAGCCATACAGAGTATGGGAATATTATAATCAAAAATGTAACCTAAGTCAAGCATTTGATATTTCAATCAACGACAAAGGTCTCAGAGACTTACAAAAACCAACATTAAAGTTAAGCAAAGACGAATACTTAGTTGCTAGAAAGTTAATTAACGAAGTTAAAGAAACTTTAAAAAAAGATAAAGTAATAGTTATGCAGCCGTTTGGTCGAGGTATTCAAATAATAGACGATACTCCATTAGACCCTACTAGCAGAAGTCTTGAGTTTAAAGATGTTAAAGAATTAATTCGTGTCCTTGAAGATGAGTACGCAATTATTATGATGAGTGAATTAAAGATGGAGCTTAAAGGCGAAAAATTTAAGAACGAAATAGCAATGCCTGAAGGATTAAATCTACGACAATGGGCTGCGTTAATTAGTTATGCTGATCATTTAGTATGCTGCGATAGTGTAGGTCAACACTTGTCTTATGCAGTTGGCACTAAGACTACTGCAATACACGGTTCTACATTTCCAATTAACGTATCGTATCCAGATTGCGAATATTTTAACATTATTGACCTAGGCCAGAATGATAGAATATACGCACCAATACGTATTACAATGGATGAATCTACTGATCGACATAATGAAAATATCATGCATATGGATGATAAAATTCGACAGTATATTATTGACGTTATTAACGGAAAAATTAATCCACGAGAAGAAGACGAATAATCATTAATGCGCCGCTTATATGTATTAGGTTGTTCATTTACTAACTATGCTTGGCCGACTTGGGCTGACTTGTTAGGAGTAGAATATGATGAATTTGAAAATTGGGCGTTTCCTGGATTAGGTAATCGAGCAATAGTCGAGCGCCTTGCTGAATTACACGCAAAAAAGAATTTGACTAAAGACGATACTATTGTCATACAGTGGTCTAGTCATATTCGACATGATTACCATTCTGGTAAAGTTGATGAAGGTACTGGTGTAGTTGGCTGGAAAACAGGCGGCAGCATCTTCAACTACATTAACAGTGATATATACGATAAAAAATGGCTAAATCGTTTTTGGGACGAGCGTAGCTACATAATGCATACATTTAATAGTATTGTATTAGCACAAAGCTTATTATCTAGTATCGGCTGTAAATGGGCAATGACTAGTATGGGGTACATTCATTTATTAAATACAGACTATCCAGATTCAATCACGGGAGAGAAAATAGAAGGTCTTTCTAATATATGGAAAGACGAACCTGCCATGCAAGTTTATAAAAAAACAATATTTGAAGATCATCGAGACAGATGGATATATCCTATAGGCACATTTGCTTGGAATAGCAATATTCCTTCGTTTCGATTCCTTCAATTATCAGATCCAACAAAACGAATAATAGATAGACACCCTAGTGTATCACAACACGCTGCCTGGCTAACACTTCACCTTAAACCAGTATTAGGGCTAAGCCAAGATCTAGACATCCGCAGCGAAAAATGGATAGATATAGTTAATAACATATATGATTCATCGCATTATAACTTCGATCACTTTTGTGAAGAAGTATTTAATAAATTAAAAAATGAACGAAAAGTAGACTACAAAGGATTTTAAATGAATAAGAAACCAATTTGGATTGCAGGAGTAGCAAGAGGCCACAACGGTGGAGTCTGCTTGTTAAAAGATGGCGAAGTAATTTTTTCTATTGAAGAAGAACGCCTAAGCCGACAAAAATACGACGGCGGTCCGTACGCAAGTATGCTAAAGATTTTAGAGTACACTGATAAATTAGACTTTATGGTAATTGCGCACACTCAGTCGTTAAATGAAACTGCAGGCAGAGTTGATTTTAGTGGTGATGATGTATATACAGGACTTGCAAGAAAAATAGGACTAATTGACAGAAAAGTACCAGTTGATCCAAGAGACCAAAGGGGCGGCCACCCACAAGTAATTGATCTGGCATTTATGCATCACAAATTACACTCTGCTTGTGCGTTTTATCGAAGCGGGTTTGACAGTGCTGTAAGTGTAATTGTAGACGGCGCCGGTACATTTATTCCTATGTCAGTCAATAACACACAAGTGTTAACATGGGAAGTAGAAAGCATTATTGATTGTGAATATCCGTCGGCATTCAATACTTTATTTAAAGTATACGGTACAAGAGAGCCAATACAAGGCGGTATTACGCCCATGCCGTCAGACGGATTTGGAGAAATTGGCCGTAGTCATGATGCAATAGTAAGTGACAGAGCAGGAATTGTTAAAGTATATGAAGCAGTAACAACGTTCTGCGGTTGGCAAAGTATCGAAGCAGGAAAAACTATGGGATTGTTCCCATACGGTAAACCTAATGACAATATTCCTAAACTATTTGACGAGTCAAGTACTTATACGTTATCTAACAGAAATTTAATAGTTCCAAATTATCCCAACGGTGCGTTTGTAAATTCAGGATTATTTTCTGAATTAGATGATTCAACAGGCTCTGATTTAACATTGTTACAAAATCGTAGAGACTTAGCATACGCAGTACAAACACAAACTCAAGAACAAGTATTAAAACTTATTCGAAAAGCAGTTGACATGTCAGGCAAGAAAAAAGTTGTACTAAGTGGCGGATATGGACTTAACTGTGTTGCAAACTACTGGTACCTTGAACAACTTAAAGACGAAGGTATTGAACTATACGTAGAACCGATATCAAATGATGCAGGTACTGCAATGGGCGCAGCAATGATGTTCTGGTACGGATTGGAAGAAGAATCAACAGTTCGACAAACGGCTACTATTTATTTAGGTCCAGACAATAATTACACACTTGACGATGTTATTAATAAAACAAACGTCCCAGGTGTAGAGATATCAGATGCTAGTCATTCCGATATTGTAGATTTACTAACACAGAAAAACATTGTTACTATATTCCAAGGAAAAAGTGAAAACGGTCCTAGAGCATTAGGTAACCGTAGTGTGATGTTTGATCCCAGCTTCGAAGACGGTAAAGACTATGTTAATAACGTAAAACGTAGAGAATACTTCCGGCCGTTTGCTGGGTCAATTCTTGAAGAAGATGTTCATGAATGGTTTGATCTAAGAGGAATGGCATCAACTCCTCATATGATGTATGCTGTAAATTGTCAACCCGGAATAGAAGAAAAGATTCCTAGTATTATCCATATTGACGGGACGTGTCGCATTCAAACTGTTAATAGAGAACAAAATCCTCACTATTACGACTTGATAAAAACATTTAAAGACCGTACAGGTATTCCTATAGTATTTAATACTAGTTTCAATTTAGGTGGTGAGCCATTAGTTGAAACTATTGAAGACGCAATTTGGACATTACAGCAGTCTGAAATTGAATACTTATATCTTCCAGAATTTAAAAAGCTTGTAAAAGTAGCTAACAAATAAAAAAGCCCGGAAGGGCTTTTTTTATTATCGATAAATACATTAAAGTGAGAACTCAATAATGGATTTAGAAAAACATCTAAAAAAAGGATTAAAGAATACAATCCTTCTGGCTAATGGCACTAATTTCTCGCATGGCGGTGAATGGTCTCAAGTATATCCTAATACAGTTTTAGACAAATGGTATGTAGGAGATTTTTCATCTGCTGAATATACCGTAACACTTGAATTAGATAAAAGTACTAAAGAAATTGTTAAATTATTAGTAGTAGCAACCGAAAATGATGCTAGTGTAACAATATATGGCAAATCTGCTACAGTAAGAAATCTAGTATCTATTACGGCCGAAGTAAATAACTCTTATGTAGAAATAATATTAAACCCTAAAACAGTTGCTGATACTGGGTGTTTTGCGTTCTTTGCGGCAACGTACTTTCGTAGTCACAAATAAAGATAGATAAATATGTTGAGTTGGATTAATCTATGACAAACGCAGTATACAAATCATTCGAAGTTGACCACGGATTTCAAAGTCCGGGATTCCAAGTCGACGCCCAGGGCAATATCGTTGCTAGATCAATTATAACTACGATCAACGAAGATGCTGAAAATATTATTGTAGACTATACAATAACTGACAACGGTACCGCCTTTTTCTTAGCTTCGTTTATTGATATAAATCCTACAATAACTATGTATCGTGGCAACACTTATAAATTTAGATTAAATTTAACAAGTTTTGGTCTTTACATTAAGAAAGAAGATCAAGAAACTAATCAAAACAGCGGACTAGTACATAGTTCTAGTGTATATGGTGAAGACGCACAAGGTCTTAATACCGGAATATTATCATTTACAGTACCGTTAGATTCAGAAGACATTTTATATTATAGTAATGAGTTAGGAACGGCCCAAGGAACAATTAATGTTTTTGACCCTATTGGGTTATTTAATAATATTACAATAACCGGCGGCACTGCTTCAACTAGTCCGTTAACTGGAACATTAGTAGTAGATGGCGGAATTGGATTAACCGGTAATGCGTTTGTAACCGGAAGTATTTCTTCAAATGCATTAATTGCAACATCATTAATTTCGCAGTCTAGTTTAACAGTAGGTGCGTCTAACACTATCGAAGTAACAATTAATGATATTACATTAGGTACAATAAATTCTACAGGGTTAGCTATACCTATAAATAATAGTAATATTACTGCAAGTAATATAAATGGAACTATAATAGGATCTATTACGCCTTCAACTGGAACATTTACTTCTGCTTCGGTTCAAGATGCTCCTATAAACTTACTAGACATAACAAATAAAACATACGTAGATAGTACAGCTACCGCACTATCTATTGCACTTGGGATATAAGCATGGCAAAACGCAAAATAAGCAATTATAAATTTAAACCTGGTATAGGACATTTAGACAATAATTATCCTGTAGCTTACGGCCTATTAAAGGATAATAAAGCTTTTATTATCGCAGAAGCAACAGCATATATCAATCAAGAAATTATTGATGCAACCAAGTGTCAACGTGATGTTGGCTATATTTTAGACGGCGTTGCTTGGGATGTCGCTTTAGGTACAAATTATAATCAGGTATTTTTAGGACTTGCTGAATCAAATAGTTTAGATTTATCTAATACTGTATATAGAACTATTGAAAGAACTAAGCAGGCAGTGACAGCATTGGTGTCCGTTGCCGGAGATACAATAGCACTATCAAGAGCAAATGCTGCTTTTGATGAAGTTGTAGATATTATGCAGAATGGAAGAGGCGCAGCTGACGCAATAGTATTTCCTGCTCCTACTGACGCAACTGCTAGTAGTATTGCATCAGCTGCACGTTTAATAAATAACATAGATTTTTTAGCTGCTGAAGTAAATGCTTATGTTGATGAAACTTACCCTGAACACGACCATGATATAGCTAAATGTACACGTGATGTAAAATACGCACTACAGGCTGCTATATATGATATTTTATACGGAGGCAATAGTGCTAGTTACGATAGTGCTAAATTCTTTAACAACTACTCGGGTAGTGTAGCAACAGGTATTACTGCCGAACACAAGGCCCAAACAGTAGCAGCATACCGCAGACTTCAAGCAATTATTGATAATGTTATTACCGGCGTGCCGTTTGTTAAAACTGTTAATAATCTGTTAGACATAGATTTAAGCGGAGACGATGGACAAGCCGGCGACGGCGCACTAGTTGCTGGATTTATTGATATTGTAGCAGATGTTGTTGAAACTGGCCTAGGGGCTCTGCCCGGCGCTAGACTAGAGCCAAGCATTGCTTGGACCACAGCAGGCCTTCAAGCAGCAAAAAACGAAATTGATAGCGAAAAAACAAATATACTAAATGCGGTTACTTGGAGCCCACTTTATACATACAACCTTTCAAAATGTGAGAGAGATGTTAATTATATATTAACTGCGTACATGTATGATTTGCGCTTTGGCGGCAACAGCAAAACACACAATTATGCTAGTAAATATTGGCAAGGCAGTGTTGCTCAAGTTGACGGTACTCGTATACCCGAATTAGACACTCATGCGTTTATACGTGACTTAATTAACGACTACATCATTCCAGAAATTAGCTGGGAAGCAGAGCAAATTCTAGTATCACAAGTTACAAATATTCAAGCAACTGCTGAAGTAGGAGCAGATACTGTCATTGGAACTTTATCTAATATAGTAATATCAGTAATTAAAAATGGGCTTTCTAGTTTACCTACGTTCCAAGACACCGGTGCAGGATATATAAAGTTTCCAGGAAATTACGACGCAAGTGATATTTTATTAATTACAAATGCTACTGAGAATGAAGTCATATATACATTCAACGATGTAACAAAAGGCGGCCTTACTGAAAATATTTTAGATACAGATCAAAACGGCTTTCCTATAAACGATGATGACTTTCCTAAGTACTTACAGACCACCGACGCTTTAACAAAATTATCTTTAAACTATAATACTACGGGGCAGTTACCATCAGATGCACTGCAAATATTTGTAGATCAAGACGAGTTAATTGTTCGACCTCATGAATTTGGAACTGATGCAATTGAGCGTAGTAGAGTAGCAATGCCACAATCAATGCTTGATGCTGACTTCGAATACGGACTGCAGCCTACTAAGTGGAGTGCTGTTGGACTCATGAGAGGATACCCGTCAGTTTATGAGATTCCGGGAACTGAAACTGCCGTCCTAACGGTTAGGACAGACAGTTCAGCAGGAACGCTTGGTATTGGCGCATCATTAATCACAATTAACACTATTGGTGCTCATGGCTTTGCAGCTGGCGACGCAATCACTATTAAAAGTTTGAATAATAGTGTCCTTGGCGCAGCACGAGCCGAAGGCGCATTTATCATTACCCAGGTACCAAACCCTACGTCATTTAGTTATTATGCTAAAGGAAAAGTAGGCACTGGAGGGAACCAATATATAGAAACTCCTTCCACTCAACTACGCAAAGCTGGATTTTACACAGGTGCAGATATAGGAATTCCTTCCTTTGACATCCAAAGTAACGGCTCCGCTGGCGAATTACAACCAGCACTACTTGTTCCGGTAAATAGTGATGTTATTCCGTATATAGTAACACTAGGCGACGCTCCAGAAATTGGTTCGCCCATGATTGCTGCTGGGATTCCGTTTGGATCCCAAGTTACTGCCGTAATTGGTACAAGCGGTGTTGTTCTAACTCCTATTATTGTTCAAGACTTGTCACCGGGTGCAACTGTTATTCCAGTACAAAGTACTTCTGGGGTAATAGCAGGACTAGCTGGAGATAGAGGAGACGGTGAATCATCATTAGTTAACACGGTTTCAGCGGGCAATATTACATTTGATAGAGCGTTTACTACTGCTATTAAAGGAAACTTTGTTACTTATTTTAATAAAGTTGCAAGCAACATTACTTCCGCTGGTAACGGTGCAATTTTAGATATTAGTCGCGCTGGCGGCGTTTATACTATAGATGCTATTGTTAATAGCGGCCAAGATTATACTATAGATGACCAACTATTAATTTCAGGCGCAAGTCTTGGAGGCTTTACTCCTGCTAATGATTTAACATTAACAGTAGATAGTGTTGACACAGGCGGTGAGATTTTAACATATTCTATCTCAGGAACTGCGTTTAATGGAACGGGGTCTGTAACTAATCCTCAAGCAGTATATAATCATAACGCTGGAAATGGTGGATTATTTGATGTATCTTATTTAAATAATGCATATACTATTAATTTAGCTGATCCGTCATATCTTGGACTTTCGGGAGTATTGCAAGGCGGCGCTGGCTCAGGCTTTGTAGCAGAGATAACGGTAACTGATAACATATATTCAATATCTATTACAGACAATCCGGGCGGCACGGGATATTCTGTGAATGATATAGTTACTGTACTAGGCACACAACTTGACGGACTTGATAGTACAAATGACGCAGAAATAGTTATTAACTCTGTTAATTCAGAAGGATATCCAGCTAGCGTTTCTATTGTAGGAACCGGTGCAGACGTTAGTAATATATATACTGGAGTAGTTTATAGCGGAACATTTGGTGGTGGCATAAATGCTGGAATAAACATAATACAACTTGGAGAAACATACGACGCTGTAATTACATTTCCCGGACAAGGTTACGCAGCAAATGACACTATTACGGTTTTAGGTTCGGAGATCGGCGGAGTAGATTCAGTAAATGATGCAACAATTACAATATTAACAGTTGATACCGGCGGCGAAATTCTAACAGTTTCAACTGCAGGCACAGGTGTAAACTCGCAAGTCTTTTATATTGGTAGCACATCAAATGTTGTGGGATCTAGCGCAACCATTGATGTGTTATCTTCTGGTACTACATACAATGTTACAATTAACAATGCTGGCACAGGATACGCTCCTAGCCAAACAATTACTATTAACGGAACAGAATTAGGTGGCATAACACCAGACAATGATTTAGAGGTAACAATTACTGATGTAAACAACGCAGCAGATCGTATATCTGGATCTATTGTTACAGTGAGTGCAACCGGTACCGCAGCATTATCTACTTCGGATTATGTAGTAAATGACAGAATTATAATATCTGGAGCTAGCTTTCCTAGCGGAGAAAATACTACTAATGATGCAACACTAAAGATCACTTCTGTCGGGGTAACTGGAAATATTACATCGTTTGATATAACAGGTACTGCACCAGACGCAGAAAAGACAGTTAACGCATTAACAGGAACAGCATCTTTATCTGGAGTTAACGCAGAATTTAATATTACTAAAACTGGTACAGCATATAGTGCATTTAGCACTATTCCAGGAACAGGATATCAAATAGGAGAGACTATTACTATTGCCGGCGCATTACTAGAAGGTACTACTCCTACTAATAACTGCGTTATTACAGTAACAACAATTGATGGCGGCGGTGGCGTAGCAACATTTTCGATATCCGGAACTGCTAGAAACTTTAATTCAATAGATGATGTTTCGGGCAACAAGCCCCCAGCTGGCGGAGTGCAATTTAATGTAGCCTTGAGCAGCGGCACATATACTACAAGTATTGGCATAGGCGGCAGCAATTATTATGTTGGTCAAACTTTTACAATTGATGGCGCATTTCTTGCTGGAACAACTGTAACTAATGATTTAGAACTAACTATTACTTCTGTAGACACAGCCGGCGACATACTTACTGTTAATTCTGTTGGAACTGCAGCAGGCGGAACTGGCGCAGTTACGGATGTAGTAGGTAATTTAATTGTACCATCTGGCGCTGGGGTAGTGTTTAATATAGAGCGTAACGGTATTGGATTAGACGGCAACAATGCGTCTTATACTCCGACACTATCACAACCCGGTGGTGGCTATTTGCTAGGAAATAGAGTAGTAATTACCGGCGACAATTTAGGAGGCGTATTTGGCGCCAACGATTTAATTATTACAGTAACAACGGTTAATGGAAGCGGCGGCATAACTGCATTTACTACTGAAGGGTTAGGAGTCTCTGGAACTGACCTAAATTTGTATCCAACTATAACTATAGATGCACAGACCACTGCTCCGTTAGCAACAGATTTAACTATCGAATACGAAGCAGTATCGACATTTATTATTAACTTTGCAGCAGCACACGGATTAGTCCCAGGCGATACTTTTATTACATCTATTAACTCTGATGACGGAGTTAATGGTCATAATCTTGCAGCAGGTTCGTTCTTAGCAACTAGTGTTCCGACTAAAAACTCGTTAACATTTACTGCTAGAGCACCTGGAACAATTAATACACAACTTGGTGTTGATCCAATCAACGGAGTTGTTTATCCAAGACCTGATAGCTTCTTTACACACAGACCATATGATGGCGGCGTGCAACTAGGCACCGGTGGACCACAACATGGTGCGCAAGCAATACGTCAAAGTAAAAAGTATATTCGTTACCAGTCTGGTAAGGGTATTATGTACACTACTGGTGCGCTATTTGCACCAAGTTATGATCTACGTAATATAACATCAGATGGCATTGAAGTAGGTTCTACTATTACTATTGTTACTGACGATAATGATCATGGGTTACAGATTGGCGCCACTATAAAACTAATTGAAATCGAAACTATAGGATATAATGGTGTATATACTGTTAGTGACGTTATTGACGAAAGGACAATTGAAGTATCTTCAGTTAATAGACTAGAAAATACCTCAGCAGCATTAGGGTTTAATGCGCAAATGTCTACTAAAGGCTGGCATGGTGCTGCAGTTCGTTCAGGAGTATTTGACGACCAAAACGGAATTTACTGGGAATATGACGGTACAAACTTAATAGTAGCACAGCGTACTTCTACTAAACAATGTTCAGGAATTGTGACAGCAGTTCCTGATACAAACATAATTACAGGAACAAATACTAGATTTATAGATCAATTAAAGTCAGGTGATCGTATCGTAATACGAGGTATGACCCATGTAGTTAGTCATGTAAACAGTCAAACTGAGATATCAGTAACACCTGACTATAGAGGCGTTAATGTTGCAGTCGGTGCAAAACTTTGTTTAATTACTGATAAGAAAGTTAAACAAAGTGACTGGAATTTAGACAGACTAGACGGAACCGGACCAAGTAGATATAACATGGACCCGGCTAAGATGCAGATGATCGGAATTGAATTCTCTTGGTACGGCGCTGGATTTATTGACTTTATGGTACGTGGCGCTGATGGTAATTTTGTATACGCACATAGAATGCGTAACAGTAACGTAAACACAGAAGCATTTATGCGTTCAGGTAACTTACCTGTACGTTACGAAATTATCAACGAAGGTCAAAATGGTCAATTAAAGTCAGATATTGACGCATCGGTTGTTGAATTGCCGTTATATGATGTTAGTTTCTTACCAGATGCAGGAACAGTTTATATTAATAACGAAATAATATCATATGTTGGTAAAGACGTAGTAAATCACAAGCTACTTGATTGTACTAGATCAGCTCCACTGGTTAACTTTCAAGCAGGAGCACAGAGGAGCTATACTGCTGGTACAGCAGAAGCTCACTCAGCAAAAACAGGAGTGGTATTAATCAGTAGTACTGCAACTCCTTTGATTAGTCACTGGGGTAGTGCTTATATTACTGACGGCGGCTTTGACGAAGATCGTGGTTACATTTTCTCATATGCTGAAAAAGGTATTACTGTTAGTACAACATTCCAAACAGCATTTTTAATACGACTAGCACCTAGTGTATCTAATGCTGTTGTTGGCGATTTAGGTGATAGAGAACTACTAAACAGAGCGCAAATGCTACTAACAGGACTGGAAGTTACATCAGAATCCGGCGACGGCGCCATAGTTGTAGAAGGCATAATAAACCCGCAAAACTATCCTCTAAACCCTGCACTAATTGGTTGGACAGGATTGTCGGGACTAGCACAAGGCGGTCAGCCTAGTTTTGCTCAAGTTGCATCAGGTGCTGGTATTACATGGGATACTGGCGCAGCAGCTACTACTACTGATCTAGTTGCTCAAGGTCTACTGTCTGTTGCCTTAAATAGTGGACAATATAGATCTAACAACGGAAACCAGTTCATATACGTAAGCGCAGCTAATTATAGATCTATTTTTGGATCGACAAGTATCACTCCTGTGCTAGGAGGAGTACTCAGCGGTACCGATATTAGATCCAATACAGTTATTAATGATGGGTTTATAAGCGAAGATGGCAACTATGGATATTTACAATTATCACAAACTTTGAATGGAAATATTCAAGCAAACGTAACTGATGCTATGACTATCACAAAAGGTGGTGCGATATCTAATTCTAACTATGCGTTGATTACTGAAGCAAGCTGGAATGCTAGCGGAGCATCAAATGGTACACAAGTATCACCATTAACATCTTCTCCTACGTTTTCTGGTAATACGGTTATAAGTAGTGTTACAAAGGAAAGTTTTGGTGGTACTGTGTATTATCGTGTTACGTTTAATAATGCGTATACTGGCGAATTAGCAATAGCTGGAACAATTACGCTACAGTTTGTACAGCCTGCATATGCACAACCAGGCGAAACAGTACTATCATTTATTGCGCAACCAGGTAGTGCTGGAAGAATAACTCTAGAACAGTTAAAGGAACTTACTAACACACCCTTGGGCGGAAGAGGAACTTTCCCTAACGGTCCTGACGTATTAGCAATTAATATATATAAGACATCTGGTACACCTGTAATTGGAAATATTATTTTACGCTGGGGCGAAGCACAAGCTTAAACTGTTTCAATCCAGTTTACAAAATCTAAAAGCGTATCAAAAATTTTGGTACGTTTTTTTATTTCTCTATAGGTAAATTTCTTTAATTCTTTTTCGGTTTCTAATCCGTGACCTGTGCGCACTAACACCGGCTTTGCTCCTATCTTAATTGCAGCTTTAAGATCAGATAATTTATCTCCGACAAAGTATCCTTTATTAAACTTAACATGCGGTACTTCTTTTTCGCAACGTTTGAACATTCCAGTATTCGGCTTAGCCCATTCATCGTCTTTGCGACTACTTGCGCTATAATATAAACCGTCGATACTAGGACATCCGGCCTTACCAAATTCTTCAAACATATGCGTATGAACTTTTTCAACATCTTCTTGTGCAAAAATACCCTTTTCAATTCCGCCTTGATTTGTAATAATTACAATCTTGTGACCTAGCTTTCTTAGCTTAACAACCGCTTCCAAACTACCATCTTCAAATTCAAAATCGTCTATTTTATAACAATAAGATCCTAGGTCTTTATTAATTACTCCATCTCTGTCTAGACCAACTACGCATTTCGGTGCAACGTAACTAGGTTTGTAAAAGTCAATATCAACTTCATTGCTCCAAACAATTTTTGGATCACTCATTATCGGTTCCTTTTAGAGGTGATTGGCTATCGCCCGGAATAATGCGATAATTATCTTCGACACTGTCTGGTGTACTAACTTCAGTAATACTTGAGTTTGCTTCAAGGGCTTCTACTTGGTGAGGCATTAATGGTGGATTATGCCAAGTTTGGCCTTCTTCTAAAATTTGTTCATATAACGTAGCTGTTGTAGTATCGATCCACCGCAGTTTAAATTTTCCGCTATTAATAAACCAAGTTTCGTCTTTTTCACGATGGAAGTGCATGCTAAATTTAGCGCCTACTTTTTCAAATACCATAATTTTTCCGCAGTATTTGTCATTAGTTGCCCAGATTAATTCATATCCCCAACCTTTTTTAACCATTCCTTCAAGTCTAGCCATTGTTATCTATCCATTCAAAAACTGTTGTAAAATTATAATCACCGATTGTGTCTAATAATTTAGTATTATTACTTTGTGTAAAACTTTGATACTGGTTCTTTACACTGTCGGGCACCGGTATTTCTTTAACTACCGCATTGTGTTGAGTTGCAATATGTCTAGCAATATTACCAAATGACTCAGCTTTTCCTGTTCCTAAGTTCCATATGCCGCTCTGATCAATATTAAAAAACTTTTCAATAATTTCGCATACATCTCCAACATACACAAAATCACGAGCAATTGTGTCGCTACCTTCAAACGGCTCAATTACTCCAGTAGTTAGTGCTTGCTCTTTAAATTTATGGAATACGCTCTTTTGAAACCCTTTATGCTCTTCACCCTCACCGTACACATTAAAAAATCTCAATCCTTGTACCCGGCACTGATATTCTTCAACTGGCACCATTTGTACAGATCTGTCAAACAAATATTTAGACCAAGCATACGGGCTTTGTGGAAATAACGGGCCGTCTTCGGTAAAATGTGATGTAGGACCGTAAACACTTGCGCTAGAAGCGTAAATTAGATCAATGCCTTGCATGTCACAAACTTGTAATAACCGCTGGCTAAAATCTAAATTCTGCTGCATTACCTTTTCTACATCTGTTTCTGTTGTAGAACTAATTGCACCTAAATGCACAACTTTATCAAATTCACTACAATCAGGAACTACGTTTGGAACCCATTCAAAATTAGAGACCGTGTGTCCGTTGTCTAAAAGACGAGCAATAAGATTTTTTCCTATAAACCCGTTGCTTCCTGTAACTAATATTTTCATTTTAATAACTCTATTATTTTACTTGTGGAATAACCTTCAACTGTAGGAACAATGTACACTTCGGCAAACTCGTGTCCTACAATTTGTTCTACTGTATAGTCACCACCTTTTACAATTAGATTAGGCTTGAGGCTTTTAATTAATTCAAGCGGGGTGTCTTCATTAAAAATAATTACTTCATCAACCCAGGGTAATGCAGATAATTGTCTTGCTCTAATTGTTTGATTGTTTATTGGTCGATTGTTGCCTTTAAGACGCTTAACACTTGCATCTGAGTTAAGGCCGACGATTAATTTATCACCTCTAGATCGTGCTTCTGCAAGTAATTCTAGATGTCCAGGATGCAATATATCAAAACAACCGTTAGTGAATACAACAGTTTCTTCTATATCATTAACAGTTAGTACATATGTACCTGTATGTTTGACACTTTTAGTAGCACCTTTAGATGCTAGTTTAAGACACTTATCATAATCATATTCCTTAGTTAATGCATATACAAATGCTGCCAAGAAACAGTCGCCTGCTCCTGTAACATCATTTACTTCAACTTGTTCGGGTTGTATGGTATACATAACTTTATCAATTTTTGCACGGATAGGGCCTTTAGCATCTGTAACAATCCAGTTTGTAGTCCAGCTTGAGAACCCGTATTTTGTATTTTCAAGCATATTAGGTTTAACTAACCAAGCGCCTTCATAATAGGTTGCGGGTTTCTTAGGATCTACAATTACTTTACAACCAAAGTGATTGATGTGCGCAATGATTTCTTTGGATCTATCTAATACACCTTTATCATAGTCACTAAGCACAACATAGTCATACTGAGAAAAGTCTATATCTTTGATAGCTGCTAAGGTAGCATCACCGTCGGTGTGAAAATCTTCGTCAATACGTGTAACATAATGTCCGTCACTAAACACACGAGTTTTAATACACTTAGGATTACTAAAGTCTAGTAATTCTGCGTCGACACCAAGCGACTTTAAGTTCTCATACAAATTTCCTGCTCCGCCACTACTATCAAATGTAGTCTTGTGTTTTACAATAGGAACAGGAGCTTCAGGACTTAACCGTTCAGAAGTTCCGAGAATATATCTATCAATTACTACGTCACCGATGACTGCTACTTTTATCATAGTGTTAGTATACTACAATTATTATGTATTGTCAAGTAAATTGATCACATTAAATACAGTTTCTAATTTATTTAAATTTGCTCTATTATTTAATGTACTATTTAACCCATGATGTAACGGCTTAGGCCATTTACCAAAACTTACCCAAGCATATCCATCATGTTCGTGATTTAATATAGGAATAAATTCTGCTTGGACAATACACAGATATGTATGAAAAGAAAATCTTGAATCAACTGACACGAATGTTTCAAGCGGCATAGTTTTTTTAATAACAGGTAAACTGCCAATTTCTTCAGTAATTTCTCGTTTTAGACCATCCCAGGGGGATTCTTTATCTTCGTTGGTTCCGCCGACTAATCCCCAAACATTATTACGATTACCTTGTGCCCTATGTAAAAATAAAAATCTTTTAGTGTTAAGATTGTAAAATAAAGCACCGCTACAGATTATTTCTTTCATAAAAGTAGTTAGCCATTTAGTGCAATTCTCCATGAACCTTGTGGATATTGGCCATCTACACTTAGCAGCCACTCTTCGCCGTCCCACCTATACTGTACGCCTGTATTTAAATTAGTCACGTATGTAATGTCAGATACAGCACCGGCTTCAAATACTATATTCCATTTGGTGCCATCCCATTCAATGATATCGTTTTCCATAGCAACTAAGTCACTATTATCGTTATTTTTCCAAGCTAACGCACCATCAGTATTTGTTGCATCGCCTATATTAGATAGTAAAAGAATTCGAATACCAACTGTCTTTAATGATGTTGGGTTATTCTTACTAGGGTCAATAATATAATTAATAACAGTCTTGCCTTCTATAATAGAATTACTTGGGAATGTATCACTGTCCCAAGTAACATATAATTGAGTTTCGTCATCGATATCTATACGAACAGTACCAGTAATTTCGGTATCAGTATCTAGTTTTCTTAAGAATATTCTTGAAATATTAGATTGATATTGCCCAGGATGTGTCTCTAATATGTTTCTCCAGCTAGTAGTACCAATAGAACCTTTAAACATTATTTGTAAATTATCTCCGTTAACATAGATGTCGTACCCTTGATAATTAGTACCTACTATTGATCCGCTACCGGCATTAGATGACAATGTACTAGTACCGTTAACGTCAACTCTACCAGCAACAATAGAATCATCATATTGATTAAGCTCGGGCATACTTAACCCAAGATCAATCGTCCCGCGAGTTTCATCAAATATACTAGTTATAATATTAGTAATAACTCCTAATCGTTTTACTTTTGCAGGAGGCGAAATATAAATTGGAGTCTTAAAGCTTAGTTGTGCTACATCAATATCTGAATCAACTCCTACAGGAATAGATCTAGTACTAAATTGTATGCTTTCTAAATTCACAGTAGTTAAACTAGTCCAATCAATATAATTATCAGTAGTTTGAATTTCTAAACTAGGCCTAAACAACATAAAAATTTGTTCTAACAATTGTAATTTTTGATCAGTATTAGTTGTCCATACATCGACATTTACACTTAGATTATACGGCGCAGGCATTAATCGCTCAACTGTATAATTTTTACCCTGTGTATTTAAATATTCTTGGCCGTTTTCGTCATATGCACGTTCTCTAACGTTTACCTTACTTACAAAGCTGGCGTCGCTAGTGCGATCGCGGTCCATTTCTATGCCAGTAATATACACTGCCATTCTTGGCGCACTAGGTATTTTATTTTCACTGTTATCTCTTAATATGCTTGCAACTTGTCTAGTTAAATCGCCATATACTACAGGAACAACGACTTCGTTGCCTCTAGCATCTTTATATGAAAAGTTACTCATTAGGCGTACTATCTGAGTAATGTATCGTTTTATTTGTCCGTCATAAAAGTGTTGTGCCATTAGTTATCCGCCTTTGGTCTCAATGCCTTGCTCAAGCTTTGACGCTCGACAACTACTTCGCCGCCTATTGTACTTGTAGCTGTATTATTAATAAAGGTTCCAATTTGTGTATTTCTATCATTAGTATTACTCAATGTTACCCGTACGTCATCTTTAACTTTTGTCCATTTATTTCCGTCGTATCTAAATAAACGCTTTGGCATAAAATCGGTTCGTAAAAAATAATCGCCTTCTAAATTATTAGTTGGAAAGCTAATTCCCATACCGTAGGGAGCACCGTTTGGAGCATCACCTGTTCCTAGTAAATAACCGCTATAACCTTCACGAATTGCTCTTCCAACAACTTCGTCCGCTAATATATTAATATTACTAGCATCGACGTCGCCTTGATCAGCAGTTTGCAATGAAACAGACCCGTCTACGTTAAGTGCAAGAGTATAAAAATGATTTATATTATATCCGCTTTTTGGAGCATCGGCTTCGGCTTGCGCTACAACAGCATTATTAATTTGCATTTCTTTATCGTAAGTTGAAAGTAAATCACGCAACGTATCGCCTCCGGGCAAATTTTCATCCGCAGGCAAGTCTAAAATATCTTTAAATTCTTGCGAATCTACTAGTTGTTTCAGTTTTACTCGATATAAATGCGGATACCAAGTAGGAGAAAAGCCTTCACTTGCTCGATTAACATCTTCAACGACATAGAAACGTTTCAATGCAATGCTTTTATCATTTGCTGCGTACTCGTCAACTAAATGCGGCAATTCTATTACATCGCCTGACATTATCTTTCTACCAATACTCTTAACTGATCCATTAATATGTATAGTTAGGAATAATGTATCATTACTAAGAAACAACCCAAACTGGCTTAAATCAAAATCAATATCTTGTACATTATAAATGCCGCGTATCTTGTAAATATCAGGATCATATTTTCGATCTCTATTTTCCATAAAGATCATATCTTGTATTTGTGTGTGATCTTTAATAACTATTCCGTCGTCTGTACCTAGGTACTTGTGCAAATGCACATCAGTACCGCCGACTGTAAACATTTCTAAGATCTGTCGATCTAAGAAATGATAGTCGTTGCCACGTTCTGGTTTATATAGACTTAACCTTGGCATTGCATGATTCCTATTGATTTATTCATATAACTATTTATCGGAACGATAAATACTATAGGAGAACTTCAATGGCAGATTTACAAACACAAAAGCAAGAAATATTCGACTACGTCCACGCAATGTTGGGCGGCGGAATGGTTGATGTTGAACTTGATCCAATTCACTATAATACTGCACTTACAAAGGCATTAACAAAATATCGCCAGCGTAGTGATAATTCTGTTGAAGAATCGTATTTGTTTATGCCAACAGTTATAGATCAAAATACATATAGATTGCCTAAAGAAGTTGTAGAAGTTAGGCAAATCTTTAGAAGAAGTATTGGATCACGCTCGGGCGGCGGCGAAGGCGGCAGTATTTTTGAACCGTTTAACATGGCATACACAAACACTTACTTGTTGAGTTCTAGTAAAATGGGCGGTCTTGCAACATACGACATGTTCTCACAATATCAGGAATTAGTAGGGCGTATGTTTGGTAGCTTTATTGAGTTTAAATGGAGTAGTACTACTAAAGATCTTACTATTTTACAGCGTCCTAGAGCAAATGAAACATTGATGCTATATTGCTATAATCATCGTCCTGATATTCAGTTATTAGATGATTATCTAGCTATCCAGTGGCTTAAAGATTATACCCTTGCAACATGCAAGTATATGCTAGGTGAAGCACGTAGTAAGTTTGCTACAATTGCTGGACCACAAGGCGGCAGTAGCCTTAATGGTGATGCGTTAAAGTCAGAAGCAGCAGCAGAAATAGAAAAGTTAGAAGCTGAAGTATCAATGGCCACAGCAGGTGGCACAGGTTACGGCTTCCTAATTGGCTAAAATCTACCTAAGTT
>TARA_B110000503_G_scaffold113461_1_pt1 | contig 21240 bp, 19 predicted proteins | sample TARA_B110000503 | Tara Oceans TARA_B110000503 (sample SAMEA4397472) | marine metagenome | biome: Polar Biome; feature: [SRF] surface water layer (ENVO:00010504); material: water (ENVO:00002006), including particulate matter (ENVO:01000060) such as... | depth 5 m | reverse complement strand
TTTCTAGGTCTACATATTTTTTTGACATGGTATCTATCTGTTTTATAGTTGATTTTTAATTTTAACCAATTCTGACTTCACCGCTTCTAGCTTCGAAATAATTTCGTGATGGTATATGGTAGCGTCTGGATTTTTTTTTAGCTTTTGTTTTGCACCCTCTAAAGTAAAACCTCTTTCCTTTACCAGGTTAAATATTAGTTTTAGGTTTGCAATATCTTCGGCAGTAAAAAGACGGTTGCCCTTTGCATTTTTTTTAGGCTTGATAATATCAAATTCCTTTTCCCAAAAACGAATTAAGGAGGTGTTTACGTCAAAAGCTTTCGCTACTTCGCCAATCTTATAATACCTTTTTTCGGGCAATTCTATATGCATTTTATTTGATCTTCGATGGTTTCTTCTTTAAAAGTTGGAACGTATTTTATGCACTTAATCATAAGACTGCCCCTCTTCTTCTGCAGCCTTCTGCATTGCTGCAAACTCTTCTGGTGTTAAATCTCCATAGTAAAAGTTAATTGGGTTCAAAGCCCTCCCATTTTTGTGTATTTCGTAATGCAAGTGGGCCGAAACAGATCTACCCGTATTCCCAACATATCCAATTAAATCACCTCGTTTTACTTTTTGCCCACGTTTTGCTTTGATTTTACTCATGTGTGCATAGATGGTTTTATAGCCGTAACCATGCTCTATATATACCACCCTCCCAAAGGTTGCACTTCTTCCAGAACGCGTTACTACTCCATTTCCAGAAGCATAGATTGGTGTTCCTATAGGCGCCGTAAAATCCATTCCCTTGTGAAATTTTCTAATTTTTAAAATAGGATGCATTCTCCATTTATAACCAGAAGCCATTCTTGTTAAGTCCACTAATTTAACGGGTAAAATAGCAGGAATTGATGCCAACATTTTCTCTTTTTCTTTTGCTAAAATCACAATTTCGTCTAAAGATTTAGACTGTACTACCATCTGTTTAGACAAGATATCTACATTCATGGTCAGCTGCTTAATCATTTTAGAGTTGTCATAGCCGTCTAAACTCTTATACCTATTTACGCCTCCAAAACCTGCCTTTCTTTGTTCATCTGGGATTGGATTGGCCTCAAAATACATTCTATAAATATTATTATCGCGCTGTTGTAATTGATTTAAAATGACAGAACTTTCAGAGATTCTCTTAGACAATAAATCTAAATTAAATTGTAAATTTTCGTTTTCTCTATTGACCGCACGCTCGTTTGGGGACATTATGAATTGACTAAAAACGATAAAACCAATAAATGCAATTAATAATACTGCTAAAAAACCAAAAATAGTTTTCTTATAGTATTCACTTTTCTTTACAGCAATTTTTCTGTAAGAAAGTGTATCCGCATCGTAATAATATTTTACTTTTGCCATAGTTGTAAATGTACTATTTTTGTTTTCTTAAAATGCGATTTAAATAGATCTCATTTTTATTAACTCGCTAATTTACAAAATGTTTTACAACTGCTTTTTAAAAGTATCTTTTAAAGAATATTAACACAATCCACAACGTTGGAAAATTTTTCTCTATGAAATCACAAGACATTCGTGCTACATTTTTAAATTTTTTTAAAGAAAAATCACACTTAATTGTGCCTTCTGCTCCCATGGTCACGAAAGATGATCCCACTTTAATGTTTGTAAACTCGGGGATGGCACCTTTTAAAGAATATTTTCTAGGAAATGCAATTCCAAAAAAGAATCGGATTTCAGATTCGCAAAAATGCTTGCGCGTTTCAGGGAAACATAATGATCTAGAGGAAGTTGGTTATGACACTTACCACCACACTTTATTTGAGATGCTTGGAAACTGGTCTTTTGGAGATTACTTTAAAAAAGAAGCAATAGCGTGGGCTTGGGAGTTGTTAACCGAAATTTATAAAATAGACAAAGATATTTTATATGTGACCGTTTTTGAAGGCTCTGAAGATGCAGATAAGTTAGGAATGGATACTGAAGCGTATGAACTCTGGAAAGAATACATTGCTGAAGACCGAATTTTAAAAGGAAATAAAAAAGATAATTTTTGGGAAATGGGTGCACAAGGACCCTGTGGACCTTGTTCTGAAATTCACGTAGACATACGCTCTGCAGAGGAGAAAGAAAAAGTAGACGGAAGAACCTTGATTAATGAAGACCATCCGCATGTAGTAGAAATATGGAACCTTGTTTTTATGCAATACAACAGAAAAGCAAATGGAACTCTAGAAGATTTACCAAATAAGCATATTGATACAGGAATGGGCTTCGAACGCCTGTGTATGGTTTTACAAAATGTTCAATCTAATTATGATACTGATATTTTCAAACCAATTATTCGTGAAATCGGGCTTATTACCAACACAAAATATGGAACGAATGAACAGCAAGACATTGCAACACGGGTAATTTCAGACCACTTGAGAGCTGTTGCTTTTTCGATTGCTGACGGCCAATTACCAAGTAATACGGGTGCTGGTTATGTCATTCGAAGAATTTTAAGAAGAGCAATTCGCTATGGTTTTACTTTTTTAGATAAAAAAGAACCCTTTATTTATAAGCTAGTGGATGTGCTAAGTAAGAAGATGGGCACTGCTTTTCCTGAGCTATTAGAACAAAAACAGCTTATTGAAAATGTGCTCAAAGAGGAAGAAGCTTCTTTCTTAAAAACGTTGGACAAAGGGCTGCTCTTATTAGATGTAATTATAGCTTCCACAAACTCAAAACAAATTTCAGGAGAAAAGGCATTTGAATTATACGATACTTTTGGTTTTCCTGTTGATTTGACTGCCTTAATTTTATCTGAAAAAGGATACTGTTTAGATGAAAAAGGTTTTCAGGAACAACTTCAAAAACAAAAAAAGAGATCGAGAGCTGCAAGTGAAACCTCTACTGACGATTGGACCGTATTAGCTGCTAATGCTGTTGAAGAGTTTATTGGTTATGATTCTTTAGAAGCAACTGTAAAACTAACACGATATCGAAAAGTAACGTCTGTAAAAGACGGTGAAATGTATCAATTAGTGTTTAATTTGACACCTTTTTATCCAGAAGGTGGAGGACAAGTTGGTGACAAAGGGCGTCTAACCGACCTTGACGGGGATGTTGTATATATTTTAGACACTAAGAAAGAAAACAACGTTATTATTCACCTCACAAAAAACCTTCCAAAGTCTGTTCACGAGGAATTTAAAGCCGTAGTGGAAAAAAAACAGCGCCATCGTACCGCGTGTAATCATACGGCAACACATTTACTGCATCAAGCTTTAAGAGAAGTTCTAGGAACACATATAACCCAAAAAGGTTCTGCAGTGCACACAAAATCTTTGCGTTTTGATTTCTCTCATTTCTCTAAATTAACTGCGGATGAACTCCTTGAAGTGGAAAACTTTGTAAATACCCGAATTTCAGGAAAACTTCCTTTAGAGGAACAAAGAAATATACCAATGCAAGTCGCAATTGATCAAGGTGCCTTGGCTTTGTTTGGAGAAAAATATGGCGATACTGTAAGAGCAATTAAATTTGGTACTTCTGTTGAACTCTGCGGCGGAACACATGTAAACAATACAGGTGATCTCTGGCATTTCAAAATAAAATCCGAAGTGGGTGTTGCTGCAGGAATTAGAAGAATTGAAGCCATTACAAACACTGCTGTGAAAGATTTTTACTTTGAAAACAACAACATTTTATTAGAAATAAAAGAAGTTTTAAATAACACAAAAGAGCCTGTAAAAGCAGTTCTAAAGTTACAAGAAGAAAACACTTCTTTGCAAAAGCAAATTGAGCAACTTTTAAAAGAGAAAGCACAAAACTTGTCTGGCGAACTTAGGAATCAATTACAAGAAATAAATGGGGTCTCTTTTCTTGCCGCTAAAGTGGATCTAGATGCAAACGGAATTAAAAATTTAGCTTTTGACTTCGGGAAAGATGCTAAAAATATGTTCCTTGTGTTTGCTACTGCACCTTCTAAAGACAAAGCAATGCTCACCTGCTACATCTCTAAAGAACTGACCAATGAACGGGGTTATGATGCAGGAAAAGTAGTTCGGGAATTAGGGAAATTAATTCACGGTGGAGGTGGCGGCCAAAACTTTTTTGCAACTGCGGGTGGGAAAAATCCTGGAGGTATTCCTCAAGCTTTAGAAAAAGCAAAAGAATACTTAGTTTAAAAATGAAGCTTCAAACCAATTTATCAATAAAAAAACAAGCGGAGAATCAAATACATTATTCTTCTAAAATATTCTTACTAGGCTCTTGTTTTTCGGAAAATATTGGCAATAAACTTTCGTATTATAAGTTCCAATCGCAACAAAATCCGTTTGGAATCCTGTTTCATCCAAAAGCAATTCAGCAGTTAATAAAAGGCGCAATTCAGCAAAAAATTTATACTGGAAACGACCTCGTTTTTAACAACGAACGCTGGCACTCTTTGGATGCTCATTCTAGCCTCAGTTCTGCCGACAAAAAGGAAGTTTTAATAAATTTAAACACCGCCTTAGTTCAAACAAAAAAACAACTAGAAGAAGCATCACATATTATTATTACTTTAGGCACATCTTGGGTATACAGCTATTTAAAAACGGATATGATTGTTGCAAATTGCCACAAGATTCCACAGAAAGAATTCTCGAAAGAATTGCTTTCAGTTGCTGAGATTTCAGAAACATTATACGCGATTTTAGCCCTCATAAAAACAGTAAACTCAAAAGCAACCGTACTATTTACAATATCTCCTGTGCGGCACTTAAAAGACGGTTTTATTGAAAATATGCGCAGTAAAGCACACCTCATCTCAGGGGTCCATGCAACGATTGCTTTAGAAACGAATGCCTATTATTTTCCTTCCTATGAAATTGTTATGGATGAGTTAAGAGAGTATCGTTTTTATTCGGAAGACCTCCTCCATCCAAATAAAATGGCCATCAATTATATTTGGGAAAAATTTATTGACTGTTGGTGCTGTGATACGTCAAAAGCTACCATGCAAGAAATTGAGACCATTCAAAAAGGGCTTTCTCACAAGTCTTTTAACGAAAACTCTGAGCAACACCAGCAGTTTTTAAAAAACCTAGAAGAGAAGAAGAAATCTATCATAATAAAACATCCTTTTATTTCGTTTTAGAAATCACTACCGCTATTCTTGCTGCTATTATTTCAAAACTGCGGCAACATTCTGCCAAGGACCCCCATTGATTGCATCGATACCATTCTGAGTTAAAAACTGCGCTGCTTGGCCACTTCTAGCGCCACTTCTGCATACTGCAATTATTGGTTTTTCCCAAGACTTAATCTCCGCGACCTCTACTGGGATTGTATTTAGAACCATATGTTTTGAACTTTCTATGTGACCTTCATCCCATTCCTCTAGGGTTCTAACATCTATAATAATTGCCTCTTTTTCTAAATATTCTTTTATTTCTGCACTCATCTCTTTATTTTTAAAATATACAACATACGATTTCTTCTCTAAGGCTTTGTTTTTGCTAATAAATTCAATCCGTTTTCTATTAATTTTTTGTACTGCTTATTTTGTTGTAAAACAATCAAATAAGCTTGTATTTCTGTTTGAATACTCAAACTGTTCTGCAAAGCTACTTCATAAAGTTCTAAACTCAATAACCAATCCTTAGAAAATTCGGTTTTCAATTGTTTAAAAATAGGAGCGACCTCCTCTTCAGAAACTGAATTTTCTTCCCGCATACCCCTTACTTTTTCATACAAACGATACAACTCCTTTTCTTTAGCAGTATATTTTATTTTATGTGTTTTTGTCTCAGAAACAGCACTTTTATCTTCAAAAGAATTCACATCTGCGGCATCTGCATAGGCGGAAACTACCGATTCACCAACAGCCATATTGTAAACACCCAAATCTGGAGTGAACAAAACGGTCTGCTTGTGGGTAACAGTGCAATTTTCAAAGGAGATTAATAATATTTTTCCACGCAAATCTCTTGTCCCTGTAATTACGTCTCCAGCCACCGTGATACCACCCTCAAACTCCAAGGAAATATTTTTTCCTTCCGAAATCTGATACGCATCTAAGTCTCTAGGGCTCATATTTTCGATAGGAATATTAATTCCTTTCAGTTTACCAATAGGACTTCCAAAACCATTTGTATGCTTTTCAACACCGTGTCCTATTAACTCTTTATCTCTGTTTGATAGCGCCGTAAAACCCGTTGTTTTAAAATAAATAGGCTTGCTGTTTTCGTCTTCAATTACATCCGTAAAAGTACCTGAAATCTGAATTCCTGTGCTCAACTCTATGGTTCCTATATTCTGAGAGGCGATTAGTTTTTGAATGCCGTTTAATCCTCCTTTTCTGATCGCCATTTTATTAGCAAATTGTTCTAAAACTAAACTTAAATGAGCAAAATTTGGAATGACAAACAATTGTGGCTGAGGTTTTGTGATGTCAAAATTAATATCTGCAGCAGCAATAGAATAAACTCTTTTTTTTACTTCCGGTTGCATACACCAAGCACTTTCACCGATAGAGGAAAGCAGTCCCGCACCATAAATTTTAGGGTTTTCTAAGGAACCTATCAAACCGTATTCTACGGTCCACCAATGTAAATTTCTTATTTGGGCCATTTCAGAAAGCGGTCCCATATTGTCTTGCAAATATGCTACCTGGGCTTCAGCAGCATCTCTTTCTTTTTCTGAGGCATTTGGGTTCTCTTTCAAAATAGACAGAAGTCGAATGGCTTCATACATTTCATAATCCTTAGCAGAAGAAATCGCTTTACATCCTATTTCTCCAAAACGCCTTAAATACTCTGCATATTCTGGGTTTGCAATAATAGGAGCATGCCCAGCAGCCTCATGAATAATGTCTGGAGCCGGGGTATATTCAATATGATTTATAGTTCGCATGTCTGATGCAATTACCAAAACATTATACGCTTGAAACTCCATAAACGCATTTGGCGGAATAAATCCGTCTACAGATACTGCTGCCCATCCAATTTCTTTTAAAATGCGATTCATTCCTGCCATATAAGGAATATCCTCTGTTGAAATTCCTGTTTTTGAAAGTCCTGAAATGTAAGATGTATGTGCAACTTTACTCAAGTAATCGACATTAATCCGCATTACATACCTCCATACGGCTTGATTTTGTGGGGTATACTCTTCATAAGGCTGTTGTACCACAAACTTATGCAAGTGTTTTGGAAGCTTTTTTGTGACATCATTCAATTGAAAGTGCATACGGATCTATTTATTGAATTATTCCTACAAAATTACGCATTAAAATAATAATTCTTTATTTATACCTCACGAAAACTACTATTTATTTTCATATTTACATCTACTGCGTAGACACACAACTCTGAACGATCAAGAAACCACCTTAAATTGCCAAAACCACTAAAATTTAGCCATAAAATAGATCCCATTTTTTTAAAATAATCTCTTCTTTTACGCTATCGGTTTCGTTAAAAAGCAAAAAAAAGACAAAAAACTTTCCTATTTTTACTGCTCAAATGAAATCCATGAACAAGAAAGTAATCTTAATGATTTTAGATGGTTGGGGAATTACACAAGACCCTAAAGTATCTGCAATTTACAACGCAAAAACACCTTTTATAAACGGATTATATGGTGCTTACCCAAATGCCTCACTAAGGACTGACGGTTTGCATGTTGGCTTACCAGAAGGACAAATGGGGAATTCCGAAGTTGGACATATGAATTTAGGTGCTGGAAGAATTGTATATCAAAATTTAGCCCGAATCAATAAAGCAGTCAAAGAAAAAACGTTAGGAAAAGAAAAGGTAGTTCTAGACACCTTTAAATACGCAAAAGAAAACAAAAAGACAATTCATTTATTAGGTTTGGTTTCCAATGGCGGAATCCACGCACACATTAACCATTTAAAAGGAATTTTAGATGTAGCTAAAGAGAACCAAGTTGACAATATCTATTTGCATGCCTTCACAGATGGTAGAGATTGTGACCCGAAATCTGGTACCTATTTTATAAATGATATTCAAGAATATATGAAAGAGAGCACCGGAGAATTGGCCTCTGTGACCGGGCGATACTATGCAATGGACAGAGACAATCGTTGGGGACGTGTGAAAGAAGCCTATGATGGCCTTGTGAATGGCATTGGTACAAAAACTACAGATGTGCTTGCCAATATGAATGCAAATTATAAAGCAGGAACTACGGATGAATTTCACAAACCACTTATTGTAACCGATGCTACAGGAGCTCCAAAAGCTCAAATAAAAGCGGGAGATGTTGTTTTGTTTTTCAACTACAGAACAGACAGAGGAAGAGAATTGACAAATGCCTTATCTCAAAATGATTTTCCAGAATTTGGAATGAAAAAATTAGATTTGTACTTTACGACCATTACTTTATACGATGAAAGCTTTACAGGAATCAATGTGATTTACAATAACGACAATATAAAAAATACGCTTGGAGAAGTGCTTTCTAAAGCAGGAAAAAAACAGATTAGAATTGCTGAAACAGAGAAATACCCACATGTAACCTTTTTCTTTTCTGGAGGACAAGAGGCTCCTTTTGAAGGAGAGTCTCGCATTTTAAGGAACTCTCCAAAGGTAGCAACTTATGATTTACAACCAGAAATGAGTGCCTATGAACTCACAGAAGCACTTTGTGAAGACCTCGAAAAAGGAGAAACAGACTTTGTTTGTTTAAACTTTGCAAATGGAGATATGGTTGGTCACACAGGAATCATGGAAGCGGCAATTAAAGCATGTGAAACCGTAGACAATTGTGCGAAAAAAGTTATTGAAACTGGTTTAAAAAATGGGTACACGACCCTATTAATAGCAGATCATGGTAATTGTGAAACCATGATGAACCCCGATGGTTCTCCGAATACAGCACATACCACAAATCCTGTTCCTTTTATTTTAATTGATACTGAAATAAAAGTCATCAATAATGGTGTTTTAGGAGATATTGCTCCCACTATTTTAGATTTAATGGGTGTTGCCCAACCCAAGGAAATGACACAACATTCGTTGTTATAAACTTAACTATAAATCTTATGAAATATTATATTTTACTACTCTTAGCACTCCTGCTCAGTGCCTGTGCTTCTCAACAAAAAACTATAACTGTAAAAAATAATAGTGGCGATTTAATAGGGTTTGCTACCAAGTCATCTTTTAATCAAGCCCCTTTTAATGTATGGTTTACTGAAAATTTTGAGACCTACATTCCCAACGAAGCAGTGATTTCGGAACTAAAGGAAGCCTTGAAAAAGGTGACTATTAAAGGTTTCATGGGTACTTGGTGTGGAGACAGTAAACGAGAAACTCCGCATTTTTATAAAATTTTAGAACTGGCAAATTTCAACGTTGAAAATCTAACATTAATTACCGTAAATCGCGCAAAAAAAACACCAGACAACTTGCAACAAGGCTTAGATATCGAAAGAGTCCCAACATTTATTTTCTATAAAGAAGGGGAAGAGATTGGAAGGTATGTTGAATATGCAGTGGCATCTCTCGAAGAAGACATGTTAAAAATTGTATCGGGTCAAGCATACGAGCACTCTTACTATAAAAACGAGTAAATTCGGGCTCCTCAAACTGTAATAAAATTTCTAGGCCAGAATCCTCCATGAGAAGAACGCTGATTTTTCTCTTGTTGCAAATATACATTTCAGAAGACTATCTCCTCAAATTATACTAACTTTGTGGCTCAATTTTTTTTAATATGATTCAAATTAAGACCACAGAAGAAATAGAAATTATGCGTGAAAGTGCATTGATCGTGTCAAAAACACTTGGAATGCTTGCAAAGGAAGTGAAGCCAGGTGTTTCAACCTTGTATTTGGACAAGTTGGCCGAAGATTTTATTCGTTCTGAAGGCGCTATCCCTGGTTTCTTAGGCTTATATGACTTCCCGAACACACTTTGTATGAGTCCGAATGCGCAAGTCGTTCACGGAATCCCCAATAAAAAACTATTGATAGAAGGAGATATCATTTCTATCGACTGTGGTGCTAAAAAAAACGGTTTTTATGGCGACCACGCATACACATTTGCCGTAGGTGAAATTGCAGCAGATACTAAAAAATTATTAGACGTTACCCGAGAAAGTTTATATGTTGGTATTCGAGAATTTAAAGCAGGAAATAGGGTTGGAGATGTTGGCTTTGCAATCCAGAAGTTCACAGAAGATCACGGTTACGGAGTTGTAAGAGAATTGGTTGGACACGGGCTCGGTAGAGAAATGCATGAAGATCCTGAGATGCCAAATTATGGTAAAAGGGGGAAAGGTAAAAAATTTGTCGAAGGAATGGTTGTTGCGATAGAGCCCATGACTAATTTGGGAACACATAAAATAAGACAGCATTCTGATGGCTGGACCATTACAACCTTAGACAACAAACCCTCTGCTCATTTTGAGCACGATATAGCAATTTTAAATGGAAAACCAGAATTACTTTCTACCTTCAAATATGTGCATGAAGCCTTAGGAATCGTAACCAATGAGGAAGACGAATTTAGACAGTAATTAATACAAATCTGTGTCAAACAAACTCTTTAAATCAGTTCTAAATACAATACCAAGACCTTGGCTCATAAAAGCGAGCTATCTGGTGCGACCTTTAATTGCTTGGTATTTAAAAGGAAATACTTTTACAGACCCCATCGACGGGAGAAGCTTTCGAAAATTCCTGCCTTATGGTTACGGAAAGCAAAGAGAAAATGCCCTTTCTCCATCCACTCTATCCCTCGAAAGACACCGCTTACTATGGCTTTTTTTGCAGGGTGAAACCACTTTTTTTTCATCCATAAAAAAATTAAAAGTATTACATATTGCCCCCGAGCAGTGCTTTTTAGATCTTTTTAGGAAACAAGTAAATCTCGATTACATTACAACAGATCTCCACTCTCCCATTGCAGATGTAAAAGCAGACATCTGCGACTTGCCCTTTAAAGAAAACGAGTTTGATGTTGTCTTTTGTAATCATGTTTTAGAACATATCCCCAACGATTTTAAAGCAATGCAGGAGTTATATAGGATTTTAAAACCTGGTGGTTTTGGTGTTTTTCAAATACCCCAAGACCTTTCTAGAGCAACCACCTTTGAAGACAATACGATTGTCGATAAAAAAGAACGCACTGCAATATTTGGACAATATGACCACGTCCGAATTTATGGACGTGATTATTTCGATAAATTGCGTGCTACTGGTTTTAAAGTTGATGAAGTTGATTACACCAAAAAAATAACGAAAGACAAACAAAGTCGATTTTGCTTAATGAAAGGGGAAATTCTACCTATCTGCTATAAATTCTAGCGAAGTGAAAAGCCTCCTTACTTTCCATTGTAATTTGTATACTCTTCCAAATCACCTTGGGAATTTTCGAACAGCAAAATAACCTTCAATTTCGGACTTATTTCCAGAAAGGTCTTTGTTTTCTCCAAACCCATCGCCATAAAAGCAGTTGCATATGCATCTACATCTGCACAATCCATCGCCGCAATTACAGAAACACTTAACAGGGTACTTTCTTTAGCCTCTCCCGTTTTAGGATTTATAGTATGTACGTACTTCCTACCAGAATCTGTAACTCTAAACTTCCTGTAATTTCCAGAAGTTGCCATAGATTTATTTGATAAATTAATCTTCTTATACCCTGAATTAAATTCAGAAGCTATCGGATCTACTAATTTAATACTCCAAGGTTGTTGCAAATTCTTAAATCCATTCGTTCTTATTTCACCACCGATCTCTACTAGATAACTCGTTATATTTTTGCTTTCTAAAAAACGTGCAACCACATCAATTCCATATCCTTTAGCGATAGAGTTAAAATCTAAATAAATTTCAGGATGTCTCTTTACGATACAACCACCCACGTATTGCACTTTATCGAAACCTACAAACTGCATTTGACGCGCTACTTGTACTGGTGTTAAATCAAATTTTTCATTTTTTGGACCAAAACCCCAAGCATTTACTAAGTTTCCTACTGTAGGATCAAAAAAACCCTCCGTCTCTTTAAATATCCGTTTCGATTTTTTAAAAACTTCCACAAAAAAATCATCAATAACCACAGCCTTTACTCCGTTATTTATTTTAGAAATAGCAGAGTTAGGAATATACGTAGATAAAGATGTGTTCATTTTTAGAAACAAACTGTCAATACTTTTTTGATAATTTGAAGTCCCGTTTAAATATACAATCTTATAGGTAGTGCCAAAAACAAGTCCACTTAGGGTATAGTCTTGAAAAACCACTTCTTTTTTACAAGAAAAAAAAATAAGAAAAATGGATAAAAGGAAAGAAGAAGAATAGTATTTCATGACGAATGGTTAAAAAAACAAAAATAACATATATATTTTTCACAAATTATTGTTAATCGTTCTTTTTATTCATCCATTTTGTTAAATTTGTTCCAAATAATAAATTTAAAAAAATCCATAATGAAGAAGTTATCTTTAATTTTATTTTCCGTAGTTCTAGTGAGCTCTTGCGTTTCTAAAAAAGACTTTGTAGCATTGCAAGTAGATAAAAATAATACCCAAAAAGAATTAGTAAACGTAAAATCAAGCTTACAGAAATGTATCATTGAAAAGGAAAAAGAAGTTCTTACTCTAGAAGAGCGTGTAAAATACCTACAAGACGATAAAAAAAATGCTCTAAAACAAGTTGAGAATTTAACAGTTTTAACACAATCTTCTTCAGATAATATTAAAACGGTTATTGCGCAGTTAAGTGAAAAAGATAAATACATAAATGGTGTTCGAGAGGCAATGACTCAGAAAGATTCATTAAACCTCGCTATAAAATACCACCTTACTAAAAACCTAACAGAAGGTATTCAAGACGAAGACATCGAAGTAAATGTTGAAAAAACAGTTGTTTTTATCTCTATTTCTGATAAATTACTTTTCAAGAGCGGGAGCTATAATGTAACCGACGGTGCATACGTTGTTTTAGAAAAGATTGCTAAAGTAATCAACGACCAACCTGAGATGGAAGTGATGATTGAAGGCCATACAGACTCTTCCCCAATAAAAAGAGATATTATCCAGGACAACTGGGATCTATCTGCTTTAAGAGCAACAGCAATTACAAGAATTTTACAATATAAATTTGGTGTAAAACCAAATCGTTTAATAGCGGCAGCAAGAAGCCAGTATGTTCCTTTAGCTCCAAATGATACTGCAGAAAACAAATCAAAAAATAGAAGAACAAAAATTATCATTATGCCAAGATTAAATCAATTCTTTGATTTATTAGAGCAAGATGCTAAATAATTTTTAGTTTATATGCATAGTTAAAAGCCACTCTTAAAGAGTGGCTTTTTGTATTTATTCAACAAAAAACACTATTGAATTTATCATTTAAATAGTATACTTATTAAAAATAAAACGAGTAAAATTGCAATTATTACTAAAAAAGTTATCCGCAGGTTACAGATACCTTCTCATATTTCAATGCAAATAAAAGATGACCTCCCTGCTTTTTTTGCGGACGAAAAAATATTAGAAAAAGTGTTTGAAGTGCTACTCCAAAATACAATAGACCACGTTGACAAAAGCAAGGTACGGATTATACTAACTTGTAAAACAACAGAGAAAGAGCATACCGTCTCCATTAAGGATAATGGAGTTAAAATACATCCAGAGCACCATGATAAAATATTTAAGCTGTTTCAAATAATTGATTCCACTCACTCTACTGGGATTGAGTATCGTAGAAAAAAATAATTTCCCATTATAATGGAAGTATTTTGGCACAAAGTACGCCTAACAAAGAAAGAAAATTCAATTTTAGTCTGGCAAGAACAAATCAGAGTGAATAGAAGTTATTCCTTTTAAAAAAATGCTATTACTTCAATTTACACGTAGGTAAGGCTCCTTGCTCATAGTCACTCCTAATCTCCAGAAATTAAAAAGCATCACTTAAAAGAACCTTCTACAACTAAACAAGTACCTATTTGTCAATTACTCTAAAATCTTAATAAAATCATCAAAAGCAACATAATACGGCTGGTCTTTAAAAACAGGGTTTTCTACACTTTCTGAATTCGCAATACCTACACCAGCAAACCAAACCTTTGCATTTTGTTTTTTAGCGTGATTTTTAAAGGTCTCCATCCATAAGACATCGTAATCATTTGGACTCTGCATATTATTAGAGGCTTTTACCAAGACAAAAATAGTGGGCGCTCCCTTTTTAAATAACACAAATTGTGGATGCCTTTTTAAAGTACTATTGATTGCTTGAAACTCAAAACCCATTTTTTCAAGCTTCTCTCCTACAATATTCATTGCTAGATTGTGCAATTCCTGGGCTGTTAAAATCTGCATTACTTTTTCTTTTTCTTATTGTGTTTGTTGTAATTTTTATCTCCTTTTGTTTTTGGTTTCTTATATTTTGTAGCAATTTCTCTTCGGTAAGACCCCCCACGGTTTACTTGACTGTTTTTCTCACTCTTTTCATGAAAAGCAGGTCCAGGTACATATTCCAAAGAGGTTCTGTTTTTAGAAATCCCTTGATCTTCTCTTGGGCGCTCATCTTCAGTTAACATTGTAGAAATCTCAACGTCTTCAGGAAGTTCTAGAAGCGGAATTTCGTAATTCATTAAGTTCTCAATACCTTCTTTTGCTTCTTTCTCTTTTGGAGTTGAAAATAAAATAGTTTTACCTGCTTTCTCTGCACGCCCAGTTCTACCAATTCTATGCATATAATTTTCAGGAAAATCTGGAGTATCAAAATTAATGACATGAGAAACCTTGTCAAAATCCAAACCACGCGCCATAACATCCGTTGCTAATAATATTCGATTCTTACCCTCATCAAATTGCCGGATAGATCGTATTCTATAATTCTGAGTTTTATTAGAATGTATCACACATATTTCACTGTTAAAAGCTTCCTCTAAATGCTTAAACAACAGGTCTGCTGTTCTCTTAAAACCTACAAATATTAATACTTTATGAAAATGCTCTCTATCCTTTAGAAGGGTGTGTAACAAATTTACCTTTGTGAAAAAATTAGGAGTATCGTAAGAAGTTTGCTCAATATTGTCTAACGGCGTTCCACTGACAGCTACCGATATCTTTTCTGGGTTTTTGAAAAAATCATAGATTAAGGCATCTACATCTTCTGTCATGGTTGCAGAAAAAAGTATGTTTTGCCTTTTCTCAGGAATGACATCAAAAATATTCATCAACTGAAATCGGAATCCTAAATCTAACATGACATCTACTTCATCAATGACAAGTTTCTGAATCGATTTCATTTTTAAAGAATTACTGATTGCTAAATCATATAAACGACCTGGAGTTGCCACAATAATATCCTGACCCTGCTGAATAGCTTGCCTTTGAGTATTGATATTTGCCCCACCATAAACCCCTAAAACACGCGTGTTGATGTATGTTGATAACTGCTCTATCTGCTCAACGACCTGCAGCACCAACTCTCGTGTTGGCACCAATATTAAAACCCTTGGATGTTGCTGTTTAGAAAATGATAAATCCCTCAGAATCGGCAACATATATGCAAAGGTTTTCCCAGTTCCTGTTTGTGCAATTCCCACCACATCTTTACCAGATCGGACCACAGAAAATGCTTGTTCTTGAATTGGCGTAGGGTTCTCAAAACCCAAATCGTCAATTGCATACTGTAGTTGATTTGATAAATCTAAATCGTCAAAAGTCATCTTATAAAATTTTACGCAAAGGTACGTTTTATAAAATGTTTAACAACACGTCTTGAACCTCAGATTAATTTGTAATTTTGCTCAAAATGATTCTACCTTCTCATGATTACAGATACTCACACGCATTTATATTCTAGTCAGTTTAATGAAGATCAAAAAGAGATGATACAACGCGCTAAAGAAGCAGGTGTTTCTCGATTTTTTATTCCTGCAATTGATTCTTCACACACAAAAAGCATGCTCAAGTTAGAAGAAGATTTTCCTTTAGACGTATACTTAATGATGGGTTTACACCCAACTTCTGTAAAAGAAAATTACTTAGAAGAATTAGCACATGTCAAAGAGTGGATTGATAAAAAAGATTTTTATGCGCTTGGAGAAATTGGAATCGATTTGTTTTGGGACACCTCTTTTCTAAAACAGCAACAAGAGGCATTTAGAACTCAAATTAAATGGGCAAAAGAAAAAAAACTTCCAATAGTAATTCACTGTAGAGCTGCATTTGAAGCTATTTTTGAAATTTTAGAAGCTGAAAAAGGAGACGATTTAAGAGGGATTTTTCATTGCTTTACTGGAACAAAAGAACAGGCTTTAAAAGCCATCTCTTACAATATGAAACTTGGAATTGGCGGTGTTGCCACTTTTAAAAATGGTAAGATTGATACCTTTCTAAAAGAAATAGACTTGCAACATCTTGTACTAGAAACAGACGCCCCTTATTTGGCGCCCGTTCCTTATCGTGGTAAAAGAAATGAAAGCGCATTTATTACCAATGTTATTGATAAGTTAGTTACTATTTATGGTCTTCCCTTTGACGAAATATCCGCCATTACTACACAAAATTCTATAGCTGTTTTTAATATTTAATAAACTAATAAAAAGCTTCCAAACAGCAGGGCAGGAATGTCAAAAAATACTAGGCAGACGATGCGCGCTCTTGGAAGGTTTTTCAAGTAAAGCACACAAAATAAAGCATCCCTTTTTTAAGTGAAGCTAGGCAGAAATAAAATAAAACTGAAATTTCTACAAGCACTTCTATTTTGGATTGATCTTTGATTTTAAGCGTAAAATAATTGTTAATTTCATGCTCACTATTTTCGATTTTAAAGCCGCAGGAAATAACGATATGAGAACAAGAAAATATAGGACCAAACCGAACTTGAGCACAACCTTAAAAGGAAATAGCATACCTATTGGTACTGCGTACGGAACTAAAAGGCCCTTTTATCAAAAAAAATGACTGTACACACTACATACTGTAAAACACCCATTGGAATTGCAAAAATAACAGGGGATCATAATGGTCTGCATTCCATATATGTTCTAGACGAAGAAAGCGTTCCTGAGGAATTGATACAACTTTCAACACCTCTATGTCTGCAGGAATGTGTTGTTCAATTAGAAGCCCATTTTCAAGGAAAAAGGGACCATTTCAACCTCACTGTAAATCCCAAAGGAACGGCTTTTCAAATAAAGGTATGGAAGAGTTTGTTAAAAATACCTTTTGGAAAAACAAAAAGTTACTTAGAACAAAGTAAAGCTTTGGGAGATGTAAAGGCCATACGAGCTGTGGCTATGGCGAATGGTAAAAATCCACTGTGGATTGTTATTCCCTGTCACAGGGTTATTGCCTCTGACCGATCTTTAACAGGGTATGCTGGTGGAGTTTGGCGTAAAAAATGGCTGTTAGCGCATGAAAACCCTTTAAAACAGCACACTTTATTTTAAAAGCATTTACATATTAAAAAAACTATTTTTACGTTTCTTAGTTATAGCTTGTAGATGTTTAAAAAAAAATTCTTTTTTTTGTTTATGATTGTTGGATTTTCAATCCATTCTCAAACTGTATCTAAGGAATTTAGATCTCAAAAAATTCGCATTCAAAAGGATACCATTCGGTTTGACTCTGTTGCAATAAACCCATACTACTTTAAAATAGTAGACAGCGCACTAAAACCCATCGAAAAAACGGAATATAACATAGAATTTAACAGTGCAACATTGATTATTAGTGCGGCAGAATACCCAAAAATCACCATAGAATACTTTCGACTTCCTGAGTTTCTTACCAAAACCTATACTCCTTATGACGAACGTCTAATTTTACCGAATGGCACAAATACCGGTAAAATGTACAGTTTAACTACCAACAAAAAAAATGCAGATGTAAAACTGTTTGAAGGCTTGCAAACTAAAGGATTTATTTCCAGAGGCATTACCTCTGGAACGAATCAAAATGCCGTTACCAACGCTGCACTCGATTTAGAAATTTCAGGAAAACTCTCTGATAAGGTTACCTTAAGAGCAAATATTTGGGACACCAATATTCCTATTCAAGAAAATGGATACTCACAGAATCTTACCGATTTTGATCGCATTTTTATTGAAATGTATTCAGAAAATTGGCGCGTAAAAGCAGGAGACTTATCCCTAAAAAATCAGGACAGTTATTTTGGATCTTTCACAAAACAAGCATCAGGCCTAGAAGTAGGTGTAAAAATAAATGAGCAACTTCAGGTAAGTGCCGCTGGTGCAATTGTAAGAGGGAAATTTAACACCTATACAATCGTTGGAAATGAAGGCAATCAAGGACCCTATAAAGTTGTTGGACAAAATAACGAACCTAATATTATTATTATTGCTGGAAGTGAGCAGGTATATATCAACGGAATCCGTATTGAAAAAGGGGAACAAAAACAGTATACTATTGATTATAATTTAGGTGAAATTTCATTTAATACAACCTTTCCAATTACAAATGACATGCGAATTTGGATTGATTTCCAATATTCAGATAAAAACTACACCCGGTTTGTTACTTATGAAACCGCTACTTACAAAACAGAAAAATTTAATATTAGTGGTTTTTTCTACAGTGAAAGTGATGCTAAAAACCAACCATTACAGCAAGCGTTAACCACACAGCAAATAGAAGTTTTAGCGAATGCTGGTAATGACACCAATCTAATGTTTGCTGAAAATGCTTTTGAAGCTGCTTTTGACGAAAATAAGATTCTTTATAAAAAGATAGTAAATGGGGCTGTAGAAAATTTTGAATACTCCCTAAATCCATCCGACACATTATACGCCGTAAGCTTTACAAACGTGGGGGCCAATGCCGGTAATTATATCTTAGACACCGAGAATAGCAGTGCAATTGGCAATGTGTACCGGTATGCGGGCTTAAACCAAGGTAGCTATTCGCCTACAAACCGCTTAATTCCGCCCACAAAATCACAAGTTTTTATTATTAAATCTGATTATAATGCAACCAATAAAACAAAACTTTCCTCTGAAATTGCTGTTAGTACTGCGGATGCCAATTTATTTTCTACAATAGACAACAATCAAAATACGGGCATTGCGGCTAAACTAGGATGGCAACAGGTACTAATTGACAAAAAATGGCAGCTAAGCAGTAACATCCAGTACGAATTTGTTCAAAAAAACTACAAAACAGAACAAGGATGGGAACCTGTAGAGTTTAATAGAGACTGGAATTTGTTAACTAATAATGCTACAAAAAACTATTTTCAATCAACATTAAACTTTGCAAATAAAAAAAAAGATTATTTATTATATCGCTATAACCACTTGAACTATCAAAATACATATGCTGGTAATAAGCACGAATTCCAATCAAAAATAAAGCTCAAAAAAACAACTTTTTTTACAGATGCAAGCTTCTTGACAAATACATCAGCACTAGAAGACAACTCCTTTTTAAGAGCAAAAGCGACTATAGAACACGCCTTTAATAGAAGCTGGATCGGCGGATTTACGAATTTAGAAAGGAATGATAGAAAAAATAACATCTCCAAAAACTATATTTCTACAAGTCACCGATTTAAAGAATTAGAAACCTATATTGGTGTCGGAGACACTGCGAAAGTATTTGCCAAGTTTGGTTTTAACTATCGCAATAACGATAGTATAAAATCAAATGAATTTAAAGAAATTAATAATAGAAGTTCTTTTTATATTGAAAGTAACTTGATTAAAAATAAAGCAACAGACTTGCGGGTTTATGGAAATTACAGACGTACGGAGAATAATTTCTCTGAAAATGAAAAATCTTTAAATTCAAGATTAATTTACAACCAGAAATTATTTAATAATTTCATCAATACAAGTACCCTTTATGAAACCTCCTCTGGCAACATTGCAAGACAAGAGTATGTGTACCTAAAAACAGCTCCTGGAATGGGGTATTATACTTGGATTGATTACAATACAGATGGCGTTCAAGATTTTGATGAGTTTGAAATAGCAGAGTTTCAAGACCAAGCAAACTACTTGCGTGTTCCAAAACCAAATGTGCGTTTCATAGCAACCCAAAGCGCCAAGTTTAGACAGGGTGTGAAACTAAACTTTAAGCAATGGGAAAATAAAAAAGGACTTAAAAACTTTATTTCACATTTTCAGAACGAGAGTTTTTTGAGCATCACCAATGCGCAATCTAGAATTGGAAATTCATTTAACTTCAACCCTTTTGATTTTAATGAAGATAAGTTGATTGGTTTAAATTTAAATATCCGGAATAGTTTATATTTCAATAGAAATTTACAAAAATACAGCACCACTTTCACTTTCGGAAAACTACAGAATAAACAACAATATTTTATAGGTGCACAAAGCAATAATACGAAAACCAATAAAATAGATTTTGCGCACAAGTTTGCTGATTTTTGGTTGTTTGATTTGATGGGAAAAGTATCCCAAAATAAGCTAAACACAGAAAACTTTAACAATAGAAATTATAAAATTGAGAGTATGGAAATTCACCCGAAAATTAGTTTCTTATACAGTTCAAAGAATAGACTTACGGCTTTTTATCATTATAAAAATAAAGAGAATACTCTGTCTGAATTCCAAGAACTAAAACAACAAAAATTCGGATTAGAATATGTTTATTTAAAAGATAATGAACAGCAGATTTCTGGAAATATAAATGTTTTTTTAAATAATTTTATAGGAGATACAAATACACCTGTTGCCTATGAGATGTTAGAGGGTTTACAAGCCGGTAAAAATTATACATGGGCCCTTTTATTTAACAAAAAGTTGAATTCATTTTTAAGTTTAAACCTAAGCTACTTGGGAAGGAAAAGTCAAGACTCTGAAACAATACATACAGGTAGTATGCAATTACGTGCCCTTTTCTAAGCTTTCTTGCATCCATTTTAATATATTTGTAAAAAAAATGAAAAAGATTCTACTATTTTTATTAGTGACTTTTGTAAGTTTATCAATTACTGCACAAGAGTTTGAAGGTCCTAAAGAAAATAGATACCCAGAAAAGGTTGAAAAGAAAAATGAACTAAAACTAAACGCATTCAATTTAATTGCATTTGCGGCCTTAGATATTTCTTATGAAAAATTAATAAGTGCAAATTCTTCTTATGGTGTTGCAATATTCTATAACTTTTCTGATTATGAAAACGATGATATTACTTTTCCTAAAAAATTCTCTATTACGCCTTATTATAGGTGGTTTTTTTCTGAATATCAATATGCTCAAGGTTTTTTTATAGAAGGTTTTGGAATGCTAAACACC
>TARA_B110000503_G_scaffold102008_1_pt1 | contig 21259 bp, 19 predicted proteins | sample TARA_B110000503 | Tara Oceans TARA_B110000503 (sample SAMEA4397472) | marine metagenome | biome: Polar Biome; feature: [SRF] surface water layer (ENVO:00010504); material: water (ENVO:00002006), including particulate matter (ENVO:01000060) such as... | depth 5 m | reverse complement strand
GGACCTGATTACTTATCATCAAAATTAAGAAAGATATCTGCTGAGAAAATGATGACTCGTGCTGAAAAGGTAGATGACATCCTACCATTGATGAGAACAAAATTATACAAACATACCAGTAACTTAAATATGATGAGAGATACTGATAAGATGTTTACCTCATCACAACTACTATTAGATTTGACAAACTCAGTTCTAAAGCTTACTTATAGAGAAAATCAAATCGAATCATTTGAAGGAATAAATCGAGTACTACCAGAAGGATATACTCCTAAAATCAAAATTGTAGTTACCAAACTTCCAAATTAAAATCACTTTTTACTTTATTGATATTTATATATATAAACAATATATACCGATAAAGTATGTCAATAGATTTCGAACTATTTCCTGGAAAGAACCTAAGTGGGTTATTTGAGGATATTTACAATAACCAAATTACAAAAAAGAGACACATTTCAGAACTTATTGCTGAGATGAGAAAGACAATTAGGCATGCTGGTGATATGGCTGTTATTGGTCCAATCTTAAATGATTTAATTGATTCATCGGTTAGAAACGATGACCAATTAATTAAATTAGCTACAATCGCACAACGTATAATGTTGGCAAATCAAAAGAACGATGGTGAGGAAGGATTCTTATCAGCCGCTGAGAGAGAACAATTGTTAGCAGAGATTGAGGAAGTTCAAGAAGAAGTAGAACGTATTGATTCTATTCAGAATGATGTGGAAGAATTAAAACAAAAAATACAAAAGTAATATGTTTGGTAGAAACGAATCCGTTAGGGCAAATCAAAATGTTGGAAAGGGTGGTGGAGCATCATCTACTACTGGTATAGTGTATCATATAATTTTAAATTCGGATGATTCTGTATTAACTGATTTAGAAATTCCAGATGCTGATAAAGCTACTTACATTGGTGCAATTCAATATAAATCACAGGGTGGAAGTAATAAAGGAACTGCTGAGTCTGTTGCATTTCCAAAAAATTTAAATTATAATTCATTACCAACTTTAAATGAAGTTGTAAATATAATAAGTGGTGCTGGTGGTGCAACTTATTATGAACGTATTGGTAAATCACCTACACCTAATATAAATTCCGAAGAAACAACAATAAAAGAATCTAAACCAACAGATAAAAGTTCTGTAAATAAAAGTTCTAATTATAAAAAAGTTGAATCAACTGGAATAACTAGAAGTAATGCAGAATCTGAAGAGTTAAATGGGTATGGTAAATACTTTAAAGCTAATGGTAATTTACATAAATTAAAGTTGTATGAGGGTGATACTTTAATCGAAAGTCGATTTGGCCAATCAATTAGATTCTCTGGATATAATAATCCTGATAATTCGTTTTCACCAACTATTACTATTAGAAATATTGAAAACTCAATAAGTCTAAAAGAAGATAATACTAAATCAACTGAAGAAGATGTAAATAGAGATGGTAGTATTATTGTATTTGGTAGTAATGAATATCAATTACCATTTCAACCTGGTACTGTTTCCGATTCCGGTACATCCGATTTTGAAACAAAACCAACGGCATTTAAAAGTTACCCATCTGATTTGAAGGGAAATCAAATCTTAATTAATTCGGATAGATTAATATTTTCAGCAAAAACATCTGAAATGATTTTCTATTCTAAAAAGAATTATGGATTTATATCGGATAGTACATTATCAATTGATAACAAACTTGGAATTGAAGTAAATGTTGGTGATAATATTAATGTTCTAACAAATGATAAAGATATAAACCTAAATACTAATAATGGTAAAGTGAATATTGGTAATGTTGATTTAGAATCATTAGTTAGGGGTGAAACTCTATTAGGGTTAATGGAAGAATTAATTGATGCTATTGTAGCACAAATATATCTAACACCTTCAGGCCCATCAGCAACAGGTCCAGTTAACGTTGCAGATTTCAATGCTATTAAATCAAGACTTAAGGAATTTTTAAGTACTCTAAATAAAACATCATAAATGTCTTGGGCAACTTTTAAATCAAACATATTAGATAAAGCAAATTCGCCTGAAAATATAGATGATATCGAATTTGTAGCAAACCTATGGGCAACTGAATATGATAAAGCTATAAAGGCTGGTAAAGATTTACTTCATATGGTTTCTCTACAAAAGGGAAATACTGATGTGATGGAAACTTTATTTAAAATTTCATTATATCAAGGGCAAGCATCTAACTCACCTGCATTTAGTTTAGTTACTGAATTTGGGAAAGCTGTACAAGCGTATTGGGTTGGTGGTATTATGAATGGTTACCCAATACCATTAATACCTGCACCTGGTTCGGTTCAAAACATTGCGGTGATATCTAACTTAGTTACATCACCTGGAGTTTGGACTCCACAACCACCACTTCCACCAAATAATAATACTGGATTAATTGTTGACCAATTTATTTTAGCAGCAACAATTCATTTAACAACGGTAGCGGGTGTTGTACAAACCACATCGCTATATCCAGCAGTCCCATCACCAATACCAGCTCCGGGTATTTTACCTTGGACGGGATATATGGTACCACCATCAACACCATCAATAGCTATACCAGCGGCAGCAGCTGTGGCATTAGCAAAAATTGAAAACGCTCCCGATACAACATTATCATCTGAACAAATTGAATCATTTACTGCAGAAAAAAATGCTGCTCAAATTGAAGCAGATAGTGAGGAACTTTCACCCGAAGAGAGAGAACCTGCCGCAGAATATGCTACATTAAAAGAAGAAGAATTAGAAGCAGGTGAACAAAACGCAGCTGATATCGATTTAACGGAAGAAGAAGTTGATGCATTGGCTGAAATAACCGATGCTAAATGTCCTGCTGGGGCTAAAGTAGTTAATGCAGCTAAAAAGGATATAGGTATATTAGAAACTGGAACCCCACCTGGTTTAAACTATGGTGGATTTACGGGTGGTAAACAATTAACAAAACCAGGTAGAATTGATGCTATGATTGGATTTGCTGGTTTAAATAATCAAGCCAAAGTTAAATCTTCTGGTTCTGGTTATTATTGGTGTGCTGGGGCAGTAACTACTTGGTGGAAAGAAGCTGGTTTACCAACTCCACCCGGAGCGGCCGCATGTTCAAATTGGAAATCTTGGGCAAAGAAAAATGGATATTGGTCATCGAAACCAGTGTTAGGCGCAGCTGTAATATATTCAGATGCGAAGGGGCATGCACATCACATTGGAATTGTATCAGCGGTATTACCAAATGGTTCAATCACAACAATAGAAGGAAATACTGGTGGCGGCGGATTTAACAGAAATGGATGTGGTGTATTTTCAAAAGCACCAAAAAAATATGATGGGTTTGTTATTCCACCTCCTTGTGTAAAGAAATAGAATATAACGTACCTATCACTTCAATAACCAAAAAATTATAATAAGATATTTATAGTGACAGGAAATAAAACTAGCATAGTATGAATACTGATAAATTAGTAAAAGCAATACAAATTATTGTTAAAGAAGAACTAAAAGCCATAGTACCAACCTTAGTTAAAGAAGGTGTAAAGGCTGAAATGAAAAAGTTATTAAGAGAGAATTCTCAATTAAGAGAAGCTCTAACCAAAAAACCTACTCAACCAACATTTATGGATAATGAGGTTAGTGAGAATATTCAACATACTCCACAACCAAATAGAGTATTGAGTAGAAATCCTATATTAAATGAAGTGTTAAATCAAACACAACCATTTAATGGAACACAAAATGTGGAATCACCATACGCTGGAGCACCAATGGAAGATGAATATAAAACTATGAATTTCAACACATCTGATGTACATACAATGGGTGCAGCGAATATCGCAGAAAAAATGGGATATGGTGATATGAGCGCAGGTCCATCTAAGGCCGGATTGGGTGTAACAACTGGATTAGCCGGATTGGATAGAATCCTCAATAGAGATAACTCAGCATTGGTTAAAGCATTTGATAAATCAAAGGGTGGTTGGAGACCCGGAATGTAATTATAAGATATGGCAATTGAATTAGGTACTAAATTAGTAAAAGATACAGAAACGTATAATGATTATGCGATTGGTATATCGTTGCCTATTCAACTTGGTGGAACTGGGTTCAGTCAAACTTATAGTACAACTGAACAAATGAAATCAAACATAAAAAACTTACTATTAACTCGAAAAGGTGAACGTATTTTACAACCTGAATTTGGTAGTGGTTTACATGAAATACTATTCGATTTTAATAACGATGATATTGAAGGTAAAATTGAAGATACTATAAATCAAGCATTTGAACAATGGTTACCATATGTTACAATAGCTGATATAGTGGTTGAACAAACGGATGCATTAAAAGATAGAAATGTAGTAAATCTTTCATTAAAGTTTCAAGTTAATGGTAGTGCTGATTTAAATGAAGTAACATTTAATGTACAAGGATAATATAATATGGCAATAACTAAAACAAATAAGAATTTTAAAAATAAGGGAAAGGATATAAAATACCTTAACAAAGATTTTACTGACTTTAGAAATAATTTAATAGAGTTTAGTAAAACTTACTTCCCTAAAACATATTCTGATTTCAATGAATCATCACCTGGTATGCTATTCATTGAGATGGCATCATATATTGGTGATTCCCTTTCATATTATATTGATGATACTTTAAAGGAATCATTAATGGTTCATGCTGAAGATATTGAAAATGTTATTGCATTATCACAATATTTAGGATACACACCAAAGGTAACATCACCAGCAATTACAACATTATCAGTTTACCAATTGGTACCTGCTATTGGTAGTGGTGTTAATAACACAATTGATACTAAATTTCTACTTACTATAAAGGAGGGAATGAGGGTTGATTCATCATCCGGTATTAAATTTATCACACAAAATGAAGTAGACTTCTCAGATTCAAATGATAGGGAAGTAACTTTATATGAAAGAGATGCTATTTCTGGTGAACCATCATTTTATTTGGTTAAAAAATATGTAAACGCAATCTCAGCTGATGTTAAAACGCAAGATTTTGATTTTGGTTCATATCAAGCATTTCAAACAATCAACATACCAAATACAAATGTAATTGATATTTACGATGTGAGAGATGCTAATGGAAATAAATATTATGAGGTTCCATATTTGGGACAAGAAATGGTATTTGTTGATTACCCAAATACGGAAAATAATGACCCGGATTTGTTTCAATTTAAAACAACGGTACCATATATTCTTAAAACAATCAAAACTCCAAAACGTTTTGTAAAGAAAGTAAATTCAAATAGTACAACAACAATTCAATTTGGAGCTGGTGACCCAACTGCAAATGATGAGAACCTAATACCTAATTTAAAAAATGTTGGATTGGGTTTACCAAATTCAATTAATAGATTAGAAGCATCATTTGACCCAACTAATTTCTTACACACTAAAACATATGGTACTTCTCCATCCAATACAACTATAACTATCAAATATTTAGTTGGGGGTGGTGTTTCATCAAATGTTGGTAAGGGAACAATTACTAGAATTACTGGTATTCAATTTGAAGAAGATATACAGCTATTTACTGATACGGACCGTGCAATTTATAATACAACAAAAGCATCAATAGCCATTGATAATGAAATACCCGCAACTGGTGGTAGAGATGGTGAAACGATTGAAGAGATTAGACAAAATGCATTAGCAAACTTTGGAGCTCAAAATAGAGCAGTAACTGCTAAAGATTACCAAATACGAGTATTATCAATGCCATCCAAATTTGGTGGTATAGCAAAGGCATACGCTACGGCAGATGGTGTATTGGATAATAACTCACCATCAGCAATATTATCATCACCATCGGCTCTCAATGAGTTCACCGACTTAGTAATGAGTTTTGTAAATAAGCCGGATAGTGAAGAACCGGATAGACGAAGTGTACAAACTGAAATAAGAGATTTCTTAATTGGTAAAACTTCAAATGATAATGAAAAAAATAACCCATTTGCAATTAATCTTTATTTATTAGGATATGATTCAGACGGAAAACTTTCAGAACTAAACAGAGCAGTTAAGGAAAACTTAAAAACATATTTAAACGAATACAAAGTTCTTACTGATGGTGTAAATGTATCAAATGGATATATTATAAACATTGGAATTAATTTTGAAATCATTACACTTAGAAATTATAACAATAGTGAGGTACTATCTAATTGTATTCAAGAATTAAAAGATTATTTTAATATGGATAATTGGACATTTAATAATACTATCAACTTAAGTGAGTTAGAATTAATAGTGGCTAATGTGGATGGTGTAAGTTCAGTTCCGAAAATGGAAATTGTAAATAAATGTGGTGGTCAATACTCCACCAATTCATATAACATAATGGCAGCAACTAAAGATAAAATAATTTATCCATCGTTGGACCCATCGGTTTTCGAAATTAAATTCCCTGATGTGGACATAAAAGGAAGAGCTAGATAATGATATACTTTTTAACAGCATCAAAAGATGCATCGGTGTACTTACAGCAACCAGACCAAAATGCTGGTTTAGATGAGATATTAGAGGTAAGTAAGGTGTTTTATGGTAACATAAAAGATATATCAAGAGCACTCCTTAAATTCGATATAGAGCCACTCTCAGCTAGTATAGCTAGTGGTGAGGTAACTATGAGTTCTGCTGAATTGATTTTGAGAGAAGATTCATCTGAAGAACTTCCATTAAACTTTACATTAGAAGCATATCCAATTTCACAAAGTTGGGAAATGGGTAAGGGTACTCGATTTGATGATATCACAACTGCTGGTGTAACTTGGAACAATAGAGAAGGTGATTCGGTATTACGTTGGTTACAAACTGCAGAATTTTCTGAAGTATCTACCGGTTCTTATGCTGGGTTAGGTGGTACCTTTTATTCAAATGTATTTGCTACGCAAGATTTTGAATATCGTACAACTGATGTCAATATGGATATCAAAGATATTATGGAAGATTGGATTAGTGGTTCAATTCCAAATGATGGTCTTATTTTAAAACTACCATTTGAAAATGAATATGATACATCCGATTATGGTATCTTAAAATTCTTTAGTAAGGAAACAAAAACAATACATCAACCAAAAATTAGAATTGGGTGGGATGATACAACTTTTGCAACTGGTTCAATGACTGAATTGGTAGCAGAAGAAATAAAAGTTGGATTAAGAAATTTTAAAAAGGAATATAAAGTAAATACAACTCCTAAAATAAGAGTAGTGGGTAGAGAACTGTATCCAATTAAAACATTTAGTTCAACTGCACAATATTCAACATCACAGTTCTTAAACGAACAAACGTATTATCAAATATCAGATTACCATAGTGGTGATGTAATTGTACCATTTAGTGATTACACTAAGGTAAGTTGTGATACGGATGGAAACTTCTTTAAATTAAATTTAACTAATTGGGAAGTTGACAGAGTATATAAAATAGAAATTAAAGTTATAATTGATGGTACACCTCAATTTTTTGATGAAGATTATACATTTGGTGTTATAGCATAATATATGAAAGATTCAGGTCTAAAAAACGAACAACAAGTTGGTAGAATATTAGTTAGTGGTTCTCAAGCATTGAATGAGAAGAACATAGCTGGTATTCGTCTATTCCAAGAATCAGATTTGACAGATGGTATTATCTCTGGTAAGTTGGTTAAACCCAATTATAATATAGATGAGTTAACTAAGGCAGTTGATACAACTATATTTGAATTAATACCACAACGAGCAGTTACACCATTTGATGGGGTAGCTAGACCTGTATATAATGAAGTAACTCAAAGTGTATTTGATTTAACATTGCAAGTAAAAGATTTAACTAGGACAGTAACGGATTTACGTTCAAAGGTAAGTGGTCTTGAAATTGTAACACAAAGTTTAAGAGTTGAAGTTGATGGAGAAAAACTAAAAGCTGGTATAGCTGAAAATCAATCTGTTGTAGCAAATTCACAAATAGCAACAACTACAATTGATTTACAAAACGCAATTGTGAATTCATTGAATGAAGCTATAGAAAGAGTATCTTTAGAAGCTAGAGTTGAAGCAATACAAGAGGCCTTCAAACTTGAAAGAAAACTTAAAGAAATACAAGAGTTAGCAACCGAAGCTGCTAAGAAAGCTAGTTTATTAGATTTCATAGATGGATTACCAAATCAATACCAAATATCCGAACAAATTGGATATAAGGTTACGCAAGTAAGAGTTGCAGATAAGTTTAGTACCGGTATTCAAGTTTGGTACGATGATAGAAAAAAAGACCCTAAAGGATTTCTTAATGGACAAACAATCGATTTTTATAATGTTGGTGATGTTGATGCTGTATTAACAATAAAAGAAGAACAGCAAAATGCATTTAAGTTCAATAATGAAAATTGGCCAACAAAACTAACAATACCAAAATCAACTGATGGTGGTAGTACGCCTGGTAAAAAATCAGTAACCCTTACAAGAACAGACAAATATAATTCTGAGGCCACATTTAATGGTAAAGTAGTTTTAACAGATGCTAACTCACCAGCTACACTTACAATAAAAACACACTATTGGCAAGCAAGGAAAAGAAGGGCTACATAATATAAAATATAAAAATGGCAATACAAACATTTAAACAAATAATAGATAATCAAGCATTTAGAATTAGTGCTAAAGACAGAGCAATTTTTGAGCAGGGAACGCTTCAATCATTCTTTGGTTTTTCTGATTCCGATATGATTGAATTTATCGTTTATGATGTTAATGATAATCAATTACCACAAGGTGAGTTTGGTGAGTTAGTTAGGTATGTCCCATTAAACTCACAAAATATTAATGATTATTTCTTAATTGCAGATAATACATTATTTCAAGCATTACAATTTCCAAACGAATACTTTATTGATATAGAACGATTGTTAAAGGAAAGTGGATATGATAATGGTATATTTAAAACTCAAATAACTTTATTAAATAAACGAGTTGGGTTTGAATCGGCAAATGAGAAAATGTGGATTAAACAAATATCACCATCCAGAACCGAAGTTAAATTATTACCATTAATAAACGATGTATCTAAAAAAACTGATTTACTTCAGAGATTTAATATATTTATAAATGGTGGGGATTTTAAAGATGATGTTATCCAATATGTTCCAACTTTTTTAGAATCAATAAATCCATCAATAGTTGATGATTTTATTAAACGAACTTATAGTGAAGTTTGGTATAATAAATTAGTTACTGAATTTGGAATAGCTGGTTTAGATACATTAGCTACTAAAATACATACTAAATTTGTTGAAGCGGTTAAGTATGAATTTGCCAATAGAGAATCATCAATTAAATCACCATTATATGGAAATAAAAAATCAATAAGTTTACCTTTACAATTATCAGCAGATGATGTGTTTAAAATAGCACAAATAATCCTAATAGAAATTGTACAAGTTTATTTACCAATGAGAACAATACAAACTAAAACTGAAATTGATGCTGGATTTGATGAAAGTAAAGATGATGTGGGTACATTGTTACAACGACGTGAATCCGATGTTATGATTGGAGCTACACCGGCTATGGTGATGGTTAAAAAACAAAAAACAGAAGTTAGTAATCCAACAAAAGATATTAGTATTAAAGATGCTATACCTGTTGGAATTCCAATACCTGTATTTTCAAAACCAAATCCAGTTAAATCAACAGTGATATCACCTGACCCGGTAACAATAGCAACGCCAAGTCAAATAACTTCAACTTCAACTCGGATTGTTAGTTCTGGTGGCGGTGGAATTAGTAGAGATTCTTAAATTTGATATTTATAAGATATGATAGCAGTAAATAATTATGAAGATTTTGGTAACCAATCTAATGGATATGCCAATGATTTTGGATTTTATGGTGGTGGTGGTGGCTTTGGTGGTGGTGGTAGTACAACAACTACTACATCTAACCAAATTGTAACAACGCCTGCAAATAGAGTATTTCAAATAACATCAAATATAGTAGGTGCACAAATTTATATCAATGGTATAAATACATATAAAACCACATCCGAAAACATAACTTTTACTAAAGAAGAATTGTTATCAACTGATAAAACAATAACAATTGTAAAAGAGGGATATACTAATGGAGAAAAGTATGTTATATCAGTCGAAAACCCAAATGGTGCAACAATTATTAAACCATCTTTTTTAAGAACAGGTGGTATAACTGAAACACTTGGACTTTCAAGTACTGTAATTAGAGTTAAATATTATATAAATGATGTAGAGCAAGTATCAAATGATTCTGCAACGTTCTCATCGACTATTCAAAATTTAAGTTTTAATTTAACTCAATCGCAAATAATAACAAATCCCACATTATATAACTTTAACGTTAATATAAGTGGAGCCGGTAATTCAGTTAGGGTTGTAAAAAATGGAAGTGTTGAATTTTTCCCTGATAATGGTTCAACTCCATATTCGGATTTGGGCGGAACTACGTTTAGGGTAGAATCCGCAAATACTTCATTGTATAGAATAACCCAAATACAATTCAATTCAATAGAACCAATAGTAGCTGCTGCAAATGAAAGTTTAACATACAATGTAATTTTAAATAAAAATATTACCATTTCTATAATAACTGAATTAGTTAGAGTATCAAATCCTGCATTAAATCCTATAATAACATTATTAAAAAGTGAGGCAATAACGTATAACATAAATTCTAAATTGGGCGTACCTATTGGATTTTTAAAAAATGCGGATGTTAAAGCTGTAACTGTTATTGTTGGCAGTGATGTATTGGAATTCGATGATTTGCAACAAGGGGATGTTGCTGGAATAACGATACCACATTCAGTATTTAAAAACATTGGCAAGTATGGAGCTAAGATTTACCCATTCTCATTAAGTGATTATGAAAACGAAGTTAGACCTGTTGAAACTCCTATAAAAATAACACCAAAACCATTGCCTGGTATTGATACTCCTTCAAAAGAAATTCTTACTGAAGTTGTGAAACCAATTATACCAAAAGTAATTGTTAATCCGTATGTTGGTGGTGCAACGCCATCAATTGGAACCACAAAACCAATTGTAGTACAATCAACTCCAAAGGTTAAAACTCCACATAGGGGAGGTGGTGGTCGTAGTAGAAATACTGAAAATATTAGATAAGTGGTAAACAATACAAAAAAGAATTATAAATTGGATATTTATAGGATATGATAAGAGCACTACAAGAAAATAATATTTCCGTTAACAACACCGGTGGTGGATTTTCATTCATTACATCTGGTGGTGGAGGTGGCGGGGGTGCTTCAATTATATCACAACCACCTATAACAAAACCAATAACACCAATTACATATCCAACAAAACCTACAAATGGAATTGGATTACTTACTATTTCTCCAATAAAACCTACGGCCGTACCAATTAAAGTATCGGTAGCTCAAAGTATTGTTACAAATCAACCTACACAAGAATCAATAAACGTATCTGAATTCGGTTTAGATATTATAATTAATGTAGTTGATGATGTATTTGTAAATGTACCTGATATTAGAGAAATTAGTTATCCTAAAGAAGTTAGAGGTGCTGATTTTGTTGGATATGATGTAAACTTTGATATTAGCTGGAAATCGGTTGATACTACATATATTAGAATATATGTTGGTAATTCAACTGATTATATTCAAGTTTCACCAAAGGGTACGCAAACATTTAATGTAAAACAATTAGTTGAAAAATATCCAGCTAGTGTTTTTGAAACGGCTACTCCAATTAGTACTAAATTAACTAAAAAAGAAATTTCAGTTAATTTGGAAGATGGCATAGCTCAATCTAATTTTAGAAGAAATGGAGATATGGTTAATATAAACCAATCTACTACTGATAAAGTAACAATTCCTCTTAAATTAATACCATATAATGCTGAAGGTAAAAAAATTGTAACGGGACCTATTGAATTTATTCCTATCCTATTTGATAAGGGTGATTTAGAGATACCGAGAGATTTAGCAATCAATAGGATTGTAGAAGGATTCGTTTCTCAGTTCAATATAAAAATATTTGATGAATCTAAATATTTAACTCACTTATTACATTTAGGTAATGGTGATAATAAAGTAATTACAACCTGGACTGGATTAGATGAAAGTAATACTGATAAAGTATTCCTATCACCAAGCGAAGATTCATTAATTCTTAAATTATACGAACCATTACCAACGTCTGTGCAACCAAACCAAAAAGTTTGGATAACAAAAGCACAAACGGAACCAATGATTGAAACCGTAACATTAGTTGGTACTTTAGCTGATTATTGTCCACCATTAAAAGGACCTAATTTTACATTAGAAACCGATAATGGAACTGGGTTTCAAATATTTGATGATTTAATTGCAAGTGGTTCGACTACATCAACTGCATTAATACAAAAATACATAACAAATAATGATATAGATACATCTCAATTAAATATTGAATATGTATCTGGTTCAACATATGCATTTGATAACTATATACATTTCGGCTCATCGGCTGAACGAGTTAAGAACTTTTGGTATAAAGTTCAGTTATTAGAAACATACCAAACAAACTATAATTCAGTTTCTCAAAATAATGTAGTATTAACATATGTAACAACCGAAGATGGTTTTATTTTACTTACTGAAAATGATTTAGTATTAGAATTTGAATCACCATCATATAATATTCTTTCACAAATTGAATCAAATAAACAATTAGCTAATATTAATAATTTAATTGGTTCACTTGATGGGTTTGAAATGTATCTATATACATCAACCAATGATTTAGCTTATCCAAAATCGGGCGTTACGATTGTAGCAACTACAAGTAATGAAGCAATTGATTGGTATGATACTATTATAAGTGTAGCAGATGATTACGATAAATACAATCCAAATTATCTAAATAATAATCTTCCTAGATTTATTAAAGAAGATTATGACAACGAAGAATATATGTTATTCTTAGATATGATTGGACAACACTTTGATATTATTTGGGCATACATAAATTCATTAAAACAATTAAAAAATCTTAACCAATCTACTTCAAGTGGATTCTCTGATGAGTTAGTATTCCAAATGTTGGAATCAATGGGATGGGCCGGAAAACGTGCATACGATTCTCAATTTTTATGGGAGTATGCATTTGGGCAGAATAAAGATGGAAGTGAAAAATATGGTATGAGTTTAAAATCTGCAAACGAAGAAGTTTGGAGAAGAATATTAAACAACTTACCTTATTTATTAAAACATAAAGGTACGGCACGTTCGTTGAAAGCTGTAATGGCTTGTTATGGGGTACCACAATCTCTATTAACTATTATGGAGTTTGGTGGACCGCAAGACCCAACATTGGGTGGTAGTACCAAATTTACATTTGATGATAGAACAGCCGCTATTAACTTTACCAATACAAATGAATACGTTCAGACTGATTGGAAAGAAGTGGATGGCACATACCCAAATTCAGTTGAGTTAAGAGTTAATCTAACACAACCTGGAAACTATGGTATTGTAAAAGCTGAAAGTGGTTCGATTGAAAATTGGAAATTAGAAGTTACTAATACTAGAGGTACATTTGGTACATTAGATTTTTATGTAACCTCATCATTTAGTGGAATAATAGCATCAGCATCAACATCTGAATTTAATATATTCAATGATGAATATACTGAGATTGTAATTAATAGAACAATTGATGGAAGTGATTCATCTTTCCAAATTATCGCTAAAGAAGCATTGGTTGATAGAATTAGAACAAATATAAGTTCAAACATATTAACATTAAGTGGTGATACTTCTTGGGATAGTGGAAGTTATGTTAAAGTTGGATACGCATTAAGTGGTTCAATGGATGAATTCCGTTTATGGAAACAACCATTGGAAGATGGTGTAATTGAAACACATACACTTTTACCTGATGCAACAAATGGAAATTCATATACCGCATCTACTGAAGATTTATGGGTTAGATTTGATTTTGAATATCCAAAAGATAGAACAGCTGATAACAACTTATTAAATGTAGCAGTTTCTCAAGCATATGGTGTAACTTATGGTACAACGGTAGAATTCCCATCATCAAGTATTTATCCATACCAATACACTCCATACGATAGGACAGTAACGGCAAACGTACCATCATTAGGATTTAACCAATCGGATAAAATTAGATTTGAAGAACAAACTTTAATTGGTGATTTATCTTACAATGTTAGAGCAACTAAAAAAGCATTCGATAGAGCACCAGTTGATTCAAACAGATTAGGATTATTCTTTTCACCTGTTAAGGAATTGAATATGGATATCTTAAAATCATTTGGTTCATTTAACATTGATAATTATATCGGAGCACCGGCGGATGAGTACAAAGATGATTACAACGAACTTAGAATTTTAAGAGAATATTATTTTGAAAGATTAGATAGAGATATCTATGAATATATTCAGCTAGTTAGGCAAATTGATAAATCATTATTTGATGTATTAGCTGATTTAGTTCCTGCTAGAGCTAGTGTTTCTAAGGGTTTATTAATTGAGCCACATTACTTAGAAAGAAGTAAAACTAAATGGAAACAAACAACTGCTGAAAGGGGTGATTATGAAACATCGGTAGATGCTACTGGTAATATAGAAGTTGAATCTACTTATAATGTACATGATACATCTATTAGTATAACTGATGCTGTTGAGATTTCATACCAAATGGATAACTATGATGGTATTATTGAAACTGATACAAATACAAAAATATTAATAGAATATCCAACATATGATTCATTAATTGAATTAACTGATATTACAACATTAGAAGGGTCATATCCAACATATGAAGTTGAAATACAAATACCGTCAAGTGAACAATTGGATGCTACTATTGATGCATTCTCATCTACGCAAGTGGGTATGGATGAAAAATCACTAGATATAGCAGGATTTGGATTATATGCATTAAATGGAACTGGTTCGTTAACAACGTTAGATATTTTTGGTAATATGACTTCATCAAGAAAACAAATATATGAAGTTAAAGAATCTTACATAGATAAAGTAAGTGTTCAAACGGAAGGATGGCCTGCAACAACAAATAATGAACAAGTTAAGTACGAAATTTTAGAAATCACTAATTATAAGTATAACGTATCAATTGTACCGGTTGGGGCAACTCCACCATCAGTTGGTAATACTATTGTAGAGGTAACTCCATTAAATGGATACTTCCCTTCACACTATCGTTATAAAAATAATTTAACACAAGGATTAAAATATTCATTTTTTGAAGGTTCATTACAAACACTAACAACAACTCCAGATGGGTTGGAGCCGGTTGAAACATTTACAACTAATCCTAACATTCTTAGAGTGGCTAACACTGGAAGAGGTTCAGGCGAACCGATATTGGAGGTTGACTAATCAAAATTAATTAAATTTAAAAAAAGTTATATTTATAGTATATCAAAAGGATAATAAAAAATTATGGGATATTTAAATAACACATCGATTACAGTAGATGCCATTCTTACTAAAAAAGGTAGACAAAAATTGGCATCAGGTCAATCGCTTAACATTACCAAATTCGCATTGGGTGATGATGAGATAGATTACACATTGTATGAACCAGCACATCCAAAAGGAAGTGCATATTATGATTCAGCAATCAAGGCAATTCCAATTTTGGAAGCATCGCCTGATGAAACGCAAGTATTGCGTTATAAATTAGTTACGTTACCAAAGGGTACAACACAAATTCCAATCGTATCATTGGGTATTCCATCTATTGGAGTTTATCAGAATGAGGGGCAAGTTTCTATTTCTCCTACAACTTCTCCTGCTGGAAATACAAACGCTGGATACACTGTTGTATTAGCTGACCAAAGAGCTGGAACATTATCAGTATCACAAGGAGCAGCTGGAGCTGGGACTGTACCTGTATTTTTAGGTGAAGAAATCACAACTACCGCACAAGTGGTAAATGGTCTATCATTCTCATTTACACCAAATCCATCGTTAACTACAAATATTTCAACAACAATAACTGTTTATGGTAACGAAACTGGAGGTTCACAAACTATTCCTGTAACTGTAACATACAAAGCATAAAGGAAAATAAGATATGGCAATTATAAACAACCCACAAATCGCATCCCAAATCGCAGCATTAGCAGCTGGGGGGCAAATCGATAGTAATGATATCGTAGCTCTTTTAAACTCTGCTTTACCCGCTGGACAACAACTCCAAGCAGGTGCTGGTGTAGCTACTGGAGTTTACAAACGATTCGGAGAATTCGATAAAGTAAATGCAAAAGTAGAAATCGTAACAACTGGAATATGGAGTGGAGATGCTGGTTCCCTAACAGCAGCTTATACTTCTTCAACTCAAGTAGCCCAAAGTGGTAATTACTATTATGATGTGTATAGTACTGACCCAAGAACGGATACCGCTGCTGAAGTTCAATTCGGCGCAGCTTATGGACATGTAAATGGAAGTGGTTCTGTATCACTTGCAAATGATGATAACGCATTAATTGCTTCTAAAGCAACTTATGCACAATATCGTTCAATTTTATTAGACCCAACTGATACAAAATTCTCATTTGAAAATGGAAGTGGTGTAGCTGGGGATTCAAACTCAATTTACGCTATCACATTAAATAGAGCTAGATATAGAGAAAAAATGGATGCAGGAAACTGGTCTATGACTCTTTCTGGTTCAAATGGAGTGTTCACTTTCATTGATGATAGTGGTAAGAAATTTGGTGATACTTTAGGTAAAGCTGGTAGAGTATTTAAAGTAGTAAGTGGTTCACTTAACTTAGGTACTGAAAACGAAGCTACAATCAATACAACAACATCTTCAGCAAATGAAGGATTTGGATTGTTCTACCCTGATAGAGGTATTATGATTTTAAACCCATCGGCAATTGCAGCTACCGTAGGTACTGTTAAACCTTGGGGAACCACAGCCGTAACCTTAGTAGGAAACGAAGCAGTTGATGCTGATTACCAAAATCACAAAAGATTAGTACAAGCAATAACAAACGGAGCAGATTTTGAAGCTCGTAGAACTGAAAACGTTTCTACACAACATTTCTTTGTAAGAGCAACGAATAGAGAGTTCAACTACTCAAACAACCCAACGTACACAAATACCGATGGAACGTTTGTAGAAACAACTTTTGAAACTGACCCACAAACATACATAACAACAATAGGTTTATTAAACGATTCAAACGAATTAATAGCAGTAGCTAAAACATCTCAACCCATAAACAAATCATTTGATAAAGAAGTACTTATAAAAGTTAAATTATCATTCTAAGATTTTAAATTAATAAACCCTAAATTATAGAAACCCCCTGAATAAGGGGGTTTTTTGTTTATTAGATATTTATATGAAAGTATATTTCGAATGATAAAAGAAATTCCAAAATCGGATGTAATAGTTAGACCTTTCAAAGTTTACAAAGAGTGGACTTTAGATGAAACTGATATTACACCATTGTACGGAACACTCCAAACTGATTTATATGATTCAGATACAGATGATACAAATTCAAATGGTATATCCAAACGAACTTTGTATGATTCGGTATATGCGCAATTTTATTTAAATCCAGCAACCGCATCGGTATTAACTGAAGTTGGTAATCGCCAATCATACGCATCAACCAATGAAAGAATTATGGGTGATACTATTGGTGTAATACCAATTCCGCATGAGTATTATGGTGAAGGTATTAAAATTGGAACATTGGAATTACAATATGGGGCAGTTTCTGTAAGTGATGATGGTAATTCTAATTTGGTAGATAATTCTGGTAATATAAAGGGCAATGTATTTTATGATAGAGGATTAATTGTGGTTACTAAAGATGTGGTTGATGTAACTACTCTTAGTAATTATCAAATATCATATCGTTCTACAATGACAATTTATGAAAATGAAATATTCTTATCAGTTAATGAAAATGAATTTAACGTATCCCAAAACCCAACCGCAGTGTTCGAAGATGGTGGTTCTAAAATTGAAATAGTAACTAATAGGAAAGATAAATTATTAGCAGCAAACCAATTTACAACATCATCATATTACAAATCGGGTATTAAATCAATCAGAAATTCACAATATCCATACGTTTCTAATTTTGATGGCGTATCTGTTGGGAGTTTTGATGATTATATAACAAGTGGTTCAGTTGACCAGACGGGTTCATATCTAGCACCCTATATAACAACCATTGGATTGTATGATGAGGCACTTAATATGGTAGCTGTAGCTAAATTACCAAAACCAATAAAATCATTACCAGATTATCCTGTTAATTTTATTGTACGTTTCGATACTTAAAACAATATTTATAATAAATAAAAATTATGGCAACATTAGAAGAATTATTAAAGAAAAGTCCTCCATCAACATCTAAAGCAAATACTAAGGGTGGTGATAAAACTCCACTTGAAGCGGATGGTGGAAAGAATTTATCAAAAGATGAAAAGGCAATTGAAAAAGCAGGTGGAAGAAAATTAGGACAAGGTGCTTCTGGACACGCCCCGGATAAACCCTACTCCGATAAATTTAAATAATAAATTATGGCAAATATTAAATTAACGGAATTATTAAGTGAGAATATTGTTTTTCAAAATAAAGGAAAACTTACAGAAGCTCAATTATTAGAAATACAACAAATATTAAATGAAGGGCCTATTGGAAATTTTACAATGGGGGTTGCTCTTGCTGTAGCTGCACTTTTTGGGGGAAGTTATGGAGTGGATTCATATAAAACTGATAAAGTAGAGAATGCATTAGCAAACGGAGACCAAGTTGAGGTAACTTTAGGAAAAAATCTTTCTATATTTGAACCACATTCTAATCATAATAGAACATATATTATAAAAGTTGATACATCGCAAAATCAAGAAATAAAAGTTGATACATCTAAAAATGTAGTAACTCTTAAAAGTCCTAAAATAAATAGTAGACACGATGTGGTTAAAAAAGTAAATAAAGCCGTTAGAGATATTGACCCATCTTTGGCATCAAATTGGACAAAATTTGCAAATATAAAAGTTAAATAATAAGTTATGTCAAATTGGTTATGTAAAAATAAAGAGATTAACGAAGAGTTAATCCCTGAAGAAGCAGTTGGGTTTATCTATATGATAACACATAATCCAAGCGGCAAATACTACATTGGAAAGAAATCGCTTGAGAGTGTTCGTAATGTAAAAATTGGAGTAAGGGAACTTAAAAAAATAAAAGAGGAGCGTAAGGTAGCCGGCATGGGTGGTAGAGCTCCTCTTAAAAAGAAAGTTCGTAAATCATCCGATTGGGAAAAATACTACTCATCTAACGAGTGGATAAACGAACAAGTTAAAGAAGGAAAGCAGGGTGAGTTCAAACGAGAAATCATACAATTCTGTAAATCTAAAAAATCACTATCTTATTACGAAGTATATTGGATGTTCAAACACGATGTACTTTCAGATGAAACCTGCCTAAATGGAAATATTAGTGGTAAGTGGTTTAGAAAAGATTTACAATAAACTATATTTTTTAAATTAGTGGAAAATTTTACCCAAAAGACTTGGTATATTGGAAAATTTTTACTATATTTGTATGTAAATCAATTTTTAGTAGAAAATTTTATCTAAAAAATTTGGTACATTCAAAAATATTTCGTATATTTGATAATATATTATAACTTAATAAAAAAATTATGACTTTAACACAAGTAGCAAGCAAATTTAACGTATCCGAGGCATTCTTAAATTCAAAGGATGATGCACTAATCGTAGGAGCAACCTCAATTCAGGATATTGTTAGGGGTTTGAGGGATAGAAATGGTGACCAAACCGTAATCAAACAATTAGAATTATTAGCTGAATTTTTAAGAGAGGTAAAGAATTCTGGTATTTAATTTGGATATATCAAATATTATTCGTATATTTGTATAAACCATAATTTAAATATATGCTCTCCGCTAGAAATAAATTAATTGTTATAAATGTATTAGATGGTGTTTTGGGTGTTGGTACTTCTTTGAAGGGCAACGAACAAACACATCACTGTCCATTTTGCCATCACCACAAAAAGAAACTACAAGTCAATTTGGATACCCAATATTGGCATTGTTGGGTGTGTGATTCAAAAGGACGTAGTATCCAAACACTACTCCGCAAATTAAATGTGGATAGAAATGCGTTGGGTAAAATAATATCTATTTATGGTGATTACATACCAACTAGTTCGGATGAGCGTGAGGAAGTAATTAAACTACAACTTCCAAAAGAATTCAAACCATTACACATCAAACCCAAATCAATCAACATCGCATACAACCAAGCGTTGGGATACCTACATCGTAGAGGAATTTCTAAAGATGAGATTCTTAAATATGATATGGGTTATTGTGAAGATGGATTATATGGTGGTAGAGTAATTGTACCATCTTATAATGAGAATGATGAATTAAATTATTTTGTAGCTCGTTCATTTTATGAAGATGCTACAATGAAATACAAAAATCCACCTGTTAGTAGAGATGTAATTGTATTTGATAATCAAATCAATTGGAACGAACCTATTACATTGGTGGAGGGCGTATTTGATTCATTTTCAGTTAAGAGAAATGTAATCCCAATATTAGGTAAGTTTTTACCGAAAACATTAAAGAAGAAAATATTCGACAAGGGCGTCAAAGAAATCACAATCATATTAGATTCCGATGCAGTTAATGATTCAGTAAAACATTCTGAATACTTTATTAAAAATGGAATAAGTGTTAAAAACATTATTCCAATTGGTAAAGATGCTGGTGATATGGGATTTGATGAAGTTAATGATTTGGTGAAGACCGCAAATGTAACGGCATGGGATTCATTAATCCTATCCAAACTTAATAATTTATGAAAGTAGAAAAAATTTATCACATAGCGGATTTACACATCCGTAACTTAAAAAGACATAATGAGTACAGAGATGTATTCAATAAGTTTTTAGAAAATGTGAGAAAAGATAATATTGAAAATTCTATTATCTATTTGGCAGGTGATATTGCACATGCTAAAACTGAAATGAGTCCGGAATTGGTAAGGGAAATAAGTTGGTTCCTAACCGAATGCGCTAATTTAAAAGAAACATTTTTAATTACCGGAAATCACGATTGCAACTTAAATAACAATTATAGATTGGATGTACTTACACCAATCGTAGA
>TARA_B110000503_G_scaffold141430_1_pt1 | contig 21290 bp, 18 predicted proteins | sample TARA_B110000503 | Tara Oceans TARA_B110000503 (sample SAMEA4397472) | marine metagenome | biome: Polar Biome; feature: [SRF] surface water layer (ENVO:00010504); material: water (ENVO:00002006), including particulate matter (ENVO:01000060) such as... | depth 5 m | reverse complement strand
CGATCGTACATAAACGAGGCATAGATTTTCAGCGCCTTCATGGACACTTCAAATGCAGGAAGCATGACACCATCCCAGTAGGTGGCCAACAGCAGGATAGTGGCACCGGGCTTGCATAATCGTGCGGCCTGTTTCAGCGCTGCGGAAGTACCTGCGCACTCCACTACGAAGTCGTACTCACCAGAGGGGTTGAGTCCCGCGCCAATACGCTCGGCTGCCGCCATTTGTGCAGGGTGGCGAGCCGCAATATCCACAGTGGTAACATGTGGTGTCAGAATAGCTGCAGCTGCCAGGCCTACCGCACCGGCACCCACAATGGCGACCCGGCTGTTGGGTTTGAGGTTCAGCATACGAAGGCCATGCGCTGCCACAGCCAACGGCTCAACCAGACAAGCGTCAGATGCACTGACATTATCGGGCAGGTGCACGATGCAGCGAGAGGGCACTATGATCTGTTCAGCCATACCGCCATCGCGACCCATGCCGTAGACCATACCAGCACTGAGCCGGCAGAGGCTGTAATCACCCTGCATGCACATGTCACAGTGACCGCAAGGCGCGATCGGCTCCAGCGCCACCACGCGGCCGTCTCGCAGTGTGCCCGCCACCTCATGTCCCAGAGTAGATGGCAAATCAAAGCCGGAGCTAATCATGTGCAGATCCGAGCCACAGATACCTGCTGAACGCATATTGACAGTCACCCCTTCGCCACTGGGCGCGGGTACATCCACGACATGTATTTGCTTATCGCAGCATCGCACTGCTTTCATATATTGAGTTCCAATCGTATGTTCATGATTGTCGAGTGGCGAGAAAATCGTCTAACCAGCCTGCGTAATCGACACGCTGCACCGCCGCCACATTCCGGCGCAGGATTTCTACCATCAGTTCGTCCTGCTCGGCGTTAAGCGCGCCAAAACCAATCGATACCACTATCGTCATCAGGGCGTGAAAGGAAAAGCTGCGATACTCTTGCCACGTCTGTTCCATGTCTATTGACTCGCCATAATGTGCACGGCGCTGCACATAGTACTCGACCAGCTCCCTCTCATGCGCGGCCAGCGAATCGGTGGGCAGCGAATCGGTCAGGAAATACTGCACGTCGCGAATACCCTTTCCCCAGTGCGTGGCCTGCCAATCAAGCATACCCATTCCCTCGCCCGACACAAAAAAATTGCCTAGATGGCTGTCACCGTGCAACAGCGACAGCGGGCCGGAAAACCAATACTCCAAGAGTATGTCCCAATTGTCCATGGAGCGCAGGTAAGCTTGCTCTACGAGACGAGGAATGGCACCCGGCAATTTTTTCATAGTCGGCTGCAGTGCCAATCGATTCAACATACGCGCGGCCAAACCCATCCCAGGCGACAGGAACAAATGGTATTTCAAGGGTAGTATTTTTTCGCGCTCCGCCGCACTCAACCCGTAGTGACAAGCGTGCAGTTGCGCGAACGCATCAAGACAGCGGTAGGCCAAATCCAGTGGCGCACCGACCAGCATATCAGGATTGGTGAACAGTTCTACCGTGGGATCCTCGTGTAGGTTTTCCTGCACCAGATAGAAACGTGTCCCTTGGCAGCGTGTGGCGTAGGTGATGGGCGTGCGCAGCGGCTGAGTGTGTGCCACGTGGCTAAAGAAATACGACTCCAGCTGCCAGGCGTTGATGACGGTAAAAAACCAGCGAGTCAGCAGAGATTCCATCGGTAGTTTGACAAACAGGCTACGCGGTAGGATCGCTTCACCCTCCTGCTCAATGGTCAGCACGAGGTTTTCACAATTGCTACTAACAGAAAGTATCGGTTGGGGCTGCACGCGAGTGATCTGCACCGGACCCGCAACTGGCTGCAAGGCACCACTATTGAGCAGCGCCGTTAAGACCGCGGACGTGGCCACATCCTGCGTTTTGAAGGGCATGCTCGTACCGGTGACATCACCCAATGCGTCCCTGAATATACGGCACCCTCCCGCAGCCACTATACCCGCCATCCTGACCGTTTCCGATATGCTCATGCCCAATCCTTCTGCAACAACTGAAAAGGAACTGACTGATTCAGCGAATCAGACTGCTTGCCCATGTCGGACATTTTTAATAATATGTCCTATATCGAAGGTATACAAGCGAGCGCCTCAATCGTGGAGCATACGGTATGACCAAGAATACAGAAGCTTTCAGCAGCCCCGCAGATTTACCCAACAAATATGACTGCATAGTGGTGGGCGCAGGCCACAACGGTCTCGCCACCGCGCTGGTGCTGGCGCGCAATGGCCGGCGTGTACTGGTACTGGAGAAAAATAACTATGTCGGCGGCATGGGCGGTACCCGGGAAATACTCAAGGGCTGTCGCAACGAGGTGGGCGCGAGTTGTCTCTTCCCCCTGTCAGGCGAAATCAAGCATTATTTCAATTTTGAATCGCACGGGGTGAAGCTTATCCCACTGCCCGTGATGGCGGTTAACCTGGTCGGTGCCGACGGCAGACCATTTGTTATCTACAAAAATCCGCTGAAACTGGCATTCAACCTACTGCGAACATTCGGCCTCAGCGGCATGCTGGGTTTTATTCGATTGCTAAAATTTTGCCAGTACCCGGCTCGCGTACTGGACCGCTTTACTGCCCGCAAGGCGCCGCGCAAACTCGAAGACCTGATCGCCGAGGCGGCGACACCTGCGCAGCGTGAACACCTGGAGCTGGCGTTCAAAGGCTCGGCCATGGATATCCTCGACAAATTTTTCCCCGATCCGGTCAGACACCGCGAACTGCGAGCCAGCATGGCCTTTGCGGCGGTGCAGGCTACCTACAAAGGTCCTTATTCTTCAGGTTCTGGCCTGTGCTTGATCTATACCATGGCGCAGGAGGGGTCCGAGGGCCTGATGCAGCGAGTGAAAGGCGGCCTTGGCCGTCTGTCAGACTGCTTGACCGAGCAGATCGAAGCGCTGGGTGGCGAAGTACGGCTGAAGCAAAATGTGTCGAGGATTCTAGTTGAGGACAATCGGGCAGTGGGCGTCGCGCTGAAAAACGGTGGCTGCCTGTACGCCGATACCATCATATCCAATCTCGATAAGCAGGCGACCTTCAATCATTTGCTCGCTGACCACAAACTTGCCACAGCAGATCAGGACAAAGTGGACGCATTTTCGCATCGGGGTGCCTTCGTGCACATGTTGTTCAAGCTGAGCGGTCTGCCGGTGTATTCGCCCCACCTAGCCAAGCTCAACAAGGTAGCTGGCGCGCAATTCGGGGGGGCCATGGTGCTCGACCCGCAAGTACTGCAACAGAGCTACGAAACCTGCCTGCGCGGCGAGTTGCCAGCGCAGATACCACTAGCATTTCAGGTCCCAACGGTAGTCGACAGTAGCCTCGCACCGCCCGGGTATCATATTGCTACCGCCTACGGCTTCTATTTTCCCTGCGAGGCAGAAAAAGCCAAGCGCAGCAAACTACGCGACCAGATGGGGGAAAAAATTGTCGAGCACATCTGTGTGCACATGCCCAACTTCAGATCCCTGATCGTGGACCAGGCGATCTTTTCCTCCGACCATTTCGCCAGCATGCAGGGCGTCACTAATGGCGACTGGACCCACGGCCTGTTGCACCCGGACCAAATGATCGGCGAGCGCTGCCTGATCGACGGCACCGGACACACCACGCCCGTAGAAAATTTGTATCTATGTGGAGCATCCTGTCATCCCGGGCCCGGCGTAACGTTTCTACCCGGATATAACTGTGCGCACGAAATCATGGCGGCCAACGTGGGAGAGGCGAAAACTACTTCAGCAGTACCGGCACCAGAAGCACATGCAGCGTAGCGCGCAATTGCGCGTCGGTCCGGACCCAGTTACTGGGCAGCGTTAGAAAAGACAAGAGCAAACGGTATACCCATTCAATAAGCACTTCCGGGCGTACCGCATCCTGCAACAGGCCTGCGTCCCTGGCAGGACTGATCACGTGGTCCATCAGCTCCTTGCCAAAAAGGACGATAACATCGGAGCTCCAAATTACGCGGCGCGCACGACTGTTCTCCTCGGAGGCGAACACTGCGCGCAGCAGAGGTCGCTGTGGCACTTCCTTTATTGCCACGATCATACCCTCCACCACCTGGTCGGCGGGGTGGGGATACTTTGCCAGTCGCTTGCGCAACCGGGTATTCAACTGGGCCATTTCGTCCTTGATGGTAGCCACCAGCAGATCGTCACGACCCGGAAAATAGCGATACACTGTGGAGCGGGCAACACCAGCACTGTCTGCCACCTCTTTCATGCCGGTAGCAGCGATACCCTTGGCGAGGTAGCAGCGCCGCGCGGCATCGATGATAGTATCAATGGGATCGGGCTTGGGTTCAGTCATTTATCCTATTCAGCCTTGAGTAAGCAGCACAAGAGCGAAACATTTTCGGCTAAATGTCCGACAGCGTAAAGTGCACATCCAATACTCGGCAATATCGGGAAGAGAACACTTTGAGCAGTTCCGCATCACTAAAAGCCACTAACTACCACCGCGGGCCTATCCGGGCGCTCAATACCGTACTGCGCGGCACACGTGCGCTGGGCCTTGCGACGTTTCCGCTGGAGCCTGACAAACTGATCGCCACTGCACGCAAAACTACCGGCCTGCGAGACTTTGGCGACGAGACGTTTCTCGAACCGATGCAAAGGCTGATCGATGCGCTGGAGAATGAAGCAGATCTGAATCCGCTCGGCAGATTTATGAATCGAACCAACATCCTCAGGTTGTTGAAACACCGCCTGTACGCCCACGAATTACTCACTCGCCATCCCGAGATACTTGAGCGCCACATTCCCAACCCGGTGGTCGTCGTTGGCCTGGCGCGCTCCGGCACCACCCGCCTGCACAGACTGCTGGCCTCGGACTCGCGTTTTTTGCACCTCAAATCCTGGGAGACTGTGTTCCCGGTACCCTACCCCGAATGCTTTAGCGCACGGAACGAGGGGCGTATCGACCCGCGCATCACAGCACTGGAGGCTGGCCTCAAGGCGGTCATGTACATGGGCCCACAGATTGCCACTGTGCATCCGCTGGGCACGTTCGAGGTCGAAGAGGAAGTGGGCCTGTTGCAACACGGGTTTTCCAGCCAGATCTTCGAGGTGCAGGCAAAAATCCCCTCGTTTGCTGAATGGCTGATGACACACGACCAGCACGCCGCCTATGAATATATGGTGGTGTTGATGAAAATCATTTCCTGGTTCCGAAACGACCCGCAGGACAAACCCTGGATACTCAAAACACCCCAGCACATGCAGGACTTGGACGCACTGCTATACGTGTTTCCAAACGCCAAACTCATATGCCCGCATCGCGACCCAGTCAAGGTAGTGGGATCATCCTGTTCCATGACCTGGAACGGTATTGTCCGCGACAGCGACAGCGTAACTCCGGAGTGGGTAGGCCGGGAATGGATCAGCAAGACCGAGCGCATGTTACACAAAACACTGCGGGTACGCGAAGAGATGGTCGCGCCGCAAAATCAGTACGATATCCAGTATGCCGACATCACCGCCGATTGGCAGGGCGCCTTACAGGGTGTCTATAACTTCCTCAAGTTGCCCCTTACTAACGAGGCCCGCGACAATATGCAGGGGTGGCAAGACGGGAACAAACAGCATCAGCACGGTGCTCACAAGTACAGCCTTACCGATTTCGGCCTCAACACGCAGGAGGTCGACCAGCGATTGATGTTCTACCGTCAACGCTTCAATATCCCCTACGAGACGAAAAATCCACACACGGCAACCGCAGCTAATTCAAATAATACGGAGACATCATGAGCATACAAACGGAAAGTCGCACAGCACTGACGGAATTCATCACCCTACTACAAGAAATTGACGAGCGCTGGTCAGGCCCTGAATGGAACCTCAATTCGCCAGAGGATATCGCCGGCTCCCACCGCTCTCTGATGCATACACTGGAAACTGCGCTGGTTGGTTATTTCGAGCAGGACGCTACTCAACCCGATTTCAGGCGCATCGTCACACCCAGCCGCAAACTGACCGGCGACAACTCGGACGCCATTTATTTCGACGCACCAGTCAGCGGGGAGCACGCCTACGTTGTCCATGGCAGCATGCACGGTGCAGCGTATTTTTCACTGACGATCGAAGAGGGTGCAGAAGACGGTTCGATGGCAACCAATACGGCTGGCGTGATCAATGACAAATCTCTGGAAATCGACAGTAATGGTCATTTCACGCTGTATCTGGGCGGTGAGCCACGCGACAAAAACTGGTTGCCGACGACACAGGGCGCGTCGCGCGTAACGACGCGCCACTACTTTGAACATGATATTTGCGCAGCCAAAGACCCGGATCTGGAACCACGCATCCGTATCGAATGCCTCACAGCGAAAGGCCTGCCCAAACCACCTGACGACAGCAGTGTCGCCGCTGGTATCCGGCGTGTCAACAATGCAGTGCGCAGCCGGACGTTGGGTATGCCGCCCATGGCGAACGGCGCAGTACCCGGTTTCGTGTCACTCACGCCAAACGAATTTCCAGTTCCACAGCCACCTGGAGATTTTGGACTAGCAGCCTTCGATGCCCACTACTCCATGGCACCTTTTTTTATCGGGCCAGACGAAGCATTGGTCATTACGGGGCGCTGGCCCGAGTGTCACTTTGGCAACGTGTGCATATGGAACCGCTTCCAACAAACACTGGACTACCGCAGCCGCGGCGTATCTCTCAACCGGGTACAGACGGCACTGGAAGACGACGGCAGCTTCAGGATGATTCTGGCACACAGCGATCCCGGCCAACCCAATTGGCTTGATACCGAGGGCAACCTCTTTGGCCTGCTGTTCTGGCGCTTCTTTATGGTGACCGGTGACGCCGAAACTCCGCAGGCCCGGGTGGCGAAGCTCGCCGACCTTACGAGCAAATGAACAGTTCGCTTCCACTACCACTACCAGTGCGCCTGCTGAATTTGGCCGGACGGGGTGCCAGTGCTATCGGTATACAGCCAGTCAACCTAAGCGTCGACAAACTGCTGCAAACAGCAATGGCCAACACTGGCCTCCGCGATTTTGGCGAAAACGATTTCCGTCAGCCGCTGGCACTACTGCTGGACAGCCTTGAAAAAGAAGCAGACCTCTCTCTTTTGGGGCGAATCATCGCCAGGAGCGATCTGGTAAAGACCTTGGAAAATCGTCTGGGATTCGTAGAACTGTTCAAGCAGAATCCCGAGATCGCCGAGCAGAGTATCGAGCGACCTATTTTTGTGGTCGGCCCGCCCCGCTCTGGCACCACCATCTTTCACGATCTACTGGCGATGGATCCGGATAATCGCGTACCGCTGACATGGGAAACAGCCCGGCCATTACCGCCACCAGAAACCGCCACCTATCGCAGCGACCCGCGCATCGCTCAGGTACAGGCGGACCTCGATCAAGTGGACAAACTACTGCCGGATTTTAAAAAAATGCACCCGATGGGCGCCGAACGCGCACAGGAATGCGTGACCATGACGAGCCACGACTTCACCTCGATGATTTACCTGGTGCAATATTTCGTCCCCAGCTACGACCGCTGGGTGGTGGAGTGCGATATGCGCTCGGCACTGAAATGGCACCGTCGATTCCTGCAAGTACTGCAGTGGAAGGCACCGGGGCAGCGATGGGCACTGAAGTCGCCACAGCACCTGTGGCACCTGCAACACATTCACCGCGAATACCCGGATGCGCTGTTCGTGCAAACCCATCGCGACCCGGTAAAAATCGTAATTTCCACCAGCAACCTCGCCGCCCATCTGCAGGGTATGGCCAGCGATCACGCCGACGTGGGCAGAGTCACACGGTACTATGCGAAAGCGCTGGCGCAGGGTTATAACAACACCGTGGCGTACCGCAAATCGGGCTTGCTACCAGAAAATCAGGTCGTGGATTTGTACTTCCGCGATTTTCTGGCAGATCAGGTTGGCACCGTTCGTCGAGCTTATGATCACTTTGGTATGACGCTGTCCAACGGCGCTGCCGCGGCCATGCAGGACTTCCTGGACGACAATCCGGCTGACAAACACGGCAAGCACTTGTACAGTCTCGCCAATAGCGGCATAGAGGAAGCGGAGCTGCGTGCGTTATTCAGCGAATACGAAGCATATTTCGACGTGCCTCGAGAAACATTGTAGCTGTGCCATTGCGAGCAGGGGAGACAGCATGAAGTTCTGGCAAGCCATCACCTGGGCTGAAACAGATCAACTGATTGAGATCGCCCGCTTTGCTGAGGAGGTGGGGTTTCACGGCCTGATGAGCGGCGACCACGCTGTCTACCCGGAATCCGTCGCGCCCGATTACCCCTATTCAGAGACTGGCATGCCACCCATGCAGCCGAGTGACGAATACCCGGACCAAACAGCCATCTTCGCTGCGATGGCGGCGGTAACCCGTACCCTGCATTTCACATGCGGTGTTTACGTCCTGGCGCTACGCAATCCGCACGAGGTGGCGCGCGCTGCTGCCACGCTGGCGATACTGAGTGATGACCGTTTCATCCTCGGTGTCGGTGTTGGCTGGATGAAAGAAGAGTTTGATATTTATGGCATAGATTTTCGACGACGCGGCAAGATTACCGACGAGATGATCGAGGTGCTTCACACATTGTGGAGTGGTGAAATGGTGGAACATCACGGTGAATGCTTCGACTTTCCCCGTGTGCGATTAAGTCCCGCGCCCAGTAAACATCCCCCAATCTACATTGGCGGCACCAGTGAGATTGCACTGCATCGAGCAGCACGAGTCGGCAACGGTTACATAGGGGCTGGCACTGCGCCAGAAGAAGTAGGCCCACTATTGAGACAACTGAATGAGCTCAGGGTGCACTACGGGCGCAATCACCTCCCTTTTGAGGCGATGATAGGCGTCTCTGCAATACCCGACCGGGATCTGTTCCAGCGTTTATCCAATGACGGCTTGCAAAGCACGGTCGCACCACCTTTCCAGTATGCACTGGGCAAGAGGCACTCCACCTTGGATGAGAAAAAACGCTTTATGAACCACTTCAGTGAGAGCATTATTCGTCGCATGCATTGACACCATGATGCAGAAAGTGACCAGACATCCTGCTCACTTCAATCGCGTATGCCACTGACAACAGTACGAGATATTTTTATGACAGTGCCCTTTGCCCCGATCGCCGACTACCGCTGCTCTCCCTTTGTGGCACCCGGGTCAACGAGCAAACGCATCAGCCGCGACGTCTACCGGCGGGGCAGCGGCGCACCCGTGGTGATCATCCAGGAACTGCCCCGAATCGGGGCCGAAATTCTGCGGTTAGCGGATGAGTTTATCGCGCGGGGTTTTGAAGTGATACTGCTTCATCTATTCGGACCGCTGGAGAAAATCAGCATGGGCGGCAATCTGGTGCGCGTATTCTGTATGCGCAACGAGTTCAGCCTGTTTGAATCAAAACGGTTCAGCCCCGTTGTGGATTGGTTGAAAGCTTTGTGCCAGCAGGCCAAGGCGCAGGGGGAGCCCAAGGGCGTGGGCGCCACGCGAGTTATTACCCATACCCTGCCGGGGAAGGGACGCTCGGTACTCACCATTGATTTCGTCGATGAGCAGGGGCATCCAACACAAGAAGCTCTGAACGAAATTCTCGCGTACTTTGCGGCGCAGTTGCGGTGAGTCACTGCATCCGCCAGACGGATTTTTCTGATCCGACTATGGCCCCTCAATGACCTTTCACCACAGCGAGCTTCTGCGCTGCCCTATCGAGCAGCTCGCCCTGCGCGAGGATAACAAGCAGTTGCGCTGCGACGATGGCCATAGTTTCGACATTGCCCGGCAGGGCTACGTCAATCTGTTGGGCTCGGGCGACAAACGCAGTCGGGATCCGGGTGACAGTAAATCCATGGTGGTCGCGCGCCGCGAATTCCTGCAATGCGGCCACTATGAACCGCTGGCAACAAGGCTTGCTGAACTCGTTATGCCACTGGTTAGAAGTGATGGTGTGATTGCGGATGCCGGCTGCGGTGAGGGATATTACCTCGAGCAACTGCGCAAGCACCTCGACTCGAGTGGCGCCACCTCAGTTGCCATGATCGGCTTCGATATTTCCAAATGGGCGGTGCAGGCGGCTACACGCCGCTTGCAAGCCACATGGCTGGTCGCCAGCAACCGCAATATTCCTCTTACACCATGCAGCGTTGATTGCTTGCTCAGTCTGTTTGGCTTTCCAGTGTTTGATGCTTTCAACGCAGTGCTGAAACCGGGCGGCACCCTGCTGGCCGTGAACGCCGGGGCACAGCACCTGATCGAACTGCGAGAGATTCTCTATCCCAGCGTTAAACACGCTGAATCGACGTTGGCACAACAGGCATTAAACGCCGGTTTTTATCCCGGCGAGTCGTCAAGATTACAATTTACCACAGCGCCTCTTAGCCAACTGGAGATCCATCATCTCCTCAGCATGACCCCACACCTATTCCGCGCCAGTTATGAGGGAAAAGAACGTGCGGCGTATCTCGAGAACTTTTCGGTAACCGTGGACGTCGTGTTTCAACCACTGCATAAACGCGCGCCTGAGTGAGGTAGCCAGCTCACCACGTTATCTCGATTGTCCTCAGTACAGCGGCATCACAAAATTTCCCGCATTGCCAGAGGCGGCGTAGAACCAGGATTCGAGTGCATGACGGGGTTGATCCTGATCCTTATCATGGCCGGTTCGGTGCAGACTCAAGTGATCGAAAAACAGCGCGTCACCAGCGGCAAAATAGGGTTTGACCACAGGTACCTCGGCAGCGAGTTCCTCGACCAATTCCCCACCCACGACCCAATTTATTTTTGCGCCTCTGGTGCCGTATTCCAGAATCTCGTGAATGCGCTTGGGGATCAATGCGATCCCGGGGGCAGAGGTAGTGTCACCGCAAGCGGTAAGTGCAACCCACATGTTCAGCGCTCTGGCGCCCGCGCCCATAAACTGACCGTCCTGGTGCCAGCCGCCGCCCATCTTACCTGGCGACACCACGCGAAAAACCCATTTTCTGGCAGCAATAACAGCGGGTTCTCCAAAATACTCTGCCAGCAACGTATTCATCTTCAAAGCCCGGTAGTGTTCCAGCACTTGAAACGCTCCCCGCGGAGAATCCGCTACCATGATGGAACCGGTGGGGCCATGACTACTCTTACTTACCTGTGTCGAAAGGCTGGCATGATTGCCCGGAAAATAGGGCGACTCATAATACCAGGGACCATTCGCCAACTTCGAAGCTTTTGCCGCCGCTATTTCCATGCGGGCACGCATCGAAAGATCAATCGTATTTCGCAACTCACCTGATGACGCTGCTGTTATTAACCCCCGAACCAGTAAGTAGCCGTGATCATGTATCGCTTCGCGTAGTTTATCCGGGCTCAGTTCATTCACGGCGACTTCAGGTATTACCCCGGTCTCTGATGAACCTTTAAACGGTAGCGGGCTATCACCGGGGCTGGAAATTTCAACAGCACCACCTGCATCGCGAGCTTGTAACAAAATATCAATCATTGCGCGCTCAAGCCTTTGATCCGGGTTCTGACGATTTTCAATGGCCAGAGTCTCATACGCGTTACGCCAATCACCAGCCGCTACCAGTGATGACACCTCTTGTACGCAATGATGAGCGCGCGGACTCGCCTGGAAATTGTTGCTAAAGCCCCGTTCCAATCTGGAAAATAGTTTATCGAACATAGTTTTTGACTCACAGAAAATGTCAGGCGTTTCCGTGTCTCCGGTATTTCGCTACAATTCGTCGAGCACTCCGTAAAGCGTTTGGTAACGTTTGAACAGCGGTCTGTCCCGGGATCTGAGCGAATCCAACGCGTAACTGTGCTGACCGAATTTACCCTGCGGCTTGTCTCGCAGGTAACCCAGCATACGTTCTCGGGTAGTATCAGACAAGTGCATCCCAAAGTGCGCGTAGATGCTTGAGATGCAGCCCAGTGGATTGTCCATCAGATCCTGGTAGCGGGAGTCGACGATATTCGCTGCAGGGACAACACCACTCTCGCGCTGCGCAATGACGAACTCCAGTCGCTGGGCTGTGGCTTCACCCATAATAATGTTGTCAAACAGCTGCGCATTGAATGGCTGATCGCTGCGCATGTAATACAGCGTTCCCATCATGCTCGCCGTGGAGGCCATACATTTTATTGGGTCGCGATGAGTTTGCACAATGCATGCGTCCGGGTAGACATGCAACAGCGTATCCAGGTGTACCTGATGCTCCGGCGCTTTCAACAGCCAACGTTTGCGCGGGTTTCTCCACTGCAGTATTTGCAAAATTGTCTTGTGGTAGTCATAGACTGGTTGGAAGTCGGCTGTCAGACACCAGGCGCTATAACTGTTCGTCTGGTGCAGGCAGGCACAGTGATCACTGACAAAGGTACCCGCCATTAACAAGCCGCATTCGGCCGGGATATCACCGCGCATTTCATGCATGCTAGCGAACTCAGGCGCCACACGATTCCACTGGGTGAACAGTTTATCGGCCTGCTCGATCCGTGGATCTGTTGTGTAAGTGGCCGATTCAGGGGGTGGGCACGGTTGCAGCGCTTCCCACATCAGCGGTACACCCACATCGGAATCCTGGGACAAAAGTTCGAACAGGATCGATGTTCCCGAACGCGGCAAGCCAACGATGACCATAGGCGCCACAATTTCCTCATCCAGAATCTGTGGATATCGCTTCAGCGTGTCTGTCACCTGCAGGCGTGTGCTCAGCCATAGAATAATATCGCTTCTGGCCATCAGGCGACCCATCAGCGTCAACTGCGCTTCCTCCTGCAGTGATTGAATGAGCACCCGAAACGGCTGACGCCACAGTTCACCCCCGAAATCATCGAGCCCCGTGGTCCGGCATGCATGCTGCAGCAATGACGCCTCATCCAGCGGGACTACCGCCGCCAGATTAAAGTAACTCCCCTCCTGGTTCATGGCGCCAAGCCACTCAGGGTGAGGTGGAGGTGTCCACAATGGGCCGGCAGATTTACTCATCGACTATCCCTCGCTGTCAGTACCCAAAGCGCTTGATCACGCCGCGTCGCCGTGCAAGCATTTGATCCTTGCGCTGCGTCGCGCTGATGGAGCGCACTGCAGCGGGTAAATATGCCGACAGCGCCTCTCCTTTTATCTGAGTGCATTCTGGGATGGGGTAATGTGCAGCACCAATCCAACGCACCGTAATATACCCCTCCAAATGCCCTGAGGGATCCAGCCAATTGGGTACGCCAGGATCCTTGTGCGCTACTACCAATAGTAGTTCTCCACTGTCCTCGAGCTGAGCATGGTGGCAATTTGTACTACAAAGGCGGTAGCGGTAATCCATTGTTTCCCACCAGCAGTTGCCAAATTCCACTGCCCAATAATTAGCAGCGGGGGGTGTGACTCGCACCAGCAATACTTCGTCCTCTGGCACCTGCCAGTAACAAATAAGTGGCTCACCGCCCGGCGTAGCATCAATCGCGTTATCGTCCACTTGGCGGTAAGACAGAAAGCGATTGGGCTGTACTTTCCACTTACCCAACATGTCCACCCAGTACAAGGTAGAATCGCGAACCCAGGCGACAGAATCCGCGAGGCCTCGCGTAATGTCCTCCACACTTAACACAGGATTGTGCTCCAGTTCATCCAAGCGATCGATGCGAGCAGTCATAGGCGCCTCGTTCTCCCAGTCGGCAAAAAACTGCCTGATCGTAACGCGCCAACTCCCCGGTGTAGTCTTGATCCAGTTGCCAGGATGCTCATCGGGGCTCAGTATGATTTCAAACTGCCCGTCTGCTGCCAACTCGATATCACTGTCGATGAGATTTCCGGCCACACTACCGCCCCAGGGCGTAGGCCCATCTTCAACGACAGTGACAGCAAAGTAACGCGCTGTGCCCCGTACGCCATTGATGCTATAAGTGTGTTCTCCGTTGATTGGAGCGCCTACATACAGGGCATCAGTATTGTCACCACCCTGTTTGCGCAGGGGATCGAAATAATGCAGTAACTCGGGAAAATCGGGGTCGTTGTTTTCGAGGTGAAACTGCAGGGCCAGAGAGACATTCCTTGCCAGTAGACGCAGGCCCTTGGCGCGATCGATATCCTGCGTAGGTGTGCCATCACGGAATACCAGATCACTGGCACTTTTTAGCTGGTCGCAAAAATCGTCCCAGCTCGCTTTCAGTGTCGCATCCTGGGGATTGTCTCCAAACATAGCTGCTCCCGCCCAATTGTTTATAAATTGATAGTGCAGTTTTAGTATGACGAAGGGCCTATCAAAGGCAAACAGAATTTTTACAGGCAACCATATCGCCATCTGTATCAGTTCTAAACTACGGACTAAGCACGGAGGACTTCCCGTGACCACATCCCTTAGCATATCCGTGCACCAGCCTGTAGAATCATCTGACAATAACGTGAGGCAAACCCCATGGACATAAGACTCTCAGACACACCGCAGGGCCCCTTGAAAGACATTCGCGTCATCGATATTACGTCCATGATCACAGGCCCATTATGCAGCCAACAGTTGGGTGACCTGGGCGCGGACGTGATCAAGATCGAGCCAATACACGGTGAGATTTCACGCTGGATGGCCCCACCACAAAAGGCGGGCCTGACGGGGTTTTACACACAGATGAACCGCAATAAACGCAGTCTCGCATTAGACTTGAAAAATCCCGAGGGTATCGCCATCGTCAAAAAGTTGGCGGAGACGGCGGACATCCTGGTAGAAAACTTTCGCGGCGGTGTACCCGACAAACTTGGTATCGGTTATGAAGATTTACGCACACTGAACGACAAGTTGATCTACGTATCCATCACTGGTTTTGGTCCCACGGGACCATATTCTCACAAACCCGCTTACGACCCTATCGCACAAGGGTTGGTCGGTATGATGCATATACAGGGGATGCCTTTCGGCGGTAAACCACAGCTGATCCAATCAGCCATCGTCGACAAAACTACGGCAACCACCGCTGCCGGCGTGGCGCTGGCGGCACTGTATGCGCGCGACCGTCCGGGAGGTACCGGCAAGGGACAGCGCGTGGATGTACCCATGATCGACGCCTGGGCGATGAACTCGCTGGCCGATATGATGCCGGTCGACAGCTTCATGCCCAATAAGATGCCAGATCCGACACCGCTTGCGGTGTTACGTACTTTTGAAACCCTGGACGGTTTCGTAGTGGGCATGGCGCTGCAGGACAATCATTTCAACAATTTATGCAGCGCACTGGAGTGTACTGAATTGCTGGAACGCGAGGGTATGCGCAATGTCGGCGAACGTATCAGCGATTTTGGCCCTTGGCTGGATGCTATCGGCGACGTCATGAAGCGCTTTACTACCAGCGAACTTTTAGCGCGGTTGGAGGCTGTTGGCGTCCCCTTCGGCCCGGTTAAAACCGTGCGCGAATTCGCCGAAGATCCGCAGGCCAAACACAATCGTACGATTTTCGATGCCGAACATCCTGAGGCGGGGACGCTGCGCTATGTGCGTTATCCAGGGCATCTCTCGGAAACACCAGCGGCCCTGTACCGACACCCGCCCCGGCTCGGAGAGCATAGCAAAGATGTACTGCGGGAAGCCGGGTATAGCGACGCGAAGATCGCGCGTTTGCTGCAGGAGAGCGTGATTGGTGGTATGTAGACCAACCAGAGCACTGCTAGGCAGTGGCTTTCGAGCGCCGCCTGGTCATTACAAAACCGCTCAGTGCAGGCAGGCATAACGACAAAACTGAAGGTTCGGGAACAGTGATACCGCCGTCTTTAAATGCGTAGTTCCTCTCAACCCCTTGAGTGAGATTATCACGCATAAACACAGACGCCGAACTGCCACTATCGCCGATGTTGAAGTCAGAGGTTGGGCCGTAATACCGATCGAGGTATTTGTTGGAATAATCTTCCGCAAATACTTCGCCGCCATATCCGATGACATCGTACCAGAGTATGTTATTGATATTGGAAACGATGTCGTCGACTGTTGAGATGCTGTACTCAGAAGCGCTGCCGCCAAACAGGAGAGCCGCTGCCTCCTGTCCTGTATTTGCTAATGGGCCGTCAGGAGGGGTATCGGACCCAATAGGGCCGTTAGGGTCTGCGACGTCCCAATAGCCGACGAAAATCAACGCTGCATTTGCTGAACTTGTAAACGGCAGTATGACTGCCAGTGCGAATCCAGCCAGATACTGTCTCATTGAAACCTTTTTCACTGTCAATTTGTTATCGTTCTGAATACCAAACTATTGATGAGCGATGTTCATGCCATCTAAACTTTATTATTAGATAACAATGACTTAGATTTTCGCACCTGCTCCATACGGCCACACCCAGCGCGCGTAACTCGGGATCGTTGAGCATCAACAGCGAGTGATCCGACCTATTTGACCACTCTGTGGCGTCTCCGAAAAAATCACGCAACTCTTCTAACGTGGGCGGCTCCCCCACATGCTGGAGCGTGGCGATATCGCCCTGCTCCTGTGTTGGGCCACCCAGTCGCAAGTGCTTGAGACCGAGGGGCGCGATAATATTGGCCTTAAGCTATTCCCGGTAGTCGACTTCAGTCACGCATTCCACCAGTTCCGCCAGCACCCAGTGCGCTGAGAGCGGGTGATACTCCATTCGGCTGCCGAGCTCCCAATTCAAGCGCGGTTTAGCATCGCATCAACTCGTCCAGCGCGTGTCCACCAACCCGCGCCAACAGCGGTGCTCGGGAAAACCCCCCGTGTGACACAGCACCTGCTCTACAGTGATGAGGTCCTTACCGTTTTCTACAAAGCTGGGAATATAGTGTGCAACAGGGCTTTCGATCTCGATCAGGCACTCTCCCATCAGCTACCAGACGCAACCACAAATTTGCTACAGGAAAAAATATTGTAACGCGTGTCATTGTCCGCCCTATCCAGAGTTTCAAAGAATGCCAATTTGCCGTATCTGGTGAGAGTGAACTACAGGGATGGCAGCGGGCCCTTGTCGATAGCGTGCTGCATGCGAGTGCGCAACTTATCCAGCCCATCCCTTGCCAGACCTAATTCCTCGTCCCCACTAATCCCAAATTCAGACACCGCTACACTTCCTCGGTAACCTACACTCCCAAATAACGTAAGGCTATACAACCGTAGCTTAACCATTACAAGCTGCGGCATCACGCTGTATTTCGGCTATAAAAATGACCACGCAGTATAGGTAAATCACCACTACAGTGCCATGAAACCCATGAGATCGGGGGATCCCAATACAGGCGCAAGCCCTTTGACACTGTTGCATTCAACAGGTCAAACCCGCAGAATTCTGCCATGAAAATATTCCCAAGATTCACTCTTACACTGGCGGTCTTACTCTTCTCACTTGCAAGTCTCGCGGACCATGACTATCCGGCAGAAGTGAAGCCTATTATCGAGCAGCGATGCATGGTCTGCCACGGCTGCTACGATGCCCCCTGCCAGTTAAAACTGGATGCCTGGGCCGGGGTGCAGCGAGGTGCCAGCACGGAGCAGGTGTATTCTTTGCGGCTGAAAGCGGCGCCACCGACACGTTTGTTCGAAGATGCACAGACCATCGAGCAATGGCGCAGCAAGGGCTTTTACTCAATGCTCGATGAGCAAGCTCCCGAACAGGGCGTGATGGCCAGGATGCTGGCGCTGAAACAGCAACATCCCCTCCCCCTTGGTAATACACTACCAGACACCGTTACGTTGGGCCTGGACCGCGAACAGCAGTGCGCTAAACCAGAGGCTTTTAACACCTTTGCCGCCGACTACCCGCTGTGGGGGATGCCCTATGGATTGCCCGGCCTCAACAAGGCTGAACATGCCACCCTGACCGAGTGGCTACAGCGGGGGGCACGCGGGGTGCTGGTAGCCGCACCTAAAGCGGCAGAAGCCGACGAGATCAAGCACTGGGAGGCCTTTTTCAATGGTAAGAGCCTGAAACAGCAGTTGATGTCGCGCTACATGTTCGAACACCTGTTTATCGCCGACTTGTATTTCTCTGACCTTGGGGAAGATGGTCGCTATTACACGCTGGTGAGATCAAGCACATCCCCGGGTCAACCAATTGACATTATTGCCACGCGGCGCCCCTACGACAATCCTGGCCAGACGCGAGTCTACTACCGCCTGCAAGTTCTCCGCACAGCAGTACTGGCCAAGCGGCACATGCCCTACGCGCTGAATTCGGCGCGGATGCAGCGCTGGCAATCACTGTTTCTCGATCCCGACTACGAGGTGACCACCCTACCCTCCTACGCCACAGAGGTAGCCTCCAACCCGTTTATCGCCTTCCGCGAACTGCCGCAGACCGCCCGTTACAAGTTCATGCTCGACGAAGCACAGTTTACGATTATGGGTTTCACCAAAGGTCCAGTCTGTCGAGGCCAGGTGGCACTAAACGTGATAGACGACCACTTCTGGGTGGTATTTCTCGACCCAGACAGGAAAGGTGTTCAGGAGAATGCTCAATTCCTCGCGGCGGAAAGTAAAAACTTGCGTCTGCCGGCGGACAAACTCGGCGACGCGCTGGTTTCTATGATTGAATGGCGCGGCTACTCGCGCGAACAGCTGAAGTTCCTAAAGGCGAAGTTCAAGTATATACAGAAAATGGCCGGCCCCGACGGGTCAAAAGTTAACGTCGACCTTATTTGGGACGGTGGAGGCGAGAACGACAACGCCGCGCTCACTATCTTCCGCCATGACAACAGTGCTTCGGTAGTCAAGGGTTTCGTAGGTCAACAGCCCAAAACCACGTGGGTGATTGATTATTCGCTGCTGGAACGAATTCACTACCTGCTCGTCGCAGGCTATGATGTTTTTGGAAATGTAGCGCACCAACTCGAAACCCGTCTCTATATGGATTTCCTGCGAATGGAAGGCGAGCAAAACTTTTTGTTCTTTTTGCCGCCAAAAGAACGGATCGTCCTGCGTGATTTTTGGTATCGGGGAGCTGAAAAGGACGCCCAGCAGTTTATGATGACCGACTCTGCTGCCTTTGACCGAACGACAGACATTCAATACAAGACAGACGACCCCAAGCAAGAGCTGCTTAACATGCTACAGCAACGTCTGGCCGGTGCGACAGCCGAACGTTACCAGCCAGCAAACTCGCATTTCGATAACCTACAGACACTTCAGGGAACCCCCTTCAGCCTGATGCCGGAGGTCTCCTTTTTGCAAGTGGTCGGCAACGACCCTGACAACTACGCCTACTACACTATTGTCCACAACGACGCCTTTTTGAATAACGCGCAAGTATTCCACGAGAATCAGCGGCGCGTCCCGGAAGAAGACTATCTAACAGTGGTCAAGGGCTTTATTGGCTCCTATCCCAATGCGTTTTTTCAGGTGACAGAAAGCGAACTGGATGACTTCGTCGACGCGATCGAATCTATGCGCAACGAAACTGATTATGCGAGACTGGTGTCATTCTATGGCATTCGTCGCAATCAGGCCGCATTTTGGCCTCTGTCAGACAAGCTGTATCAACACTACCGCGAGACATTTCCCGCAGAGGCTGGACTGTTTGACTTGAACCGCTACGAGAACCGCTGATTGCGAGTACACGACAAACCATATCGCATTGCAGCTCCCAACCTTCGGAAAGAAGCACATGTCACAACCCATATCGAACATAGTACTAATCGGGATGCCTGGCTGCGGCAAAAGCACAGTCGGTGTGATTCTCGCGAAGTCATTGTCGTACAATTTTTTGGATACAGATCTACTTATTCAATCCTCACTACAGCGCTCTTTACAGGATATCGTCGACAAAGATGGGCACCTGGCTCTGCGAAAAATTGAAGAAGATGCGCTGCGGTCTCTGCATATCCAAAAGCACGTAGTTGCAACGGGTGGAAGTGCGGTGTATAGCGAGCGCGCAATGGCGCACCTTGCATCCATCGGCACCGTCGTTTTTCTCGACGTCGATCTGGCCTCACTGCAACAGCGAATTCAAAATTTCGGCACCCGAGGCCTGGCCAAGCGGCCGGAACAGAGCCTGGCGGATCTTTTCACCGAGCGGGAGACCCTTTATAGAAACGTCGCTGAGATTACAGTGAATTGCTCCGGACTGACTCAAGAGGACGTGTGCTCGAGAATTATCGCTGAGACTAGAAACCGATAATGCACTGCCTTCTCGTGGCTCGCCACTTAGGGGATAAGTGTGACTTAGATGAGTAGCTTTAAAGAAAAAGGCCTTCCCCAATCATAGTGGGTAGTTTAGCCTGAGGTCCTATGAAAGATACACAGCTATACAGCCAGATATTAGGCATTGAGAAGCCCTGGAAGGTGACCGACGTGAAGGTCTCTCTGCCGGAGGATGAGATTGAGGTTATAGTTGAGCACGCTGGCAGCAAGCTGAGCTGCCCCAAGTGTGGCAAGACTTGCCCTGGATACGACAAACGCAGTCGGCGCTGGCGTCATTTGGATACCTGTCAGCTGAAGACGGTGTTGGTTGCTAAAGTTCCGCGGGGTGAATGTGCCGAGCCCGGTGTTGCATGTAGCCGATGATAGGAAGACTGACAGTCTGGCAGAAATTTATGCCCTGCTGAGCGAAGAACAGACGGTGAGAATTGACAGTGTCTGCATGGACATGTGGCCCGCCTATATCAAGGTCACCCGAGCGGCACTGAGTGATGCAGACAGCCGAATTGCTTTCGACCGCTTCCACGTCGCCCAGTATCCGGGAAAGACTGTGGATCAAGTGCGCAAACAGGAGCTCCGGTAATTGCTCGGCCAGGGTGATGATCGAATGAAGGGCAGCAAATACCAGTGGCTGCGTAACCGACGCAACATGAGTCGGCGCCAGCAGCTTGATTTTAGTGTCTTGCGGTAATCATCGTTGAAGAATGCCCGAGCTTGGGCGATCAAGGAATTTGCATCGCAGCTCTGGGATTACCGCAGCCGCACCTGGGCCGCTAAAGGCTGGAAACGACTGCTTGGCTGGATGGCGCGTAGTCGGTTGAAACCGATGCAGCAAACTGGAAAAACACTACGCAATCATCTCTGGGGTATTCTCAATGCTGTGATTCTCGGCGTGGACAACAGTCACGCAGCAAGCATGAACAGCCACCTCAAAACAATGAAAGTTCGGGCCAGAGGGTTCAGAAAAAAACAACGGTTCCAAAACGCGATCTACTTCCATCTGGGTGGGCTACAGCTTTATCCAGAGGAAATCGGCGGCTAATTTACCCACCATGATTGGGGACGGCCCAAAGAACATAGGGTCTACGAGGAATCGTGTACGCTGATATTGGCGCTTCTGGGTAGCGGTAGAAGATATGCCACAATAATTTTCGGCTTGAAATATTCCTCATCACGATAACCA
>TARA_B110000503_G_scaffold21084_1_pt1 | contig 21294 bp, 16 predicted proteins | sample TARA_B110000503 | Tara Oceans TARA_B110000503 (sample SAMEA4397472) | marine metagenome | biome: Polar Biome; feature: [SRF] surface water layer (ENVO:00010504); material: water (ENVO:00002006), including particulate matter (ENVO:01000060) such as... | depth 5 m | reverse complement strand
TAGTCACCACCTCCGCAACCACTTTTGCAGCCCGTCTACCTTTGCCGAAAGCGGCTATAATGTCTCTAGTGGGCGTGGTTTATCGGGCTGGGCTTACCCCTTATATTATGTTCACAGGCATAACAGTGGCCATCGTGCCATGTGCGGAAAAAGCAGGCGCTGCGCGCCTTATCCCATAGGTGGCGTGACCAAGGGCATGAGCAGAGGCAAACCCTCCATTGCCAGTTCGCAGCATGCTGCGTCGCCTCCAACTTTTGCATGCTTGAAATCAAACACAGTCGGGTTGTGAGCCTTGATCGGGAACATCCGGTGTATCCAACCGCCTTGTTATATTCGAGCAAATTTGGTCACCCGCATGTGCGCTAATTGAACATCGCACACGCTGTCGTCAGGAAGGCCAGCGACGGGGTCAGGCCGTCCGGGGTCAGCCCATCCGTACTTTGTTTCAGGAGATTACCCAGTGCGGTGGCATCCTCAGTCGTCATGTCGCCATCGTTGACTGCCTTGGGAATGGCGCTGCTAGCCTGTTTAAGCAATACCTTGATCTGGCGTATGTCCGTGTTGATGGCTGCTCGTTCCGTTGTCTCATCAAGAGTGCTGGCATTGGCACCGCGCGCTGCGGCGGCGCAGATAGCGTCGCGGACCAACAGATCCAGGCGAATCGGTTTGAAACGCGCAATACCCCCGGTAAGATCCGGCGTTAACTCGGGATACATGGCCTTGCCTGCCGCGCGTCGTAGAGGTGAGTGAGCGACATAAATACTGCCATCGGCAGCTACGACGCTCATGGCCAGTGAATCCTCTCGACCTTCGGCAAAGTAGCGCAGCTTACCAGTTTCACGGTCTAGCAGGCCCATACCCATATGCAACATCAGCGTCCTGCCCAGCAATGATTTTCCACCACCAATCATAATCGCCACACCGTTGGCGGTGACCGTTGCCGTTAAAGCATTGGATTGCTCATCGACATTGGCATAACCATCAAAGCCGGTCAGCTCCGCGGTCCACGTTCTGGTGCCGTGGTCACCCTTGTCGATTATCTGGATAACATCTTTGGCGGTAACGGCGTAGAGTTCATTGTTATCCGCGGCCACTGTGATAGAACCCACCAGCGGCTCGCCCACATCCACTCGCCAGATTTCAGCTAATTCACTGTCCAGCGCGATAACATGACCCTCGTTATCCGATACATACAAGCGGTGGCCGTCTGCGCTGAGCGCCGGTGTTGATCCGGTGCCGCCCTGAAAGGTCTTGCGGTTCAGCACCTGAAATTGCAGGCTACCGCTATCATCATCGACCAGATCCAGTGCGTAAATCGCGCCCAGTTCCGACCCCCCGTCTTCTGTGCGATCCTCTTCGTCTGGCGCCGTAGCCGCCATATAGATACGGCTGGTATCAGGGTCGATGCTGAAAAAGTTGGTCACCACGCCGCCGCCACCATAGATGTAATTGACGGCGGATGAGAACAAGCTCAGGCCTTCATCGGTTTTGCCGAAGGCTTTGTCCATTAGTGGGTCGACCTTGTTCAGGATAAATGTAGGAATCTTGGTGCCTTTACCACTGATGGCGGGCGCACCGGGTATTTGTCCGATCGCTGCGATTAACTCACCGGTCTTACGGCTGAAGGCAAATAGGGCTCCGGCCTTGGTTATCGACACCAGTGAATCTGTCGCCGGATGGTAATTCAGGCTATGGAATTTGGTTTTGGCTTTATCGCTGAGGTCGGAGGTAAGAAGGCTCAAACCGGTGGCTTGACTCCAGAGTGTTGAACCGTCCGGCCGCAGGGCCATCACGCGGTTATAGCCCACGATATAAATGATTTGCGAGCCCGGGTTGTCCGGGTCGTTCAATATAAAAGCCGGGCTGCTGGCTTGTATCTCATTGTCAGCGGGTAGGGTCCAACGTCGTTCGCCGGTCTGGCCATCGAGTGACACCAGTACCACGCGCTCACCGTGGTAGAACTGCGGGCTAAAGTAGAGATTGCCTTCGTTATCGAGGAGGGGGCCATTACCCACGAAGTACGCAGGCTCTGCCACCCAGTCGAGTTCAAACATTGGCGCGGTGACGCCCCAGACACTGTCCGAGTTGACCACATTCACATGTATGGCACTAAAGGTATCCGGCTCGGGGATAACATCGTAGCTGTGTTGTCCAGCGGCGCGAGCGCCTACCGGCTTCCATTGGGTTTTCTCAGGAGGGCCAAACACTTTAGGGTTGTGAGGCTTCTCGTCAAAGAAGATTTTAAATACTGCGAAACCAACGATTGCGATCAATAACAAACTGATCACTTTCCAGGTGTTTCTTTTCAAGACGCTCATTGTCGTGTTCACCACTTTGTTATCACTGATACGAACGAGTCGTTAGTCGATGCTACGTTGGTCAATCAATAAGCGCCGTTGCTTATTGCTTACTCCATTCCCATTTCAGAAATGCGTAGGGTGCAAATTCAACGGAATCCACTTCCGCCAGTACCTTGCCGTCGTTTAACATACTGTTATCACCCACGGAATAGAAGCCGCCCAGCATGCGCTCCACGGGCACTTCATGCCAGGGGTCGAACTCGGATGGGGTCAGTTCGATTTCCACTTCTGCGAAAATAAACGTCTTTGGCCTGAACACAGTTTCTCCCTGGATTAACCGGGGCGGGTAGTCAAATGCTTCATTTGCGACCGGAGAGGGAGAATGTTTGAAATTAAACGCAAGATTGGAGTATTCCCCTTCCGGATTCAAACCTAAGCTCAGCAGTTCATCCATTGTCGAGTTGTCGTTGATCTTACCCGTCAGGTTTGCCTTGACCTTCATGAACTGAATGCCATGCCGTTCTGTCCAGCCCTCAACGGTGTCGCCTTCACGCTGCAATGCAATATTCGCCAGCTTCTTGGGGTAGCCCCATATTTCTCGCCCACCGGCCATGGCCATATCATTCGTTACCGGCATGGACAGGCAGTAAAAACCCTCCTGACCCTCAAAGCTCGCCCTGATCAAAAGTGCGGATTCCTGATACGGAAGACTAAAATTGGTAGACGGATAGTTGGCGACAAAAGCGAGCACCACAGGTTTCTGTGCTGGTTTTAACGGTGGAGGCAGTAGTTTTTCAATCGCCTCTGGTGTGGTTTCCCAGACAAGCGTCAACATCTCGGCATCGTAGAAATCCCCACTGGCGGGGGAGTTCCCCACAATTTCTTCATAGGTTTTCACGAAACTCACAATGAATATCCTCGGTCAATTCTCGTGAAAGTGCATTTAGAATTTTACAGTGCAAGAGTGTAGTGCTCACGGTAGAATGGCGTGGAATCATATTCGGCCATGCTGGCTTTCGCCTGCAGGCCAAAGCTAAAAAGAGAATGCGATGAAACAAAATCGTCTACAGCGAGACCTCTTTAAACAGCTCTTAGTGGAATTGGATAGCGCTAGGATTACTCCAGAGCAGTTGTTCTCCCACGCCCGCCTGCAAAGTGCACACGGGTCAAGCGTCAATCAGGTGGCACTTGAAGGTGAAGAAGCGTTTCTCCTGCTCGAAACCGCGGTAAAACTAACGGGCGATCCAACGCTGGCGATACGTCTGGGTCAGCAGATCGGCATTGTCAGTTATGGCGCCTTTGGCTTTGCCTTGATGAGCTGTGCCAGCCTGCGGGAGGCCGTCGCGCTTTTACTCCGCTATGGACAGGTATTTTTCCAGCCCAGCTGGAGTTCTTATGAGCATGAGGGCGGCTTATTGTTGCGCGCAAATATAGCCTGGGGTAATGCCACGCAGCGACAGCTGGTTACCGAACTGATCTTCTCTCAATTTGCTACAGTCGGTAGCACGTTGTATAGAAGCAGTGTCGAGGGTGCTGAGGCGCGCTTGAGTTATTCCAGACCTCCGCACTCGGCTAGCTATAAGACTGTATTTCCCGGCCCTGTGACTTTCGACTGTGAACACACTGAAGTGTTTTTACCCGCACGGCTTCTCGATACGCCTGTTAAAACGGCGAACCGTTCGGAGCATGTGGTTTTTCATCAGCAGTGCGAGGTGATGCTGCGCGGGCTAAACAGTGTTGAGAAAACCACCGCCGCCGTGCGGCAGTTACTGATTCAATCCGCGGGCGACTTTCTCGATATTGCGCAGGTGGCGCAGAGTCTGCATGTGAGTGAGCGTACCCTGAGGCGGCGCATGGAGGCTGAATCGACCAGCTTCAGATCTACCTTCGAAGAAATCCGAGATTTGCTTGCCCGAGAGTATCTTGCAGCAACTGAACTGACCGTTGCCGAGGTAGCGCACCTGTTGGGCTATGCCGAAACGGTTAACTTTCGCCGTGCCTTTGTGCGTTGGAACGGTGTCACGCCCAGCCAGTATCGCCAGCAGCAGGCCGCGTGAATGTGCTTGTCCCTGTCCCTGTCCCTGTCCCTGTCGCTGTCGGGGGTCAGTTGTGGCAAGCCAGCAGGCAGCGGTTGGCCGAAAATGATTCCTTGATGTTTGCTGCTCAAGCGTAAGCTTTCACACTATTCAAAATACGCATAATCATGTGCACTGGGGAACACTCGATGAAAAAATGGTTTTATGGCCTGCTTGGCGTGGCAGTGCTGGCGGCGATATTCGTCCTAGCCTTGCCGACAATCCTGCACAAGGCGGGAATGCATCCAGAATATCATGGCCCCAAGGTTGCACTGCCGGCTAAACGCGCACTGGTAATTACCACCAGTCACGACGTGCTTGCCGCCCCGGGCGAAACAGAAGGGCCAGCCACTGGGGTTGTTGCGTCGGAGCTAACGCATCCCTATTACGTTTTTCTTGATGGGGGTATGCAGGTGGATGTGGCCAGTATCAAAGGCGGCCAGATCCCAATTGCGCCGGATTCACTGGGCCGCGTTTCAATGACACCGGAGACTGAGCGCTTTCTTCAGGATTCGATTTTCCAAGCGAAGGTCGACAAGTCGATCAAAATCGACGACATTGATTTCAGTGAGTACGACATTATTTTCCTGGCCGGTGGTTGGGGCGCAGCCTATGACCTAGGTTATTCCCCGGTACTGGCAGAAAAAATCAGCGGCGCGTACTACGCTGATAGCAAACCTGTGATCGGTGGCGTCTGCCACGGAGTACTGGGTTTGATCAACGCCAAAGATCGCGACGGTAATTTGCTGGTCGCCGGGCGGCGCATGACCGGAGTCAGTGACAAGCAGATTGAAGAACTCAATATTGAAATTACGCCGCAGCATCCGGAAACCGAATTACGCAAAGCCGGAGCCCTGTATGAAAGTCAGACTGCATTTCGTGATATGTTTGCCACTCACGTTGTCGTAGATGATGAGAAGCGCTTTGTAACCGGACAGAATCAAAATTCCGGATTGGAAACGGCGCACAAAATGATGCAGGTTGTTGCTGATCGGGAACAGTAGCCATGGAAAAATTACTTAAACTATTGGTGTTATTGCCGGCGATCTTCTTTCTAGTCACCGGTATTCGCTGGCTGGTGGCACCTGCCGCAATAGCGCCTACTTTTGGCCTGACGCTGGCTGATGGCCTCGGGCTCAGTTCTCAGATCGGCGACATGGCCGGCTTTTTCCTAACGCTGGGCAGCTGCATGCTCATTGCTCTGATCGTTGAGCGTCGCAGTTGGTACTATCCCCCGATGATGTTATTGGCGATCACAGCCCTGGGTCGCGTTGTTGCTTGGCTGCTGCATGATGCCACACTGGCAGCGAGTCAGATCGCGGTAGAAGTGATCGTGGCATTGATTCTGTTGGTGGCTTCCCGTCGTTTGCCACACAAGGGCTGAGGGTTTGAAAACGTATTCTTTACGCCGGCTTGCGCGCTGCGCTGCGTTCTGCCTCGGTTGTATCAGTATCGGCGTGTATGGCATGAATGAAAACACTCAGCCAGAGGCGAGCGTGATACGCCCTAACATTGTATTGATTCTGGCAGATGATTTGGGCTATACCGACATTGCGCCCTATGGAAGCGAGGTCAATACACCAAGCCTGAGCGCTCTGGCGGAGCAGGGCTTGAGCTTTACGAATTATCATACTGCGGCGAACTGTGCGCCCGCCAGAGCGATGCTTCTCACCGGGGTAGACAGCCACCTGGCAGGGGTGTCTAACATTCCAGAAATGCTAGCACCTCAGCAGCGGGCGTACGCCAACTATCAGGGCGTGCTGGGGGATGATGTAGTGACCGTGGCGACCTTATTGGAAGACGCTGGCTACCACACCTATATGGCGGGTAAATGGCATCTGGGCATGGATCCGCGCAAGCGGCCAAGCCGGCGCGGCTTTGCGCGCACGATGGCAATGATGGATTCAGGCGCTGATAATTGGGAGCAACGCCCTTATATAGCGCTCTATGATCAGGCTAACTGGTTTGCCGATGGCGAGCGATTTACGTTACCGGAAGATTTTTACTCCTCCCGCTTTTTAGTCGATAGGATGATCGAGTTCATCGGCAGCAATTTACAAGACGGGAAACCTTTTTTCGCCTATCTGCCGTTCATGGCCGTGCACTCGCCGGTGCAGGCTCCTCGGGAATACATCGAACGCTACATGGGCATGTACGATTCCGGCTGGGACGCATTGCGTCAGCAGCGCATGGAACGAGCAGTCGCGCTGGGCATTGTGCCAGAGGACACCTCCATGTTGCGCATGGCAACGACAGATGAATGGGGTGATCTGGATGAAGAACGCCGGCGCTATCAGGCTAAGCGCATGGCGGTTTACGCTGCCATGATTGAGGCGATGGATTTTAATATTGGTCGCCTGATGGCGTTCCTCAAACAGCAGGGTCAATACGACAACACCATTTTCATTTTTACCTCGGACAATGGCAGCGAGGCCAGTGGCCCCGATGACCCCCAGGCCTTTCCCAAGCGACTGGCGCCGGAGAATCTTGGTTATAATGTAGATTACGACAACCTCGGCCTGAAGGGCAGCTACAGCACACTCGGTCCCAGCTTCGCCAGCGCCTCTGCGAGTCCCCTGGCGTACTACAAGTTTTATGCGGGGGAAGGGGGTATGCGGGTACCGCTGGTTATCGCCGGAAAGCCTGTTACCCGTGAGCAACAACTGACGCCGGCTTTTGCCTGGGCGACCGATATTACGCCCACAATTTTGTCGTTGGCGGCTGTTTCTGTGCCTGGGGAACGCTATGCGGGTCACCCCGTGAAGCCCATAACAGGGCGTGATTTGACACCCCTCCTGTCCGGTAAGGTTGAACGGGTTTACGGTCCCGACGATTCGGTCGGCTATGAACTAACCGATCACGGTGTGCTGTTTGAAGGAGATTACAAGCTGGTTATAAACCAACCGCCGGCCGGTGATGGCCAGTGGCGCCTGTTCAATATTATTGATGACCCGGGCGAGACAGAGGATATAGCGTCATCACACCCACTGCGCTTCCAGCGCATGTTATCCGGTTATCAGCAGTACCGTCGGGATAATGGCGTAATGCCGGTGCCGCGCGGTTATACACCGATAAAACAGCTTGCTTCCAATATATTGCTACAGTACCGGGACGCAGCCATTGTGTTGTTATTAACACTGCTGCTGTTGCTGCCGTTTTATGTTGCTTATAGAATGAAGAGCGGAATGAAGAGGACGTCAAAAAATGAAGGGTAATCGCGCGTTTCATGGCTTCTATTCTCGTTGTTCAGTTCGTGCAGGATGCTCTGGGATGATTATTCCACGTGCTCTTCTAGTTTGCGCCTTACTGTTCACGCCAATGACCTTCAGCGCAGATATTTCCGGAATCTGGAAACACGAGAAAAATCCCGCCTGGATTGAGATTAGACTGGAGGAGGGTAGTGGCACCGTTGTGCGCAACGACAAATTTCCTGATCGGGTGGGTCGCACCATACTGAATGACCTACAAGCCGACAAATCCAAAAACGGTTTGTGGCATGGCGTGATCTACGTCGAGAAGCTGGGAGAGTACAAGGATGTGAAAATTTCTCTACCCGAGGCCGACCGGATGCTCATCAAGGGGAGGGTCGGATTTATGAGCCGTACGGTGGACTGGGTGCGCGTCGATGAAATGCCTATGCACTAGAAAGATCAAGTAAATCAAGTGGACGGGCGCGTTTGGTCAGCCTAACGGAAGAACCACGTTATTACAGCGTCCCCAGCTAATGGGGCTAGTAGTGAAATTTATGGCTTACGTCGCACCGTATTCACCCCGAGAAGAGCTTGCTAACGCAGTCATTCACGGCGTTGGTGTTTTGGTCGCCGTTGCGGCGTTGGTGTATATGATGAATGTCGCGCCGGCAGAGCTTAGTACGTGGCAGAAAGTCGGCGTTGTGGTCTATGGCATCAGTTTAATTTTGATGTTCTTGACATCGACGTTATACCACGCGATCTCTCGCCCGCAAGCAAAACAAGTACTAAAGCGCTTTGACCACTGTGCCATCTACCTTTTGATAGCGGGCAGTGCGACACACTTATTAACGATCACCATACAGAGTTCGTCGGCTATCGCCGTGCTGATTGTGGTCTGGTCAATGGCTGTGATTGGCGTGTTCTTTAAGGCATTTTTCGCTGGAAAGTTTAAATGGGTTTCCGTTGCCAGTTACCTGCTCATGGGTTGGTTGCTGGTGTTGGTTATTCAACAGTTGTATCAAGCTCTGCCTATTGCTGGATTCACTCTATTGGTGGTGGGCGGATTAGCCTACACCGTCGGCGTCATTTTCTACGTGAATAAAAAAATTCCTTTTAATCACGCCATTTGGCACGGTTTTGTGTTTATTGGCGCGACAAGCCACTGCTGGCTTATCGCAGTACATGTGTTGCATAGTCATCAGATCGCCTAGTGAACCTGCTTTTGCAGGTGTATCGAAGATTGTGCGATTTATTTCAATTTAAAATAGCAGAAAGAGATAAAACTTATGAGCCAAAGCTATCAATCAAAGACTGAAAAACTGTTGACCGAGTTCAGCAATGGTGTCCTGACCATCAGCTTTAACCGGCCCGAAGCCATGAATGCATTGCACCCCGAAATGCTTACTGAGCTCGGTGCATTGGTGGAGCAAGCCAGTGCTGATGACGCAGTGTGTGTCATTGTCTTGCAGGGTGAGGGGCGGGCCTTCTCAGCGGGTGTGGATCTCAAAGTGCTGCAGGATATCGAGCCTGCCTATGGCCGCATAGGCGATCTATTTGACGAACCTGCTAGGCAAGCTTGTACCGCGATCCGTAATGCGCGGATACCTGTGATAGCCAAGGTCCATGGCGCTTGCTTTACCGGCGCATTGGAATTGGCACTGCACTGTGATTTTATTTACACTACCGCGACTGCAAAATTCGGTGATACCCACACTCGATTTGGCTTGCGCCCCACCTGGGGTATGTCACAGACACTGTCCCAAGCTATAGGGATTCGTAAAGCCAGAGAGCTTTCTTTTACCGGGCGAGTGGTGAAAGGCGACGAGGCCGAACGCCTCGGCCTCGTCAATAACGCCGTTGCCGGACAAGCCGAGCTCGATGAACTGGTTGCCACGCGCGTTGCACAAATTGCCGATAATTCTCGCGCAGCCGTTGCTGCTATGAAGGATCTGTACCGACTGAGCCAACAAGGGCATGCTGTCGAAGACGCTCTGGTGAAAGAGTTGAACGCTGAATACACCGATATTCTCGATACCGCAGAACGCCTCGCTGAATTTCGATAGCCGCCTGAGAGTGCGTTTATTCAGTCAATGATGTTACGTGAAATTCATTATGTATAGGAGCTGTCCGCTGTCGACGTTGCAATGGGATTGCACAGCAGCACCAGACTGCGACAAGTGATGAAGCCGATGGGTATTATGGGCATATCAATAACAGCGTCTATCTGACTTGGCTTGATCAATGTGTGTGGGATCATTGCAAGGCGGTACCACAGAGCCTCCATCCTATTCTGGCAAAGGCATCAGATGACTGTGGTCAGAATCGTCCCCAAAACTCTTGCTAATACTGCGCCAAATAGTGAATGGGCGAAGACCAGGCGCGCTCTTGAATCGTCGTGGCCAAATCGGGTCGGGGCGATACACCGGCACGAATGGCATCCCACGTTGACCAGCGGCACGTTGGGTTTTCTAACGCCCGCGCATAGTAAAAGGCGCGCTGCTGTGGATCGAAGTCCGGGTCGTGCCACAGAGCCGATAGTTGTGTCGCACCGGTTTCAGGGTTAATGGAACAATCGGAGATATCCACTCTGGCGCCGTTATCAGCGCAACGGTTAGTCTCAGGATTCACGTCAGTGTCACCGGCACAGGCGACATCAATAATATCTTCATGGGTGTTGCCAGCGGCGTCGATCCAGCCTTTGATGATTTGCAGGCGTTGCAGCGGTGCAGCGTCTGGGTCAGCTGAAGCCATGATCAAAAAACTGGGCGTGTCGTACTCGCTGGAGGTGTCGTCTTGCGAAGAGGTGACAGCAGAAAGGCTTCCGCCCATGCTGACGCCATTGGCATAAGCCCGCTGCACGCCGTCGGCCGTCGTCAGCATGTCCTCATCGAAGCCGTAACCGGCAAGAAAGCGCAGCGCTATTCGCGGGCCTGATGTGGCGAAGACTTCTTTTCGGCGAAAAGCACGGTAGAGCGCCGCCCGCGTGTTTTCTTCTGCCCATGCAGCCGCCAAGCCTGAGGCACCAAATGTAGGGTTAGCGCCGTTAGCATAAATGTCGCCGTTAATTCTAATATTCATATTCTTCCCCATGGGGTTGGGGACAAGGGCCAATGCCGCTTGCATTCCATAATACGTAAGCTCGCCACTGAGTCCGGCTCGCGGTACAGAACCTCGCTGTTCGGCATTGCTTGATAACAAGCCCAGTTTGGACGAAAAGTTTGACTCATCGTTTTGGCTTGCCGCCGAATGGGTGTCGCTTGAGCCGATAAAACCGAACTGATAAGGGTTGGTGATATTCTGCTGCTCTATTGCCAAACCATTCAACAGTGCCTCGCGTACATACGAACCCTCCACCTGACTTAAAGCAGCCGTGGCGATTCGGTAAGGCATGATTTCAAAACCAGCCCACTCATCGCGCGACGATAAGATAGGGTGGGTTTCTGATGTCCCCTTTATCTGTGTTATTTCAACAATAGGCTCATTGCGGATTCGCTGCTGCGCGTATTCGTCATCGAAATTGCTGCCTGCCCAATCCACCAGCTTGAACATCTGGCCATTAGACCCATTAGAGTTGTGAGGTATCGCTAGGCTTTCTACCCCTTTCTCCCTGAGCTCATCCATCCACTGCCAAAGGTCCTCCGGATTAACGGAATGAAAACGAGAAAAGGGCTCACGAGGGAGATTCTCTGTTCCCTCGAAAATGACATTTCTATGCAGATTGCCCATACCAGCGGTTGAGGATGTATATTCATACGCGGCAAACGTCGTAAAGTTACTGGGATCATTAAACTGATCTGCGGCATCAACTGTATCTTCCCAGGCACTTCTGATAACACCAAGCACTTGGTCACGATCCAGTTTACCTGACAGGATCTGTTCGACCGCTCTTGGCAAAAAGTCTGCAAATGTCGCTAACCGCTTTAATGTACTGTACAGGCCTGTGCCGAAGTTTTCCGGGGCGTTCAGGTCGTGATAGGGCTGTGAAAATGCATTTTTAGAGAACTCTGTGGACGTTTCTGCTGCTGCCTTTGTCAAACCCAAGAACATCCCATGGTCGGTCACCGCGTAAAAATCCATTGGCCGTGACAACTGCATGTCATAGCCGGCAGGATTTTTGATCGGCTCGCCCCGCGCGAAACGGTAAGCATCATAGGGTGTTGCCATCGTACCCATAGAATATCCGTCAAAAGAATAGGTGGTATGCACATGCAAATCACCGTAATAGGGCTTGCGCTCTATGGGACGTTCTTCGGTGGTTGCTGTTGGAAAAGTAGCAATCGCTTCCGATTGCGCATCGTTACGCACAAGCAATTCGGTCTCTGTTTCGAACACTTTTTCATTCCACCCTCGAGGATTACTTTCTAATAACGCATCAATTTCTTCAGTGGTAGCGATCACCTGCTCGTTGGAATGAACGTCTGCAGCGGTGCTGAACGCTTCACCGGATGGCTCCATCTTGGTGTCTGAACACGCTATTAAGCCAAACAGGGTGGCCGCGATTATCAGACTTACCAGCGGTGGCTTGGTGTTCACTTTTTTGAGTATTTTATCCATTCGTTTTCTCTTTAGTGATGCACACACCTTTTAAGCACAGTGCCGAATTCTCTTGTATGAAAAAATGTGTAACAGCGGATGCCCGCCTCGCGCTAATCATAGTTTTAATTCTGAGCTAATTCACTCGATTTGGCGCGTTCTCGCAAATAAAGATACAAAGGAAGCCCGCTGGAAATGCCAATAAAGGTGATCGCTACTATCGGCAACCATGTTTTTACACCGAGCTCGCGACCTTCGGTGTGCATTAATATCGCCAGAGTAATGCAGCCGATAATCACATTAATGCCAACCATGGCAGACACCGGCGAGCTGAAGATAGCAGGCATAAGGTGCGCAGGATTATATCCATGCTCTAAAAGATAAGTGGCGCCTGCTATCGGGGGCGCCAGTGTGCCGACAATCGCCATTACTAGATAAATATTTTTTCTGTTCATAGGTTGCGTGCTCATTGTTGGGGTTCTTTATTCAAGTGACAGCATGTTCTCGACACCAGTGCCCTCAAGTAGGGCGTCAACACTGACACGGTCGGCCGTGCTGAGCGCCCGATAATGTTCATTGGTCCATCTCAGGCACTTGGCCTGGTAGGGAAAGGTCTGTTGGGACCAGGGTGCGCCATCTATCTCGGCATTCCAGGTCTTTTCGCCAGCTTGAACGGCGCGGACATTGGCCAGTTGCGCGGGGGCATACATGCGGCCGATTTCTTTCAGCAGGCCGCGTAAGCTCTCGGGTTGATCCGCCAATCCCATCCAATCCTGCTCCGTTGGTTCAAGCCCACTCTGATCGCGCATGAGATCAACCCACGCGACTGTGCGCGGAGACACTTCATGGGCAATCGATCTGGGTGTAGGATCGAACCCCACCAACTGGCTCAGTTGGCCATAGAGGCCGAAGTCTCCAGCAGCAGGGCGGTTACCCAGCATGTATTTTTGGTTGCCCAGATGATTTTCCATGGCGGCAAGAAAGCGCCGATAGCTGGCGTCAATGACGGGTGCCGTCGTGTCATTGGAACCTACCACGTATAGACGGCCTATTTGGCGATCTTCGACAAAGTGTTTAAAGTTTTTATGGGTGTCGCTCGGCATACTGACATCCATGCTGAGCGGTAACAGCGTCCCGGCATTATCCGCGTCCAACTTCGCATGCCACCGATAATGGAACATGTATTTGGTACACCACTCGTCGGCGAAGTCTTCGATCAGGTAGTCAATAAAAGCCAGAGCAGGGTCAATGGGCAGTACCGAGCGAGGGGTGTGCATGTCTTCTAGGCGCCGGATAATCGGGGTGGAGTCGCATACGGCCTGCGTGTCTTCTGCCTTTTCAAAAAAGAAGGTAGGCTCGAATATGGGGTTGGGTTTTTCTACCCCCATCGCTTCACAGGCCGCCGCGGGACTGCCCCAATGCACCGCGTAGGGCAGTCGCCGGTAGCGCAGTAGGGCTAGCATTTTCTGTGTGTAGGGCGATCCGGTTCCCCCTGTGAGTCGAATAGGCTCGTCATTCGTCATAAACTGTCTCTTAAGTATTAGAAATCATGGGCGATGAACAATGATGTCGTCACTGTCAATGGGCAGGTCAAACCACATGAGGTCTTCTGTGAGAAGGAAGTTGTCCGGTGCCCCGCGCATGAAAATATCTTCCACTACAGAATTTGGCGGCACTGGCACCAGGTGGTAGAAGGCCACCATGTCTACATTCGATTGCTCTGCGAGTACAATCAGGGAGTCCGTTGAAGCGTGGTAGTCCATGACGTCAGACACGATCTTGGACTGTCGAGACTGTCCCACTGCGCCCAGTGCATCCGACAGCGCTGTTACCGTTGGCAGTGACAGCGCGTCGTGTAGGAGTAGATCAGCCCCGTCGACGATCTTCAGCGTCTCGCCGGTCACATTGCTGTCGCCTGAAATGACAACGCTGCGGCCGCGATAGTCAAAACGATAACCCACCGCAGGATGAATGGGCGGATGCTCAGCAAGGTAGGCGGTTATCTTGAGATCTCCATCCTCAAAGATGATGCCTGGAACAATCGTTTTGTGTGCCAATACCCCAAGTGCCGGCGGTAGCAAATCTTCTCCGTGGTGACCCGTGCGATAAATCCGATCCTGCCGGTAAGTGGCATTCACGCCATTCGTTACCTCAGCAACACCCTGCGGGCCATAGACTGTCAAAGGCTGTGGTCGGCCTTGTACCCAGGAGTTGAGGTTAATTTCATAAATTTCTGCGATGTGATCCGAGTGAAAGTGCGTTAGCAATAGACCGTCCAGTTCACTGGTCGGCAAGCTCAGGCGACTGATATTGTCGGTAGAACCGGCGCCGGAGTCGATCAGGAAAAAATGCTCCGGCGTAACAACGGCGATGCACGCCTGAGCCTGCCCCATCCCGAGCGGCGATGCGCTGCCACAGACATACACTCTCAGACTTTTTGAATCCGGAAGTGGCTCGGCGCCGCGTTTGGCGATTATTGCTATGCCGCGTTCAAGAACCATATCCTGTACTGCAGGTAGTGTGAGTAACGCTCGACCCAAGCCGACAATAATGAGTAGGCCAAGAACTACTATTAACGTTTTTTTCATATCCTAAACTCCTTTGAAGCCCCGTGCATCCGGTTTCCGAACAAATCAAAATAGTGAACTTTTGAGTCCTGAAATTTCATGATTGATACACAATGATGCTTGTTCTGGTAACGATAGAACGGTTAACGAAACTCCAGCTCGTCATCATTCAGGCGGCCAAGACGCAAACCGACAAAGTCTCTAATGTAGTTCTGGTAGTTCTTCCACGGCAAGCGGTTGCCATTTTTGGGAAACTGCGCCCGTGCGCGCAAGACGTAACCAGCATCGAAATCTAGCAGGGGCGCTTCATCAACCGTCCCGTTCATGCGTGGCGTCGCGGTGGTATAGTTGCCGCGATCCATCTTCTTCAGTAATCGGCAGACGTAATTGCCCGTTAAATCCGTTTTAAGGGTCCACGAAGAATTGGTATAGCCCACCGTAAAAGCCATATTAGGCACATCAGAGAACATCATCCCCCGAAAGATAAAGTGTTCGGTTATATCGAGTTTCTTATCATCGATGCTGTACTGGACACCACCGGCAAACTTAAGGTTGAGGCCTGTCGCGAGTATGACAATGTCGGCATCCAGTTGTTTGCCAGATTTGAGTTGAATACCGTCGCTGTTGAACTGATCAATGTGATCAGTCACCACCTCGGCATTCCCGGCGCGTATTGCGGCAAAAAGATCGCCATCGGGTACCGCACACAGACGCTGATCCCAAGGATTGTAATCCGGGGTAAAGTGAGTGGCGACGTCATAGTCGGGGCCTAGCGCTTTGCGCACTTGACCAATCAGGTATCTCCGCAGCTGTCGTGGCTTTTGGCGTGACAGGTTATAGATATAAATCTGAAACAGCACTTTTTTCCAGCGTATCAGGCGGAAAACCCAATTATTCGGCAACCACTTGCCCAGAGTCTCCGCCATGGGGTCTTCAGCGGGTATGCTGGCTATATACGTTGGTGTGCGCTGCAACATCACTAGGCTGGCCGTGTCTTTGGACATCGCCGGCACCAGAGTGACCGCGGTGGCGCCACTACCGATCACGACCACACGTTTGTCGTGATAGTCTAAGTTTTGCGGCCAATGCTGTGGATGCAACACCTGTCCGTTAAAGTTATCGATACCGGCAAACTCAGGTATATAGCCCTGCTCGTAATCGTAATACCCGCTGCAATTAAAAATGAACTTGCAGCTGATCGTCACGGGTTCACCACTGCCATCGCCAGAGTCGCCGCGCTCGGCAGTCACCAGCCAGCGTTTGTCGGACGACGACCAGTTGGCAGCCACCACCTTGTGCTGATAGCGGATATGGCGCTCCACGTCGTTTTCCGCCGCTGCCTCACGAATATAGTCGAGGATTTTTTGGCCGTCGGCGATGGTAGATTTGTCGCGCCAGGGCTTGAAGCCGTAACTGTAGGTATACATATCACTGTCGGAGCGAATCCCCGGATAGCGGAATAAGTCCCAGGTGCCCCCGCTGGTGGCTCTGGACTCAAGAATCATAAAGCTGCGGTCGCTGCAGTTGCGACGTAACTGGCAGGCGCCGCCAATACCGGCTAGGCCGGCACCGACAATTAGCACATCGACTGATTCAAAAGGTTTGGTCATCGTTATCTCAATCTACAAAGTTGTTGTTGTCCGCAGCGCTATACCAGATAGGCGACGACCATGCGCGTTCCTGAATGGTGGCTGACAGGTCTGAGCGTGGTGTTTCACCTGCCCGTATAGCGTCCCAGGTCGACCAGCGGCAGACCGGGTTTTCTAATACGCGCACGTAGTAAAACGCCTCTTGCCCTAGTATGAAATCAGGATCTTGCCACAGGGCTTTCAGCTCGGCGGCGCCGACATTCGCTGTGATAGAGCAGTCATTCAGGTTGACGCGTGCGCCGTTGTTAGGACAGCGATGGGTTTGCGAGTCAACAATCAATCCGCCTGAGCACGCTACATCATAAACTTGTTCTTGGTGGTCGCCCTCGTCAAGCCAGCCTTTTATGATTTGCACCCGTTGTAATTGCGCAGTGTTGGGGTCGGCGACAGCCCAAGTAAAAAAGGTCGGTTGGCGATCACCGTCTGCTTTCAGGGTGCCACCCATGGTGGTGCCATCCTGATAAGCAGTGCTCACTAGGTCAGGGCTATCCAACGGTGCATTATTGAGTTCGTAACCGGCAAAAAATCGCACTTTTATCCGTGTACCACTGGTGGCAAAGGTTTCTTTGCGACGCAGTGCATCATAAATAGCCTCGCGGGTATTTTCCTCGGCCCATACCCCAGCAACCCCAGATGCGCCCCAATACTTGTAGCCTGAAAAATCAAGGTAGGTTTGGTCGTCTACCACTTCCACCATTTCGGGCGCGGCCAGCTTGACCAGCGTGCCGTAAAGAAAGCTCGCCGGTATAGACCCGCGCTTTTCTGCGGTATCATCAAACGTCCCAATTTTCCCAAAATAGTTGTCTTCCTGCAGCGAGGCTGCGCCGGTATGCGTATCGCTGGAGCCAATAGCGCCGAATTTATAGGGGTTTGCTGCGGCGCTGTCTGCCATGGACAATCCGCGTAGCCAGGCGTTACGCACATAGCTACCGCGTGGGTTGCTGGAAATTCTGGTAGAGGTGCGCAGTGGAAAAATTTCGAAATTGGCCCATTCGTCATTCCTCGACAGTAGCGGGTGGGTGTCCGATGTGCCTTTTACCTGTGTGATTTCCACTAACGGTTCATTGCGCATGCGTTGGTCTGCGTACTCTTGATCAATGGCGTTGCCAGCCCAATCGGTAAACATAAACATGGCACCGTTGGAGCCGTTGCTGTTGTGCGGTATCGCTAGACTTTCTATATCTTGCTTGCGTAACGCATCCATCCAGTCCCACAGCCCTTCGGGGTTCATGCTGTTGAACCTCGAGAAAGGCTGCGCGGGTAAGCGTTCAGCACCTCGAAAAATCACGTTGCGATGCAGAGCCTCTCTTTCGTCTGTGGAGGAGGTGAACTCGTACCCTGCAAAAGTGGTAAACGTACCGGGCTTGTAAGCTTCATTCGCAGCCTCAACCGTTTGTATCCACCCGGATTTGAGAGCGTCGTTGACGACCCCATCATTGATCGCGCCATCGAGGAGGCTGGCCACGACGTCGCTGACAAAGTTACTAAACACTTTACTTCTTTTGGCCAAATCTAATAGGCCGCCACCCACCGACTCGTTCATGTTGTGATAGGGCTTTGCAAAATCATATTGCGACACCGAGGTGCTGGTATCTTCGGCTTCATTAATCAGGCCAAGCATGACCGCGTGATCAGTCACGGCATAAAAATCCAGCGGTTGTGCCATCTGCACTTCAAATCCACCGGGGTGCTTGATCGCTTCACCTTGCGCGTAACGATAGGCATCGGCAGGTGAGGCGGTGGTACCAAAAGCAGAGGCATCAAAGGACAGCGTCGTATGCACGTGCAGATCGCCAAAGTAGGCATTGCGATCAGGGTTAGACGCAGGGCGGCTGTCATCGGGCATGGGCAGTGCCGGGAATGTTATGATCTCATCACTCGCTGGAATGATTGTATTGGTCGTGCGGTAGTATTCTCGCGCCTCTGCACGTTTTTGCGCCTCCTGTGAGTCGCCAGAGCAACCGGGCATTAGGGCGAAAGCGACAATCATTGCAATGCGAAAAATCATAGGGCCTTATTCCTGATTACCTAAAAAGTACAGCTGCCGACATATCGTTCCGAGAAAACCGTCAGACTTATCCCGCCGGATCAAGCCAGATAGGGCTAGTCCACGCCCGCTCTCGGATGGTCGCCGGGGCCCGTGGGTCTGGCTCTCGTCCTAAACGGATGGCGTCATAGCTTGACCAGCGACAGGTCGGATTCATCAGCACACGCACATAGTAGAAGGCAGCGCGGGTTGGATCGTAGTCTGGGTCATGCCAGACGGTCTTCAGTTCATCGGCGCCGGAGTTCGTGCTGAAGTTGCAGGTAGTGACATCGACACTTGCGCCGTTATCCGCACACCGGCCGCTTATTGGGTCAACGGTTAATCCGTTCGAGCAGGCGATATCAACGACCTTCTCGTGGGTTTGGCCGTCAGCATCGATCCAGCCTTTAATCATTTGCACGCGTTGCAATGGGGCATCGATTGGATCGCGTGTCGCCCAGACAAAAAAGCCGGGAGAACGTCGCTGCGCCGCATCAGAATTTTGGGGTACGTGCAGTACGCCACCCATGGGCACGCCGTTGCCCATTAAAGACTGGAACGGGTTTTGGACATCCATAATGGCATCATCAACACCCCAACCTGCATAGAAGCGCACGGCTAAGCGAGGGCCAGATGTCGCATAGGTTTCGCGGCGGGCAAGCGCATCAAAGATCGCTTCACGGGTATTCTCTGGCGCCCAAACCGCCGCTAGTCCACCCGATGTGTTGAATTTTAGAATCGTTTTATAAGCAGCTGCAGTTTCCTCGGTCGCTCTCAAGCGCCGCGCCGCCGAAGACGTGACCGCGCCCACCGCACCGGGAAAGTCCCATTCCTCTACATCCCCGGGGTTGGAGTTGTGGCTGTCAGTGGCGGCGATAAAACCAAATTGCAGAGGGTTAAACCCCAGCTCTTTATCAAGCGCGAGACCGACCTTAAGTCCTTGGCGGACAAAACCGGTTTTAAAGGCACAGCCGGTGGTTTCGCCGGGCTGACAGGGGTCAAACACTTGTTCAAAGGCACATTCTTCATCGGTCGCGCCCACGCCGAGCGCACATTCCTGTGCGCCCTTGACCTGGAATATTTCTGCCAGCGGTTCACGCTTTTGGCGCAGGCGCCAGTCAGCCTCACTGTATTCCTGTCCGTCCCACGTATAGCGCGAATACGTAAGGCCCCAAGCCTTGTTGGGATTGTGCGGCATGGTGAGAAAGTCACAACCTTCGCCACAATTGGCTTCCAGTCCCTTCCAAAGTTCAATGGCGTTGGGCACATCCAGACTTGAAAGGGCGCGCTCAGGCACCGTGTTGGAGCGGAAGAGTACATTGCGATGGTGCTTGCCTTGTTCGGGCAGTCCTGGTGAATACTCGTAGCCGATCAACGTGGTCAGCTCACCCGGTTCATAGTACTTATCGGCAAGATCCGCATAGCGAGCCCAATCATTCTTGGCGTTTTGATAGCACCGTTCGAGTGCGTTATCGCCAAACCTACAGGTAGGAAAAGCGCCGGGCTTAGGCGACTGGCGGGACGTGCGTTGATAGACGCCGGCAGGTTTTGAGGGGTCGCCGGGGGCTGCGGTGCCGCGCACAGCGCTGGTCAGGATTTGGAAAATCATGGGGTTAGGCTCGTTGGCCAGCCAGCAGGCGGCACGCTCCGCAAGCGAGAGGTCGGGGCTGTCGCAGTGGGTGCGGGTGCCAAACCCTTCTGCGTGGTCGGTGATCGCCACAAAGTCCAGTGGGCGGCTAAGCTGCATGACCTGCCCCCCGGGGCTATCTAACGGCTCGCCTTTAGCGAAGCGGTACGCGTCGTCAATAGTCAGCGTGTTGCCAAATAGGGTGGCATCAAAACTTTCGCTTGTGTGCACATGCAATTCACCCCAGTACAGATTCATATTAGGATTGGGTGCCGCCTGATAAATGGCCGCTTGTGGGGCGGGCAGGGTGACCTTGCTATCGTCTTGCAAGGCATAGTCGCGGGCGGCGGTTGCCGGCCCATTTTTATTTGCTGATGCCTGCAAGGGCATAATTAATTTGATCCAAATTAAACCCGCGACCGCGAGCAGCAGGACAACAATACCGACGCTGATTTTCTTAAACATATTTTGCTTTCCTGTTACCTCTAGGCACACTCAGCCCAAACGCAACGCATTGTTCCATCGTTCTCACGCACGCGCCTGACTAAAGATTCAGGTTTAGAAACGATAGCGCGCCTGCATCGCAATGGAACGAGGTCGATTTGGCAGACCAAAATAGCTGTTGGAATTCGTAATCGGCACGTCATTGTTCCAGATATTACTTTTCTCGTCAGTGAGGTTCTTGCCGATCAGTGCGACGGTCCAGCTGCGATCCACGCTAGCCAACGCAATGCGCGCATTGAATATCGTGGTGCCATCATTCTTGGTGTTGGGATCTAGGTCCAGCGCTGAGTAAAACGCATCCTCGTAGTTCATGTCTAGGCTATTGACCAGTACCAAGTTGTCACCCAATGGCATCACGAAGCGGCCGGTGAGGGTCGCACTCCATTCTGGCGCAAACAGTAGTGTCTCGTCTTTCAGATTCTGGCCACCTGACTGCCCGGGGGCAATATTACTGCCATCTGGCAGCAGGCAGCCGGGGTTGTTCACTGGGTCTGCTGCCTGTGGGATGGTACACGTGGCGCCGGTGAAGTCATCGTAATAGGCATCGAGGTAGGCCACGGCGGCGCCGAAAGACAGGCTTTCCGTCGCCTGCCAGCGGCCATCAACCTCGACGCCCTGACTGATGGCTGCCCCTGCGTTACCGACCCGAAACACATCGCCCACCAGCGAACTAGTCTGTAGGTTGTCGTATTCCGACCGGAACACCGCAATATTCAGTTCCGCCGCGTTTTCCAGCAGGCGCATTTTGGCGCCGACCTCAAAAGCCGTTACGGTCTCGTCGTCATAATTCAAAATCGAGGGCTCGTTGCCCGGCACCGATTC
>TARA_B110000503_G_scaffold25261_1_pt1 | contig 21429 bp, 22 predicted proteins | sample TARA_B110000503 | Tara Oceans TARA_B110000503 (sample SAMEA4397472) | marine metagenome | biome: Polar Biome; feature: [SRF] surface water layer (ENVO:00010504); material: water (ENVO:00002006), including particulate matter (ENVO:01000060) such as... | depth 5 m | reverse complement strand
TGCACACATGCATTAGCCAACCACACAGCAATAGTCTCAAGCTCTGCAGGGTCTATACCAAACTTTCGCTGCATCGATGGCAAGCGCAGTAAATCTAACACCGAAGAGACTTGAAAGCGGCTGTCTGGCAATTGTAAAAGCTGCAAGTATGCAGCGACCAAAGGCTCTGAATCTTGGGGTTTTCGGTCGGCAATAGAGCAAGGTAGTTGCGGTGTTTCGGCTTTACTAGAATCAGGCCCAGAACCATACTGGCGCCCGTGGGTGTCAAATACAGCACCCACATAAGCAGCGTAATCTTCTACCTGTGGGCACATCACTAATATGTCACTGGGTTTAAGGCTAGGGTCTTGTTGGAACTTACCCAGTAGCCAATCATGTAATCCTTGTAGCTCTCGCAGAGCACTCGAACCGTTAGTGAATACAAGGCTTTCGTCTATCTTAAGTTGCTGATGATCGCGAGCATCTTCAAGGTGTAAAATGTCTTGTTGCAGCTGTTGCAACATAGACAAATCTTGGTCACTACTAGCAGGTTCTGCTTCTTCGAAGGCGTCTATATTATAGCTGTCTTGCTGCTGCAGTAGCCTAAAGAACTCTTTGCCTTGGCTCCCTAAATTAGCCAGCAAAGGGTTACCTCCATCAACCAATACTTCATCGTCTTGTTGAGCTAGCCAATGTTTGAGGTGTGTAGCGGCAATGGCTTTTTCAGACTGGATATGGCCCCAATATTCGGCGCAAGGGTTAAGGTGAAATACGTGCACTTGGGTATGCTGAGCTAAGGCCGCAAAAACCTCCAAGGTGGAAGGAGCCATGGTATTAAGAGCAAACAAACAAATTTGCTGAGGTAGCACTTTATGCTCTGGGCTACTCAGTTGAGAAAGGCACTGTATTAGTTTGTGTTGAATATCTATGGGATGTCGCCCATCTTGCTGGCACAATATGGCCCACAATTGCGCTTGCCAATTTTCCAGCTCTTGCTGTACTGATTTTTCCGTAAGGCCTGGCACTTGGCCATCTATTTGCCATTGGTTTAGCCAATCTGGACGATATAGAATGTATTGTTCAAATAAGTCAGCCAATGCGCTAGCAAGCTGGAATCGCTTTAGGAGGTCAACAGGTGTTTGCTGTGGGTTTTCCGGCGCTGACTGCCAATAACGATTGGCCTGAGAAAAGGCTGGGTTAGCTAAAATAGACTCACTTGCCAGCAAGTCATCAATACGCCAAACCAAGGCCTCTCGTTTATACGGCGGTTGCTGAGGCACTTGGTCATCACCCAACAGCTGCCGCGCTAATTGCCAAACAAACTTTCCAGGCAAAGGATAATCAACGTTCATGGCAATGCCATTTTGTGTGGCTAACTGAGTGTTAAGCCAATGCTGCATACCTGTATTTTCAACAATCACTTGAGCTGAGTTGAGCACCCCTGCAGTGCCCTCGTGCTGCCCAAGCTTCAATACATGGTTTAGCAATACGGCCAAGTCTTCCAGCCTATTTGCAGGGTACACCATGAGTTGTTTTGCTACAGCCATGCAACTTCTTCCTTGTATTCTTTCTTACTATCTTCCAATACTGCAAGCCATACGTAATTATAGACTTTGAGTTATTTGTACCGTTAGGTGATGATCAGCGTCACTTAAGTGAAGCTGATCTTCTTCAATAATGCAGCTAAGGTTCATGGTTTTCACCAACAACTGTTCTAGCGAAGTATCACCTTCTACATTGATATGAAATACTTTTACCTTCTTATTGGCAGATAAGTGAGAGCGGTTTTTCTCCAGCCAAATATCGGCCTTATTGTCATGGTAGGTATAAATAGACACTTGCTCCGCTTTGCCACTGGCTTGGCGAATACGTTTTTCTTCCGGCAGACCTAACTCAATCCAATGAACAATATGCCCTGTTAAGTCCCGTTGCCACAAATCTGGCTCATCTGCAGAACTAATGCCTTTAGTTAGCTCAAGGTCTTCATGTGCAGCATGTAAAAAAGCTATTAATCGACACATTAGGCGGAGTTCGCTTTCAGACGGGTGCTTAGCTACCGTTAGGCTGTAATCAGCATAATGGTGTGTATTAAGATTAGATAAATTTAAATTTGCCTTGTAAATGGTCGCGCCTATGGCCATGATCTTTCTCTATTCTGAGTGTTAACAGTACGTCTATTAGAATCACCGCTAGAATATCATGAACACCCATTTTAAGTGAGTAAAAAGCATGACATCAACACCTATTTAAGGCATAGGCGACCGCACCTATACAACCATTGGTGGCGATCACGCTAGCGCCACCACTAAAGACAAATTGTCTCGTTTCTTAAGGGCATGGATGGGCGGTGAACGCACCTATCACTTGGCGTAGGGCTCTAAAGTTTAGCTAGCCCAGCTTAAACCTGCCTTAACCACTAGCCAATACGTGAACTCAGTAATAAGTTAGTCTCAGTGGTTTCTATGCCACTTACTTGGCGTATTTTAGACAACGCCGCATCAAAGCTTTCTAAGTCTGCAGCCCTAATTTCAACACCTAAATCCCAGCGTCCGTTCGTGGTGTATATTTTACTAACTTCTGGGATCAGCTTCATACCTACGATGGCCTGCTCTTCCTTATTAGGCACGGCCGTAATCATCACCCATCCGCGTATCTTTTTGTGGAAAAAATCTTTCCTCACCACTGCGGAATACCCCACAATCACTCCACTAGTTTCTAGCTTATCCATGCGCTTAGTTACTGTGGCTCGTGTTATCCCTAATGCCTGCGCCATATCCTGCACTGACATTCGTCCATCTTTTTGTAACAGGCTCACAATGGCCTGATCCTTACTGTCTATGTAATCTGACATTACTTGTGAGACTCCTATATTTTCTTAAATCAAATGAAATTGCAAAAAAATTATTTTTTGTACAAAATTATGAACATTATGAATCATTTAAGCATAATTATGAACACATTATACACTTACATTAATACATAAAGACTACTAAAATTAGCTACTGGTTAAAGTAAGTCAATTAAATGGCATCTATTATGCGAGGACACCTTTATGAAAAGCCAACAAAGTAAATGTGTAAGCCTTGCTGAAACCAACGCCAAAGGTGGTGACCCTGCAGCAATGGAGTTTTTAGCACGCCGTTTTTTTGAAGGTAAAGGAGTAGATCAGAGCTTTCAGCAATCTTATTACTGGTCCAGTATTGCGTTAAAAAAGGGTATAGGCTATTTAACAAGTTTGAATCAGTTTGCTATGAAAAAATTAAGTGCAGAAGAAAAGATATTGGTAGAAAAGGACTTACGTGTATGGAGTGCTCAAGCTCCACATACAAATACCATATGCGCTCCCCCAAACGCGTGAAGTAGCTTGTCGTTAACAATTTTTCACAAAAAATCACCCTCCACTTTAGCCCACGCTAACCTTCCCTTGCAATCCATCACTAGATTGTCTAGCCACGCCAATGTGACATTTGATTTAATCTAAAGACACTATAATAAACTTTTAAATATCGCAATTAAATGAAATCAATGCGTTAATAGCCCAATTGCACCCCCTCGGGGTGCATCCATAAAGCCAAGGCCTGGTCTATGAAACCATCTGACACATTAATTGCCCTTATGGTGCCCCTTATCTGGGGCATGGGGCTAGTGATTGCAAAACCTGCTGTTGATCAGTTTCCACCCATTTTGCTCATGGCGCTGCGGTTTTCGGTTACCGCACTGCTACTAGTGTGGTTTGTGCCTGTACCAACAGGCATGCGTAAGTCGCTGGCACTGGTTGCGTTGGTGGGTTCTACCTTGCAATACGGCTTGTCTTTTAATGGTTTGAAACTACTGGACGCCAGTACAACAGCCTTAATAGTGCAGGTTGAAGCGCCATTTTTATTACTCATTAGCGCTGTTTGGTTAGGTGATCGTCTTACCATCCGACAGGTTGCGGGTTTAGCCATTGCGTTTGTGGGCATCTATATTCTTACAGGGGCTCCAAACTTAGTAGGTAAATGGGTAGGTATCAGCCTGACTATAAGCGGCGCTTTTATGTGGGCCTTAGGTCAAGTTTTAATGCGCCGCCTAACCGAAAGCCAGCCTAACCGTCTTTCAGGCATGGGCACCATTGCTTGGGTTTCGGTGTTTGCCGCCCCCCAATTATTTGTTGCTTCTCTTATCATGGAAGATCAACACTGGTACCACATAAGCCATGCAGGAATTGCCGTGTGGGGCGCCGTAGCCTACCTAGGAGTGGTAATGACCGCAATTGGTTATACCTGTTGGTATCATGTGCTGGGGCGCTATCCCGCCTCTAAAGCAGGGCCTTATTTGCTTTTACTACCGGTATTTTCTATTCTTGGGGGCTGGTTATTCCTAGGAGAGCCTGTGAATCCACGTATGTTAATAGGCGGTGCAATAATTGTGTTTGGGGTGGCTTTACTTACTCTGCAGCGATCTTCTGCTTCGAAATAAAACTCAGGTAAGTATGAAGCGCTCTCTTATGCTGTGTTCAGGTTTACTTGACCACAGCATATGAGTTTGCTCCAACATCTAAAGTGAAGCATGTACTAACATGACCTAAAAGGAATTTTATGCATAAGAACATTGCAAAAGTAGACCCTATAGCAAAATATAGAGCTCTGTGATCCTTTAAATATTTAATCTTTTCTTTCATGTATAACTCCTGACCAGTAGCCAGTAGTGTTGACCAACAGCAGTTCGTATCTATTAACTTTTCACCAGCTTAATCAGCCCTTCCAGTCACTAGTACCAACCTAAACCCTAAGAAATTGATCAAGTTTGACTATACGTCTCATACAAGTGCCCGGCTCCATTCCCATACTTCTTTATTTTGACATAGCATCATGGTCTGAATCTTCTTTGTCTTGAGTAGGCACTATTAATATAAAAGTGCGAAAAAAAGCGCCCCCTGGAGTAAAAGAACAAAGATTTATGAGAAGCCAATGAGGTGTCCTAAGGTAGCTTGTGTGGGGTGGTACCAAAAAAGTAAATATGATCGCCCAAGAAAAATAATAACTGTGGTGCTTTTTTGGCAGCGTACATTAACCTGTTGAAAAATGGCACTTTCTTACGAAAGAATAAACCCGACCTGGGCGTTTTCATAAGTAAAACCCAAATGAGCATAATAGCCACAGAGGCCAGTGCACTCCAAATAGATACATGCTGCGCTAGCCCATCGTACCAAAGCTGAGTTTGATAATGTGCAGCACACAAAAGAAACCATTGAGGCCCAAGGCACACCAGTTAAAAATTATGTAACTTGTGTGCATATTTAGGCTTTGGTCTTTGAGCGTACAAAATAAGGCCACAGATGGTAATTTGATGGAGCCCATAAAAAAACCAAGATCTAAACACACTCATAGCAATCCGTTCAGGCTGCGTGCGTATCTTGAGTGGGCGTTTTTTGATGCCTTAATATCTGTATTCAATCACTCTAGCGGTTACAGGCTTCCACAATGACACCTGCCATAGAGTCGAAGGCACCTATATGAGGCAACACTGTTATTTTTTTATCTGGCCATTGATCTAGGGCCTTTTTAATTTCTCGGGGTATGTCATTCATAACATGAATGCCAGCCGATAAAAAATAAGGCAACACCACTACCTCTGTCGTTTGACTATTAAAGAAGTCATCTAGCACAACTTCTATAGATGGAGATGCAAACTCCAAAAAAGCCACTTCCACGCCATCAAAAGCAACACCTAAATTGGCTGATACTTTTTCTACTAGCACCTCTAATTCATCATTTGATGATGATAAACGGCTGCCATGGGCAGCAATTAATAATTTTTTCATACGTCCTCTTCCAAGGTCAATTGAGTCTAACTTAGGTTAGGCTAGCAAAGGTTATTTGAAAACACTGTTTGCCGTTTCAACAAACCACCAATACAGCTTCTTAAATTTTCAAATACACGATCTTCTGCATACACGTTAGCCAACACTGGTGCTGTACCACAGAGAAAAAGCCGGTCATTTTTAAGTAAAACATTAGCCATCAACTTTTGATCGAACTCTTTCCACATCCCATCTTGATAAAATACAGTACAAGCCTGTTCAAACTTCCCAGCAAGCTCAATAGACGCCGCTACATTAAATGTTTGGGTTAATAAATGTACAGTGAACTTTGCATCTGTTAACTCCAAAGCCATTAACGCCAAACGCCAAACTGGGGCTTGATTACCTGCAATCAAAACCACAGTATTAGCCCCCTTCTTTTTAGAAACTTTAGCACTCGAACGAATCAAGGCGTAGCGCACCAATTCACTTTCTGCAAACCCAAAGGCTGCACCATGGTCGTCATCAGTAAAACTTAGTTCAGAAAATAACGGCTGTAACAAACGTTCACTACACACGTTGGCAGGGTAATTAGCAAATGCATTGTGTATTAAATGCTCAACTTTACTCACTGAAAACAGCTCAACTGCAGCCCTAAGTTCGGCAACGTCATGCTGCCAATCTTCAGTTTCAATGACTTGTTTATCCACTGTCACATCGTCCTGAAGCAGCGTTTTAACTTTGCCAATCGGCACACCTCTGGACACTAAGGTCAAAATCCTTTGAATGGTAAGAACATCTTTTTCTGAATAGAGTCTGTGGCCTTTTTCTGTTCTCTGTGGCTTTAGCAGCCCATACCTGCGCTCCCAAGCCCTTAGGGTAACCGTATTAACCTGTGTACGAGCACTTAATTGCCGTATAGGGAACTGGTTTTCATTTTTAAGGTGTTCATTGCCACCCGTTTCAGCAGTCATCTTAGGTTGTTTATTCCTGTCTGTTTTTATATAAATTAGTTATACATAAAATAATACTGTACAAGTATTTAATTGTACAGTATTATTTTCTGTATAACTAATTAAGTAATTATTCATATCTATTAACTTTACTTTGGATCACTTGTTTAGTGATAGATGATGTAGCGACAGGTTAGATAGTATCAGTAAATTTATTTCAAAGGCACTCAATAATTGAGGACTAGACAATGAACAAGCAACACATCATTTCCTCCGATAAGGTGGCAAGTGATATTAATCAACCTTCTATACAGATTGGTATCAGCGCCTGTTTAGCAGGAAATAAAGTGCGCTACAACGGTGGCCATACACAATCTCGACTATGCCTGGACCTATTAAGCCAATGTTTCACATTCATCACCTTCTGTCCCGAAGTCGAAGCAGGCTTTGGCACCCCAAGGCCCACCATGCGCCTCATTGGTAATCCTGAGTCACCACAACTTGCCTTTAGTAATGACAGTACATCAGATTTAACAGCACAACTCCTCCATGGATTCGAAAAAAAGTTACCTAAAATGAGTCACCTTGATGGGTACATTTTGATGAAAAATTCTCCAAGTTGTGGGCTTGAGAAAATAAAAGTGTTCCAGCCAAATGGGCACCCACACCAAACACGAACTACAGGCATATTTGCCAAAGCGCTAAAAGAACAATACCCTCTAATGCCAATCGAAGAAGAAGGACGATTGCACGACGACAAGCTATTTGACAATTTTATACTGCGTGTTTATGCCTATAGAAATTTTCGTAAAGAAGTCTTAGAATTACCTAGTTTACACAACCTAATTATATTTCACAGCCGCTACAAATACATCTTAATGGCACATAATCAAGACAAATACCGAGCACTAGGTAGGCTGTTAGGCAGCAAAAAAAGTATACCTCTTGCAACACTTATTAACTCATATTTTTGTGATTTTATTGAGGCACTTTCCAAGCCTGCCAGTAGAAAGAACCATACTAATGCGCTGTTCCATATTTTAGGATACTTAAAAGGCAACCTCACATCAGTAGCACGAGAACACATTATTGAAATAATTCACAATTACAACAAAGGTTTAACCCCGCTGACCACACCTTTAACTTTACTTAAACATCATTTAATGCAACATGGCTCTACTTATATCCAACACCAGCGTTACTTGGAACCATACCCTGAAAAAATCAACCCAGTGATTCGATACCTTTAATAAGATAACCGCTGAGCACCTATATTATGAGCACAATTGTTGAACAGTTTTGCAGCTACTACAAAGAATTTAGCCAAGAAAGCATCGCTGGGCTTGATAAAATTTATCACCAGCGCGTGGTTTTTGTAGACCCAATGGGGAAAGTTGAGGGCCTCAACCACCTTAAAAGTCATTTTAGAAAAATGATGTCTAATGTTACCTATTGCCGATTTGAAATCACTGATGTGGTCAACAGTGATGCCCAAGCCTTTATCACCTGGACTATGACGTTTGCTCATCCAAAGCTAAATAATCATCAAGCAATCGACGTCTGTGGCGTTAGCCAGATCGTGTTTAATGAGCGCATCACATACCACAGAGATTACTTTGATGTAGGCTGTATGTTTTATGAGCATGTGCCTATACTCAAAAACGTCATCGGGTTGCTGAAAAAAAGGCTGGCATCGTGAAACGGATTTTAATTACAGGTGCTAGTTCCGGTATTGGTATGCACCTCACTTACCTTTATTTATCAATGGGCTGGCACGTTATTGCCTGTGGTAGGTCATTAAGTAAACTGCAAGCTGCTTTTCAAGCATCACCCCCAGCAGCACTCACCCTGTGTACTTTTGATATTGATCAGCGCACTGAAGTAATAACAAAACTCAAACAAATCGAAGCGCTTGATCTAGTGATCCTCAATGCAGGGATATGCGAATACATGGATGATCCACTTCCATTTGATAGCAAGTTGTTTAAACGGGTAATAGACACCAATGTCATTGGCACAGGATACTGTTTAGAGGGGGTATTAGGCAATATTAAACCAGGCGGTCAACTTGCTATTGTTAGCTCCTCTGTCACCCTGTTGCCACTCACTCGTTCTGAAGCTTATGGTGCCTCTAAGGCTGCGCTAGATTACTTAACACGCACCCTGGCCATTGACCTTAGCCCAAAGGGCATCGATGTTTCACTCATTCGTCCAGGGTTTGTAGATACTGCATTAACACAAAAAAACACCTTTTCTATGCCGGGCCTTATCTCTGGTGAACAAGCCTGCAGGTACATTATGCATGGTCTTGAAGAACGGAAATTGGAGATTAACTTTCCAAAAAAATTCTTTTTCACCATGAAAATATTAGCGTTATTACCCAGAACACTATGGCGCCGACTCGCCATTAAAATGATCAGGGGCGTCTGATGAAACAGCCATCACAGCATCCCCAAAAAAAACGTATCGCCATTATTGGTAGTGGTATTTCAGGCCAAACCTGTGGCTACCTGCTAAGCCAACAACACCAGGTGACTTTATTTGAAGCCAACGACTACCTAGGTGGACACACAGCAACCATCGACCTTGATATAGATAATAAAACTCTGGCGGTAGATACCGGTTTTATTGTTTTTAATGACCGTACCTACCCTAATTTCATAAAACTGATGAAACAAATTGGGATCTCCAGTAAACCCACAGAAATGAGTTTTAGTGTACAAAATAAAGCCAGTGGCCTTGAGTACAACGGACATAACTTAGATACCCTTTTTGCACAGCGACGTAATTTATTGAACCCTCGGTTTTATTACTTTATTGTAGAAATCCTGCGCTTTAATCGATTGGCTAAAAAAGCAAATACTGTCATCCAAGATGAACAAGTTACGCAAGGCACGCTAGGCGAGTTTCTCGACCAGCATGGTTTTAGCGATTATTTTTCTACCCACTACGTACTCGCAATGACTGCAGCCATTTGGTCTGCTTCTATAAACAGTTGCAGAGATTTCCCGTTACAATTTTTTCTACGCTTTTTGAGCAATCACGGTTTACTTGACATCGCTAACAGACCTCAGTGGTATGTTATCAAGGGTGGTTCACGCAGCTATATACCCAAATTAACGCAGTCAATTCAAGACATTCGCCTTAACTCAGCCGTGGTATCAGTCACGCGCCATGACGGATACGTAGACATTACTAGTAACAACAAAATCGAATCGTTTGATGAGGTTATTTTTGCCTGCCACTCTAACCAAGCACTAGCGTTATTAAAAGATCCAAGCACCACCGAATCGCAGGTACTTGGCGCCATAAAATACCGCAACAATGACGTTGTACTTCATACCGATAGTAGCTTGCTACCCACATACAAGAAGACGTATGCTAGCTGGAACTACTGCATAGACCCTCAAGTGGATGAGTTACCAACTTTAACTTATAACATGAATATTTTGCAGGGTCTCAAAACTGAGCAAGATCTTTGCGTCACTCTTAATCAAACTAAACGCATTGATCCACAGCACATTTTACGCCACTTTACTTACGCTCATCCGGTTTTTTCACTTGAGTCTATTGCGGCACAAAATCGACGCCACACCATTTGTGGCAACAGTTTAACGCACTTCTGTGGTGCGTATTGGTACAACGGATTTCATGAAGATGGAGTGAGAAGCGCCTTGGACGTATGCCAACGCTTTGGCATCACTCTTGACACAGTTAATACAGCGGGTACGGCCTCATCAAATACACAACAAGGCTCCGCAAATGCCTAATGCTCAGATAGATAGCCAAACAGCTCATAGTACAACTATAAAACCGGTGATGAAGAGTGCGTTTTATATCGGCCATGTGTTTCATAAGCGCTTCTTTCCCAAAGAACATACATTCACCTACCCACTGTATATGAATTTTATAGACCTTGATGAGGTTGAATTACTGAACACCAAATATTGGTGGTTCTCATCTCACCGTTGGGCGCCTTTACAGCTAAAAACATCAGATTATTTTAGCAATGAACCGACCCACACAAGCGCATTAACAACTAACGCTGGAAACTTCCTAAAAACCCATGCCCTTGCGGTAGCAAACTCCTTGGGTGCAGACGTTAGCACTATCAACCGTGTATGTGTGTTAGCTCAATTACGCTGCTTTGGGATATATTTTAGCCCTATAAATTTTTTCTTTTTGTATGAAGGTGATACTGCCAAATACCTCATTGCCGAAGTTAGCAACACTCCTTGGAATAAAAGCCATTGTTACTTGATCGATTTGATGTCACCTACACCAACCGAAAAAGCATTTCATGTATCACCTTTTATGGATTTAGACATGGAGTACCGATGGCGGGTGAAGGAACCCGCTGCAAGCACAGAAATTAATATAGAAAACTGGCGCCAGCACCTACTATTTACTGCCTCATTTTCCGCAACACGTTATGACATAAACGCAAAAAAAATATCAGCAGTATTCCTGCGCTGGCCCATTGTATCTTTAAGCATTGTTAGGGCTATTTATTGGCAGGCATTTAAACTGTATCTAAAACGTATTCGTTACGTGCCTTACCAAACCAGCCAATCCAAAAAACCTAACTTATCGACTAACAAACCCAATACAAAGAGCAAATCATGAAGATATCAAGTATAAATAAAATGGAAACCCGCTCTTTCAGTAAAAAAGTTGTGTTTTCATTACTAAAAAAACTAACTGATGGTCATATTCGATTAATTGAAAATGGTACCGAGGAGTTTTTTGGCCCTAGTGAGGCAGATATTAAAGCTACCATTACTATTCACGACCCAAAAGCCTACTCACGTATTTTATGGGGTGGAAGCATTGGTGCTGGCGAAGCCTATGTAGAAGGTTTATGGAGCAGTGAGAACCTAGTCGATGTGATTCGCTTATTCTCTAGAAACCTTGCAGCACTCGAAAAACATGAACAACGATTTGGTTTTTTATTGAACATCATCAATATGGTTAAACATCGGCTAAATCGTAATAGCAAAGAAGGCAGTAGAACCAACATAGCTGCACATTACGACATAAGCAATGAGATGTATCGGTTCTTTCTAGATGATGCAATGCAATATTCATCAGCTATATTCCCCCATGAAACAACAACACTAGCAGAAGCACAGCAACACAAACTTAAAACCATTTGCGAAGCATTAAACCTCACCGAAGATGACCAATTATTAGAGATAGGCACTGGTTGGGGTGGGCTAGCATGTTATGCCGCTAAAAATTATGGTTGCCACGTTACCACTACCACTATATCAGACGCTCAATTTGACCTAGCGCAAGAACGTATCAATGACGAAGGTCTTAGCCACAAAATCACTTTACTAAAAAAAGACTACCGAGACTTAACAGGCCAATATTCCAAAATCGTGTCCATTGAAATGATTGAAGCCGTTGGGCATAAATTTATGCCTACCTACTTTGAAATGTTGGATAAATTATTAAAGCCAGGTGGAAAATCGTTTATCCAAGCTATCACCATGAATGATCAGCGCTACGATAGCTATGTAAAAAATGTGGATTTCATTCAGCGCAATATATTTCCCGGTGGTCACCTACCCTCTGTCAGTGTGATTTGTGACCTAGTAAAAAATAATACCAACATGTATATGAAACAATTGTCAGACTACCGTATTGATTACGCTAAAACACTCAGCGTTTGGAGAACCAGTTTCTTAGATAATCGTGAGGCCATTAAATCACTCGGCTTTAGTGATGATTTTATTCGTTTGTGGGAATATTATTTCTGCTACTGTGAGGGAGGATTTCGCGAATCGGCTATTGGGCTAGCCCATATTGAACTGATCAAAAATGAATATTAAGATAGCCCCAGTGACCAAGTGGCTACTGTTTCAAGCAGTAAGCTTTCAAGTTATGTGGATTGCACTGATATGGGGCGGCAACTCCTGGTTACCTGTGTCGGTCGCTATTTTAATCATGCATTTTGTTTTAAGCCCAAGCCGCCTGCACGATGCCAAAGTACTCCCGCTCGCCCTTGGTGGATTTGCTATCGACTTAGTCATGACTAAACTGGGCTTCTTTGTCTTTGTGCAATGGCCACTTTGGTTGTTGGTGTTATGGGTGGCTTTTGTTCTTAATTTAGGCCATAGCATGCGTTTTTTGCGCAACTTTAAGCCCCTATACCTCATCATTTTTAGTGCAGCAGGCGGTATTTATGCTTATTGGGCTAGCTGGAAATTTGGCGCTGTAGACTTGCCTCATGGGCCAATCTTAACGTTATCAATAGTAGCCCTCACTTGGAGCATGTTCCTGCCGTTATGTGTGAAAGTGGATGGTTTAATAAGGAAACCTCGCAATGGGTAGCCTTAATAAACACACCACAGCGCTTGCCTATATCTGCATGTTATTAATGCCAAGTCACTATACTTATGGCGAACAAGCGTTAAAGCATTCGCAGTTTAATACACAGACTTCAATTGACATGACGCCTGTACCCACATTTAAGTTAGTCGGGACAGCCAACATGAAATGGCTATGGTTTGATATCTACCAAGCCAAAGTACTCACACCAACAGGAGCATATAGCCCTAATCAATTGCCTCTGGCGCTAGATTTACTTTATAAACGAAGTATCACCGCTGAACAGTTAATACAATCAACGATAGATGAGTGGAAACGCCAAGACATTGATTATCCTGTTGAGTGGGTATCTAAGTTACGTGGTATGTGGCCAGATATTGCACCACAAGATCAGCTTATATTGTATGTAGATGAGGATAGAATTAGCCATTTTTTCTATAACAATAAATTCATTGGCTCCTTAAAAGATCCCTTATTCTCAAAGGCTTTTACGGCTATTTGGCTATCAAAAAACACCTTAAGACCAGCACTACGTAATCAATTAATAGGACTAAACCCATGACTATTTTTAACTACTTCATTCACCATTGTTCACGTTTGTTTGGGGCCATTTTTGTATGCTTCTTATTGGTAGGCTGCAGTGCCAACATCTCTGATTACCAATCCACCACACCCGCATTCGATATGAAAACATTTTTTGACGGGAAGTTAGGCGCCTACGGTATGGTGCAAAATAGAAATGGCAAAGTCATCAGGCGTTTTCGTGCCGATTTGATCGGCTCTTGGGAGGGTAACAAAGGCCTACTAGAAGAAGACTTTTTTTATGATGATGGCGAAACACAGCGCAGAGTATGGAATCTGGTAAAGCATGGAGACAATAATTACAGCGGCGTTGCGTCTGACACAGTGGGTGAAGCAACAGGTGAAAGCCAAGGTTTTGCCTTTAATTGGCGCTACACCTTAGCCATAGACGTTGATGGTACAACGTGGGATATTGACTTGAATGATTGGATCTATCAACTAGATGAATCTCGCTTAATCAACCAAACTGAAATGACCAAATGGGGGTTTAATGTAGGCCAAATAACCCTCATCATAGAAAAACTAGATTAATTACTGATGATTAAAAATATATCAATCATATGGTTTCGCCAAGACTTACGTCTGCGCCACAACCCAGCCCTAACCGCTGCGTGTAAAGCAGCTAATGTTCTCCCTATCTATATACTTGATGATGAAAATGCAGGCAAGTATCGGATGGGGGGAGCCAGTCGGTGGTGGCTGCATCATTCATTAAACGCTTTGGATTCATCTCTAGACAACGCCTTAAATTTCTATTGCGGTGACGCAGCTACAGTGATTGCCGATTTGTGCCAGCGTTTTACAGTTGATGCGGTCTACTGGAATCGCTGTTACGAGCCCAGCTATATAGCGCAAAGCACCTGTATAAAACAACAATTATCATCGCAAGGTATTAAGGCACAAAGTATAAATGGCTCATTACTGAACGAACCATGGTCAGTGCTTAAGAAGGATGGCAGTCCCTATAAGGTGTTTACTCCGTACCATCGAGAGGCCAGCAAAATTGAGTCTCCTGTCACTGTGTTGCCAGCACCTAAGCTACCAACACCGTTAATGATTGATCCTAAAGCCACTAGCTTAGACACTTTGTCATTATTGCCAGAAATTAATTGGGACGCCGATTTTTATAAGTGTTGGACGCCAGGTGAAGCCGGGGCATCATCAGCCCTAAACAGCTTTTTATCCAATGGCATAAGTGACTATAGAGAGGGCCGTGACATCCCTGCCTTAAAAGCTATTTCCAGATTGTCACCTCACCTGCATTTTGGTGATATATCGCCTCATCAAATCATCAGTGCCCTACTCACAGTAGCTGATGATCAAAATAGCGAGCACTTTAAACGAGAAATACGCTGGCGGGAATTTTCTTATTATTTACTATTTCATTTCCCTAGCTTGCCTAAAAAAAACTTCAAAGCCAAATTTGATCAATTCCCATGGGAGAATAACCCAACCTGGTTAGTAAAATGGCAACAAGGGCTAACTGGTTACCCTTTAGTTGACGCAGGTATGCGAGAGCTTTGGCAAACAGGAAGTATGCACAACCGTGTGCGTATGGTTACTGCCTCTTTCTTGATAAAAAACTTACTCATTGACTGGCGTTTTGGTGCGCAATGGTTCTGGGACTGCCTAGTGGATGCAGACTTGGCAAGCAACAGCGCCAGCTGGCAATGGGTTGCAGGATGTGGCACAGATGCCTCACCCTATTTCAGAGTATTCAATCCTATTATCCAAGGCGAAAAGTTTGACCCACAGGGGGATTACACCAAACGTTATCTACCAGAACTACAAGAGTTACCCAATAAATATCTATTTCGGCCTTGGGAAGCTCCGCCAGAAGTATTAAAAAAAGCAAATATCACGCTGGGCCAAACCTACCCATTTCCAATGGTAGATATTAAACAATCTCGACAAAAAGCATTAGATTCTTATAGTATTACAAAGGAATTTTAGTATTCATTGCAGTTAACGCTGCCATTCGCTAGTAGTTATCGTCTAATCCCAACATGATACGCACCAAATTAGTCATTCGATGGGCTTGCACTAACATACACGCATGACTTTTTTGTATATCAGCATCTAATTCAGGATGATGCAGCTGGAATAGTTCTAAGTAGCCCTAAATCACAGTTAATGTTGAACGCGTTCAATAGACATCTTCGAGATACCGCCCTTGGGATTTAAGGGTGGCTGGATCAAGCCCAAGGGGCGCGATAACCAGAGTGATTGTTTCGCGCACTTCGTCTGCCATGCTTCTGCCACCACACACCAGAATTTGAGCACCACACTCTATCATGCTGCACAGCAACTCTGCATCTTCGATGATCCGATCTTGCACATACTTTCGCTCGGCCACTCGTGAAAACGCGGTTGTTATTGTGCTGAGTTTGTTTTCATTGCTCCACTTCAAAAAATCGGATTGGTAAAGGAAATCCGAGCCAGGGTTGCGCCCACCAAAATACAGGTGCATCGCCCGGCCTGTTTTATTGGCGCGGATAAATCCGGCCAGCGGGCCAACACCGGTACCAGCGCCAATAAGGATAATCGGAGTTTTGCCCTTGGCTGGCCTAAATTCTGGGTTCGGCTGGATAAACACCTTTATTTGATCACCGGCTTTCAAACTGTGCAAAAAACCTGAACAAACGCCTGCCACATGTTTGCGCACACAAATTTGCAACATCCCATCTGTGGATGATGAAGCTAGCGAATAAAAACGCGGCACGTCGTTATTTGGGGCAAATATACCTACCAGATCACCTGCCTCAAATTTTGGCAGGCGGCTTGGCCGCAGACTAGGCCAAAACCCCACTGATTTTCCATCAGGTATTTTAAAATTAAATACAGTTGTTGGTGCTTGCACCTGCTGACCGTAATCTATGCGGCTGGACAGTTGAAAAGTGGTGGTGCGAGGCCGAGTGACGGCGTGGTTAAGTAGAAGTTGAATGCCCATTGCGGCGCCGATCTCAGCGCCCCAACTGGTGAAGCTTTGTGCAGATTGGCGATCAATCAAAGTTAAAGCATGACACTTTTGCCAGTTTTTTGCGGTAAGAGCGGTATCAACATCCTGCGCAAAAGCACAGAAGTCAGGGAATTGTCGGTCGCCAAAGCCCAAAACTGTCGAGGTAAATTTAGGCACGGCTTTAATTGCATCCAACTTGGCCAGAAAGTTTTTTGCCGAGGCAGGTGCCGCGCCATCACCATAAGTTCCCGTCAGAATAAACATGTGTTTCGCTTGGTGATAGGCTGGTTTTAAAGCGTTCATCGGCGCGATATGCACCTTATGCCCAGCCTCGTGCAATGCCAAATGTAGGGTTTTTGCAAACCCCCACGTGCTGTTGCTTTCACTGCCAACCAGAATAATAGTATCCGCACGTTGCGGCCCAATATTATGCGATATCCGGGGCATCGAACAGCGGCGTTTCCACCAAACCAGAGCACCGGTATAGCCCATAAAAGGCACGGAAAGCGCACTAAACCCTACAAGTAAACCAATGCTCCATAGGCCTTCACCAGTGTGCAGCATATAAATAAGCTCGAATATTTGACGTTGGGCATTGTGGGGCAAGTAGGTCAGTATTTCACCGGTCGTCTGATCGATATACCCCATACCAGCATTGGTCGTCAGCGAATAAACATCGGTCAAATCGCCCACATAGGGGAATGTGAGTTCGCGTAATTCTGATAATTCAACGGACTGAAGCGGTATGATATCAGCCACAGACATGGGTGCGCCCTCGTTAACAACATAAGGAAAATCAGGTTCTGCATCCAAACCGTGGGGCACAAACTCGAACGTTGTCAACGACATATAGGTACCAGTCAGCGCTGATAATAAGAGCCCAAGTACCGCCAATCGTCCGATTATTGCGTGCAAGCGCTGCGTATTTGTGCCGCGTACACGACGGAAAATATGCCGCCAACCACCAAGGCGCTTTGCCAACATAAATAACCCTGACACTGTCAGGATCAGCAAAGAAAGCGCTCCAATCCCCGCCGCCGCACGACCTGCATCATCCAAAAAGAGCGAGCGATGCAGTTTTGCCACCCAACGGGTAAATTTTGAGGGATCATATTCAGCCATTTTAGCCCCCGTCACAGGGTCAATCTTGTCTGCACCGTAGATGTTGTTCTCAAAATAATACACCACCACCGCGCCCGAGGGCTTTCGGATGATTGCTTCCACCCCATGAAATTGTTGCTGCACTGTGTTTGCCAGACTGGCCACATTAATGTGGCCCGGCGCTGGAACATCAACTTCCGAGCGCTCCAACGCTGGATTTATTGACAGAATGGCACCACTGATTGCTAAAACGGCAACTAGAACAGCAGCAATCAACCCAGGAAATGAGTGTATTCGGCGCAACATTTCACTATTCCTTAAGGTAGATCACATATCGTATTTGAAAGACTGAATATACCTGCGACCAGAAACGGTATTGCCTGCCCCTGTAGTTGTCAAAGGCACAACGATCTCGGCTGGGCTGTCACGACGATCCTCTACCGCAGCGTCAACGCGAATTTGATATCCTGCATCAATCAGCGAATCTTTAATATTGGCTCTCACAGTTAACGTGCGCCCGCGGCGAACACTTGCCCCGGTTGTACCATCCACACGCCCGCGGTTGCCGCGTGCCCAACTAGGTAGGTGCTTATAATATTTTGATTTACGGCCAGACACGTGAATTGTGTCGATGAAAGCACCATTCGCATCAGTTATATAAAGCGCAAGATATGCGCCATCACCATTGTAATTGGCCATTTGCGCGGACAAAGTTACCGGCTGCGCGAAAGCCGCACAGGGAAAAGCGATAATCGCTGCAAAAGCAAGGGTGTAGATGGTATTTTTCATAGTTTTCCAGGCGTTAGTTTTGATTTTTCGTTTTAATTAGCCGCCCTGCACAGGGACGAATACTCCAGAAAATTTACGTCAGTCTTGATTTTGTGTCAGTCATCAGGCTCTGCGTCACGATTGGATTCGTGGTCATCATACTGCCAGCTTTCATACTCAAGTTCGACGATCGCTAAGGTCGCCGGATCAATATAGACTTCGATCTGATTACCACCTGCATCGGTTCCTACAATCGCATAACACCCGTCTTCGGTTTTAATACGGCGAACCGTCCAACCATTTGACTCAGCAAATTCCAACACAACATTACGGGGCTGCCAATTTGAAATGGGCACATCACAACGCCCATCGTTATAAGCAAATGCAACCCCAGTGCCCACAACAGCAACCACCAAGACAGGAATTATAGATATATAGTTCATAAGAATTTGCTTTTCATATATAGCTATTGCTGATATAGCTAGTCATCATCATTTGAATCGTGATTATCGTGATCTCGAGCATCATGACCTTCAACTTTATGATTGACCTGGTGTTAAAATAATTATTACCTAAACTATGTTCAAGGTCGTTCTCTGCTACCTTTTCAAAGCTATTTTCAAGGGTATTTAAAGTGTCATTCAGGCCTGCATCTTTTGTGTGAGATTCCAAATCGCCTATGGCTTGGTTTGTTAATGGCCGATTGTCCAAGCTTTGACTCATTACACTCTGTTTAATGAGGGTCATTTGTTATGTCAAGGTTTTGTTGCAGGGGTCTGCAACTGGCATAGTGATTACCTGACCGTTGTTGATCAAATAAAACTGCTTATTGATGACCCCAGAGGTAGTAACTCCAACGGAGCTTGACGCAATTAGGTTAGCCTTGTTCTGTGGTGACATACCCACATATGACTTTCCATCAGGGCCAATTACTTCCCCAGTTTTGAAAGTTAAGTCGAACGACTGTTGGCTCAACACTAAGCTTGCGATCAGGCCAAGGCCTGTTAATACTTTCTTCATCTCTAAGTCTTTATATTAAATGCCGCAACAAACGGCTTATAGATAGTTTTCTTAGACTAGAATAACGATATTTTTATCGTGTGGTAATGCACTATAGTGTAATAAATGCCTTGTTTACCTCAATGTGACTATAGTTTATTCGTGTAATCTCAGTGTTAGATCGCATCCAGAACTGTCATGTTTGTTAGTGCTAGGTGGATAATGCTTTGACGTTAACAGTACACCATTTTCGCATCGCTTCATTTGTCAGAGGGTGGTATATCTTGGTGTGGAAACGTACAGGTAAAACGACTGCCTTTACCTTCTTGTGAACTGATGTCTAAACTACCCTTATGTCGTAACATAATGCACTTCACTATAGCCAAGCCTAAACCAGTGCCGCCACTGGCACTAGAACGGCTGGGATCAACCCTATAGAATCGCTCGGTTAAGCGCGGTAAATGTTTTTGGCCAATGCCAATGCCATTGTCAGACACGTTAATGCACCACCCATCATTGGTTTTGTACAAAGTGACATCTATGCGGCCCCCATGCTGAGTATATTTAACCGCATTGGTGACCAAATGAGTTAACACACTAAGGATCTCTGACTTCACACCCACCACACTTGCTTGCCTTTCAAGGCACAGTTCTATGGTGACTTTTTTTCTTAGCTTCTGGGCTGAATCGTGTCCCTTAGAGATTGCCTGAGTCAATAATGGAGACATTTCGTTACGCACAAATTTTGACCGATCAATGCTCTCTTCCAAGCGCGACAGCACTAACAAGTCTTGCACCAAGTTAGTCATTCGATGGGTTTGCGCTAACATACGCGTATGACCTTTTTGTACATCAGTATGTAATTCAGGATGATGCAGTTGGAATGATTCTAAGTAGCCCTGCATCACGGTTAATGGTGTGCGCAATTCATGTGACACATTACCAATAAAATCACGGCGCATATTCTCCTGCTTGATACTGTCAGTCATATCCCGCACGATCAGTAGGTTTTCACCTTTAGCAAAGGTAGTCACCGCTATTTCCAATACTTGCTCAGGATTAACTGGCGACTGCACATAAATGGGCTGACTAAAGTCAGCATGGTGGTAGTAACGAAAGAAGCTAGGCTCGCGCAGTAAGTGAACTAAAGGAGCGCCACGGTCCTGTTTCTTTTTTAAGCCCAACATTTTGCGGGCCGACAGGTTCCACCACTCTAGTGCTCCACTGGCGTCAACCGTGATCACACCCTCTCGTAGCGCATTAGCCGATTTTTGAATGCGTAAAATAGCAGTGGTTAATTCTTGCTCCGACTTGAAGTGTTTAACCTGTAGCTCTTCAATACGGTCAAATACCCGACCCCAAATACCTTGGGAGTCAGGCAGCTCTGCGAGTCTGTCATCACTATTTAACCACACATCCAGTTTCTTTAGTTTATGTGCATGGTATAACAAAATTGCCATGAGACCACTGGCAATGGCCCAACTGAGTGACCAAAAAATAGCACCTAAAATGACACTCAGAGCAACAGCTGTATAAGTCTTAGACACCCTAACTTGCTTCATCTATTTTTGCGGAAAAACGATAGCCAGAACCACGCACAGTTTGTACAAATTGGGCATGCTGTTTACCTAAAGCATTGCGTAATCGGCGAATATGCACATCAACTGTCCGCTCATCAATATATACATTGGCACCCCAGACATAGTCTAATAGCTGCCCTCTACTATAGACTCGCTCAGGGTGGGTCATAAAAAAGGTTAATAAGCGGATTTCTGATGGGCCCATAGTGATGGGTTGGTCCTTAATCATCACCCTCTGTGCCGTAGAGTCTAGGGTTAAATCACCCACGTGAATGTTGCTATGTTCTGTCAATCCACCGGTGCGGCGCATGACTGATTTAACACGTGCGACTAACTCACGCGAGGAAAAAGGTTTGGTGATAAAATCATCTGCTCCTGAGTCTAAGCCAA
>TARA_B110000503_G_C7173403_1_pt1 | contig 21450 bp, 18 predicted proteins | sample TARA_B110000503 | Tara Oceans TARA_B110000503 (sample SAMEA4397472) | marine metagenome | biome: Polar Biome; feature: [SRF] surface water layer (ENVO:00010504); material: water (ENVO:00002006), including particulate matter (ENVO:01000060) such as... | depth 5 m | reverse complement strand
CAAGGCCCTTAGGAAACTAAGGGCTTTTTTTATGCGCTATTTTTAAGTACCAGGTTGATCATTAAGACTTTCTAACATAAACTTGCGCTTAATGATCTTTTTATATCCTTCTGTACTATGGGGGTTACTGTTTTTGGCAGTACCTTTTGCCATTCATTTGTTTTCATTCAGAAAAACAAAAGTTGTTACTTTTTCTACTATTCATCATATTGAAGCACTCGTCAAGGACACACAGAGTAAAAGGAATCTAAAACATTTATTGATCTTATTATCAAGGCTATTAGTTATTTTTTTTATGGTTATTGCCTTCGCTAGACCGGTCTGGATGACCGGTGCAAATACACCTGTAGAAGGAACCCTCATTTATATTGATAATTCCCGAAGTATGACGAGTGAAGTGGCAGTAGGACAGTCAGGGCTTAACAAGGCCCTACAAATGGCGGACGATCTCTTAAGTCAAGCCCCGATTGAGCAGCGGTTTCAGGTGATTACTAATAATTCGATGGCGCCGGTAAATTGGATATCTCGGAATTCGGCAATGGATAAATTAGCTAACATTGTGACTACGGGTGAGGCTAAGACCATGTCACAAATCATGGCTAAGACGTCATTTTTAGCATCAAATATGGATTTGTATTATTTTTCTGATTTTCAGGAATCCACCTTTGGTGAGATTGTAAATACTAATGTTCGGGTTAATTTCCTGAAAATGGACATCGAGAGTAGTGCTAATGTGTATGTTGATACTGCTTTTATGGAAGTACCTATGATTCTTGACGAAGGCAGTGTTTTGACTGTAGTGTTGAAAAATAGCGGCAGAAATAACAGAGAGGATGTTCAAGTAAAAATACTTTCAGGTAAACAGCTAATAGCCAGTTCGTTATTGGACTTTGAGTCAAATGGACAAAATTCCTTATCGGTAGATATTCCTGATAATAATTTTATTGATGGGCAGTTTAAGGTTGAGATTGAAGACTTTCCAGTTTATTTTGATAATACTTTTTATTTATCGCATCCCCAAAATAAGGTCAAAAACATCGCCCATATTCATCCTGAAAACAGTTATAGTGCAGCCTTGGCTGACGTATATGCCAACGAAAAATATTTTGATTACACGAGTTACAATTCGGGGTCAATAGATTATACCAAATTAAAACAGACAGATTTGATTGTGTTAGAAGGATTTGTTGAAATACCGTTGAGTTTATTCTCATTTAAGGGCGTTGCTGATTTTTTTATCATCCCCGCTAAGAAAGTCAATAAATCCTCATATGAGGCTTTTCTTGAACGCACGGTAAGAGAAGTTTCGGATTCAGCTTTTGTCGGATTAAAGATAAACGACATCAATGATCCTTTTTTTAAGGGTGTTTTTAAGTCTACCAATGAGGTTATTCGGTTGCCTAAAGCCAAACGACTTTTCGCACTTGAGGGTCGATTTACTACACTGGTTAAAAATGAATTTGGTTATCAATATTTGGTACGAACTAAGCAGTTGGATCGGAACATATTCTTTCTTGCTTCTCCGATAGGCCGCGACTTCACAAATCTTACTTCTCATGCTACTTTTTTACCATTGATGTACAAAATGGCACAGTCAAGTAATGCCGCTACGGAGCCTTTGTATTTTGATATTTCAGCGAATTACATTTCTCTCCCCATCAATGGTTATGATCCGATTAAAAAAATTACTTTAGCAAATGAATCAGTGGAACTAATTGCTAATTATCAATATGCCAAAGGTAATTTAACGCTAGAATTACCGCCTGAAGGGATACTTGCGGGGCATTATGAACTCCGTATTAATGATTTAGGGGTACAGAAAATTGCTTTAAATGAGCCTAAAAATGAGTCAGACATTACTACTTATAGTGATAAGTACTTACAGGAATTAGCTTCAAATAGTCCGTACCTTAATTATATTAATGTAGAAAATATTCAAATTTCGGCTGATTCTGGAGGAATTAATAGTGATGGAAATGAATTATTTAAATATGCACTAATTTTGGCACTCGTCTTTGTGATTTCAGAGACATTACTTATTCGATTTTTATAAAATGAATATAAGAAACGTCGTCGTACAAGATCGAAATTCGCCACATCATGGATTGGCGGTAGATTTGATTATTGAAAAGGGAATGATTAAGGTCATCACCAAACATGAAGGCGGGGAGAAGTCGCATAAAGTAGTTTCCCCAGGCCTTATGGATTTATCAAGTCATTTTAATGACCCTGGAGTAGAGCACAAGGAGGATTTATTTTCTGGACCTAAAACGGCCATGTTAGGCGGGTTTACTGATGTGTGCATTCTTCCAAATACATTGCCGCCAATAGATAATAGAAGTACTCTGGAGTACATATTGGCAAAGACTGCGGCTCAAGTGACTTCGATTCATCCATACGGGGCACTCAGTGCTGGTTTGAAAGGTGAACAGTTATCGGAGATATTCGACCTTAAAGCCGCGGGTGCTATTGCATTTACAGATGGATTAAATCCCGTGATCAATTCAGAGTTACTTCTGAAAGGATTACAATATGTACAAAAATTTGATGGCTTGATTATCAGTAGACCTAGAGATGGTTCATTATCCCCAGGAGGACAAATGAACGAAGGGGAGATGAGTACAAGGTTGGGATTACCAGGTATTTCTAATTTATCAGAAAAGGCGATGATTGAACGTGATCTGTCAATATTGGAATATGCAGGGGGCCGCTTGCATTTTCATGCCATATCGGCCGCTGAGTCAATTGATTTGATTGCTAAAGCCAAACAAAAAGGATTAAAAGTCACTTGTGATGTGGCGTTGTATCAATTATTATATTTGGACGAGGATTTGAACGATTTCGATACCGTGTACAAAGTAGACCCTCCGCTCAGAACACAGGAGGATGCTTTGGCGCTTAAAAATGGTTTACTATCGGGCACTATAGACGCAATCAGCATTGATCACAGACCTCAGGACGAAGAATCTAAAAATCTCGAATTTGATTTGGCTGATTTCGGCATGATCGGACTGCAAACTGCATTTTCTTCTTTGCTTAAATTGGCTTCTGAAAGCTTGCCACTGGAGCTATTATTGATGAAGTTGTCAAATGGACCACGTAGTATTTTTAATATGCCAATTGCGCATATTACTGAAGGGGTTCCTGCAAGACTGGCTGTATTTGATATTGGTGAAAGCTGGACTTATGATAAAAAATCAAATGCTTCGAAATCAACTAATTCTCCCTTATTAGGGAAGGAACTTGTAGGGAAAACAGTAGCCGTTATAAATGGTGAAAAGTCATATTTTGCGTAATAATTTATGAAGGAAGTAGGTTTAAGGTATGCGGGAGTAGCTGGACTGCTGTTTTGTGTTGTTTTTATAGTTTCCTATGCAATAGGTGTTCATCCCTTCATTGAGATGAGCCATTTATTTTTTGATCTCTTTATTTACGGATTGGTCATCTATTTTGCGGTTAATGAATTTAAGAAATTAAACAATGAAGGGGGACTTCATTTTTGGCAGGGGATGAGTATTGGTTTTTTGGTGAATATGGTTTCCTTGACCCTATATATGATTTTTCTTTTCATTGCGATGAATTTCAACGATCTGATACTTGCTGATTATAAAATACAGGCATCGGATTTTCTTATAGTTAAATCGGTTCAATACATTGAAAGCTACGGAGCGGATCAATATAATCAGCAAGTACAGGCGATTGAAGATACAACGATATTAAACATGGTTTTCATGGCAGGCGTGAAAAAGTTTATTTCAGGATTGTTTATGACGCCTTTGATTTCTATCTTGTTGCGAAGAAATTATCAATAATAAAACTAAAAATTATGGAAAATCACGCGCTAAGAACGGGGCTTATTTTGGGAATAATTAGTATTCTTTTGTCAGTAACGGTTTATGTAATAGATCCCTTATTGGTTATCAAATGGTGGTTTGGCCTAGTCGCTTTATTGCTAAGTTTGGGTTTTGTAATCTATTATGGATTGCAATTTCGAAATGAATCTGGTGGTTTTGTTTCCTTCAAAATCAGTTATGGTTATTCAATGCTCACTTTTGTTGTGTCGGGCTTGATTGGAACGGTTTTCAATATATTGCTCTATAATTTCATTGATCCGGATTTACCTGAAATCATTTCGGAGGCTATTATCGAACAAACGGCGCAAATGATGGAAGGCTTTGGCGCATCTCAGGAGATGATTGATAAAGCGATAGAAGAGGCAGATACGACGTCAAATTTCACTACTTTTGGACAGATTAAATCTTTTGGATTTGCCTTAATAGTTTATGCGGTTATGTCTTTAATTACAGGCGCGATTATTAAAAGAAAGAAACCTGAATTTTCTGATTTGACCTAAGTGGATCATCAATTTCAAATATCTATTGTGATACCCGTCTTGGACGAGGAAGCATCTATCCCGGAACTATATGAGTGGATTGTAAAGGTGCTTTTGGCATCTAAGTTAACGGGTGAGATGATTTTCATTGATGACGGAAGTACGGATGATTCATGGAATCAGCTATCCAAGTTGGTTCAATTAGATTCTAATGTAAGGGCATTAAGATTTTCCCGAAATTATGGAAAATCAGCGGCTCTTCATGCCGGATTTGAGGCAAGTCGTGGGGAAGTGGTTATAACGATGGATGCAGATTTGCAGGATTCGCCGGATGAAATACCAAAACTTTACAAAATGATCGCTGAAGAGGGATTTCATATGGTATCGGGTTGGAAAAAAATCCGACATGATCCCTTCGAGAAGAGAATTCCTTCGAAGTTTTTTAATTGGGTGACCCGCAAGGCATCTGGGATTAAATTGCATGATTTTAATTGTGGATTAAAAGCATATCAAAATCGAGTAGTTAAAAGTATTAGCTTATATGGTGAACGGCATCGATACATCCCGCTATTGGTCAAATGGAATGGATTCCGAAATATTGGTGAAACGGTGGTGGTACATCGGGCTCGAAAATACGGGGTTACTAAATTTGGTTTCGAACGTTATATTACCGGATTTTTAGATCTCATATCGGTTTCATTCGTGACCAGATTCCGCAAAAATCCAATGCATTTCTTTGGACTGCTGGGTACTTTTTGCTTTGTTGGAGGAACGATGATTACGTCTTTTTTGATTGGTGATAAGATTTATAAAGTCAATCAGGAATTGCCTGTGCGTGATATCGTGGATCAGCCTTTGTTTTTCCTTGCTTTAGTAGCATTGATTATAGGGGTCCAGTTGTTCTTAGCAGGATTTTTGGCGGAAATGGTGATTCAATCAAGTCCCAATAAAAATGATTATCAGATTGCTGAGGAATTAAACAAGGATGCCTAAGTATTCTTTGATCATTCCTGTCTACAACCGGCCAGAAGAAGTGGATGAGCTCTTAACTTCTTTGACTCTTCAAACGTTTAAAGATTTTGAAGTTTTGGTGGTTGAGGATGGCTCATCAGTGACTTGTTCAAGTTTGCTCAAAAAGTTTTCTACTTCCTTAATGGTTCAATATTATTTCAAAGAGAATGAGGGTCAAGGCTTTGCTAGAAATTATGGTTATCAGCGTGCCAAAGGAGACTATTTCATTGTTTTTGATTCCGATTGTATTATTCCTGCTGGATATCTCGAAGAGGTGGACGTTTTTTTGAAAGAACACAAAGTCGATGCTTTTGGTGGGCCTGACAAGTCTCATCCTTTGTTTACCCCTTTGCAACAATCTATCGGACATACTATGACCTCTTTTTTTACTACCGGGGGCATCCGCGGGCGTAATCATCACTTTGGTACGTTCCATCCGAGAAGTTTTAATATGGGTATCAGTAGGGTTGTATATGAGAAAACCCGTGGTTATTTAATCCCCTTTATGGGAGAGGACTTGGAGTTTAGCATTCGTATCATCAAGTCAGGCTTCAAAACAGCGTTGATAGAAAAAGCTTTCGTTTTTCACAAGCGACGTACTAGTTTACTAAAGTTTTACAAGCAACTTTATTATTTTGGAAGGGCTCGTATAAATCTTACTCGTTTTCATGAAGGACAGCTTAAATTATTGCATTTATTCCCTCTTTTATTCACCATCGGATGGGTTTTTTCTGCGCTTATCGGTATGCTAAATGAGCAAATTGCAACGATAGGGCTGGGTCTTTACAGTGGTTATTTGTCGGTAGTTGTTCTTGAGGCGTTATGGATAACTAAATCACTTGGTGTTGCGATACGCGTACCTATTACGGTTATCACGCAAATGGCTGGGTATGGTTTGGGACTGATGTACGAGTTCACCCAAAAAAAGCGAGGAATTAATCCCAATAAAAAATACATAGAAATTTATTGATCAGCTTTTAATCGCACGATAAATCGGTTCATTTTCGGGCAAAGCATATCGTCTTTTGCTCTCAGTACTTAAATCTTGGAGATAATTTTCCTCCACAATATCAAACCCAGCAGCGCTTATACGGTCAGGGTAATCTTTGCCATACATTCTTAGATGATCATCTTGGCCAAATAATTCTGCTCTTTTCTTTGGGTCTTTCAGCTCAGGATCTTCGATGGTATGCTCCTTTAGCGGATGAAATAATGGAATTTGTAAGATGGCCCATCCACCTGGTTTCAAGACTCGAAGCATTTCTTGCATGGCTTTTTTATCATTTTCGACGTGTTCAAGCACATGATTACAAAAGATCACGTCAAAAGTGTTTTCTGGAAAGGGAATATCATGGATGTCCATTTTAATTTTAGCCAAAGGTGATTCTATATCTGCAGTTAGGTAATCAAGATGTCTAAGTTGCTCAAATCGATCTATAAAACAAAGCTCGGGTGCTATATGGAGCATTTTCGACGGTTTGTAAAAAAAATCTGTTTGCTCATTTAAATAAAGCCACAATAATCGATGTCGTTCCAATGAGAGGCAGTTTGGACAAAGCGCATTGGGCCTACCTTTTCGTCCATAAGGGAGGAATTGTCTAAAGCGGTGGAGACAGATGGGACATTCCACTTTGTTACCTATATAAAAAATAGACAGTATCTTTAACAAGTGATGACTAACTAATTGGAGGTATTTTCTTGGAATATTTTTTAGAAAGAAACTGATTAAATACTTCACCTTTTGTCTTTAATGGGCAAAGATATTTAAGATTGTTATCTTTCTCATGTATTTAATGGAATGTCATAGGGATGAGATTTTCTATAATTTTTATTTTGGTTTTCATAGGACAAAATGGGATGGCACAAAGAAAGGAGTCATCCGGTTTTTTGTCGACAGAAAAAACGGTTAGTCAGAAGTCCCACATAAAAAAAAACACCCCAAAGAGTCAGAGAAATATAGAACTTATTTTTAAAAATAATTCCAGTAAAATCCTTTATGGAAATCCTTGCGTTCGTGAACAGACTAGAAAGATGGGCTTCGAGTACACCTTGCAGTCTATGAAGAATTTAGGCGCTGTAAGTGTGTTTAGTATGAGGGGACACAATTTATTGATTTATAGTAAGCTAATACTCACTCGTTCACCATTTTGGAAAGTGATACTCAATTATCAGACCAAAGATTGTAGAAGAAAGACTGGTGATTTCGTAGGCTAGTTGCAGAAATCATCAGTGGTAATTGCACCTTTGGCTAGTGCTAGGTTATAGTTCTCACAGGCCAATGTGGACTTTCCTAATAGTCGATATGCCCGGGCATTGATTAAATAGTTCTCACTGCTGTCCGGCCAAACGCGTGTATTCCATTTCGAAGCACTTAGGGCCTTATCGGGACGATCAATGGTAAGGTAAAGTTTGGCCAGGCCTAAATAAAGTCTATAGTGACTTTTGGGCAAATCTCTACCATCTAATACAATGGCATAGGCTTTTCCGTAAAAGATTTCGTAGTATTTTTTGGCATAGTCATTGGCACTTTCATAAAGTTCAAGGGCCGTCATGGGATCGTTCATCATTTCATTTTGAATTTCTGCCATCTCTACATAAACCGCAGAGGTTTTATGACCAATTAGAAGGATTTTGGTGAGTACTTTTAGTGCTTTTTCAGGTTGATTAGTCAGCCGATAAGCACGTGCCTGTCTCGTTAACAATTCAATTTCACTCAAATTGGTATGTTTTTCAAGCAGATCAAAATAAATAAGTGCTTCTGAATAATCTGCATTGTTGAATAGGGTATTCCCCTTTTCTGTTAAGGAGAGGAATACTGAATTTTGATAATCCTGCATAGGTTTCTCATAAGGTAAAATGAAGTCATTTAACGTTGATAGTTTTGACAACGCCGCCTCTAATTGACCCTCGGCCTTGAGTTCGGTGGCGTCATAGAAAATTGATTTTCTATTTTCTAGATTTTCAAAGAATTGTTTTTCATTATACGCGTCTCGCAGGCCGATGGTGATAACCACTAGCAATGCAATTACAAAGGTAAATGCAAAGGCATAAAGGGTGGCTTTCCAGTTTTCTTTCCAATCTATCTCTTGTTTTGGATATACGCGATAAGGTCTTTTTGCATAGTCATAATGATAAGTGGGTGGATTTGCTCTAGGTGGCTTATCGGTTCGAAATGTAACGGATCCATATTCTAGCCTCATGTCATATGTTGATTTGGCATAAGGATCACTCAAGATCTGGTAAGCGGCATTTACTTTTTTAAAAAGCTCTTCCATTTCTGGATCCCCATTGTTTTTGTCGGGATGATACTGAATCGCTTTTCTTTTATAGGCTGCTTTTATTTGTTTGCCACTTGCTTCTTTGGAAATGCCAAGTAAATCGTAAAAGCTATCCATGCCAGGGGGAGACTTAAGCTAGTCAATGAATTTATGAGTCAAAAAATAACCTACTCCAACGAGCAATAGGCCTCCAAGAACACTTGCACACACATAAATAAGTGCCATTTGATAATTGCCTGATTTCAGTAACGTCAAGCTTTCTAGTGAGAAGGTCGAAAAAGTAGTGAACCCACCACAAAAACCGGTAATTAATAACAGACGAAAGAGATGCTGATCCTTAATCGATAAAGCCATAAAAACACCAATAATCAGGGAGCCTATCAGGTTAATACCGAAGGTACCCCAAGGAAAGGTAAGATTAAGTAATGCCACCTTGGTGCCAATGAAATAGCGAAGCCCCCCACCAATAAAAGCCCCAATACCTACAAATAACAGCTCTTTTATCATAAATTTTTGACCCTAAATTGGCGTGCTTCTTCCATGAGTACCGGAAAAAAAAGATGAAATTCTTGCTGATATTCTTGTGAATTTTTTTTCAACTCTGCCGACGCATATTCCATCTTTGAATCAAATTTACTTCTTCTAGACATTCCAGCCAAAGTAGCCTCAATACCTTTCAACGTTCGATATTCAAAAAGCCAGTTATCGCGCTTCATATAGCGCAAGACGTGCAAAGGCTTTTCAGGTAATAGTGTGGCATAGCACTCTGTCAGTCTATAAAAATCTTGACTGAAGTCCAACAAACTGATTGCTGAATATTGATGCCAGTTAAGCGCCAAGAAGTGATCATAAAAGATATCAGTAATTACGGGTGCATAATGCCCAAACTGATTACGCAAGCGACGTTTACTTTCAAATACAATGGGATGCGTATCAGTAAATAAGTCGATTTTTCTGTGAAGCAAAATGCCTTTTTGGACTTCCTCAGGGTAATCATTTAAATCTTTACTTCTCACAAAGTCACCTAAGAAATTCCCTATTTTCAAAAGATCATGGTTTCCGGACAAAAAAAGATGCGCCAAATAGTTCAAAGGTCTTCTAATAAATTAATGCATTGAATCGGTAAACTTAAAATATTTTTTTTAATAGTCATAGTCAACCATTAGATTCATCATGGGTGCTGCTTTTCTTTTGTAAGCACTTAACTTTGATACTTTAAAACCTCCTATGTCGGCAGCTGATTTACATTTCTTAAAACTTCTAGAATCACTCAAAATGGAGCGAAAGGAAGATCGTCGTCAATATGAAGCAAAAATCCGGAATAAGTCAATAGAAAAGCGCAAATCAGATGGCGTCACTTGGTATCCACTTCGATTTAAAGAGACCAACATGGGTACAGGCGACCGTTGTATTTTGGTGTTTGATTATCCTTCGCGAAAAGGAAGCCGACATCTGTTCCAGGTGGGTTCCTCAGCAAGTGTTTTTGTTCAGTCAGGAAATACAATACACTCTATTAACGGCATTATTTGCAAACTAAAGGAAGATGAAATTGCCATTATGCTCAACATAGATGATAGTCCTATTTGGCTTGATGATGGTAAAATAGGGATTGATTTGCTTTTCGATGAATCAACTTATGACCAAATGGAGCATATGGTCAAATCATTGATTGGAAAGACGACAGGTAGGATTGCAAAGCAAATTCAGTGGGCCATTGGTGCCAGACAGCCCCAATTTGATTCAACAACAAATATCGATCACCCTCAATTGAATAAGAGCCAGAATAAGGCTTTGGCCAAGGTAGCAGCAGCTCAAGATATAGGACTGATTCACGGACCTCCTGGTACCGGTAAGACAACCACACTTGTGGCAAGTATCAAAGACATTGCCCAAAGAGAAAAACAGGTCTTGGTTTGTGCGCCAAGTAACGCAGCAGTTGATTTGATTATTGAAAAATTGCACAATGAAAACATAAGCGTGACCCGCATCGGACATCCAGCCCGGGTCACTGAGGAAATTGAAAGGCATACCTTGGATGCACAAATTACAGATCATCCATCGTTTAAAGAATTAAAAAGTTTGCGAAAAAGAGCTGAAGAGTTGCGAAGGTTGAGCCGACAATACAAGCGAAATTTTGGACGTCAAGAGGCAAATCAAAGAAGAGAATTACTACAAGAATCTAGAATGCTTAAAAATGAAAGTAGAATGATTGAGGAAGGCATTATTTATCACCTCTTGGACCATGCGACGGTCATTGCCTGTACCTTGATTGGCGCCAACAATCAGCATCTTTTTCATAAGCGTTTTAAAACAGTTTTCATAGATGAATCTTCACAAGCGCTTGAGCCTGCGGCATGGATTGCTATAAGCAAGGCTGATAGGGTAATTATGACAGGAGATCACCTACAGCTTGCGCCTACAGTGAAGTCGATTGAAGCTCTTTCACAAGGCCTTGGTGAAACTATATTTGAGCGTTGCATAGATCGTTTCGATGCGGATGTGATGCTGACAAATCAGTATCGGATGCATCCGGACATTGTGAAGTTTTCAAATCAGCAATTCTATAAGGATATGTTGACGACCGATGTATCTATTCAAGAAAGAACACCGCTCTTTGAGGAGACTTGCGAATTTATTGATACGGCGGGCTGTGGTTATGAAGAAACACTTAATGAAGAAACACTGAGTACCTTCAATAAAGAGGAGGCACACTTCACCATTGGCCGGCTAAAAGCGAACATTGACGTACTAGAAGATCCGACGCTGCATACCTACGCAATTATTGCACCTTATAAAGCGCAAGTAGAAATGTTAAGAACTGTTTTAAGAAATGAGGAATTTGCACCTGAGGTGTTAAAGCAAATCAGTATAAACTCTGTAGATGCCTTTCAGGGACAAGAAAGAGATTTGGTGCTGATTTCGTTGACGCGTAGCAATGCCCAAGGAATCATAGGCTTTCTAGCTGAAGAAAAAAGAATGAATGTGGCCATGACCCGGGCTAAACACAAACTGGTGATTATTGGCGACTCGGCGACACTCGGTGGGCATGATTTTTTTGACAAGTTGATTACCTTTTATCAAGAGCAAGGTCATTATCATAGTGCTTTTGAATACCTTTATTAGCCATGTATATAGGTATTTGAAATTGAGATCGAAAAAGTTTATTCATTGATCTCCAATAAATCAGCGCTAACAGTGCTTATCTAAGATTCAATGTTTTCATTGTTAGTTCAAATTCATTTTGGATGGGATCCTGATGAATGTGCCGCTGATTTTTGACCACCCATTTTCCAGCGATGATCGTGCCTAAGAAATCGCTAGGATGACCCGAATAAAATAAGGTAGCCAATATGTTCTCTGGCTTAGAAACCGCAATAAGTGGCGTGTTGGCATCAATGACGACCCCATCAAAGGGAGTGCCCATTTCAAAATAATCAACCACCTTGACGCCGATGGCTTTTTTTCCAGATCGAAAAGCCATATCAAGGGCATAATAACCGGAGTCCCCTTCTACTTCAGAAGTGAATTGCGCCCGGTAGTGAGTGGAGACTCGCTGAACATAATCGAGTATTTTAAATTCTTCGAGTGGATTCAATCCAATTTGACTGTCGGTACCAATGGACCATTTGCCTCCCTTTGATTGAAAAAGGCTTAATGAAAAAATCCCATCACCTAGATTCCCTTCTGTGGAGGGACATAGTACGGCATGAGCACCAGAGGCAGCCAATCTTGTTGATTCTTCAGTGGTTAAATGCGTGCAATGGATCAAATGGAACCGATCACTTACCGCACAATTATCCAACAGCCATTCTGCTGGGCGTTGACCATAAAAAGACACACAATCATCAATTTCTTTGAGCTGTTCGGCGAGATGCATATGGAAGGGATACTGTTTAGGACCTTCTGCAAGAATTTTTTTAATGTCTTTTTCTGCGGCGGCTCTTAACGAATGGATACCAAAACCGATGCGTGCATTTTCATAATGTAAAACGGACTTTTGGCTCGCTTCAAGCAATTTAAAATAGGCGTCCGCATCCGGGCTAATGAAACGTTTTTGATTGGGTTCAAACGTTTTTCCGAAACCCCCGTTGTGATAAAAAACAGGAATAAGCGTAATATTAATGCCGGCTTTCGCGGCCGCAGAAATAAGCCTTTCGCCTAGTTCGCTCAAATGGTCATAAGGACGTCCTTTCTTGTCGTGGTGTAAGTAATGGAATTCTGCCACCGAAGTGTACCCCTTGCGAAGCATTTCCGCATACAACATAGTAGCAATGCCTTCTAGTTGATCAGGATCGACGGACAAGGCCACTTGGTACATCGCTTCACGCCAAGACCAAAAATCATCTTTATGAGAATTTATAGGATGTATTTCGGCCAATCCAGCCATGGCATATTGAAAGGCATGGGAGTGTGAATTCTGAAAACCAGGGATGACATACCCGTTGATGTATTCGCTGGCTTCACCATTGTTGGATATGTCAATGATGGTTCCACCAACATCTAGGGTAATATATTGATTGAGGTGCCAACCTGTCTGTTGTAAAAGGCCTTTTACTTGAAACGTTTTCATTACGAAATAAAATAGGAGGTCAAAAATGGAGTCATACGGGTCGTCAAAGTTCGAATTTAACTAATTGTGATTAAAGTTCTCCAGACAATAAAGCTATGATCATTAAGGTGCCATTGTAAAAACTATGGAAAATCATACTCCAAATTAGTCCAAATTTAATCCGTATGTAACCCAAATTCAATCCAATTAATATTTGTGGGGCCACAATGATAGGCGTTAGCAAATAAATAGTCAGACTCGGTTCAAAATTCATAATGTGCATCAATCCAAATAAGACAGCGGAGGAATAAAAAATCCAAGGATAATACCCATCCCAATATTTCTTATATTTTTTTAATCGCGCAAAATTCGTTGTCGATTGCACGTGAGTCATGATTGTTAGGTAACCAGTGATGAAAAAATTTCTCTTAAATCGGATGATAAGGCGAAAAAGGCTTTCTTCGAAAAGAGGTGCAATTAGGACCGTTAAAAAGAAGATCCTAGGTGTATCCATTTCTTTAAAAAGCTGCTCCATGGCGTGCATATCTTCCTCCCAAAGGCCTAGGGATTCAAGACCACTGAGAATCGCCATAAGTATCATCAATAGAGGTAACTGAATTAAGTAAATGGCCCAACAAGTTTTTAATTTATTCGTAAGAGACGATTTTTGGTCTCTATGTTCTTTTGGATTTTTGAGAAATGACCATAACTCCTCGTAGCTATGAATGATAAAAGTTGACATAGTGAATAAATCTAGGATCTAAATAATGAGTAGTCCCATTTTTCTAAGTTTTTTTATCGAGGAGGATTTCATGAAGACGTCGAAATCTGCTAGCTGATTGGCAGTAAAGCCTTCTTTAAAAGCATCTAAAGTGATTTTTTGATGATTTTCGGTAATCATCACAGTGGAAAGTTGGCCATGAAGCCATAGGCCAAGCTCATAGGATAGGTCAAGTGTAAGTTGGTTATTTTTTGTACATAGCTTCAATTTAGCCTTCTGATTCATTTTTTTTTGAGAAAGATCGGGCTGGATTCCTATCCAATAAAGTTCAGCATGAAGGTTTTTTTTATCTACTGTGTTTTCAATTTGATCTAAAATATAATGAGGAGGGATGGAGGTAGCGGGTATTTTGAAGTCAAACCATTTTTTCAGTGATAAGTCCAAACCAGCACCATTCATGTAATTGTACAAGGATACTTTTAAACCTTCACTAAATAAGGCATGCTCAGTTCCTTGAGGATCCTCGTGAGATAAATCATTTTTCGCAAATCCCTGATGCGCCGGTCCAGAAAAATGGACATCAAATAAGTCAGGATTTAATCCTACAGGGGCATGGGCAGTCATAGCAAAACGATGCCAAAAACCTGATTGAATCACACCGTTTTCAAAAAGTTGCCGAACCATTTCAAGTGAATCAACTGTTTCTTGGGCAGTTTGGGTCGGGAATCCATACATAAGGTAGGCATGAACCATAATGCCGGCCTCAGTGAAATTGCTAGATACACGTGCTACTTGACTGACAGTGACTCCTTTTTGCATCTTGGTGAGGAGTCGATCAGAGGCAACCTCAAGGCCTCCAGAAACAGCAATACAACCAGAAGCTTTTAGTAATCGACATAGGTCGTAGGTAAATCGTTCTTCAAATCTGATATTGGTCCACCAGGTGACATTCATATTTCGCTTGATCAATTCCAATGCCAATTCTTTCATAACGGATGGTGGTGCTGCTTCGTCTACAAAGTGGAAGCCAGTGACGCCCGTTTGTGCCATTAGTTGAGTCATACGATCACAAAGGATACGGGCACTAATGGGTTCATAGTTTTTTATGTAGTCCAATGAGATATCACAAAAGGTGCATTTTTTCCAATAACAGCCATGGGCCATGGTCAGTTTGTTCCAACGGCCGTCACTCCATAATCGGTGCATAGGATTGGTGATTTCAAGGACAGAAAGATAGTCGTTGAGCGGTAGATCTGAATAATCGGGAGTACCTGTTTTTTGAAAAGAAATATCGGGTTCCGCACTCATATTGAGATAGCTGACTTTCTGATCAACTAAGGCAAAGGTTCTTTTAAGTTGGTTTATTGTTCTTTTTTCTTCAAGATATTCGATTAAGTTTCTTAAGGGACGCTCGCCATCATCTAAGGTGATGAAATCGATAAACTCAAAAACCCTCGGATCTGATAGGGAGCGAAGTTCAGTGTTTGGATAACCCCCACCCATTGCTACGCGTATTTCAGGATGATGTTTTTTGATGTATTGTCCACATCTAAGCGCACTATAGAGATTCCCAGGAAAGGGAACTGTCAAGCAAACCAAGGTTGGGGAATGTTGCACAATGAGTTTGGCTAGTAGTGCTTCAGTGAGTGAATCGATAAGACTAGGCTCTTTATATAACTGTTTATGTAATTGATCAAAGGAGGAGGCAGACATCCCCAGCCGTTCGGCATATCTGCTAAATCCAAAATGCGGATCTACTGCTTCGGTTATCAAATCTCCCAAATCTTCTAAATACAAGGTAGCCAAGTATTTGGCTTTATCTTGAAGGCCAAGCACTCCAAAGGACCAATCCAAATCACCTATTTGCTCGAATCGACTCGCCTCCGGTAACAGTGATCGTTCGCAAATCCCGAAGGCAAGTGTTGGGTTTTTGTGCTGTAAGAAGCAGACGACATCTGCTATTGTGGTAAGATAATATTTCTCTAATTTCAGGATTCGTGTTGCATTTTCTGATAATTTAGGTTGCTGCTTTGCTCGTTCAAAAACCTGAACGAGTCCTTTTTCTGAAAAGAGCCGGAGGATGACCTCAATGCCTAAGTCTGCTTGGAAAGCTGGAATGCCCAGTGTATTGAGGTATCCTTTGATATAAGTGGTCGCAGGGTAAGGTGTATTAAGTTGTGTGAAGGGTGGGGTAATTAATAATAATTTTGCCTGGCTCATGTTCTCCGCAAGATCGGAAAAAGATTTTTCTTTTGATCTTAATTTTAGAAGTGATTATACACAAATGATCCATTGACTTCTTAATAATGAGAAAGAAAGTGTTTTAAAGCCTGATAGAAGTTTTTTCAAATTAAGAATGAATAGTATGAGCAAAAGCCCAAGCCATTCTCTAAAGAATTATTTTCCTAATGCCGCACGCATCTTATAATAGATATCATTGTTTTCATAAAAACCTATAAAGAGCTCAGATTGAGGTCCAAAAGCTAAGACGGGGATCAAGGTAGCACTATGCCCAGAGGTCGAAAAGGTAGGATGGATCCTATTGTAATCATGAATGTCTTCTCCTTTGGGATTTTTCCCGATTACCTCAGGAGATAAGGAAAAACCACCTGTTTCATGATCTGCCGTAACAATGACCAGTGTATTCCCTCTTTCTTCAGCGAAATCTAGTACTTTGCCTATGACATCATCAAAATCAAGCACTTCCTTTATAAGATAATCAGCTTTATTGTCATGCCCACCCCAATCAATCTGAGAACTTTCAATCATCAAAAAGAAGGGTTTCTCCTGCAATTCAAAATAGTTTAAGGCAAGCTGGGTCGCTTCTGATAAAAAAGGACCGCGCCCTTCTATCATTTTTGGCATTCCTTCATCGGCTAAGAGGAAACCGTATTTTTTATCTACTTCAAGACTACTTGACAATTCTGTAGTATTTACAATGAAGCCATTTGATGTCAAAGCGGTGAGTAGGTTTGTGCCATCCTTGCGCTTTTGAAAAAACTTTAATCCGCCACCTGCGAAAAAATCGATCGTTGAAGTTGACATTTGGGCTGCTATTGCTTCTTCTTGGTTTCTATTTTCAACATGCGCATAAAAAGATGCAGGGGTGGCATGGGTAATGGACGAGGTGGAGATTAGTCCTGTGGCATAACCTTCTTTCGAAAGGACTTCAACAATCGTTTCAACTTGTATTTTGTCCATATCAACTCCTATGGCACCGTTGTACGTCTTGATTCCAGATGCGAAGGCAGTTGCGCCAGAGGCTGAATCTGTAATCTTTGAATTTGCCGCTATCACATTGCTCAGCCCGATGCTTTTGAAACGGGAAAAATTGGGTTTGGTAGTTCCAAAATAGAAACTTGAAGAAAGTTGGGTTAAACCCATGCCATCCCCTATGAGCAAAATGACATTTGCTGGCTTAGTTGCCTGGGTTTCTTTAATGGGTTTCTTTACTTCTGGCGGCGTACAATTAAAACAAAGCACGAAGAGAAATAGAATAGATAATTTTTTAGCCACCACTTTTAGTTACGTTTTATTGAACAAAGTTCATTAATCAATATTAATATATGATTAATGAATTAATAAGCTGAATCGAATGGTATGGCTAGTTCCTCAAAGCTATTCAAATTTTAATACTTTTTCGGATCGGCTAGTTAGCTTTTTTGGTGATAGATAACGTTGCGCTCTTTCAAGTAGCGCATAATATACTCAAAGCACCTAGCATGTTTTCCTACCAATTCAGGAGGAAAGACACCTTTTTCTTGAAATAATCCTTCCAAGAGCATATTGGCGGCGGCTGTCGCTGTATAGCCCGTAGTTCGAGCCATAGAGGAAGTTTGACTGATCGGGTCGTATTCGTCGTGCAAATCATATACGATTTTTTCAGCAACTCCTTTATTTGTCCCACTTACCGTTACCCTCATGATGGTTTGCTCTCTTTCTTCGGACCCTAATTCCCATTCATTGAATAAAATTTTGGATGTGAATTCCAGTGGAATGATCTCTTGACCCTTGATGTTAATTGGAATTTCAGAGAAAAAACCACTATCCCGTAAGGTCAAAACTTTTTCTATATGGCCTGGATATCTTAGGGTTTTTTCTTTCATATTGGGAATATGAGGCATGGTAAAAATGATTGATCTCAATCCGTCTGAATTAAATGACTCTAGCGTACCTATTGTGTCAAATACGACATGCTCAATATCGCTCATTGCGGGTTTGGTAACCATCATTCCATTTTCAACATAGCGTGCTGGTCGGGTATATTCTTCTATAACATCAATGGGCGAAAAGGGCGCCTTATAATTAAAAGGCCATTTTTTTATTTTAGGGAGCCCACCTACTAAACATTCAAAGTCGGTGACTTCCATTTGTTCGTTGTGATAGCCTAAGATGAGATTATCCATACCAGGTGCGACACCACAGTCAATGATCGCCGTCACTCCATGTTCGATGGCGAGTTCGTTTAACGTTAAGCCGTCCTCAGGAAAGAAAGAAATATCAACTACATTTTTCCCTGCTTTTATGATTTCCCTTAAGGTATTGAATCCTAAAAAACCTGGAACTGCGCAGATTACCAAATCAAAGGGTTGCAAAACTTTTTTAAGTGTTCCATGATCCGTCACATCCAATTGGAGCAAGTCAATTGCTGCCGACTTATCGTTAATTTGATCAAGCACCTCTTGGTTATAATCGGCACTTGTCACTTTATGCTTTTTTGAAAGGTCAATGGCCATTGCACTACCAACCATGCCGCCACCAATTACGATAATTTTGCTCATTGTCTATGAAAGTTGAAAAACTGTAAGGTACATATTTTATACAAAGTTATTGGGAAGCCCATCAATCAAACCCGTCAAGAAATCAGGTAAATTGACGTTATAGCGAATCAATAGCTTATTGTAAATTTAGGAAATTAAATCATAGTTTTTTCTAGAATGACTTCGAATGCCTCAAAAAATTGATCAACGTTTTGATTTGAAAAACAGAGGGGAGGTTTCAATTTCAATACGTTGTCATACGGACCGTCGGTACTCGTGAGGATACATTTATTTTTTAATTTATTTTTAATGATGCTAGCATAAGTAGTTGCAGGTTCAAAGGATGTAGGATCGATCAATTCTAATCCAAGAAAGAGCCCTCTATTCCTCACATCCCCAATTTGGGGGTATTTGATGGCTAGCTTTTTCGCCAAGTCATCGAAGTACCGACCAGTGATTAGTGCGTTATTTTGAAGCCCCTCATTTGCAATGATCTCTAGTACTGTTGACGCTATTTTCATGGAAACAGGATTTCCTCCAAAGGAGCTAAAGAACTCCATGCCGTTATGGAAAGCGTCTGCAATATCGTCGCGTGTAACGAGGCCACCTATCGGATGACCATTGCCCATGGGTTTGCCTAATACGACCATGTCAGGTTGAACATCAAACATTTCATAACCCCAAAAATGGGATCCTACTCTACCAAAGCCCACTTGAACCTCGTCTGAAATGTAAAGAATACCTTTTGATTTAAGATACGGGCAAAGGTTTTGCAAATAACCATCAGCCAAAGGAACTTGCCCCCCACATCCGGATATCGGCTCGCAAATAAATGCGGCCGGCTGTATTCCGTCCTGCCATAGTTCCTCAATGATCTGAATGGCCTCTAGGGCATATGCTTTTCCTGAGGGTTGCGTGCCTCTATATTCTTTGGGGAGTGGGAGTGGGGTGACGTGACTGGGTGGACCCGTACCTGATTTCCCATCAAATTTGTAGGAGCTGATGTCGATACCCATTCTCGTATTGCCATGGTAGCCATCTTTTAATACCAATAAGTGCTTTCGTTGCGTATAATGTTGAGCGACACGTATTGCCAAATCTGCGGCCTCACTCCCTGAGTTTACATAGAAAACTTTGCTTAGGTCTACCGTAAAATGACCTAATAGTTTTTCACTATACTCCGTCAGGGCATCATACAAATAGCGGGTATTGGTATTGAGACTTCGGAGTTGACGTGAGGCTACTTTGGCGATTTCGGGATGACAATGTCCTACATGTGGAATGTTGTTGTAGGCGTCTAAATAAGTGTTCCCATCGCTTGCGTACATATATTGAAAAGCCGAGGAAGTCATGTGAATAGGAACCGAATAACTCAGACTAAGGGCAGCACTTAGGTATTTCTTTCGTAGGAGAGATACTTCAGTGTTTGGCGCTATTTCGGGATAGCTAAAAGTAGGCCGAAGGCAGTTTTCAAACCTAATTGGATTGATCGTGAGCCATTTATCCAATAAATCCCAAGCTTGTTTTTCGGTAACAAAGACATAATCACTTGACGATGTCGTTGACCTTGCTTTGCTAGAGCTAATGACGCTTATGCATAACCGAACAGCAATAAGATTGTACAGCAATTTAATTTCCTTTTCTGAAAGGCGTTGCATGGTGGCATACCCTTTAGCCAATGATTGCGTGACGTCTATAGGATTTTCTTTATCCAATAGAAGATAGGCTAGCGCAATGGCTAAATCACAAACCTTCGGTGCATAACAAATATCACCGAAGTCTATGATTCCCCTGATTTTATTGTCGGCTACTAAAACATTCCAGTCATTCAAATCGTTATGCAGGACTTGTTTAGGTAACGTCCTGAGTATTTCCTGCGAGAATAGTTCATATTGATCCAAAAAATAGCTAACTATTTTTCTTCTAGTTGGATCCAGAATATAGTGCACATCATTGAGGCTATCCAGACAATTAAGTAAATTCCACTTGTGGTCATAGGCCTCTATTTCAGTGTCACGATAATTGGTCAATGATCCATGCAATTGGGCGATGATTTCTCCAAAATTGAAAGCCAATTCAGCCGAATAATTTACATCTTTAAGGAAATCACCAGGGAGGTAAGTGAGCATACGGGAAAATGAACCGTCGGGATATTGAATCATCTTTGGATGGGCAGGCCTTGAGATGTCAATAGGCATTTGTGTGCTAAGAAAATGCATTAAGTCATTTTCTGCCTTGATACGTCTAAATTCCCTTGAATTCTGATAATATTTAAAAATAAAAATATCTCCAGATTCATCGGTTATCTTATAGTTCTGGCTCAGATAACCCTCAAGTGTTACCACCGATACAGGCTTAATAGGATAACCTTCCATGATTACTGAAACATCCATTTCAGTCTTTAATTAATTTAGCTTGCGTTAGTCGCATAAAATAATGTGTTATTGAAACTTCGGGTGAGTGCGCTAAATTATAGCTAATTAGACGCTTATTCTTTTCCTTTCTTTTGTCAGCAGAAAACGTTTGGTATTTCTTTTGCGGGCTACAAAGGTTACCGTAAATCCTACTTTGTTTGCGTTTAAAGTAATCATTTTTGGCGCATTTCAAAAGTTGTCTTATTTCAATTTTTAAAAATAACGAGTCTTTTATGACAAAGGGTAAGTCTTTCTGACCTAAAATAATCTCAACTGGAGAATCAATAACTTTCGGTGCTGTCATCAAGATACTATCTTTTGGTATAGATTTCTGATTGAAATCGCCTTTCAATCCAATAAATATATATATATATATATATATAT
>TARA_B110000503_G_scaffold85787_1_pt1 | contig 21491 bp, 13 predicted proteins | sample TARA_B110000503 | Tara Oceans TARA_B110000503 (sample SAMEA4397472) | marine metagenome | biome: Polar Biome; feature: [SRF] surface water layer (ENVO:00010504); material: water (ENVO:00002006), including particulate matter (ENVO:01000060) such as... | depth 5 m | reverse complement strand
ACCATTTTCAAATGGAGGTATAGTTTCGATTTCTAAATTCTGACCATCGGAATGAAACATTCCTCTTTTATCTGCTGTGTATGCGTTTATTGAATATAAAGAGTTGTCTAAGTCTAGCTCTATGTAGTAAGTTCCAGCTGAAATAAGGATATTGTCTCCGCCTGGATCTAATGTTCCGTCCGAGTTATTGTCACCATAATTTTGCCCCCAGTCTTCATTAAATCTAAACTTCATTTCACCATCGTTTAAATCTGCATATATAGCATACTGGTTTGTTGCCGTTTGATACATTTCCATATCCGGACCATCCCATCCATTTTGAGTAGCATTACCTACAAGCCCCCAATCGGATTGTGTACCTAATGAGTTATTTAATGCGTCAACGTCTACAGCAAATTTGTTTACTAAATTTTTAGTAGTTCTCAAGCCTCCCCAGCCACCGTTAACACCAAAATCTGTTGGATTCATACTACCACCTATTGCTGCATGAACTAAGAATGTTGAGCCTCCCCAGGTTTGAGATTGAAGTCCATCAAAGTTTAAGGCAAATATAAATTCATTCTGAGCTCCATTAGATCCGTTATCAGCCAGAAATAATTCATCATATGCTGTTCCATTTCCGTTTCCGTCATTCATGTTTATTGAGTAGGAAGAATTCATTACGTTTTCTGAATACATTACACATTCATTATATCTATTTTGTCCTGTCCACACCTCAGAATTTAGATACAGTCTTGAGAGTAGGGCATGAGCAGCGATATTATCTACTCTTCCATATTCATTTGATGTAGCTAATAAAGGCTCAATTTCTAATAATTCTGTTTCTATAAAATTGAAAAGCTCCGTTTGATTACTTTGAGTTGGAAGCTCTGTAGATATTTCTGTAGTCAGTGGTACATTTCCATACAAATCTAGAAGGTTATAGTATGCGTATGCTCTCAAAAACCTTGCTTCAGCAATATAAATTTTTACTACATCTTCTTCTAAAGATGTTGCATTTGCTATAAATGAATTACAAAAAGACACCTCTTGAGCTAACCTATAATACATAGCTTCTGTAAAATCATTACTACTTGACCAGTATAGTCCGTGAAGATCAGGTAACCCGGGATCACCCCATCCTACTACTGCATGATCAGTTGTTATTTCATTTAAATTAAATAACATTCTTGAAAATTGTGAAAACCCTTCATCAATATCGGAAATATCAGGACTTCCTGCAGGACCATTTTGACCTGTTAGAGCTAAACTAGCATACAGTTTTGCTAAAGCTCCTCTTGCTTCATTTGCGTTAGAGAAGACATCTTCCTCAGTAAAGCTATCTGGGTCCATAGGGGATTGGTCTAAATCACTATGGCATGATAAAATTAGACTAGATATACTGAATACAAAAATTAATTTATTAAATATATTTTTCATTATTTCTATTTTTAAAAGTCAATATTAATACCAAAAACTCCAGTTCTTGGTCTTGGGTAAAAATTATTATCTATACCACCGTATATTTCCGGATCTATTCCATCATAATCAGTAAATGTTGCTACATTTTGTAACGAACCATATATTCTTAAGTTACACTCACCTAAAAAATCCGGGATAGTGTACCCTAAAGTTATATTGTCTATTTTAAAGAATGATGCTTCTTGAATATAATGATCACTTAATAGAGAGTTCTCTGTAAAGTTTTGAAAACCAGTAGACAAATAATCACTATGAATATTATTCAATATTTGAAAAGTATTCCAAGTTGCATTCAATACAGAATTTGAAGCCACATTATTGTAAGCGTAGTTCCCTACGCTAGCCCTTGCAGTAGCAGATAAATCCCAAGATTTCCATTTCATTGTTTCAGTGAAGCCCATTATTATATCAGCAAATGGGTCTTCTTTTATATACCTATCATCATCGTTTATAATATCGTCACCATTTCTATCTACATAAACTCCTTCGATTGGAATTCCATTATTATTATATACTTGTTGATATACAAGAAAACTATAAGGAGACTCACCTTCTATGTGAGTTTGTATATTGTTTCCAACACCTCCAGAAATTCCACCAATAAATTGTTGATCCGGAAGTCTAGTTACTACATTGTCGTTAAATGCTATGTTAGCATCTAAAGTATATTCGAATTCATCTGTTTTGATTATAGGAATATTAAAGGACAATTCGATCCCTCTGTTTTGCATATCACCAATGTTCGCATCAATTCTATTACCGAAATTCGTAAATGGATCAACAAGTGTATATGCAATTAGATCCTTTGTCGTTTTATTATAAACGTTAATTGAACCATTTAATTTATTGTTAAACATACTGTAGTCAATTCCAATATTTAAAGTTTCTCCAATTTCCCACCTTAAGTCAGGATTGATTGGTTCAGGTCTATAGGTTTGGTAAAATGAATTTCCAAATTGATAATAAGCTGTAGAAGTACTTCCTGTGTACCTTGTTAAGAATTTATAATCTCCTAACCCGTTTACATTCCCTACCTCACCGTAACCAACTCGTAGCTTAAGACTGTTAAAAATATTTCCTTTAAAAAAATCTTCTTTATGAATGTTCCAAGCTGCTGCTAATGAAGGAAAATACCCCCATCTATCATTTGGATTTAGCTTAGAAGAAGCATCAGCTCTTAATGTTGCTGTAAGAAGGTATTTGCCGTCAAAATCATAGTTTAATCTTCCGAAGTATGATAATAATACATTTTTTGATTTATCAATAAACTCAAAATCATTTCCATCTTCTTGAGCTTCACTGTCAAAGCTGTAATTATCAAATTCAAATGACTGGTAAGAATGACCTAAAACAAAACTTAAGTTATGATTTTCTTTAAATGAAGTATTGTATGTTAAATAAGCATCAAATAAATTATTTGTAGCTTCTTGCTCATACCTAGATAATGAACCATTCCAAGTAGGGTCAGAAGTTGGAATTAACTCGGAGGTCGCTGTAGAACCTACACTCTTAGATTGATCTATACCTACATTTATAGTTGCTGTTAAACCATTAATAAAGTTTAAATCGTAATCAAGCTTAAGATTACTTACAATTCTATCTACTTCAGATATATCATCAATCATGTTTAAAAGTGCTAATGGGTTTGTCGGAGCGCCAATTGCAGCTTGGTTACCTGTAGCTGAATCAATCCATGAAAAATAGCCACCATATTGGGAGCCATTAAATACTGGTTTTGTAGGATCGAAACTTAATGCACTACCAATTGCACCTCTATTAGCAAATCTATTTTCAGTATTCATTAAACGAGTATTAAGCTCAATCTTTAATTTATCGTTAAGTAAATTAGGTCTTAAACTTAAAGACGCATTAGTTCTTTTAAAGTTATCTCCCATTAGAATCCCTTCGTGATCACCTAAGCTAACTGAAGCTCTCATAGGTATACCGTAAGCATTTCCAACAACGCTAAGTGAATTTTCCGTACCAGTTGCTCTGTTATAAATTTGATCTTGCCAATTCGTATTTGAACTACCTAATGCCGCGATAGCATCTATATTCCCACCAGAAGTTATAAGTTCTGTGAATTCAGAAGCAGTTAGCACATCAACATGATTTTCAGCAGAATAAGTAGTTAATGAAGAACTATAATTATACTTGAACCCTGAATCTCTTCCTTTTTTAGTAGTAATTAAAATAACACCATTCGCTCCTCGAGATCCGTAAATTGCAGTTGCTGAAGCATCTTTTAAAACCACCATGCTTTCAATATCATTTGGACTAACCATATTAAGTGGGTTTCTAGATCCTCCAACACCACCATCATTTAAGGGAAGCCCGTCTAGCACTATTAATGGAGAGTTCGTTAAGGATAATGAGCCCAAGCCTCTTATTCTAATGCTTTGACCATCTCCAGGAGATCCACTTGAAGAAGTTACGGACACACCAGCAATTTTGCCAGCAATTAATTGTTGAGGAGATAGAATAGGACCTTGATTAAAGTCTTCAGAGGTTACTAAATCCGCTGCACCCGTAAGATCTTCTTTTTTAACGCTACCATATCCAATTACAACTATCTCATCAAGAGATGATGTGTCTTCAATTAATACAATGTTTAGCGATGTTTGATCTCCAAGAGTTACTTGTTGAGTTTTATACCCTACATAAGAAAAAGATAGAATATCCCCTTTCTTAAGATTGATTGAGTAATTACCTTCAAAATCAGTAGCAGTACCTGTATTAGAATCTTTGACCAATACATTGACTCCAGCTATTGGGGAGGAAGAAATTTCATCCGTTACAATTCCATTGATTGATGTTTGACCAAAAATAAATATTGGACATAATAACAATATCAATAGAAAAGAATTTAAGTTAATTTTCATATTTATAAGATTAATTATTTAGTTGTATTTAATGTTTAAGTTGTTCTTTATGTTAAATTTATGCAAAATTTATGTAAGTATTATCAGGTATCTTTTCGCAAACGTTTTCGTGTTTATAACTTTCGCATTTTAAGATACTAAATATTCTGAATACAATAATATTAATATCTATTATTCTATATTTATATATTATAAATTTAATATGAGACAAACTGTTACATTAAAACAAATTGCTAATGAAATTGGAGTATCTATATCTACAGTATCAAAAGCATTAAGAAACAGCGTTGAAATTGGAGCAGAGACTAAATTGAAAATTCAAGCCTACGCTAAACTATATAACTATAGACCAAATAATATAGCGCTAAGTTTAAAAAATAGAAAAACAAAGACAATTGGTGTGATTATTCCTGAAATAGTTCATCATTTTTTTTCTAAAGTTATTAAAGGAATTGAGCAAGTAGCAAATAAAAGAGGTTATAATGTTATTATTGGTTTGTCAAATGAATCTTTTGATAAGGAGGTTATCAATATGCAGCTATTGGCAAATGGGAGTATTGATGGATTTATATTGTCAATATCTAAAGAAACTCTTCTAAAGCAAGATTACCATCATTTTACTGAGTCAATTGACCAAGGGATGCCAATCGTAATGTTTGATAGGGTGGTTAATGATATTAAGTGTGATAAAGTAGTTGTTGATGACTATGAGGGGTCTAGAAAAGCAGTTGAATTGCTAATTAGTAAAGGTTGCAAAAACATTGCCTTAATAACTACTAAGGATTACGTTAGTGTTGGTAGATTAAGAACAAAGGGATATTTAGAGGCTTTAGATCTTAATAAAATTGTCGCAAATTCAGAATTTATTTTAAAAGTAGATGATAACGATGTTTCAGATGATCATTTAGAATCCCTAGAATCTGATATAGAAAAATTACTGAAACAAAACAAAGTAGATGGAATTTTTGCAGTAAACGAAATATATGCAATAACTGCTATGAAGGTGGCGAGAAAATTAAAATTAAATATACCTGAAAATATAAAAATTATTGGTTTTACTGATGGTGTTTTATCTAAACATGCATCACCCAGTCTTACTACGGTAAGTCAACATGCTAAAAAAATGGGAGAAATTTCTGCCAAGCTAATTATTGATAAACTTGAATCTAAGGAGACTCATGAAAACAATGAATTGATTATTATTCCTACAGAAATAATTGAAAGAGAATCAACTCTTTAAATCTTGTTAACACTACAACGTTGTCGGAAATAATTAATTTAACTTAAATTTTATTTATTTATATATTTACTTATGTGAGCTTTTAAAACTATTCTTTATTAGTTTCAATTTAACGGTCTTAACAATAGCTTATGAATAAACAAAAATTATCTTTTTGGCAAATTTGGAACATGAGTTTTGGTTTCCTTGGAATCCAGTTTGGTTTTGCTCTACAAGGTGGATTTATGTCAAGAATTTTCCAAACATTAGGTGCATCATCTGATGAAATTCCAATGCTTTGGATTGCTGCTCCATTAACAGGACTAATTGTTCAGCCTATAATAGGTTATTTAAGTGATAATACTTGGCATTATAGATTCGGAAGAAGAAGGCCCTATTTTCTGATTGGGGCTATATTAAGCTCCATTACACTGTTTTTTATACCATACTCATCTACACTTTGGATTGCAGCTGGACTATTATGGGTTTTAGATGCTTCAATTAATATATCAATGGAGCCATTTAGAGCATTAGTAGCAGATAAATTAGATGATACGCAGAGATCATACGGCTTTATGGTTCAAACATTAGTAATAGGTATAGGTACTTGGATTGCCAGTAATTTACCATGGTTTATTTCATATATAGGTTTTAGCGATTCTGCATCAATAGGAGTTGTGCCAATGTCTGTAAAAATTGCATTTGCAATAGGAGCGTTAGTGTTTTTATCTAGTATTATTTACACAGTTTTTACTACAACAGAATACCCTCCCAAAAATATTGAGGAATTTAAAAACAAATCAAAGAATTCAAATTTTTCAAAAGAAATAATAAGTAATATTATTTCTATGCCTAAAACAATGAAAAAGCTAGGAATAATACAATTCTTTTCATGGTTTGCTTTTTTTACAATGTGGAGTATGTCTAATCCCGCACTAACGGAGCACGTGTATAATTCTCCTATGCCAATCCAATCTGATTTTAATTTAAACACTAATGATTTAGAAGATATTTCAAGTTATGATTATGCTAACACAAAATTTCAAATAGCCTCAAACTCTGTAGGTTCTGCGATGGGTATGTATGGTCTGTCTTCAATGTTATTTGCATTAGTTTTAACCTTTTATACTTCAAAAAAGAAGATAAATAGAAAAAACATACATATGTTCTCTTTACTCATTGGAGGACTGGGTTTTATAATGATGTATTTTATTAAGGGTCAACCTGAATTATTGAAATATTGTTTTGTTTTAATAGGAATTTCATGGGGGAGTATACTTTCAATGCCTTACGCAATGCTTTCAAGCTCGGTAGATCCGGAAAAAATGGGTATTACAATGGGTATTTTTAACATGTTTATCGTTATCCCACAAATTATTGCAGCTATTGGAGGTATTAACTTTGTGTCAAACATTATTGGAGATGAACCAATTAACTCGATGATTATAGCAGGCTTAAGTTTAATAATAGCAGGCTTTGCAAACTTGTTAATTACTAATGAAAAAGCAATTAGTTAGATGAATAAAAAACTATTTATTTTTGATCTAGACGGAGTTATCGTTGATACAGCAAAGTATCATTTTTTAGCTTGGCAAAATATTGCAAGTGAACTTAATATAGATTTCACTATTGAACAAAATGAATTACTGAAAGGAGTTAATAGAGAAAACTCATTGTTAAAAATATTAGAATTTGAAAACAAATTTATTGATCCAACACTTTTTAATTCTTTATTAATAAAGAAAAATAATATTTACTTACGTTATGTTGAAAAAATTGATTCAAGTGATGTTATTGACGGAATTACAAACTCAATTGATTACATAAAAAAACATAAGCATTACCTAGCATTGGGTTCTGCAAGTAAAAATGCCCAAATGATTTTAAGAAAGTTAGAACTTTTTGAATGTTTTGATATTATTATAGACGGGACTATTATTGAAAAAGCTAAACCTAATCCAGAAGTGTTTCTCAGATCAATGAATCGTTTAAAAGTTAAGTCAGAAGACTGTATTGTATTTGAAGATTCTATTTCAGGAATCACTGCTGCTAATAGAGCTGGAATGGTTAGTATCGGTATTGGTAATAAAGATGTTTTAAGTAATGCAAACCATAATTTTTCAAAATTCAATTTAATAACTAATCAGTTTTTAAGTCATTTATAAAATATGAATCAAAAATATCTCATATCTAATAGTTGGTCAATTATTGAAGAGGGTTACGATAAATCCAAAATAAAATCTTCTGAAAGTATTTTTAGTATTGGAAATGGTGCGATGGGACAAAGAGCCAACTTTGAAGAGACTTTCACGGGTGACTCTTTACAGGGTAGTTATATAGGTGGTGTTTATTATAACGACAAAACTAAAGTTGGTTGGTGGAAAAATGGTTATCCAAAGTATTTTGCTAAAGTCTTAAACTCTCCTAATTGGATTGGTATTAATGTTAACGTTAATGGTGAAAATATTGATCTTAATAATTGCTTAAATATTGATTCTTTTAAGCGTGAGTTAAATATGAAAGAAGGGTGGCTTTCAAGAGAATTTATAATCCATTTATATAATGGGGAAATCCTTAAAATAAACACAAAAAGATTTTTAAGCTTACAGCATGATGAAATTGGAGCTATACAATACAATGTGACTCCATTAAGTAATAATATTAAATTAGAATTAACTCCTCATATTGATGCCAATGTCTCAAATTCTGATTCTAATTGGAATGATCAGTTTTGGGATCATTATTTATCTTCTTCAAACGATGAAAATTCTGCTTTTGTTTTATCAAAAACATTAAATACAAATTTTCACGTATGTACTTATATGAGTACTAATGTTTATATAAATAATGATCTGTTTAAATGTATACCATCGATAAATTCTAATGACAATTTGATTGAGTTTAAGTATGATATAGAATTGAATAAAGACACCACATTGACTTTGATTAAATTTGGGGGGTATGTTTCTAGCTTAAATCATGAGAAAACAGAGTTAATCAATCGTGCAAAAGACAATATAAAAACAGCATCTGATATAGGTTTTGAAGCATTGTTAGCTATTCAAAAGGAATCTTGGAGTTCTATATGGAATACTTCAGATATTGTAATTAAAGGGGATGTTAACGCTCAGCAAGGAATAAGATTTAATATTTTTCAACTTAATCAAACTTACTTAGGTAAAAATCCAAAACTAAATATCGGACCTAAAGGTTTTACTGGTGAAAAATATGGTGGTAGTACTTATTGGGATACTGAAGCATATTGCTTACCATTTTATATGGCTACTAAAGGAAACAAGGTAGCACTGAATCTTTTAAACTATAGACATAATCAACTTGATAAAGCAATAGAGAATGCATTGAATTTAGGCTTGGGTAATGGTTCCGCACTTTACCCAATGGTAACAATGAATGGCGAAGAGTGTCATAATGAATGGGAAATTACATTTGAAGAAATCCATAGAAATGGAGCTATTGTATATGCAATATATAACTACCATAGATATACTGGTGATTATGACTATATTTTAGAAAAAGGAATCGATGTGTTAATTAGTATTGCTAGGTTTTGGGGGCAAAGATCTAATTTCTCAACCTCAAAGAACAAATACGTGATTTTGGGTGTTACAGGCCCTAATGAATATGAGAATAATGTAAATAATAATTGGTACACTAACTATATCGCTAAGTGGTGTATTGACTATTTTATATCAAATTTAGACCATATAAAACTAAATCATAAATCATCTTATGATAAGATTATTAATAAATTCTCTATAAATGATATTGAAATTCTGAAATTAAAGATTATAGCGGAGAATATGTATTTTCCTTATGATAAGAATTTAGATATTTTTCTACAACAAGATCAATTTTTAGACAAAGATTTGTTTGGAGTTGATTCTATCCCTAAGAGTGAAAGGCCTATTAACCAACATTGGTCATGGGATAAAATCTTAAGGTCTCCATACATTAAACAGGCTGATGTAATGCAGGGTTTTTATTTCTTTGAAGATCATTTTTCTCAAGAACAATTAGAAAAACATTTTGATTTCTACGAACCTTTTACTGTTCATGAATCCTCTTTGTCATCTTGTATTCATAGTATTCAAGCTTCTAAATTAAATAGAGTTGATAAAGCATATGAGTTTTATCTTCAAACTTCTAGATTAGATTTAGATGACTACAATAATGAGGTTGAAGAAGGTTTACACATAACTTCTATGGCTGGCACTTGGTCAAGTATTGTAGAAGGTTTTGGAGGCATGAGAGTATTGAATGATAAGCTTTCATTCAATACTAAGATTCCAAAGCAATGGGACATGTATTCATTTAAAATTATCTTTAGAAATAATATTATATCTGTAAAAGTTACTAGAAATTTAACTGAAATTGAGTTAACTGGTGATAAGCCTCTTGAAATTCTTTTAAATAATAAATTAGTTATTGTGGAACCCATTAAAATTGACATATGAAAAATATAGTTAGATGTTTAATGATTTTTTTATTTAGCATATCATTAAATGCTCAAATTGAAAGGGTAGAACCCCCGAATTGGTGGATAGGTTTCGAGAATATTGAACTACAACTATTAATAAAAGGTAATAATATACGGTATTCTAAAGTTTATATTGATTACAAAGGAGTTAATATTGTAAACACTCATTATGCTGATTCTCCAAATTATATTTTTTTAGACCTTGAAATTAATTCTTCTACTGCACCTGGGAATTTCAATATAACTTTAATCACAAAAGAGAATAAAACACATAAATATATATATTCTTTGGTAGATAGAAGTAAAACTAATAAACAAAATAAAGGTTTTGACTCTTCTGATGTAATATACCTTATCACACCTGATAGGTTTGCAAACGGAGACTCCACTAATGATGAATTTAGTAACCTTAGAGAGAAATCTTTTGATAGGGCAAATGACTATGCAAGACATGGTGGTGATATCAGAGGAATTATCAATAACCTAGATTATATTCAAAAAATGGGCTTCACTTCAATTTGGTCAACTCCATTATTGATTAACGATATGAAAGAAAGTTCATATCACGGATATGCAATCACCGACTATTATAAAGTTGATCCTAGATTTGGTTCATTAGATGAATACATTGAGTTATCTGAAGAAGCAAAGAAAAGAGGCATAAAGCTGTTGATGGATCAAGTAGCTAATCATTGTGGTGTTTTTCATTGGTGGATGGATGACCTGCCTTTTAATAATTGGATAAATTATCAAGATGATTTCTTAAATGAATCTCCAACAACTTATTCAAACCATAGAAGAACAACTCATCAAGATGCTTACAGTGCCGAAATTGATGCACTTCAAATGGTTAATGGCTGGTTTGTAGACACTATGCCTGACTTAAACCAGACAAATGATTTTATGTCTAATTATATAATTCAAAATAGTATTTGGTGGATAGAAACAATCGGTTTATCAGGAATCAGGCAAGATACTTACCCTTACCCTGATAAAGAATTTATGAGTCTTTGGGCTAACAGTATTATGGAAGAATATCCAAATTTCAATATTGTTGGTGAAGAATGGAGCTTAAACCCTTTATTAGTTAGTTATTGGCAAAAAGATTCTAAAATTTCAGGAGATTATAAATCTAATTTACCATCTTCAATGGATTTTCCAATGCAAAATGCCATTTATGAAGGAATTAATGATAATGAGAATTGGAATACTGGATTAATAAAAATTTATGAAGGTTTAGCAAATGATTTTATTTACCCAGACCCTCAATCCTTACTTCTTTTTTCGGACAATCATGATATGAGTAGAATTTACACTCAATTTGATGAAGATATTGTAAAAACAAAAATGGCATTAAGTTTAATTTTAACCATGCCTAGAATACCACAAATTTATTATGGAACTGAAGTTTTATTGAGTGACAAATCTAAGCCCGGAGATCACGGCTTAATTAGAACTGATTTCCCTGGTGGATGGGAAAATGATACTTCTAATGGATTTGACAATCAGGGATTGTCAGAAACTCAATTAGAAATGAAAAACTTTTTAATGAAATTATTAAACTTTAGAAAGAAATCAAATGCTATACATAAGGGAAAAACAATTCATTTTGCTCCTATAAATGGAGTTTATTTAATAGCTAGAACTTATGAGGATGAAGTATTGATTAATATTATTAATAAGAATGAAGATCCTGTAAAATTAGATTTAGAAAGGTTTGATGAATTAAACCTTAATGGTTCGTATTTTTTAAATGTATTAACTAATGAAATTATACTCTGGAAAAATGAAATCGAACTAAACAAAAAAGGACCTTATATACTTAATTTACAAAAACCATGAAATTAAAATTATATATATATATTATTTTTCTATCATTATTTTCTTGTAATAAAAGTTCAATTGATAAAAATCAATTAAAATTACTAGAGGATATAAACTTGTTTTCTGGAGATTTATTCAGAGTTGAAAATTTTAAATCAATTTTTGTATCTGAAAGGAATGTAGATATATGGATTCCTGATAGTTACAATACAAAAAAATCCTATTCAGTTTTTTATATGCATGATGGACAGAGTTTGTTTGACGCATCTAAAACCTGGAATAATCAAGAGTGGAAGGTTGATGAATGGTCAACGAAATTGATGAATACTAATTCAGTTAAAGACTTTATAGTGGTTGGTATACATAATGGTGTAGAAAGTAGATGGGATGACTACTTTCCTCAAAAATCATTAGAGTTTATGCCTAATATAGATCTATCTAATATAATTAAAGATGAGTCAAAGTTAAACTCCGATAATTATTTAAAATTCATTGTAAAAGAATTGAAGCCTTTTATTGATGATAATTTTTCAAGCAAGAAAAATGCTGAAAACACTATTATAGGTGGATCTAGCATGGGAGGATTAATATCTATGTATGCAGTTTTTGAATATCCTGAAATATTTGGCTCTGCAGCTTGTTTATCTACGCATTGGTTAGGGCATCTTGATATAGCTAATAGAGATATTTTTTCTAAAGCAATTTTTGATTATATGTCATTTAATATTCCTGTTAATAATACCAACAAGTTCTATTTTGACTATGGAACGGAGACTTTAGATAGTTATTATTTAGAATATGCACCTATAGTAGATAGTATTTTTTATAGTAACGGATACAATGATCTTAATTTTGTTAATCTTAAGTTTGAAAATGAGAATCATTCAGAGAACTCATGGAGTAAGAGGCTTAACGTACCAATTGAATTTCTTTTAAAAAAATAGCTGTATGAATAAATATTTACTTGTTTTTGTAATTGTTTTCACTTCTTGTGATAAGGTTATAAATGTGAAAAACGATCACATTTCATTATCATCACCATTTTATTTAGAGAATGAATCAAATGATTTAGTAACCTCGGATTATATTATTAATACTCAAAATATTGATTCAGTATCAGGCTCCGCTGGGCTCATTTTAAATTTGTCTACAAATAAAAGTTTGTTAAACATTCGTATTACTAAGCCCATTTCGCAATTATCTAATATTAAAATTTGGACCGATGGAATAAGTACAGATATCCCTGTTTTTAATAGTGAAAAATCAAATAAAAAAATCGAATTATTAGATGTTGACAAGAAATATAAAAGTGTTTCATTAAAAGGCGAATTTACAAATTGGCAACTAAAACGATTGAATTATAAAAAAGATAAATGGGTTTATAATGCATTAGTTGAAAAGGGAGAACATCAGTATATCTTTTCAATTGATGGAGTAGAGCATTTAGATCTAAATAATTCAAGTCAAATAAGTAATGGTAGTGGAGGTTTTAATTCTGTTTTAAAAGTTGAAAGTTTTGAATCCGAGCTTCCGTTAGTTTATAGTGATGGCTTATTTGAAAATTCATTTAATGTAAGCTCAATAAATCAATTTACTAAAGCTCTTGTATATTTAGATAATAAGATTATTAAAGTTTATAATAATCAATTAGGCTCTAATACTGTAAAAATAATTCTTCCAAAAAATATTAAAAAAGGAAGGTCTTTAATCCGAGTTTACGTTGCTAATAAATATGGCAGAGGAAATGACTTACTAATTCCATTACATGATGGCAAGATCATCACAAATACTAACAATCTACAAAGAACTGATTTTCATAATCAAATAATGTACTTTTTAATGGTTGATAGATTTTTAGATGGTGATATTTCTAATACTAAAAAACTCAGTAATGATAGCGTAAACTATAAGGCAGATTATTTTGGTGGTGATTTACAAGGAGTTATAAATAAAATCAACAATAATTATTTTACTAATTTAGGTATAAATACAATTTGGCTATCTCCAATTACACAGAATCCAGAAGGCGCTTTTGGTTTATGGAAAAATCCTTTAACTAAATTTTCTGCTTACCATGGCTACTGGCCTATATCCAATACTAAAATCGATTATAGGTTTGGAGATGACAGGACGTTTAAAGAACTAATTACCAAAGCTCATGATAAAAATATAAATGTAATCTTGGATTATGTAGCTAATCATGTGCATATCGAACATCCATTATACAAATCAAATCCAGACTGGGCAACAAGTCTTTATTTGCCAGATGGATCAATGAATACTGAAAAATGGGATGATCACCGTTTAACAACTTGGTTTGATACATTTCTTCCAACATTAGATTTTAGTAAAAGAGAAGTGGTTGAGAAAATGACTGATTCGGCATCATATTGGCTTACTAATTTTGATTTAGATGGATTTAGGCATGATGCAACAAAACATATACAGTTAGATTTTTGGAGAACACTAACCAAAAAGATTAAAAATAAGGTAAATAGACCTGTTTTTCAGATTGGTGAAACTTACGGAAGTCCTGACTTAATTAAAAGTTATGTTAATTCAGGTATGTTAAATGGACAATTTGATTTTAATTTATATGATAGTTCTGTGCAAGCTTTTGCTAATCCTAATTCAAGTTTCGTTGATTTATCAAACTCTCTTAAAAAAAGCCTTTATTACTATGGTTATAATCATTTAATGGGAAATATTACGGGCAATCAAGATCGTGCTAGATTTATTAGTTATGCATCTGGTGATTTGTCTTTTTCTGAAGACACTAAAAAAGCCGGATGGAGTAGAGAGATACTAATGAGTGATACAAATTCTTATAAAAAATTAGAAATGTTACATGCTTTTAATTTATTTATACCTGGTATTCCTAGTATTTATTATGGAGATGAATATGGAAGTATCGGTGGTAATGACCCAGACAATAGAAAATTAATGAAATTTGAAGGTTTAGACTCAAATGAATTACAATTAAAAGAAAAAGTAACTGAATTAATTAATGTTAGAAAATCTAATATGTCTATCCTATACGGCACAACATCAGTTGAGTATGTTGAAAAGGATATTTTAGTTTTAAAGAGGAAATATTTTAACCAAACATCTTTAGCAATATTTAATAAATCGGCTAAAGATTTTAACTACAAGGACAACATTATTAGTGCTTATGATTATAAAATTGTTATTTATGAAAATTAAATTAGAAAATATATTAATTAGATCTTAATAATAAAGTTACTATTTCAGTCTAAACTAGGGATTAATTAAGCATCTTTTTTTTCTTCATTATTTTCAGTATTAGATATAAAATAACTGAAATTAAAGCGCTGTAAAACCAATAATTACATTCAAAATATGTGATATCATTCATCATTACATTTTCAACCCAATCAAATAGCCAGAATAGTGCGAAAACGGCAACAAATCCATTTTTCTCTTTTTTAATTACTTTTTTTAAATTGAATAAATATATAGGTTTTTTGTAATGTTTAAAATTCGATATAAATGCTGGTGTAACCTTTGAATAATCATTGTATTGATCTTGGAACTTAGCGATAATAAATTGCTCTTCGGCAAACATTATACGTTCATAGTATATGAAGTAAAGAAGTGTAGATATAATTATAAAATATAAGTTTAAGGTTAGCATAAGTACACCTAACCACATTAAGTAATTACCTACGTAAAGTGGATGTCTAACTAATGAGTACAGCCCGGTAGTGTTTAATTCTTCTGCAACTTGTCCAACATTGGTGTTTCTTCCTGAAGTTTTTGGTGGTGTGTGACCTACAACTTTAACTCTAATCAATAACCCCGTTAAGCTAACAACTAAACTAAATATTTTGTAATTTTTAAGAATAAAATTATTTGATTCCTCGATATTAAATTTATCTGTAAATATGTATATAGTCAGTGTAATTATTAACAGAAAAATAGGGATATAACTTCTTCTTTTAAAGAGAAAATTACCTTGATTTCGCATCTCTATGTTTAATGACATAATTTGAGTTAAAGAAGCTTATAGATATTAATAACGAATTCATAAACGATTTGTTGCGCTGCTAAATTCAGTATATAAATTTTATGATAGTTTATTGTATCTTATTTCATTTATTTTAATCTGAATGTTTAATAATTTGTTTCATTGATTTTTTACAATAATAATGGTTTATTTGTATTATGGAAAAAGATGTTATAATTATTGGAGGTGGAGCTGCAGGTTTTTTTGCAGCAATTAACATTGCGATATTAAATTCGAGCCTAAACATTTTAATTTTAGAGAGAGGGAGTGAAGGTTTACAGAAAGTTAGAATATCTGGTGGTGGTCGATGTAATCTCACCCACGCTGAGTTTATCCCTTCTAATTTGACTGCTAGCTATCCAAGAGGAAAAAAAGAATTATTAGGTCCTTTTCATCAATTCATGACTGGTGATACTATGAAGTGGTTTGAAGATAGAGGGATTGAATTAAAAACAGAAGATGATGGAAGAGTATTCCCGATTTCTAACACTTCTCAGACAATTGTTGATTGTTTTTTAAATGAAGCTAAAAAATTAAATATTCAAGTGTTATATAACCATTCTGTTAAAGATATTAGTAAACATAAAAATACTTGGCTACTAAGAACTATCAATCAAGATTTTTATTCAAATAAAATTTTATTAACAACAGGGAGTAATCCAAAAATATGGAGTTTGATTGAGAAATTAAATCATACAATAATTAAGCCCGTACCATCACTTTTTAGCTTTGACATTAAGGATGAGAGAATTAAATCTATTCCTGGAGTTGTAGTTGAAGATGTGAATATTAAGGTCCTAAATTCTAAATTATGCTCAGAAGGCCCATTACTTATTACTCATAAAGGAATGAGTGCACCATCAATTTTGAAACTATCGGCTTTTGGAGCCTTGGAGTTCGAATCAATGAATTATAAATTTGATATTTCAATTAATTTTATAAAAACTTCTTATTCAGACTGTTTATCAAAACTTAAGCTTATTAAAAAAGATATGTCAAAAAAAATGACAATAAACTCTCCTTTGTTTAATTTACCTAAGAGGTTATGGAAAGAGTTAGTAATTTCTTCAGGGATTAATACTATAACAATTTGGGCAGATTTAAATAAATCTCAATTAGATATTTTGGCAACCCAACTCACATCTTCTATTTTTAAAGTTCAAGGAAAAAGTACTTTTAAAGAGGAATTTGTTACTGCTGGTGGAGTAGATTTAAAAGAGATTAATTTCAAAACATTTGAAAGTAAAATTAATGACAATTTATTTTTTGCTGGTGAAATTCTGAATATAGATGCTGTAACTGGTGGGTTTAACTTTCAAAATGCATGGACAGGAGCTTATATTGCTTCTAGATCCATTTCTGAAGCATCATAGTTTTTTTTCGTATTTTTAGCAACACCTAAATCATATGAATAATGAAATCTTTACTTTTACCTTTTTTTATAACTTTCTCAATTTTATTCTCCTGTAATACTAAACCTACAAAAACATCTATGTCAGAATCTAGTAAACCCCCATTAGCCAAACAAATCTCGAAGGAACTAAAAATTCATGGTGATGTCAGAATAGATGAATTTTATTGGTTAAATGATCGCGAGAACCCAGAAGTTATCGACTACCTTAATAAGGAAAACGAATACTATAATCAACAGACTAAACATACTAGAAAATTTCAAGATCAGCTTTTTGAAGAAATGAAATCAAGAATTAAAGAAGATGATAGCTCGGTTCCTTATAAATACAATGGATATTGGTATATAACTAAATATGAAAAAGGAAAAGACTATCCTATTTATACAAGAAAAAAAGAAAGTTTAGACTCTAAAGAAGAACTTCTGTTTGATTGTAATGTAATGGCAAAAGATCATTCATATTTTAGATTAGTAGGGCTTAATGTTAGTCCAAATAATCAATTTATTTCTTATGGATTAGATACAACTGGTAGAAGACAATATAACCTTCGAATTAAAGACCTTAAATCCAATAAAGTTTTTAAAGAAGAAATATGGAATACAACAGGTGGTAGTACTTGGGCTAATGATAACAAAACTTTATTTTACACTCTTAAAAATGAAACAACCTTAAGGTCTGAAGCAATCTATAAACATCGCCTAAATACTGATCCAAAAAATGATAAACTAGTTTTTGAAGAAACTGATGATACTTTTGGAGTGGGAGTATATAAAACAAAGTCTCAAAAGTATTTAGTAATCTCAAGTTATAGTACGTTGACTACAGAGTATCAATTTTTAAATGCGAATACACCAGATAACAACTTTAAAGTATTCCAACCTAGAACAAGAGGTTTAGAGTATAGTATATCGCATTTTAAAAATTCCTTTTATGTTGTTTCTAACGCAGATGAAGCTAAGAACTTTAAACTTTCAATAACATCAGAAACTAATACAGATAAAACTTATTGGGTTGATATTATTCCACATAGAAAAGATGTTTTACTAGAAGATATTGATATTTTTAAAGACTTTTTAGTGATCTCTGAAAGACAGAATGGATTAAATAAAATTAAAATTACCAGATGGGATAAATCAGACAGTTATTATTTGCCTTTTGATAGCGAAACTTATACTGCTTATGCTACTTCAAATATTGATTTTGAAACTACTAAATTACGTTATGGTTATCAGTCACTCACTACACCATCTTCCCTTATCGAATTTGATATGGTTACAAAAGAAAATATAATTTTAAAGGAACAAGAAGTTTTAGGAGGAAATTTCAGTAAGGATAACTATACTTCGGAGCGTTTATGGGCAACAGCAACAGATGGCACTCAAATCCCCATTTCATTAGTTCATCATATTGACACAGAAATTAATTCTAAAACTCCATTGTTATTATATGCATATGGTTCTTATGGCTCTACAATTGACCCTTATTTTTCTACTGTTCGTTTAAGTTTGTTAGATAGAGGTTTTGTTTATGCAATAGCTCATGTTAGAGGAGGAGAATATATGGGACGTCAATGGTACGAAGATGGTAAATTGTTTAAAAAGAAAAACACATTTACTGATTTTGTAGATTGTTCTAAATATTTAATCAGTAATAATTACACAAGTCCTAAGCATCATTATGCCATGGGTGGTAGTGCTGGTGGATTACTTATGGGTGCAGTTATAAATCTTGCGCCTGAACTTTATAATGGCGTAGTTGCGCAAGTCCCATTTGTAGACGTCATCACAACAATGCTTGATGATAGTATACCTCTAACAACAGGTGAATATGATGAATGGGGAAACCCTAATGATAAAGACTATTATGAATATATTAAGTCTTACTCACCTTACGATAATATAAATAATAAGTTATACCCTAATTTACTTGTTACAACTGGTCTTAATGATTCGCAAGTTCAATACTGGGAGCCAGCAAAATGGGTAGCTCGTTTAAGAGGCTCTGACAAGAACACCTCTAAGTTATACTTACACACAAATATGGATGCAGGTCATGGTGGCGCTTCAGGAAGATTTGAATCATTAAAAGAAGTGGCGTCTGAGTATGCTTTTTTACTAGACCTGGAATTAATTAATAATTAGTGGAATTTTTTTAATTATTTTTTATTTCGCTTATTGTAGTTTTTGTCTCCACGAGTTTTAGGTTTTTTATATTTTGCAGCCATTTTAAACTTGTAAGAGCCACCTTTATTTTCTTTACTATTTTTTTTTGATTTCTCGTGTGTGCTTTCAGATTTTGATTTCATAGTATAAAGAAATAATTGTTATAATTAATTTGATATTTTTACAATATATAAAATGTTAGTTTAAGGATATGTTGCTATGACTAATAATTAAATTTACAAATGATTTTTATAAAACTATAACATATAGATTTTATATCTAAAAATTTAAAAACACTACCCAATTAATTTATAATCTGCAGTATTTTATTATATTTGCAATTCGGATTGCCAAACCCGAATAATTGGTTGTTAGTCCTCTTTTAAGAAGACTTTCAACCTTTTATTATTTCTACTTTAGAATTATTATTTCCATAATTTTATTGCAGCTTCTGCGCAACGTTCACCATCCATAGCTGCAGAAACAATTCCTCCAGCATATCCACCACCTTCTCCACAGGGAAACAACCCTTCTATCTGTATGTGTTCTAAATCTTCTTTTCTAGGTATATTTATTGGAGAAGAGGTTCTGGACTCCACTCCAATAATGTTTGCTTGTTCGGAATAATACCCATTCATTTTTTTGCCAAATGCTTGAAATCCCTTTCTCAACCTACTTCCTATAATCTTAGGTAAAAGGGAGTGTAGTGGCGCAGAATTTAAACCGGGCTGATATGAACAATCATTCAAGTTAGAAGATAATTTACCTTCTACAAAATCAGTAACTCGTTGTGCAGGAGCAGTTTGATTCCTTCCACCTGCGTAAAAAGCAATTTTTTCCAAATCTTTTTGAAACTCTAAACCTTTTAAAGGTCCAAAATGTTCGTATTTTTTAAAATCTTTATCTATATCTAACTCTACAACAATACCAGAATTTGCATATTTATTATTTCTTCTAGATGGTGACATGCCGTTTACAACTACTTCACCTTCATTTGTTGCTGCAGGCACTATAAACCCACCAGGACACATACAAAAAGAATATACACCTCTATTGTTAACTTGTTGTACTAAACTATATGCAGCTGCTGGAAGTAAGTTATCTCTTTCGCCTTGGCAATGGTATTGAATTTTGTCTATTATTTCTTGAGGATGTTCAACACGAACTCCCATTGCAAATGATTTTGCTTTTATTTCTATGTTTTTTTTATGTAATAATTCGTAAATATCCCTTGCTGAATGTCCCGTTGCTAGAATCAAAGAATTTACAGTGAGTTCATTATTATTTTCAAGTCTAATTGCTTGTAATTTATTTTTAGAAATAACAAAATCTACGACGCGAGTATTAAAATGAATTTCACCACCAAACTTTATAATTGTTTCACGAATTTTCTGTATAATCTTTGGCAATTTATTTGTACCAATATGAGGATGTGCATCTATTAATATTTGTTCGGTCGCTCCATGAAAGACTAGGTTTTCAAAGATCCTTCTAACATCACCTCTTTTTAAAGAACGGGTGTATAGTTTCCCGTCTGAATATGTCCCAGCACCACCTTCACCAAAACAATAATTTGAATCCTCATTTACAACGTGATCTTGATTAATAGCACGTATATCACGTCTTCTATCTTGTACGTTTTTACCTCTCTCCAATACAATTGGTTTGTATCCTAATTCTATACAGCGAAGTGCAGCATACATTCCAGCTGGACCAAATCCAATAATATGAATTTCTTTAGCCTTTGATACATCCTTGTAGTCAAAAATGTAATCAGATTTTTCAGGAATTTGTTCATCAATGTAAACAGCAACTTTATAATTAAAGATTATTTCTTTTTTACGAGCATCTATAGATTTACGTAAAACTTTAACTGCAGATATTTCATTTGTATCCAGGTTTAATTTTTTTGAGGCTTTGAAAAAAAGAATATTTTCTTTACGTTCTTCAATTAAATTTACACGAAGCTGAATTTCTTTAACCATTATGTAAAAGTATGTAAATTA
>TARA_B110000503_G_scaffold14161_3_pt1 | contig 21544 bp, 18 predicted proteins | sample TARA_B110000503 | Tara Oceans TARA_B110000503 (sample SAMEA4397472) | marine metagenome | biome: Polar Biome; feature: [SRF] surface water layer (ENVO:00010504); material: water (ENVO:00002006), including particulate matter (ENVO:01000060) such as... | depth 5 m | reverse complement strand
TTGGTTGTATATCCTAAAGAGGTGAATACTAGAATGGCATTACTGCCGCTCACTGAAATGGTAAAATTACCGTCAAAATCTGTAGAAGTACCATTATTGGTTCCTTTTTCTACCACATTTACACCCGGTAATGGGACACCAGATTCCGACTCGGTTACCGTACCGGAAATGGTTTTGTTCTGTCCATACATGCTGTTCATACAGAGTACGGCAAAGAACATTAATAAATAATGAATTTTTCTGTTCATACTAATTTAGTTTAGTTAGTTACTTATTAGTGTTTTAAATTAACACTTGGTTAGCATAGTAAATATGTCACTATTGTACGAATTTCAAAAAAAAATTCGACATATAACAACAATTAAACGGCAAAAAACAGAAAAACTCAAACGTTTTCGAAAAAAAAATAGCGGAAAACGCGCTTATTTAAAGATATAACGACGTAAAACGGCAAAAAAAAGCAAGTTACTATAAAAATAATGTTTTTCGACTAACTACAAAAATAAGGATACAAACAACACTTTGATCCTGTAAAAAACTATTTTGAGTTGATGGCTTTTAAAAGAAAAATCAACTCTTTGCTGTTTACCAGATCTTCATGGGAGATAAAAAAGCGGCTTAAAGAACTTCCATCCAATGACACACTATCTATAAAAGTATTGTCTTCAGGCATATTAGAGCGAATGGTAAGCGTTTCATTTGGATAGTATCTGGGGTCTAAGCGAATTTCTATTTCACTAAAACTTGGTGAAGTAACTGCATAAACCGGCAAAGATGGTGTTACAGGATACAATCCCATCATGGAAAATACTGCCCAAGCACTCATAGTGCCTGTGTCGTCATTACCAGGAAGGCCGTCTGGACTGTTTTTAAAGTAGGTGTCTAACAGCTCCCTTACCCGCTTTTGGGTTTTCCATTCTACTCCTTTCACAAAATTGTAGAGAAAAGGATAAGCAATATCTGGCTCATTGGCCATGTCAAACTGATTGTTGTTAAAAACTTTATCTAATTGACGCACAAAAGACTGTCCTCCACCCATTAAATCAATAAGCCCTTTAATATCGTGAGGCACCATAAAGGTGTATTGCCATGCATTTCCTTCAATATAACCAGGGTTTTTTACAAAATTAGCCCCTGTATCTGGATTAAACGGACGGAGCCAAGATCCATCTGAATTTTTTGGCCTAAGCAAATTATATGATGGATCGAATAATTTTCTGTAAGACTTAGATCTTTCAAGAAAAAGCGCATGAGATTCGGTATCGCCCAAAGTTTTGGACAAGGCTGCAATAGCAAAGTCTGCTAGGTTGTACTCCTGAACAATAGACACAGAACCACTTTCATATAGCTCTGCTCCTAAATAGCCCTTTTCAATATAAGTGCCTAATTCAGGGCGTAAAGGATTGTTATAAATCTGACTAGCACTTTTTTTCATAGCTTCTAATCCCAAGGCAACGTCAAAATCACGAATTCCCCTGTGATAAGTATCTGCAATAACAATACCAGCTGGGTCTCCTACCATTGTGGTGGTTTCAGTGGCGTTTAATTCCCATTTGGGGAGCCAGCCACTCTCCTTATAAATCTCCAACATACTTTTCACCATATTGGACTGTTGTTGGGGATAAAGCAGACTCATTAATGGGTGTAAATTTCTATGGGTATCCCACAAAGAAAACACCGTATATCTGGTGTCTTTGGTACTCAAAGTTTCTCTTGAACCCATAGCAGGGTAAGAACCGTCTACATCATTAAGCACATTGGGGTGAATTTGTGTGTGGTACAAAGCCGTATAAAAAATTTCTTTTGCATTTGGTTTTCCTCCTTTTACACGAACCACAGAAAGTACCTCTTCCCAAAGTGCCGTGGTATTTGCCCTAATTTGATCAAAAGATTGCCCACCTACCTCTGATATTAAGTTGGCTCGGGCATTTTCAATGCTTACATAAGATACCCCAATTTGCAAGACCACTTCGGTGGGCTTTTCAAACTGGTAAGTAAAATAAGCGCCAATACTGTCTCCAACAACTGTTTGCCTGAAACCTTTCATTAGTCTGGTTTTGCCGTTGTATCCCATCCACTGCGCTTCTTCTCCATGGTATTTAGTGGGTCTTTTCCAAAATCCCTGTACTTGGGTAGGCTTAGAAACCCTTGCCACAAAATAGACAGGATAAGCTTCTTCTGGTTTGTAGTAGCAAAAACTTCCTACTTGTCTCATCCCTTCAATTTCAGTATCAGACACTCTTTTTAAACTAGCCCCCTGCTCATTAGTAAGACCCAAGCCTAGGTTTAATAAAATATTGGCCTGACCAGCTGGAAAGGTATAGCGACTCACTCCTACTCTTGTGCTTGCTGTAGTGGCTACCTTAATCCCATATCGGTCCAGCTCATTCTCATAATATCCCACGGAAGCTTTTTCGTTGCTATAAGTAGTACCGTATTCAGATGGACTCGTTTCTAAAGCGCCTGCTGTTGGCATTGCAATAATTACACCCAGTTCTGGACAGCCAACACCAGATAAATTAACATGGCTAAAACCAGTTAAAAATTTATTTTCGTTTACATAGGGCGTAGAAAGCCAACGGCTGTCTTTTTCCATAGGAAAATTTTGAATTCCAGCCACATTGAAGGGGCTCACACTTACCATCCCTCTAGGGGCAATAGGCCCTGGATTTGTAGTGCCAAAATTTGAGCTTCCAATAAAAGGATTTACAAAATCTACTAAGCTACTGCTTTGTTCTGCTGCTGTGGGTGTTTTTAAATCAGTTGCATCTTGGCAAGAATAAAAAGACAAACTCACAAATAGCAGCGCAGTGTAATATGTTTTTTTAAAAGGGTTCATGAGCAAACATTATTATTTCTGTGTATTCTTAGATGCTTTAATCACTTCCCATTGGGCTGCTGTTATGGCATTTCCGTCAAAAAAAGAAACACCGTTGGCCCCATTGTTTTGGGCCTCACTGATAGCTAAACCTACCTCTTCAGCACTCATAGGGGGTACGTACACCCCTGTGTGCAAACCTACCCCTTTGCCCTTTAAATCATTTACTCCTTGGGCGGTAGCAAAACCAATCCAATCTACCCCTTCGTTATAAAAACTGTTATAAATCATAGGCAAAACCGCATCTATATTCCATTTGTCCCACCTTTGGCGCACCATATGGTCTGCCATCTCCGGATAAGGAAACACGGCAGCAGTGAGCATTTTATTGTTTTTATGGGCAATGTCATAAGCAGCGTCTACAATACTTTTTACTTTATTTAACCTAAACTGCTTCCATTCTATATCAATTTCAGGATGCACCATTTCTAAAGGATTTCTGTGGTACTTCTCTTGAAACTCCGCCACACAAACCTCGCAATAACAAAAGTCAAATTCTGGCAGTTCCGTATCTTGAACCAAGTTGTATTTTGGCAAAAGTCCCACGGGTAAATAAATGTCTGAATACCTTATATAATCTAAGTGAACACTTGCCACCCCGCTAACTTTAGCCAAACCTGCTACAAGAGAAAGCACATGGTCTCTGGATTCTTTTCTAGTGGGACACATCCATTTGTAATAACCCACATAGGGTGGCTGGTCAAAACAAGATTTACCGTCCCTACTCACTGCATACCACTCTGGGTGCTTTTCTGCCTCCTTATCTCCAGGCCTATTAATAGCCATAATCCAAGCGTGCACTTCCAATCCTGCTTTTTCAGCTATGGGCACCAAACGCGCCAGAAGGCTAGGATCTGTGTTGGTATTTATCAACACTGCATCTATGCCATTTTGGGTATATTTTTCAAACTCATCTACATAAGAGGCATCTGTCCTTTCCGGGTTAGCTGTAGTCCAAGTCCAATATTTAAATGGCGCTTTAACAGGTGTTTCCGCCAAAGTCTTTGACATGTTTTGACAGGCACTCAAAAATACGAGGGCCAAAAGCCCAAAAATCATAGGGCGTTTAAGGGTGGTTAGTTTCATAACTTATAAATTTACCATAGGGGTTTATTTCTAAAGTTTCAGGACCAAAAGGACTGTCGCAAAGCAGGCTAAAACCTGTGGTGTGAAGGGCTATATTTAAAACTACTTCAGTGCCTTTCCACACTACATTACTTTGTATGAGGGATTTATTTAAAGGCAGCCCCGCTTTATGTGCCGCCAATAATTTTCTGTACTCCTGGTACATGAACCATTTTAAATGCTCTTGTTCAGGGGGCGTAAATTCTTCCGCTTCACCAGGATATTTAGCACTGAAATACACATATCCCCACTTTTCTGGTTCGTGCATATTCACCACCATTTGAGGAGACCACACCCAATTGTATTCAGGCAAATAGGATCCGTTGGGGTCTTTTTTACGGCTGTAACGGCCCTCTTTTAACTCAAATTCCCAATTGACCCTAGAAAAACCCATACGCCAGAAAGTACCAGCTACAGTGGCATTCATTTGAGTCACTTCATTAAAAACAGTCCATGGTATGGCTACTTCTAAAGACCAGCCTTGGTCTGAGTCAGAAGCATCGTTTATGGTACCCGCTACATGGACTGCAGACAAAACCCCCTTCATGTCCCATTGATTTAATACTTTAGGATTGTTTCTATAAGGTGCAGTCAAAAACAAATCCCAAACCGTATTGAGCACATTCATTTCAAATTCTACATAATTATGGGTATCTCCGTCTGGATCAATGAAAATTTCGAAATCATTGTTGTAAAAAATAACCGTATCCCGCTGCTTTAATGTACCCCAAACATGTGGCTCTTCAAGTCTAGCCATGAAGTACAAATATTTCTCATCCCATAACATTTTCATTTGGGTATTGTATTTTGGCTTTTTTAACCCTTCAATATCAACAAATGGAGCTGTCCATGGCGTGCTGTCCCAAACAGATTCCTCCGCCATACCATCTATTAAAATAGTCTCAGACGTCCTGTAAGCTACATAAGAATGCGGTATGGGCGTATTGGATTCAAATGGAAGTGATTGCCCTGAAGAATAGGCCACAAAGAAGAAACTCAGACTAAAAAAAAGGCAATTTTTTAAAATTATTTTCATGAATAATACCTAGTAAATGTTATTCTAAAATTACAAATTGTATTCTTATAGCAGAATTTAAACTAAATTTCACCCCACAAGGTATACTTATAATCTGATCCAATTTTGTTAATTTTAAAAGAATTTTAAAAGAATTTAGACCAATGACAATGCATTTAAGGCATACAACATCCTTATTAAAACAATAAAAACTTCCTAAATTCATTTTTTTGATAGCACCGCTTAAATAACCTCCATGATTGCAGATAATCAAATAGACGCCCTACTTAACCAACCTTCTTATTCGAAGAAATATCAAATTACAAAAAGGCATCATGTGATCTTTTGGACTATTTACATCTTATTTAACACCATTAGATGGGGGAGTTATTTTGACGATTATAGCTACTCTTTAAAAACAAATTTACTGGGCTTTCCCATTCATATGACTTTGGCTTACCTTAATGTTTATTACCTCATGCCAAAGTTTGTATACAAAAAAAAATACTGGAGTTACGCTGGACTAGTGGTGCTGTCTTTATTTTTAATGCTGATTTTAAAATACTACCTCACCTATTATTTGGTGAGCACCACCAATGTATGGCCCGAAGGACCCGAAGAACCCGATGGTTTAAGTTTCAATTACGCCCTTCAAATGATGCTGGGCGAATTTTACGTAGTAGCCTTTGTCACGGCAATTAAAGTGACCATTGACTGGCTGGGAGAAAACAATCGATTTAACGATTTAGAAAAAAGACAATTGGCTACTGAGTTGCGTTTTTTAAGGTCCCAAGTGTCTCCCCATTTTTTCTTTAATACCCTCAATAATATTTATGGCCTCACCCTAGAAAAGTCAGACAAAGCACCTGAAGTGGTTCTTAAGCTCTCCGAGCTGATGCGCTATTTATTATACGCCACCAAAAAAAGAAAACAAGATTTAGTGAGCGAACTCCACTGCATTCAAAATTACATAGACCTAGAACGCATTCGATTTAGTGATCACTTAAAAGTAACGGTGGATATTAAAGGAGATTTAGAAGGCAAAAAAATTGCACCCATGCTACTGATTCCACTTATTGAAAATAGTTTTAAACACGGTGCAAATCAAAATTTAGGCGCGGTGAAAATTTCTCTAAGTGCTCAAGTAACGGGAGATTTTTTGTACTTTGAAGTTTGTAATAATTTACCCGTAAACACGCAAGACGCCAAATCGCTAATCCATGCAAACAAAAACAGCAGTGGTATTGGCTTGGCCAATGTGAAAAAAAGACTAGAACTGGGTTACAAGCCCCAAGAGTATCATTTAGAAATAAACCAAACCGACCAACACTTTACCGTAAAACTCAAATTAAAAGTATGAGTCTGAAAACCATCATTATAGACGACGAACCCTTAGCAGTAAGCATTCTGGAAAAATACTGCAAAGAAATTAATGACATTGAACTTGTGGCTAGTTTTAATAATGCAGTAACAGCAGCAAGTTTTGTTCAAGATAATCCTTTAGACCTTATTTTTTTAGACATTAACATGCCTGTACTAGATGGCTTGTCTTTTCTAAAAAGTTTGGATGTAAAACCCATGGTCATTATGACCACCGCCCATGAAACCCATGCCCTAGAAAGCTTTGAACTTCAAGCCATTGACTATCTGGTCAAGCCCATCCCATTTCCGAGGTTTTTAAAATCTGTTCAAAGAGTCATACAGCTAAGAAAACCCCGAGAAGTTCTAGACCATTCAACTACTGAAACGAAGAGTATTTTTGTGAAAATTGACAAAAAGAAATTGCAAAAAATTGAACTGAACAAAATAGTCCTTATTGAAAGCCTAAAAGACTACATCAGAATCAAAACAGATTTAGGAAAATACATTATCCACAAAACATTGAGCAGCTTTACAGATGAGCTTCCTCCAGATAAATTTATCAGAATACACCGGTCTTTTACAGTAGCCATAGACCGTATAGAATCTGTAGAAGGAAATAGTATAGAAATACAAGGAGAACGGTTTACAATAGGCAGAAGTTATATTACGGAAGTAAAGTCTAAAATTCTTCAAGACCTTATTAGTTAAGGCGTGGCCAAATGGCTAAGGTGTTTGTCTTGTAGTACAATCTATTAAGCCACAGGGCATTGTCGTTTGTCTAAATTAATTGCACAAAGGGTTTTTTATTTAGACCTTAAGTAAGTTAAACAAGAAATGCCATGCGCCTACTTTATTACTTAAGTAAAACACAAGCACCTACTGCAAAATTAGGGGTGTTATTTTCTATAATACTGTTATTTGTTGTGGTGGCATGCCAAACCAAAGGGCCCAAAATAAAAGACGTCAATACTGGAATGCTTTTAGAAAAGGTGCCAGATTCCGTAGACTTTACTTTTCACGTGAAGCCCATACTTTCAGACAGGTGCTTTAAATGCCATGGGCCAGATAAAAATGCCCTTCAGGGCGGTCTTTCGCTGCATACTGCAGCGGGGGCCTATATGGCCCTTGGCAAAGCCAAAGACCGCCAAGCCGTAGTCCCATTCAAACCAGAGGCAAGTGAACTAGTGGTGCGCATACACAGCACAGACCCAATCACCCAAATGCCACCTCCAGAATCCAATCTAAGCCTTAGTGAATACGAGAAAGAGGTCCTGGAAAAATGGATTACCCAAGGAGGTAATTACCAAGAACATTGGGCATTTAGCCCTCCAACAGCAGAAAAAGTTCCAAATCTAAACCCCAGTTGGGGAGCCAACGAAATAGATGCTTTTGTCTACAAAAAACTCCTTGAAAAAGGCCTAGACCCCTCTGAAGCAGCATCCAAAGAAGTGCTTTTAAGAAGGGTATTTTTGGACCTTACAGGATTGCCGCCTAGCCCAGAAACTGTAAAAGCATTTGTGTCCAATACAGACCCTAACGCATATGACAAAATAGTAGATAGTTTATTTAGCACCGCAGATTACGCGGAACACATGGCCTCTGAATGGTTGGCCATTTCAAGGTATGCAGACACCCACGGCTATCAGGATGATTTTGAGAGAACCATGTGGCCGTGGAGGGATTGGGTTATTCACGCTTTTAAAGAAAACATGCCTTACAATACTTTTGTGACCTATCAGTTGGCTGGAGACCTATTGCCCAACCCTACCAAAGAGCAAATTTTGGCAACAGGATTTAATAGAAACCATAAAATTACTTTCGAAGGGGGTGTTATACCAGAGGAATACCGAGTAGAATACGTAGAAGACAGGGCAAATACATTTGGCACTGCTTTTCTGGGTATGACTATGGAGTGTGCCCGTTGCCACGACCACAAATACGATCCTATCTCTCAAAAAAATCACTTTGAACTCTTTAGTTTCTTTAACAATCTAGATGAAAAAGGATTGGTTTCTGACCGCAATGAAGTCCCGGCGCCCACCATGAGAATTACACCAGAAGACCAAAAAGGAGTGCTAGCCTTTTTAAACTTACAAGAGCGCCAAAAAATGCCTGACAACAATGGTATAGACAAGGGCATGGAAATTATGGTCATGCAAGACATGCCCATTGCCAGAAAAACATTCATATTAAACCGTGGGGCTTATGACCAACCCACCACAGAGGTCTTTCCTAATACCCCAGAAAAAATATTGCCTTTCCCAGAACATTTTCCAAAAAATAGGTTGGGGCTTTCTCAGTGGTTGTTTGCAGAGGAGCATCCGCTAACAGCGAGGGTAGCCGTCAATAGAATATGGCAGCGCTTTTTTGGTCAGGGATTGGTAGCCAGCAGCTATGATTTTGGTAACCAAGGGTCACTTCCTACCCATCCTGAATTACTGGATTTTATGGCCCTTAAGTTTAAAGATGGGGGGTGGGATTTACATAAAATCATGCGATTCATTGTACAATCAGACACCTACAAACAAAATAGTGCCGTAAGCGAAAAAGCCCTTCAATTAGACCCAGAAAATAAATGGCTGGCCAGGGCACCAAGATTGAGATTGTCTGCAGAGAGCATTAGAGACCAAGCCTTAGCGATTAGCGGCTTATTGGTCAGAAAAATTGGTGGCCCGAGCGTAAAACCGTATCAACCAGAAGGCTTGTGGAAAGAAACCACCGGCGGAGGCGGCGGAAGTACAGCCAACTATGTGCCAGACACTGGTGCTTCTCTCTATAGAAAAAGTATGTACACCTTTTGGAAAAGAACCGTTCCTCCGCCGAGCATGCTCACCTTTGATGCCTCTAATAGAGATTTATGCAGTGTAAAAAGCCAACAAACCAATACCCCACTTCAGGCCTTGGTATTATTAAATGACCCACAAATCATAGAAGCATCTCGGGTATTGGCAGAAAAAGCTACTAAAAAAGAAACCAAAGTAGCCGCCCAGTTGGCCTATATATACTTGGCAGCTACTGGCCAATTTACCACTGAAAAAGTAGCCGAACAATTACTAGCGCTTTACCACGACATGGAGCAACAGGTATTAGAAGAAGGTGTTTTACCTGAAGCGTATTTAGGCATTGGAGAAAAAGAAAGGTCTTTTAAAGAAAAAGATACTGCATTTACCGCCCTGTCCCTAACAGCTCACACCATTTTAAATTTAGACCTAACCATTACCCGCAGCTAATCATGAGTGAAAAAAAGATTATAGAAGAACGCTCCCTACAACTCAACAGAAGGGCCTTTCTAGGTAAAACTGCTCTTGGCATTGGTGGGATTGGCTTGGCCTCATTATTAGGTACGCCATATTTTAACACCACTAAAAACGGCGTAATTACTTCTGCTACACCAAATGCAGGTGTTAAGGGATCCCTAGGAGGGCTCCACCATCCTGCCAAAATAAAAAGGGTCATTTATTTGTTTCAAAGTGGTGGCCCCTCACAATTAGAATTATTTGACTACAAGCCCATGCTCAATAAAAGGCGTGGAGAAGATTTACCAGAATCTATTAGAAACGGACAAAGGCTTACCGGAATGACCTCTGGACAAGATAAATTTCCACTAGTAGGTTCCCAATTTAATTTTAAACAATACGGCAACAACCCTGCTTGGATCAGCGATCTTTTGCCTTATACCGCAAAAGTAGCAGACGACATTTGTGTGATAAACTCCATGTATACAGAGGCTATTAACCACGATCCTGCAGTCACTTTTTTCCAAACAGGCTCCCAACAACCCGGGCGTCCAAGTATTGGGTCTTGGTTGAGTTATGGCTTAGGCAGTGAAAATGACAACCTTCCTGCTTTTACCGTTTTACTTTCTAGGGGAACAGGAAGGCCCAATGGTCAACCTTTGTATACCAGGCTTTGGGGGAATGGGTTTTTACATTCCCTACACCAAGGGGTGCAGTTTAGGGCAGCCAAAGATCCTGTCTTGTATTTAAATGATCCAGACGGCATGAATAAGGCTACTAAAAGAAACATGCTAGACCACTTGGCGGCATTAAATGACGCTGGTTATGAAGACTACGGAGATCCAGAGATTAAGAGTAGGATTGCCCAATATGAAATGGCTTATAGGATGCAAACCTCTGTGCCAGATGTAATTAGCACAGAAAAAGAGCCAGACTATATTTATAAAATGTACGGAGCAGACGCTAAAATCCCCGGTACATTTGCTGCCAACTGCTTGTTAGCTAGAAGATTGGCAGAAAAAGATGTGCGTTTTATACAACTGTATCATATGGGATGGGACCAACATGAAAACCTTCCTGGTGCCATTGCCAAACAAGCCAAAGATGTAGATCAGGCTTCTGCTGCACTCATTATGGACCTCAAACAGAGGGGTTTATTAGAAGACACCTTAGTGGTTTGGGGTGGAGAGTTTGGAAGAACCAATTACTCACAGGGACTACTCACAGATACCAATTACGGAAGAGACCACCACCCAAGATCCTTTAGCATGTATCTTGCTGGAGGCGGAATAAAACCAGGATTGTACGGAAAAACAGATGATTTTGGATACAATATTGTAGAAAACCCCGTACATGTTCATGATTTTCAAGCAACCATGTTACATTTATTGGGTATAGACCATGAAAAATTCACTTACAAACATCAGGGAAGAAGATTCAGACTTACAGATGTAGAAGGAAAAATTGTCAGAGATATTTTAAGTTAGCATGAAAAGAAAAGAATTTATAGCTACATCTGGTCTCGGATTTCTAGGCTTGGGGCTCTTTGGATGGGACACACTTAGGGTTAATGTCCTAAAAGATGCCGTTATAGGACATGGGAGCCACCAATACAAAATAGACTTAAACTGGGGCGCATTGAATCCCAATTTCTATCCTGTAAATGACTGCCATGAAATGGTACAGGACCGCAAAGGACTCTTGTACCTATTGACCAACCACACTGCCAATAATGTGTTGGTTTACAACACTTCTGGCGCCTTAGTAAACAGCTGGGGAAACGAATATCCAGGCGCACACGGACTGAGTATTCACGATGAAAACGGCACAGAATTCTTGTATATTTCAGACAACAACAGGCATGAGGTGATCAAAACAACCCTAGATGGAAAAGTGGTTCAAATTTTTCCCTTTCCTGTAGAAAGTGAGAAGTATCTTAGCCCCTCTGAGTATATTCCTACGGAAACTTGTGTGGCCGCAAACGGCGATGTCTTCGTGGCAGACGGCTATGGCGCACAATACATCCTTCACTACAATGCCAAAGGCGAACTTTTAAACGTATTTGGCGGAAAAGGGACGGAAAAACACCAGTTTTTAAATGCCCATGGCATTTGTATTGACACTAGAAGCAAAAACCCCAGCCTGCTAATTACTGAAAGACAGGGAAACGAACTAAAACGTTTTGACCTCAACGGGAATTTTTTAAGCACTACCCATTTACCAGGGGCATATATATGCAGGCCAGTCATTCACGAGCAAGAAGTGTATCTGGCCACTATTTGGTCTGGTGATGGGGCCGCCAATAGTGGTTTTATAGCTATTTTAGATCGAGACAATAAACTTACTTCTGCTCCTGGTGGTATAGCACCTTCTTACAATGAAGCGGGTGAGCTGCAAAAAATGCGCCAAGGTTTAAAAGTTTTTAAACACCCCCATGATGTTTGTGTAGACAAAGACCACAATGTTTATGTAACCCAATGGAATGCCGGAAAAACATATCCTATTAAACTCATAAGGATATGAGAAGTCTCTGTCTAATAAGGGAAAAACACTTTGTCTTAGTAGGGTGTATTGTGGTTGGTTTGCTGGGTTGCTTAGTGGGTTGTAAACAAGCGACTGACCAGTCAGTGACACTTAGCAGCTCCAAGACTTTTCAACTCTCTAATCCCCTGATTATAACAAAAAAAAAACTCTTTAAAGACAGTACAACAGTCCGGCTGGAGCGCCCTTATCCTGGCGCTATTTTATGGTTTCAATCAGAAGGAATAAATACCCAACTTAACAGTACACCAAAGGCGTATTCCTCCCCTATTATACTTAGTGAAAACACTAAATTACTTGCCTACGCCACGCATCCAGACTATAAAACCAGCGATACCGTGGCTTTAGAGGTATACAAAATAAAGCAACCTTTGAATCAAGCACAAATAAGTGTTTTTCCTCCGGCAAACGACGCTTATCCTGGAAAAGGAGCAGCCACCCTAATCAATAGTACTAAAGGGCCGCTGTCTTTTAGAAATAGTGAAGAATGGTTGGGCTTTAACCAACCGGTTGTAAGGATAGATTTGGTGTTTGAAAAAGCCATTGTCATGAATAAGGTGTATATCAGTAGCTTGATTGATCAAGATGCATGGATTTTTCCACCCACAAACATTATTGTAAAACACAATAATACCGCTATTGGAACACTTTATAATAAGGAAGCAGGTCAACCATTGATGGCCCAATTAAAAACTTTTATAATAGATATTCCAATTAAAAGCTACACCCAACTCTCTATTGAAATAGCAGCCTTAAATAATATTCCTGAATGGCATCCTGGAAAGGGAACACAATCTTGGCTTTTTATAGATCAAATACTCGTAGAATAATATGTTTTTAATATTTCAACAAGTCAACATCTTTGGGGTTTTTCAACTGTTAAGCGTCCATTTTTTAGCCCTTTGTGGCAACTTTCAATTATTGAATTTCAACCTTTGGCAAATGATGGGAAATTTTCACCCACTTTTGGTGCATTTACCCATTGGTATTTTTCTATTTGGTTTTGCGTTGGAGTGTTTTAGTAGGTTTAAGAAAATACCGTTACCACAACAAATTAGCGCATTTACCTTAGCTACTGCAGCAGGTTTTGCACTCTTCTCTGTTATCTCAGGTTTACTTTTAGCCCAGGATGGGGCTTACAACCAAGATAACTTGTCCTTACATAGAAACATGGGAATAGCCTTTACCCTAGGGGCATTTGGCTTGCTTTTCATACAACAATATAAAGCTGTTTGGACCACTAAAGCATTCCTTCCCCTCTATGCTATATTGGTGCTTTTATTGAGTATTACTGGGCATTACGGCGGAAACATGACCCATGGTGAAGGCTTCTTATTTGGGCAAAATGATTCCAGCTCAAGCCTTTCCATTGCCTCATTGGAAAATACCATGGTTTATAACGATTTGGTGAAGCCTGTGTTGGACCTTAAATGTGTGGCCTGTCACAACGAAAAAAAAACAGAGGGTGGTCTATTGATGACATCGCCAGAATGGCTGTTAAAAGGTGGGGAACATGGTCCCATTTTTCCAACAAATAAAGATACTTTAGGTACCCTTCTTACCAGAGTACATTTACCCTTAGAGGAAAAAGAGCATATGCCACCAAAATCCAAAAAGCAACTCAGCAGTCAGGAAATAGTCCTGTTAGAATGGTGGATTCAAAACAAAGCCTGTTTTGACTGCAGTACAGCTAATTTAGAAGCCAATGAAAAAGTGGCGTTGGCATTGCAATCCTTTCTAGAAGACAACAGTCCTATTAAACAATGGGAGAAAACCATAGATCCTGTGCCACAAGATTGGATCCTCGCATTAGCCTCCAAAGGAATTACGGCCTATCCAATTACTTTTGGACACCCTATGGTAATAGTCAACGCAAGAGGGAAACAAAATCTGACTAAAAAAGACTTTAAACTCCTGAAAAAATACCAAGAAAATATTGTAGAAATAAACTTGGGTGCTAGCAATATGAATGACACTTTAGCGGTGTTTTTGAAAAACTTTGAGCATCTTTTGAAATTGCAAATTCCACAAACCCCAATTACAGACAAAGGGATGGAATACGTGAAATCTCTAGACCATCTGTTGACCATAAATGCTTTTGCCACCAATGTGACCAGCAAATCATTAGATATCATTAGTGAAATAAATACCTTAGAAAACGCATACCTCACAGACACGCAAATCAATAAAAATACAATGGAGGCCTTTGTGGCTAAAAACGGAAAGCTACGCTTGCATTATATCTCTGAAGACACTTTTGCCCAAACCGCATTAGACCCGCCTACTATTTTATCCAAAACAGATTTTTTTAGAGATTCTCTAGCCATAGAAATGGCCTATGTGTTTGAAAATGCAAGTCTCTTTTACACCCTGGATGGAAGTACTCCTGACTCGACTAGTATAAAATACAACCGTCCTTTTTCCATAGACAAGACTACCGTTCTAAAAGCGGTTACTTATATGGAGGGATGGGGACTAAGTGCCGTGGCAGAGGCAGATTTTAAAAAGTCTAATATAGATTATTCAAAGGTGGAGCTTTTGGAAATACCCAATGAAAAATACACCGCTAATGGAGGGAAATCACTGGTGGATTTAAAAAGAGGTTCTACCAATTTTGTAGACGGCATGTGGCTTGGATTTGAAGGGAAAAACAGCGAGGCAATACTCACATTAAGCAAAAGTGAAAAAGTGAATTCAATGGCAGTTGGAACCTTGTCTGCTCCTGCAAGTTGGATTTTTTACCCTATTGGTCTAGAAATCTTCAGCAGTAACAATGGGATTGATTATAAAAAAATAGCCCAACAAAGTTATTCTCCTGAGGAGCCAAACAACGACGTTAAAAAGAAATTTTTGGAAATCTCTTTTCCTGAAGTTGCCGCCACCCATCTAAAGGTAGTGGTGAAAAGCCCCCTTAAAAATCCTGAATGGCACCCCAACCCAGGAGGCAAAAGCTGGATTTTTATAGATGAAATTATTGTAGACTAGTGTTTGCAATTGACTAAATTATAGTATGTGGCATTTTTTTTACTGAAAAGTTTAATGTTAATTATAATCTAGCTCATATTATTATATGGTATCGGATATCTAATAATTATCATAACTTGATTGTATTAAATTTTTAGAGCTATTCATAAATCTCCAATAATATCTCTTTGGTAACAGATGTTACAAAGCAGCCATCATATTTTCCTTACTTTTGACAAAAATATTTAAATGGATTTTATTTTAGACCCTTGGCCGTGGTATGTATCCGGCCCTCTTTTTGCTTTAGTCATGCTTAGCCTTACTGTCTTTGGAAAGAACTTTGGCATGTCTTCTAACCTCAGAACACTCTGTGCCATTGGTGGTGCAGGGAAATGGGCTTCCTTCTTTAAATTTGACATTAAAGCCCAAAAATGGAACTTGGTCGTGGTATTAGGTGCCGTTATTGGTGGGTATCTCGGAAGTCATTTCCTCCAAAACCAACCAGATATAGCTATAAGCGCGTCTACCGTAGAGGCATTACAACAAATGGGATTTCAGAATCCTGGAGCCAGTATTTTACCCCCTGAACTCTTTAGTTTAGACGCTCTAGCTGAACCAAAAACTTGGGCCATACTTATTATAGGTGGCTTCCTAGTTGGTTTTGGCACCCGCTACGCGGGTGGCTGCACCTCTGGCCATGCAATCAGTGGTTTGAGCAACTTACAAGTACCTTCTTTGGTGGCTGTCATTGGATTTTTTATTGGAGGACTTATTATGACACATTTAATTTTACCCCAATTATTCTAGACTATGAAATATTTAAAATTTTTATCGGTAGGTATTTTCTTTGGTATCTTATTGATTAAATCCGAAGCAGTCTCCTGGTTTAGAATATTTGAAATGTTCCGTTTTGAATCTTTTCATATGTATGGAATTATAGGGAGCGCTGTGGCATTAGGTGCCATTGGAATTGCACTGATCAAAAAATTCAAATTAAAAGACCTCTCGGGCCAGGCCATTGAAATCCCTAGCAAAGCGAAAAATTATACCGCTGCAATTATTGGTGGATCTATTTTTGGGTTGGGTTGGGCCCTAGCAGGTGCCTGTCCTGGACCTATGTATGTTCTAGTGGGAACAGGCGCTGTGAGCATGTTTGTCGTGATTGGAGCAGCACTATTAGGTACCTTTGTTTACGGACTACTCAGGGATAAATTACCCCACTAGCTAGTGAGGATTTATCAAAAATGATTGGGCCTACTTGTGTCAATAAACCAATTCTCTATAGAATTATTGTGAATTAATTATATAAAAAAAGCCCCTTAAAAGGGGCTTTTTTTATTGGGTGAGTAATTCCTTGACTACTACACAATCTCTGCCTGAATGCCTGCGTCTAAAATGCCTTGACAAGCAGACTTTAACTTTTCAATTGGACCTGTTTTAACGGTGCACTTACCTTTAAAGTGAATAATTAGGGTACATTGCTGGGCTTGCTCATTTGAATGCTTGCACACCCTGATTAAAGTATTAATGACATGATTAAAAGTGTTTACCTCATCATTAAAAACAATGAGTTCACTATCCTTTTCAACCGCCTCTAATGTATCTTGAGAAGATTCCTGTTGTTCCTTCATACCTTAAAAATATAAAAAATTAAACAGATTTAAAAACAGCCGCTACCCAGTCATTCTTCTCTGTATGACTTTGATATTCAATTCCTAAAGAAGCGCATTTCTCCTTGATCATGCCTAAATCTTGGTCGTAAAAACCACTCAACAAAAGGTATCCGCCTGTGGCTAAATGATCCTTATAGACTGCCATATCGTTCAACAAAATATTTCTGTTAATGTTGGCAAGAAAAATGTCGTATGACTTTTCTTTTAATGCATGAGATCCTAAGAAAGAAACATCTCCTTCATATACGTTAATGAAAGGTACCTTATTTCTTTCTACATTCTCTAAGGCATTTAAAAAGCACCAATGGTCAATATCTACGGCGTCTACCGCTGTAGCACCTTTCATGGCAGTAAGGATCGCTAATACACCAGTACCACTCCCCATATCCATGACTTTCTTATCCTGACAATCCAGCTGTAAAATGGCACCCAACATCATGTGGGTAGTCTCATGGTGTCCCGTGCCAAAACTCATCTTTGGTTCAATAACAATATCATAAGTAACGTCTGGGGCCTCATGAAAAGGTGCTCTGACCACACAATGATTGTCTACCTGTATTGGAGAAAAATTAGCTTCCCAATTAGCGTTCCAATTTTCTTGAGGAATATCTTTTAGAGTATATGAAAAAGAAAAACCTTCATAATCATAAACCGCTAAACCCTCCAACAAAGAAAGACGCCAAAAAGCAGTGTTAATATATGCGATCACTCCCGTAGACGTTTCTTCAAAACTTTCAAATCCCAAAGAGCCTAATTCCGCTATAAGCAAATCTGATGCGGGCTGTAATGGAGTCACTTCAAAGTGACAAGCAGTGTAGTCTAAGGTCATAATTAGTTGAAAGCGTTCACAATAGCAGCAAAATCTGAAGCAACAAGCGCTGCTCCACCAATTAGACCGCCATCTACATCTGGCTTAGAGAAAATCTCTACCGCATTGGCAGGTTTCACGCTTCCTCCATAAAGGATAGACACTTCCTGAGCAATCGCATCATTGTACGCTATAGCAATGGTTTTTCTTATGAAATCATGCATTTCTTGTGCTTGGTCTGCTGAAGCAGTTTCCCCTGTACCAATCGCCCAAACGGGTTCATAGGCCAAAATAATTTGTGACCATGCAGCTGCAGGTAAATCAAATAAAGCATTTTTAAGCTGACCCTCCACTACATTAAAATGATTGTCAGATTTTCTATCTGCCAATTCCTCTCCAAAACAAAACATGACTTGTAAACCTTTGTCAATGGCTTGTTTTGCTTTCTTAGCTAAAATCTCATCAGTTTCTCCAAAATAACTTCTTCGCTCTGAGTGTCCTAAAATGACTGTTTTAATGCCTACAGCACTAAGCATGTCTGCAGATATTTCTCCTGTATAGGCACCTGAATCTGCGAAATGCATGTTTTGTGCAATCACTTTAATTGGTGTAGTAGCCGCCGCATCTAAAGCAGCTGTTAAGTTTACAAAGGTAGGTGCCACCATAACAGAAACGTCAGACGCTAGTGTCAATCCTTTTAAATCCTCAATTAAAAGCTGTGTGGCTTTTAAATCATTATTCATTTTCCAGTTTCCGGCTACAATTTTCTTTCTCATAATTATGTTAATTGGTTGTATTGAATTCTAATAATTCAAAGTCATTATAATGTCTCTTTTGTGTAATTGTTCCATGTTCTACTACTAAAATTGCAGGATTAGAACGCACTATTGTTTTTAAGGTAGTTTGATCCGTAAAATAAAAATCAAAACCAAGCCCATATTTTTCTATCACGTCTGCTGCCTGTGCTTCTGAAGAAGCAGACATGCCAATCACTTCATAACCTGCATTGTGGGCTTTTAAAGTAGCGTGAGCTACTTTTTCAAAAGCTTGGGGATTGCTTTTGGCTAAATCATACGCCACAACCATCACCAGCTTAGGTACCATCATTAATGACTCTGTCTGATCTACCCCTTCCTGCTCTATGGTAAAATCGTGTATAGGGGGTACATAACCCTCTTGGATTTTTTCTGTGGTAACTCTTAAAAAGGTACCGGCTACATTGGGATATTCCTTTTGTGTCGTAATAACTTTTTCTGCGCCATTGACTTCAAAAACCCATTGGTATTCGTAAATAGATTTAGGTGCATTGTCAGGGACAGACATTCCAGATGGGATATGTACGCCTATTTTATAGGGTCTAAAATCTATGGCTGGTAGGTGTTGCAACACCCAGAAACCAAAGGAAACAGCACCTAAAAAACTCAAAACCACCACTCCCTTGGTCCATGAGGTTGGTAGTAAAATATTCAAATATTTTTTCCCTGAAAAAAGCAGTAAAATCAAGATTAGTAAAATAATGTCTTTGGTAAAAGACTCCCAGGGGGTTAATTTTATAGCGTCTCCAAAACACCCGCAATCTGTAACTTTATTAAAATAGGCAGAGTAAAAAGTTAAAAAAGTGAAGAAAACAATCATGGACAATAAACTCCATAAGGTGAATTTCAATTGATAACCCAGTAGTAAAAACACCCCTAAAAGCACTTCAAATACAACCACAAAAAAAGCGATTGCAAGGGCAAATGGCATTAGTACAGGTAAATCTAAAACACCTACACTAAAATACTCTTCCAATTTAAAGGAAAAACCCACTGGATCATTCAGCTTTATAAAACCGCTGACTATGAATAAAACCCCTACAAGGATTCTAGATAAATGCGTGATATATTTCATAAATGATCTATTAAGATTCTAAATGAATCAATGCAAAGACAGCATAATTAAGCATATCTTGATAATTAGCATCTATTCCTTCGCTGACGAGTGTTTTACCTTGATTGTCTTCAATTTGCTTAACCCTGAGTAGTTTTTGTAGAATAAGGTCTGTAAGTGAGCTCACCCTCATATCTCTCCAAGCCTCTCCATAATCATGGTTTTTTGCCTCCATAAGAGATTTGGTCAGTGCTATTTGCTTGTCATAGGCTGCTAAGGCTTGGGTCACATCCATATCTGGCTGCTCCACAGTACCTTTTTCCATTTGTACAAGTGCCATGACAGAATAATTAATGATGCCCATAAATTCAGAAATCTCACCCTCTGCCACCCTCTGTTCTGTGTTTTGTTGAAGCCCTCGGATCCTTTGCGCTTTTATAAATAGCTGATCCGTCAAGGAAGGAAGTCTTAAAATACGCCATGCAGCACCATAGTCAGACATCTTTTTTTCAAAGAGGTCTCTACACATTTTAATCACTGCATTATATTGGTCCGAGGTATTGGCCATGTCTTTAGTTAATTTGCGTAAATTTCGCACAAATAATTAAACCCAACAACCCTATCCCTTTGAATCTTAAGATCTCATGGCAAAAAACACAAATTCTGGTCCTACAGTTCCCTTTTCATTAAATTGTAAGGGGAATTTAATTTTTTTAGACAGTCCAAAAATAATGGGTGTGCTCAATATTACCCCAGATTCTTTTTACGATGGAGGGCGCTATAAAGAAGAAAAAGCCGTATTGGACCAGGTAGATAAAATGTGCACACAGGGCGCTACATTTATAGATATTGGTGCTTACAGCTCGAGACCAGGCGCTGCAGAAGTTTCTGAAGCAGAAGAGCAGAAAAGACTGTATCCCATACTACAAGCTATTCTAAAGCGGTTTCCAGACGCGCTTTTATCTATTGACACTTTTAGAAGTGGTATTGCAAAGGCCGCTGTAGAAATAGGGGCTGCCATGATCAATGACATATCTGCAGGACAATTAGACCCTGAGATGATTCCAACTGTAGGAAAACTAGGGGTACCATATGTGATGATGCATATGAGAAGTACCCCAAAAGACATGCAAGAGCATACCCATTACGATCACTTTTTACAAGAAATCCTTAGCTACTTTTCTCAGAAAATTGACAGCGCTAAAAAACACCAAATCACAGATATAATCATAGATCCAGGCTATGGCTTTGCTAAAACCACCCAGCAAAACTTTGAACTACTCAGGGAAAGTCAGTTATTAAACACTTTTGGTGTTCCTGTATTGACCGGACTGAGTCGCAAATCCATGATTTACAAAACATTAAATGCAACTGCAGAAGAGGCCCTTAACGGTACTACTGCCCTTCACATGCAAGCACTCCTCAATGGAAGTTCTCTGTTAAGGGTGCACGACGTAGCCGCTGCTAAAGAATGTATCCTTTTATATGAAGCCCTTCAAAAGGCTTAAAAAACAAACCAACTCTAGGGTATTTATATTCTAATTAGCTATTTTTACAAAAAAGTATCCTTTGGAATTTTTCAATTTTCTTGAATTTAAAATTACTGACGCCATAGATATTCTCTTGGTGGCCTTATTGCTTTTTTATATTTATAAATTGGTGAGAGGCACCGTTGCCATAAATATTTTTATTGGTATAGTGATGGTGTGGGGACTTTGGAAACTCACAGAGTTACTTGAAATTAAAATGATTTCAAATATCATCGGAGGATTCATGAATATTGGTCTCATTGCACTGATCATTGTTTTCCAACAAGAGATCAGAAAGTTTTTACTCATGTTAGGATCTACTAATTTAGCCAACAAACGCTCCTACTTAAAACGCTTTAAATTTTTAAAGCAAGACCTACAGCCACTGGAGACTGATATTAAAGCAGTAGTAGCAGCGCTAGAAAAAATGAGTCAAACCAAAACGGGGGCCCTATTGGTCTTTGAAAAAAACAACTCTTTGGATTTTGTGAGACAATCTGGAGACCGCATGAATATAGAATTGAGCCAACCAATTATTGAAAGC